>Ga0153945_1000257_pt1 | contig 16430 bp, 13 predicted proteins | sample TSNJ029MetaG_FD_104720 | JGI IMG/M metagenome (GOLD analysis project Ga0153945, IMG submission 104720) | Attine ant fungus gardens microbial communities from New Jersey, USA - TSNJ029 MetaG | ecosystem: Host-associated > Fungi > Mycelium > Unclassified | place: USA: New Jersey, Wharton State...
CGGGCTTGTGCCATCTCTGTCAAGATCGGGTCTGTTGATAAAGCAGTTAGCCCGTATTCCTCACGAATGCGATTTACCTCGGCTAAATGAAGCGCAGCAAATTCTTCAAGCGTATAGTTGAAGTCACTTGCTTCTGAAACAGTCTTGTCTTGCGCGTTGCTGTTTCCAGAAGAATTGTCGGAAACAGCGCCTCCGTTAAAAACGAAAATTCCAGTGCTGGGGTCAGGAAATACAATAACTCCATTGTCAGGCAACGGGCCGTAGTCCGCTTCCGCCGCATAAACAAGTACGCTGAACGCAATGGTGAATACAAGCGCCATGACGACAGAAAGCATTTTCTTTCTTTTCATGATTACCTCCCTGGAAAGGCGTTTATTTTAGGGTATGCCCCATTCCTTTCTTTGACTGTATTATATATCCAGAATTCAGGAATGTAAAGAGTTATGTGACTGTGACATTCTCTCCCACAAATAACCCCGGCGAGATAACATGAAAAACGGAAGGTTATACGGCCGGCTGCTCCACCGCTTGTACACAGAGCCGTTTTGTTGGCTGATTATCGATACATGTGATCAGCGTTATTCGGTTGTCGTCGGTTCGCCCCAAGGTGGACCAATCATTCTCATCGATCACTTTATTGGTCTGAACCAAGTAAGACCGGCTGCCAAGAGACGTCTTGAGCGTGATAACATCCCCAACCTTTAGTTCATGGATACGCCCAAAGTAAGTGTTGACGCCCCTGTTGTGCCCGGCCAAACCAACATTGCCATCCCACGTTGACGTGCTTTTTAGATGTGCCACGCCATGAGCCATGCTCTCAATTTCGTCATCGGTTTCATATATTGCCACACGCAAATTAATAGACGAAATGGATAGGACCCCCAGGCTTCCATCGGGAAGCGCTACGCTTTCCGGTAATGTAAACCTGGAAGCACTTCCGTTATCATTTTCCCATAGCGCATCGGCCGACCGAATTCTCTCGCTGTCGCTTGAGGCGCTCGCAGCGGCGGGAATGAGAATTTCGCCTAAATCAGCGGTATAAATCTGCTCCGACTTTTCCGCCGCCTCAAAATCAATCTCTGCCTCCAGCTCTTCCTTGGTAGGAGACTGGTATTCCTCGGCGCTTTCATCTTTTGCACCGCTGCAAGCGACAACAACCAATAGCATGATCACCATTATCGCTGCTAAAGCAAATATTCTTTGTTTCGTCATTGGTAACCACCTTCCGATTCATCAGTTTTCACAAGGCTGCCAGATTTCCCGTACTTACGCCAGAGCAGCCATCCCAACGCCGACAAGGTGCAGATATGGATTAATGCCGACACCCACGCCCAGACATTGACTTTTTTGGGTACAGGCAGCTCGAATCCTTCATATACCACGAAATACTGCGCCGGACCAGGCTGCAGCATGCTCACCTCGCCTTTGTAGACCGCGGTGCTAACGTACCCGGTTGGACGGCTGCCGTATCCCGTTCCGCTGTAATATGCGGTAGCCGAATAAGCGGAGGGTACGATAATATCGCCGCGTACCGCACCACCCATTGAAGTCCAATTAATGTCGGCAAGGTGCAATGTCTGTCCGTTCTGTGACAAGGTCTTCGGGATGTATGAGGCGTCATTGCGATCAAACCCCGTGTATTCCTTGGCCTCTTTGATTACATAGGAATATCCGGTTGTTCCTTCCACAGTTGTGCTGATGCTGCTGTAGTCCAGCTCCAGCTGGCCGGAATAACCACCCTCGGAATGATCCATAAGTGGAGCGAACTGCGTCATGATTTCGGCCTCATTTTTTTCTCCAGTGCGAGCCGTTACGATCTGATATGCTTTTTTGGTCTCCACAATTGGATCCAACTCTTTTTTCAGAATCTGGCTTTCGCGATAGAGATATCCGCCCTGCTCAAAATCAGGCTCAATCAGATACTCCGGATTGAAGTCGGCTTCCACTTCATACACTTTGACGATGACAGGACGCCCGTTCAACTGTTTTTCCTCCACGCTGATGGGGTACACACTGAGTCCTCCTGTTCCGGTTGCCGGTGTGAGAAGCGCATCAGTGCTAAGCAACCCTTCAAGCATCGTAGCCTGCTCGTCGCTGACTATGGCGTCGCTTGTGGAAATGTCTGGAAGGGATTGGGCGAATGCGTTTGCAGGAATGAGTAATGCAAAAACCATTGCCGCTGTTAAGAATGCGAGATTTTTTTTCACGATGATCCTCCTTTATTATTTTCGTGCCGCAGAGTTGGTAATTACCGCAAGCAAATCACCCCCAAGTAATAAAAGAGAAGCAGCCAAACGGCTGCTTCCTGCAACAGGTTCCGGATTCACCGGCTATTTAAGCATTTGAATATCAGGCATTCCAGCCTCCCGGTGACCCTGAATGCTATGTGGCGAAGACTCTAAAGACAGTCTGACCACGGTACAATCGTAGCACATCAGGAATCCCGTTACAATTGCATGATGCTCCCGCTATACTACCTTCTTCCTACCATTATCCAACCGTTCGGTTTAGGTGGGGTATTTTCGTCTATCAATGAAAAACCGTCGGTACTAAAATCCAATACCGACGGTCTACTTTTGCTTATAGAAAATTGACGCCAAAGGAAAGAACAATTTTAAACATATCCTTGGAAATGAATCCCCACAATATCGGAGATATCGCTTCTATCGCCGCGCTCTTCTGCCTGTAGTAGGTGGTCTGCCCCATATAATATCCTTTTTCATTGAGCTTACTCTTGACTGCCTCAAACCCACATTGCTTGTCGTTGTAGCTGCTTATTCCCTCGTCGATAAATGTGTAGTAGAGAATGTTGTAGTACAGTTCCCCTTTGTTGGGCTTTTTGCGCAGGATATCCAGTGCATTTTCCACGATCTTCAGATATTCAAGACAGTAAACAATGCTTTTCGCCTGTCGTTCCTTGCGGCTATTGGAATTCCTCTGAATCTCAAATTCAATTTCTGTTCCCAATGTCTCGATAAGGACGTCCAGAATATGTTGATATTCAGAAGCGTTTTGTCCAGTCTGTACAGGTGTGCCTGCCAATGCGTATATGTTGGCGCTGACAGCATAACGTATGTTACGATACTGCTTGAGGAGTAAAGAGGTGTCGTGCAATTTACTGTTTTTTTCTGGCCTTGGCATGTTCAGAATCATCTCATAGGCCTTCTCGCTCAGATCCTCCTTCCCCACCACATTACTGGAAAACAGGATCGCGAGTATGTCCTGTTTACTCATCGGCTTATATTTATTTACCATAGTAATACTGCTATTATCCATATTTTTGAGTACCCCTTTCAGTGCTATGCTCACTGGTTTTCAGCTGTAACCCCCATGTTGCGGTCGAAAAAACCTGGCAGTACTTAAGCTATCCCTCACTCTCCCTCTGATTTGCAAGATCCATCAGCATTTGGAGCGCCTCAGGTGTTATTGATTCCAGAATCCCTTTGGTTTTCACGTAAGCTACAATGACAGCGGTAAGATATATGGTCGGAGCGTTGGTCTTGGTTGCCCCTGCGCGCATGCTGTCAAAAAAAGCGTTCACAGCTTTACGGGTAAGAATTACCTCCTTGTCATCGAGGGGTATCTCTTTCCCTCCAATAATCAGCTTCATATATCGGCCCCCAACTTCGTACTCTTTCTAACCTTGAATATGTAAGAAATGCTTTCAAAAAACGGAGAGCATTTTGAGAGTCAGAACCCGCTATGAAGAATTGTCCGGACGCAGGCCTTATCTTCAGGTATTGAAACAGGCCAATACGCAAACGATATTAGCCCTGTGTGAGAAGACATGTACAGATAGCTGGACGACATGCATGAATTTTTGCACAAAAAAAAGACCCCTAAAATATTTAGGGGCCACTGAAAAATCCTGGGGCAGGTGTTAAATACTTATATTATCATGGCTACCTATGTCACTGCCATAGGCCCTTCCCATTCCCATTCCCTACTCGCGGGCTTCCTTCGCCGCCTTGATTATGGCCGGCATGAGTCTCTCTAACAACTTTTTCGCTTCGATTGTGTTGCTGTCATAAATATTCTGAAAAGCTATGCGTGCCTCTTCTTCATCGAAACGGCCGTCCATCTGCGCCACGATGTCGTCAATCGTGATCTCATGGAGTATAATGTTTCCCTGCGGGTCTCCTCCACCGCAGCCGTCTGCCTGTTGTCCTTGACCTATTCTCCAAACGTAATCAAACCGCTCCTCCAGAATGCTGTCCGCCTTCTTTATATCCTTGGCGCGGCAGGGATAAGGGAACCCAATTTCGAGGCAATGGTTTCCCCAGCACGCGGCTTTTTCGCTAACCCTGACAAGGGCATACGGTATTGCTTCGGCAATCTTTTCGGCAGCCTGAATGATCAATTCAAGCTGTTCGTCATACTTTAATTCAATCTTGTCATCAGAAACATGTGAATCGGAAAACTCATGCGGCAACTCATAGCATAAATTAAACGCGTAAATTTCACCGGACTCTCCCCAGTACTTGCTTAAGGACGGGTAGAAAATATAGTCCAGCCCAATTTTGTCTAGCCATTTGTCCTGGGCCTCCGGTACCGTATCAAAATCTGTATAGTCGCCAGCAGTATTCACCAGGCAAACTATATGGTCGTAGGGCAATAAGCCCTTTGTTATCACTGTCGCTTTATATGTAGCCACCGTTGGCGTGTGGTCAGGATACTCGTTATAATGCACATGCAGTTTCTGCTTGTATCTTGTACTGGAATCCATATTTTTCTCCTTTTTTCAGGCATTCTCTTAAGTCCATTATTAAGTCTTAAAGGGACACAGGGCAGTTGTTATTTCAATAACAACTGCCCCACTCGTTCACCCACGGCCGCGATTCTCGATGGAAAGAACAACGCTCTCATACATCCTTCCGATATCGTCCGCCGTGCCCAGTTCACAGAGTTCAGGATAGGAGGAAAACCCAAATCCGTTTGCAAGTTCGTCCATCGGCGCCATTGCTGATACAGCATTCATGAATGTTTTCATATCAAACATTTCTGTAATATGTTGCGTATCCCTGCGCAATCTATTCGCCATATAGCTTTTGCAATCTTTCACAATGCCATTTCGCTCGGCGCTGTTTTTTGTCATTTGCCTGGCCATGGCGAAAAGTGGAGCGAGCGCCAAATATCGAAACTCATCGAGGGCTTCATAAGGCGTTTTTCCCTTGTAAGGTCCGCTTGATAGAACAACGCCCTTGTATGGAGCGCCGATTACGGCGGGTTCCATCTTCTCTAATTCAGATTCTGTCGGGGGCGTTTCGTCGACTATAGACGGCGGTTGAAGACCCTCCACCTGCTCAGTAAGAGGCATTGGCGCGGACGGAGACGCCGCGGGATTAATGGCTGCGGCGCCCACGCTTCTGATTATCGCTTCCTGGACTTCGATGCTTGCACCGTCCACAACGATAACAAGGCGTTCTTCACCGTCCCTCAATATTCGAAGTATCATATCCATTTGTCACCATCCTTTTATTAAATTTGCCAAAAAGCCCCCGATTCTTTTAAACAGATCGCTGGCGTCTTTGACATGCAGAAAATTATACCCATACAGTTTTCTGTGTGTATCCGGTTCTTCATAGCCAACGAGCACCCCGATAACCGTTGCTATCTGCGAGGCCTCTCTGACTGCTTGGCGCGTATCCTCTTCTCCGATTTGGCCGGAATAGCTATTGCAGGCAGGCGCGCCATCTGAAATCACGATCAGCAGCTTGTGTTTTTCCTGCCGTTTTTTCAGGAGCTCACTCGCGTACCTGATACTGTATCCATCGAAATTGTTTCCGCCTGCGTGGATATTGAGCAGCTTAAGCCTGTTATCCTTGGTGTTTCTCCAGCGCATATAGTGATAGTGGACCGCATCGGCCCCTTTATCCGCCCGGAACCCCATGACATAAACGGGAATTCTATCAGATAACGCCTCTGCAAGTCCAATCGCAGTGACTAAAGCCTGAATTATTTTATTCCCACCCATTGATCCGCTCTCATCTACAAGCAGAAACGCGGCGACGTCACTACGGTCAGACGGCTCGCGCCGCCTGTCGAACACCCTGCTGGTTAACCGTCCGCCGCACAAGCGGTCGATATTTACTTTACCGCTGGTGCGTCTGGCTTTATCATCCTCAGCATTCGCGAAAAGCCGCCGCAACTCGCTCGCGAGCATGGAGACCTCGGTTTGAATTTTCTCCAGCAACTCATTATAGGTGATTCGAAATTCATCCAACTTCAATGTAGGCAACTTCACATCGATATTGCGGCATGTTTTCCCCTTGCAGGCATTCTCGTATCCATTGCTCGAAAGAGGCAGGTTAAGAGGTTCGGAAGACGCCGCATACTCTGCCGCCTCTTCCTTTAGCATCTCCAACTCCATCTTCTCCAGTGTTGACTTCAGTTCTTCCAGCCTTTCATCGGGAATTTCCAATTCATCCTCGATAGTAGCCGCGGCGCTTTCATCGCAGCCAGTTTCGCAATACTCTTCTGGGATAGACTTGCGTTCACCAGGCTCCGCGCCGTCAACGCTTTCATGTCCGCTGCAGCCATCCACCAGATCGCTGTCGGACTCCGGTGGCTCCTTGACAACTCTCTCTCCGGAACGGCCTGATAATCCCTCCTTTTCCTTCCCTGCTGTTTCCAAAGCCTCGTCGCCAAATTCCAGGTGGGCTTCCTCTAAAGAAGCTGGGGGAGCACCTTTTTCTTTTGCTCCATCCCTTTCAGTTTTTCCCTTGCCGGAACCCAACGATGCTTCTTCGCCGGCGTCGCCAGGGCTTGTTCCTTCAGAGTTGTTTTCCGCCTCACTGCTCTCTGTTATCCCGATACCCTTAGAGGCACTATCATCTTCGGACATCTCCTCATCCGTAATCAAAATGGTGATGTCTCCGTCGGGCGGTATTTCCGCTGCGGCGGAGCCCTCCTCCATTATTTTTTCGGCTTCTTCTTTGGAGACACGCTTAAAGGTGATTTTTCTGCGCTTTTCTCTCGCGCTCTCGGGTATTTCTTCGTCCTCGGGGACAAACAGAGGGGTGTCTCCGCTGGAGCCAATCTTAAATCCTTTTCCAAGCGAGCGTAAGAGTTCTGCTAACATCCGCATCATCTCTTTGTTCTTCGCAATATCCTCCCAAAGAGGTCGTGTCGCCATGAATATTTCGTCGGAAATCTGTATACGCTTGTGTGCATGGCGTTCAATAACGCCTTGCTCCCAAAGCTTAATCGTGTCAATAAAGCATTTTTCCGCTTCAGGAAACGTAAAGCTCCCTTTAATAAGACCAGCGTCCCCATATTGTATGAAAGCGGCGGTAAACTGGAAATACGGGTGATTTTCATTGCCGCCCTCATCGATGCGCACACTCTCCTTATACAGCCATGCGCGCATGAAATTCAGATCTTCTATGAGCCTGCCGCCAACAAACTGAGGCATAAAGTATTCGATGCTTGAATCTTCCAAAATGTTGTTTATCTCAGCAAATATCTCTTTCTCTCCAAACGGCAGCCGCTTTATCGCATGATCAAGAATTTTGAAATCGGTCATCAGCTGGTGCAGAAGCTCATGCGCAAACAGGCCATAAATAAAGACTAATGCTTTATCCTGTTCCATTTCTGAGATGATTGGATGATTAAAGCCGATATATATTTTTCTACCGGCATGTGTAAACGCCAATTCATTTTGATCCGGTCCGGGTACCGGGATCGGATAAACACCGATCCGTACACCGCTGATCCCGTGAGCCATTGAGCTTAAGTCCCTGCAAACCGCCATTTGTTCGCGCATGTTCAGTAGCGCCATTCAATCCCCTCCATCATGCCGCATCAGGCAAGGGCTCAATTACAGAAGTGTAGACGCTTCTGGACAAATCCAAATCCTTTAGCGCCAAAGCGCCGATCAATGTGTCCTGAATCGCTTCCTTCATATCAAACCCCATTCGAATCAGTTCCAGTGCCTCTATACAGTGTCGCAGTGAGAGTGACAGTAACAAATCCTCGCATCCCGGAGCTTTTTCTTTAATGTGTTTCATGATCTTGATATACGCGCTATAGATTTGCTTGCTGCTTTTTGCGGTATTTCCTTTCTTCTTCAAAATATCGATGAATTGATCTTCCGGCGGATCATCCATTACGATCACTAAAGGCGCACGGGAAGTAAAAGCCTCATTGGGAACCCGGCTGCCTTGAGTCGCCGTATTCATGGTCATGATCACAAGGCACAGTGGGTGCCGGTAAATCTCCTGAAAACCGTCCTTCAACAACAAAAACGGCGGCACGATCGCCTGGCCGATTGCTCCCTGCATGACAGCGGGATCCGCCAGATTGAATTCCTCCAGCACTGCAATACCACCATTTGTAAAGCAGTCCAGAAACGGAGTTTCGAAGAATCGAAAACCTCCTTCCGCAACCTTTGTCATACCTTGGAAGACATCCTCTTCGCTGAATTTTGATAGCGGAATCGTGTAAAGCGGCAAGCCCAATGCCGCCGCCATGGCCTCCACCGTCGTCGTTTTTCCTGTCCCCGGCTTCCCTACAAGTATGGCATTGAGATAATTTGCGCCGATTGCTTTTCGCCCATTAAGACCGTCTATTAGCCGGTCCGCCACCGTAGAGAGCCTTTTGAACGCAACTGTCGTCAGCTTCTCATGCTCTCTGTTCGGGACAAAGGTTTCGGTAAGAAAATCAATGGCTGGAATGCGTGACTGCTGGGATTCAGTCCATTCATACCCCAGGACATATTCTTCATCAAGGCATTGCGTGTAAAACTTAGTGCTGCCTGGTCTCGGGGCCCTGCCTTTGCCCGCATCCAAATCGGATCCATCAATATATGTGAATACCTTGTTGACCGGGCACGCGCTGTCGGCGAGCCTCATATTCTTTGTCCGGACCGATTGTTTGATCTGCTCCAGAATCGGGTCTGTCAACTCATCTTCGACAATGATATCGGGAAAGTAATCTTTGCTGTCAAAATAGAAACAGTCGCAGAAATACCCCAAAGTACCAATGCGAACATCCTTTGCTCCACTATATTCATCGGCAAGCTCGGCGAACGATGATCTCGTTTCGTCAAACATATCTGTCTCATGGTAATTTAGGGCCACGAGCACGATTGGCGTCAAGCTGTCAAAAGGCTTGTCGTGCGCTATCCGTTTATATAGCTTGCTGGTTCCATCGTAATAATAGGCATTTACGCCTTCACTATGGGATACTTCACAGTATACTTGATTGGAATCGCTTACTATTGCGGATACTTTCCGGTGCTTAAGCAACGATGACAGCACAACCGCCGCTCCGCAAATCGTAGGCTCCCCTTTACGTTTCCTCCTTTTAGAAACTTTCGTTCCGTTTGGTGCCTTGTTGCCCGTTTTACTGCCACTGCTAATTTCCACTTCAGTGGTTCTGAAACTAAACAATGCCTTAGGGTATTCCATTCTTGAACTCCTCTCGTTTTCCGATTCATTGGAGTACCTATTGCCAGTCGCTCCAATCTTCATTTCTAACAGTCGATTGAGTATGTCAGATTCGATAGCCCTTAAAAATAGTATAGATTAAGATACCTTGTGTTCTGACATATATAGATAAGCTAAAGGACAGAACGCCGAAAAGACGAGAGGAGATTCGATTTGGCACATAATGCAAAAAACTCCGTTCGCGCCATTCATGTTTCTTCCATAGCCATGCTGATGTTCAATGCCACAGAACTGCGACAAGCTTATATAAAAATAATCTGGTAAAACCAATCGCAACCAAACGTGGCATCTGAAACATGAGTTGAACCGAGTAGGCTGAAAGTTCTATTTAAAAAAAATTGATATAGCTTATTTCAAGGAAATGTAATGGCTTTTGATCTGGTATATTTTCTTAGTCCGGTTATATGTGCCATATTCAGGGAACGGGGCGGCATTGCCGCCCCGTTCCCTTTCTAAAAAAAATCTTTGGTTGAAGGCTCCTTGTTATTGAACATGCGCCATATACATGCTATACTAACAATGCAAACGATAATATTTCTGTGAATATATAAAGTACAATCGAACACTTCTTTTATTATTATGAAATCATATTGTCATTAATCTCGCATACTATATGTTGATGAGCCTCCGAGCCCCGAGACGAGCTTTCGCGCCGCTGGCAGTGAGGTAATCCAACAAGGGAGGAACAAAGTCGGATGGAAACTGAGTATAATGTGGTTGTATTGCATAACGATACCCTTTATTTTTGCGGATTTGAATTGTTGCTGCATCAATGTGCCGTGCTTCGCGACTGTGGAGATAATACCATTTCGCTGAGGGCTTGCCCAGAGAATGAAACAAACCTCGGAGACTTTATCAGACTTGACGGCCTTACCTCCAGATCGCCGTCTCTGATTGAGTATTTTAAAAATCACAGCGCGCTTTGCACCCATTTTACTCTTCGTGACAACGTTTATTATCAAACTCAGTACAGCGTGCAATGGGGTATTAACGAGATACGTGAAGCAGGCTTTGAGATATAGAATAAATTTACATGAAAGGCCCGGTTTGTGAACCGGGCCTTTCTTTAATGATCGGCTGATGTCCGCTGAGCACTGCGAGAATGCCCTGCCGCCTATTTTTTGACAAATCCGGATAGTGCGCTGTCGTTATCAATGCTTCCGGGACGCGGTATATCAAGAATATTACTGCGTTCCGGCCGGTATTGGTCGGCAGGAAGACGAAAATAATGTTTTTTCCCATGTAAAGCGTTTCGTTTATAGTAAAGCCGCGCTGTGATGAAGCTGACTGTCAACGCAAGGGTGAAACACACCAGGAAAATAGCCACGATGATCAGTAGTACCAAAGATTTCATCCCCTTTCTTACCGATAACGCTGCGTGTCAAAGCTGGTAGGGGCGCCGACCAACCCATTACCCGGACCGGCAATATAAGCATTGCCCACCATGTCGGCCGTCACTAATTGCTCAAAGGCACTGACCGGGACCTCTTCCATGGCTTGCGTGACATTGGTATTGTAGCCCATGCCGGTCTGACGGTTTCTGTAGACTACAAGACCATCGAAAGCATCTCCGTTATTCAGTACCCAGTACTCATTCCTGTCATAAGTGACCACATCGGCCCGAACCACATTCATAACCTGACTTGCACGAATGCGGTATGTTCCTGCCGACTGGAAAATAAACCGCAAATATTTGCCCTGTGTGTATATTGGACCTGCCACAACATTGCCGGCACCATCCTCCACTGTCCAAACCCATGTATTGGTGGGAACGTTTTGAATTACCATACTCTGTGTCTCACTGGTTATCCTATGCTCGGTGATACAGGTCACATCTACCGACTCGCTCATAGACACATGGTTTAAGTACATATCCAGAAGAGCATACCGCGCCTCCAGGCTTCTTGTATCGATAATGCCGCCCGGAATTATGTCTGTGCGCTGATAGTCCAGCGTCACGCCGTCCGGTTGCATGATGATTTCCCCACCCGTTATATCGTATATCGGGAGTTGGAATTCATAAAGCAATTCTTCGCTCCAGGAATCAATGATCGCTTCACCATATGTATTGATAAGCTCCGCAATAATCATCCCAATGGTAATCGGATCTCCCATTCCGGTCAATCCACTCCCTGTGGAAGGATCACCTCCGCCAATACCGCCACCTCCTCCGCCTGTGAATGAAGGGACAGAGGATGCCGACATGCCGCCGCCCTGCATGACTTGCTCGATAATCTGCTGCATCGCTTGTTCGATGTTATCCGTCGGCAGAACTATCTCGTCTAGTGCCTCAGTCAATATTGGAGGTTCTGCCGGATACAGTTCAAAATATTCGATTGGGATAATTTGAGTGACCGTATCATAACCGAGCAGGGTGATGACAAAATCAATAAGCTCGTATTTTGGAATGGTCATCGTGTATGTATTGATCACATAGGTGTCCTCTTGGATAATGAGCTCGCCTGTCTGCTCCGCCGTTTCGACAATTCGTTGCCATTCCCGGGATGCAGCGTTGGCGATATTGTTATTCAGGGATGTTGTTGTATCCTGCTGGTTGGATGCGCCTTCTGTGTGGCTTTCTCCATCAAAGGATCCCTGCGCTTCCCCTGCTTCAAATGTCACGGTATTGTCTACCGTAATTGGCGCGTAGATATCTACAGCCGGCGCAGCGTATGCTGTTTGGACGAGCAGCAGCGCGCAAACAGCTGCGGCGATGGCCGCCTGCAATTTTTTCATGAGAATTTTTCCTCCTCTATAATAGGTTTCAGTCTTATGTTGCCGGATAAATCGTCACGTGAGAGTGTGTAATCCATTGCCAAAGCGCTTCCCCGTGTTGCCGCTTCGTTACATATCCAGCTTTCATCAGTGCGGGAAACCTGCAAATTAACCAAAAACAGATATTCCCCCCGCTCTTTCTGATTGCTTTCAAATTCCAGCCGGTAACATACCAAAAGATTGCCGTCATCAGGCTCCTCCATACGGATATCCAGCAGCATACTCTCAAGCAACCGGCTGTTAACCTGAGAAGCTGCTGCAAGGCTGCGAAGATATTCTGGTGTAGCTCCCCTCAACCACTCACCCGGGTTAACCGGCTGATCCTCCTCGTCAACATCATAGAGGATCTTGCCCACCTCACTGCATAAAACCATCAACTGCTCAACATCACCTTCCCCCAGCCCGTCCGCTTCCCTGCCGGTTATGCGAATGGAAATCTCTTCACTGTAGTCCGGCAGGCTGTTTGGCGGCGGTTGATCCTGCTCTTTCGCGAAAACAAACCCAAAGTACCAAAGCAACGCGAAAACCCCCAGGATTGCCGATATAATGGCGACTGCAAATTTCTTTTTGCTCATTATTACCCCCCTTTTTTTACTGTCATGCATAATATATGTAAGAATAGGATGCCGGAAAAGTAAAATCAGAACCCGCTAAAAATCATCGGCCGGGATTTTTACAGGATATATTAGAAAATTTGGAATCTCCACCCGATAAATTCGGGATAGTGACCGCAAAACCGTTCGATGCGGTGTAGTTACTATGCTGTTCCGGTAGCATTTTCTGTATTGATGTTGTATAATTAGAGCACTTGATGCTGAAGCATAAAGGACACAAAATAAATAGACTTGATAAGATCTAAGATAGTTTAGGAGTTATTATAAATTATGAGCAGTTTTTCTAAGTCACCTCTTGCTTTTCAATCTGATGAAATTCATCTCCATGACGAATTCAGATTTGATTGTGGTTCATGCGGCAATTGCTGTCGCGGAAGAACAAATGAAATTCCCGATACTGATATTTTTATTTCCGGGCCAGATCTCATGAGAATTGCAGCGTATCAAAAGATGTCAATCCAACAGTTAATCGATAAGAATATAAATATCTCAATATGCTTTGACAGCACCCTTAATCTTAATGTCTGCCGATTAAAAATAAGACTGGATGGCAGTTGTAGTTTATTCAGAAAAGGCCGATGTACGGTATATCCCGCCAGGCCCAGAACCTGCGCACTATTTCCAATTTCCCGCGGCTATTCCTTCTTGGTAGACTCGCGTAAAAATAAGGCAGTTTTTCAAAAAGAGCAATACATCAAGATGCACCCCTCTCCTGGCTATCAATGCGGATCTTCTTCAATATACACCGTTAAGAAATGGCTCGAGTTAAATGATGTGCCGGAAGATGATGTTGAGGAAAAACAATGGAATGGCGAGCTCGCAGTATTATCTGAGCAAGCAAAACGATTGCGCGGACCGGATCAGATTTTTCAGCACCAGGCTTTTCAAAGGCTGTATCTCCATTGGGGAATATGATGATTAATTTTTTTTGATTGGAGTAAATACAAAAGGCTCTACCATTAAAGAAAACGATATGCACACCTGAGAGGGTGAGCATATCGTTTTTATGGTTACAGGACTTGGAGGAGTACTCATGTCGGTTATATTGATTTTAAGGGCGTTATTCTGCGCTTGTGTACTCCGTGATGTCCTCTTTCTTGATCATTCGTATGATACCCCGGCTGGCCACCTGAAAGCTATGAGGGAAGCTTCCAAGGCGCATCCCTGATTTCCAGCATCTTTAGGCTAACTTACAGCTCTGACAGCCTGTGGGTGAAAAACCAGCTTGTCTTTATAATCACATATGAGTTTATCGGTGCTTTTCACCTGACCTGATAGAATTAATTCCGCCAGATCATCTTCGACATGCCTTTGAATACACCTGCGAAGCGACCTTGCACCATTTTCTGCGTCATATCCGATTGAGGACAAATGATTCAGGGCGGCCGGCGTAAAGTCAAGCAGTATTCCGGCGTCCAGTAGCCTCTGTGACAGCTGTCGCAGCATTATACCTGATATTTCCTTGATGTTCTCTGCGGTAAGTCTGTTAAATACAATTATTTCATCCACTCGGTTTAAAATTTCCGGTTTACACATGAGCTTGAGTTCCTTAAGAACATCGGTACGAATCTCAAGCGCTTTGCTGGTGGCGGGTTCGGCTTGAACGAATCCCAAGCTGTGCTTCCTGACAAAGTTGGTCGCGCCAACATTGGAGGTCATGATTACCACCGTGTTGTTAAAATTGATCTTCCGCCCTCCGGAGTCGGTAAGCGCACCGTCCTCCATGATTTGCAATAGAATATTCCAAACATCCGGATGGGCCTTCTCGATCTCGTCAAACAGCACAACCGCATACGGTTTACGCTTTACCTGCTCGGTGAGCTTTCCTCCATTTTCATGCCCAACATAACCCGGAGGCGCACCGATGAGCTTAGAGACAGAGTGTGGTTCCATATACTCGGACATATCCAGCTTGACCAGGGCGTCCTTATCGTGATACAGAGCTTCGGTGAGAGCAAGACTAAGTTCAGTTTTGCCAACACCGGTCGGACCAAGGAAAAAGAATGATCCGACCGGTCGGCCTGGCCCTCTAAGTCCGGCTGCGTTTCTCCGGATTGCGCGTGCTACGGCGGAAACAGCTTCATCCTGCCCTACAACCCTCGTCTGGAGCTCAGTCTCAAGGTTAAGAAGCCATTCGCGCCGCTCACTATCCGGATCGTGTGCGTCGATTCCGGTTATTTCCGCAATTAGCTCCTGAATATCCTTCCGTGTCACGGTTGATTGATCTGCTGAGTTCTTCATCCGTATTTGAGCGCGGGAAGCTGCCTCGTCGATCAGGTCTATCGCTTTGTCGGGAAGCCGCCTGTCGGGCAAATATCGTATTGACAGAGAGACGGCAGCGGTCAGCGCGTCATCTGATATAGTGACGCCGTGGTACCGTTCATAATCTGGCCGGAGGCCTTGAAGCATTTCCAGAGCGCATGGATTATCAGGCTGTTGTACCTGGACACTCTGGAAACGCCTTTCCAATGCCCCGTCCTTTTCGATATATTTTCGATATTCTGCTACGGTGGTGGCGCCGATCAACTGTAACTCCCCCCGGGACAGCTTGGGCTTGAGGATTTCTGCAGCAGTCAATGAGCCCTCAGCGTTGCCGGCGCCGATGATATTATGTAGCTCGTCAATGAACAGGATGACATTATTGCCTCCAAAGGCAGCTTCGTCAATAATATTCTTCATACGTTCTTCAAAATCTCCGCGGTATTTGCACCCTGCAACAATTGCGGCCATATCGAGCGAGACTAATCGTTTCCCCTGCAGTCTCTCCGGCACTTCGCCCGCAGCGATTCTTTGTGCGAGCGCTTCAACTACCGCTGTTTTGCCAACCCCGGGTTCTCCAATCAGGCAAGGATTGTTCTTCACGCGCCTGGACAGTATCCTGATTACACGTTCCAATTCCTGTTCCCTGCCCACCACCGGATCAAGCCGGCCGCTTCGGGCTCTTTCCGTCAGGTCTATGGAACACTTATCCAATTCGGTTGTGGGGCGGATAGGTCTTTCATGCTTGACGAGCTCATCTTTCTGTGCTGTTTTTTTCTTGCAATTTACCACCTTATATAGACTTGTCGATAGCTTTTTGAAATCAATGCTCAGATTGTTCAGATAGCATATCCCGTGCGCATCTTTCTGCTGAAGCAAAACAAACAGAAGATGCTCTGGTCCGGCATGGCTGCGCCCGCACATTTTTGCTTTACATATGGACAGATCCAAAACCTTCTTGGCCCGTGGCGTGTAGTCTTCTGAAGCTACCGATTTTGGCAGCCCGCGTCCAATCACCTGTTGCAGATAAGCCTGAAAGCGAGAATAGTCAATGCCGGCATCAATAAACATATTGTATGTGCATCCGCTTTCCAAATCCATCATACCAAGTAAAAGGTGTTCTGTTCCAATGTAGCCGTGCCCCATCTCTTCCGCTTGTCTGAGCGCAACGCTTAGCACGTTGTTGGCCTGTTCATTATATCCAAAAAACTGCGCCATTGTCATTGTTCCTTCCGTATGATCTTTCGTACGCCAATGTATATTAACAGGCAGGCTCCGGCCCTAAACCATATAACTTGATTACCGCTTCCACATCTGTGTGGAAGCCGTGAGC
>Ga0153945_1000264_pt1 | contig 16269 bp, 12 predicted proteins | sample TSNJ029MetaG_FD_104720 | JGI IMG/M metagenome (GOLD analysis project Ga0153945, IMG submission 104720) | Attine ant fungus gardens microbial communities from New Jersey, USA - TSNJ029 MetaG | ecosystem: Host-associated > Fungi > Mycelium > Unclassified | place: USA: New Jersey, Wharton State...
CGGATGGACATTTGATGGTGAGGGAGTGTAGCTATGAGGTGGTGGAATTGTCGCAAACAAATAAATAGTGGAAAAAATGAGCCAAACCACTTTATCAAGTAAATTTAGGCTATTACACCATAGCCTAAGTATATGCATATATATCGCAAAAGTGAACTAGGACGTGTTGACGCGAATAGAATGCATGGATTTCTGAGCGGATTCCGGTGCATTTCGAAGCGGAGGAGCAAGGAACACTTTGTGTATTTCGTCACATAAATGGAGGAGACCCTCAATGGCTGTAAAGAATCCCTTACAACGACAACCGTTCTGCCCTGAGTCTATGTTATCCATAATTCTGTCAGCGATGTTTTATTGGTGGCTGATGGAAGCGCCCGATCACCAGCCGTTTTTACTTCTGGCACCGATCGCCATGTTTGTATCGGCCTTTTTCAGCCTTCATTTTACCCTTGAACCCGGGGTGGGGTATTTGGGCATGACAAGGCTGGGCGCGGGATTTGTAATAAACAAATCCTGCTCCGGCGCCGTCTTTTGGATCATTTGCTTCTGTCTGTTGTGCTTGACGCAGATGCCACGTTTTAAAGCGAAGCGATACCGCTTCGTGAGCTTTGTCGCTTTCCTCGCACTGTCTTACCTGATTGCTATGACCGCATCGATCCTGCGGATTATCCCCAGCATCCTGATGTTTGATCATGCGGCTTGGATAGACCCGAATCTGATTCATAAGATAATTGGCATTCTGACCTTTATCACTGTAATCTGCGCCAGCTTCCTTTTCGTGGAGCGAAGCGTCACTATATTATTACGAAAGCTGGACGAAACATATGAATGAGCATCATAGCACAAATTCGCTGGAACCTACACCCCCCGCATCCGAAAATTCTCTCTGGCAGAGCTTAATCCGTCCTTCGGACTTCCATTTGCCTCGTTGGATCGGGCAGCTTCTTTTGCTTTTGCTTCCCACTGTAGGTGCGCTTGTCAGCTATGCCTTCATACCCGGTCGGGACAGCCTGCTTGAGGGAAGGATAAAGCCGTTTCTCTTCTGGTCAATGGTCGTTTTTGCAGCGGTTCTGCTTGGATATTTTCTTTATCAGCTCTTGCGCAGAAAAGGGACGCCGGCTCTTCTGCATGTGGTTGTGCCCCTGTTTTGTATCGCGTGGATGTTGCTGTCCGTGCTCATTCATGCAGCAGATTTTTATCTGCAGGCGGAGGATCCAATGCTCTTTGTCTGCGGACTCATTTCTATTCCTGTCTTTTATTCGATGATCAGCCTTGTACAGTGGCTTCTTTCACGTTCCGGCAGCTCTCTCAAAGGCGGCCTGATCCCTTTAGTGGGAACTCCGCTGGTGTGGTATCTTCTGGTCAACACTGTGATGCTCTCCGCGAGTGGGACAATAGCTGTGATCGTATTGCTGCTCACAATAACCGCAACATACTTTTTCATTTTTTTACTGTTCTATGTGTTGTACCTGATCGGGAAAACCCATGCCCGACTTTGGAGAGTCCTGCGGTTTCTTCTTGTTTTCATCCTGCCCATTCTCTGTTTTGTGGTAACACAGATGGGAGAGGCGTTCAACTTCTTCTGGGATTACACAAGCTACCTATATTATCTGCTGGTGATCGCCAACGGAGTACTGCTTCTTCTACCGGAACCCCGGAAGAAAACACTGCGACTGCTGTTATTTTTTGGCCGCAGTGCGATGTATCTGATCGTTACTTACTTCTTTGTCGTGATTGCTCCTTTTTACAGTCTTTCACTCGTGGGGCTGCTGCTGGCGGGACTGGGACTGTTGGTGCTGACACCGCTGTTTCTGTGGTCCTATCAAACCAAGGCAATGTTCGCCTCTGCCAAATCCCTGTGGAAGGATTGTGGCAAATGGCAGACAATCGCTTCCTTAGTAGCAGGGATCGCCGTAGTGCCTCTGGTGATGACAGGTGCATTTCTTCTGGAACGGCAAAATCTCGATACCGCCATCCGACACATGAACAGTCTGAACGATCCATCCGGGCAATCAGTTCGGGTAGACGGCGATATGCTTCTCGGCAGCCTGCGCTATATTCAGTCCGACCAAAGAATGCGGGTTCCGGATTATGGATCGTTTGTCAGCGGGTATTATAGCTATTATGGCGACAAGGCCCGTGTTCCTCCGCCGTTTATCACTTCTTTTCACAATAAGGTTGTCGGCGCTGACGCGTTTCTTGAGATGATAGCGCAAAACGAGCAACTGTACGGCGACCTCGTCAAATTATATGTCAACACGAGTCCTGAGATTTATCTTGCAGAGGATTATTCTGTTTACTACAATGATCCATACGACAATTTGGTACCTGATGAATGGGAATCCGATGACGAAGACGAAGAACTGCCGCCTGTACGGTTGGACGACATTGTCGTGCAAACAAGACAGGAGCAGGATTATTACCGTAGCTTTATCCACCTGACGTTGACCGACACCCGCGACGATGAAGCTGAAGACGATTCGCTAATTGAATACAGAACAAACGTGGCCCTGCCGGAGGGCGTGTTTGTCAGTGATTATTATCTGGATGTTCTCGGAAATCGCAAGCAGGGCTTGCTGGTGGAGACTACTTCGGCCAACTGGATTTATAATGTTGTCACAAGCCGCTTTTTAGATCCCGGGCTTGTGCAGTATACAAGTGACGGGATTTCGCTGAATGTTTTTCCGTTTTCCCCGCAGGAAACCCGTTACACCGGCATCGAATTTCTACACCGAGAGCCTGTCACTCTGATGTTTGACGGCAAGGCGGTTGAGCTTGCACCTGAAGCACAGGCACTGACACAACCGGTGGAAGGCGAGAACCTCCTTTTTATTAGCGAACAGGCTAAGGAAGCCCTTAACTCCGCCGACCGCGAACCCTATTATCTATTTGTAGTGGACTGCTCCTACCAATCGGATGTCGATATGCTTGCTATCCGCTTGGAAGAGTTTGTCTCAGAGCAACAAATCCCTCTGGCGCAAGCTAATGTTTCCGCTGTGAACTTCAACCGCCAAACATGGGAGATGGACGGGGAGTGGAAGAATACCTTGCTGCAATTTCCGCGCGAAGGCGGATTTGCGTATGGTTTGATGACCGACCAGTTATTCCGCGAAGTGGATCAGTCTCGCTACTACCCGGTGCTGATCGTGCTGAAGTCCCCCGGATCGCAATCCATCGCGCCTCGGAACAGCAGCTACTTGATGCAATGCTCACCGGAAACCGCTGGCTACTTCACGATAGGCGAAGAAAGCCTCTATTATCATGCCTATGACGGTTCTTCGCGCGAAGTAACGGAAGGGCTTCCGGAAGCGAGACCGGTCAAGGTTCTTGACATGAACGGATCCCGCCTATATTTTGCAGCCGATTCTGGCGCTGAAATCTTTTATTTCGATACATATGGCTCTGTAGTCAGCACGTTGACCGGAAACGTATGGACGGATGCCCTCAATTTCGCTGGCGACACATTTCGCATAGAGCGCATCAGTGATCATGAATCGCAGTTTGCAGCCATGCTGGATGTGCTGAAAAAGAGCTTTGCTGCACATGTGATGAGCCCATATTCTTCTTTCATCGTATTGGAAACTCAGGAACAGGAGCAGGCAATGTTCCGGCGACAAGAAATGCTGATGCAAGCCGCTTCCTGGGATGATTTTTATGAAGCTTCCCAAAACATATCCTTTACTGAGGATGCGCAGGGCGAATACGATGAAGAAAACCCAGCCGCCTCGGAGCCAGGTCTGCTTCTATGTATCACCCTTCTAACACCGATTGCAATACTCTATAGAAGAAAACGAAGGCTACGGTGTTGATTCTTTGTAACGGTGCGGCCAAACGATAAATTGGAAGTATAGATTCACGCTAGGGGTACGGCTAATAAGTGTACAGCGGAGTGGTGCATTTTCCTCAAATATTCTATATCTAAATATTCTTTAACATCGTTTTCCCTATCACACAATCCTCCGGTGCCTTATCATCCCGCTGCCCTCAATAAAAGACTGGTGAAACCCACCGCCCGGCTTATACTCCATAAATATTACGCTTAGACAATACCGGCTCCAACCATGCGGCGCCTTCAAAAGTGGGAAAGCGCCGCAGTACTTCAGATTTCACTCTAGGGGTATTTGAGCAATTAAAGTGATAGCTCAAGTAGTAGCGGCTCAAGCGTTGACAGTTTAACAGGCAGCATTCCGAGTACATAATAGGGAGAAAATTCTATGAGAAAAAAATTAATTATTTTTGCAGGGATAGCATTAGTTATTGTAATAATAATTGGGGCGTTTGCTGTGAAATCTTTTATAATTGGCGATACAATCAGTCCTGATGCAATAGGACTCATTGGGGTAGACGCAAGCGATTTCCAAATCAAATTTAGTGGTGATTTTGTACTTGATAGTGCAAAAGCATATAAAAACTATAGTTACCGTATAGAAGACGACGTTATGTATATAAAAGTATATGGGGTGCTTGTGTCTGCGTTTCATAAAAATGGTCATTTCGATATAGCAATCGATGGAGATTTTTCGACTATTGCGACAATATATTTAGAGGACAATAATGACAGACAATTAATCTGGGAAAAGTAATTTGCAAAATTAACTTAGCGTCGTTATCATCAAGACCGGCGTAAAATCTCTTTCCGGCTGGCCTCCAATATGCGGGACTTATTATGACGAAATACCTCCATCAAAATGTGCGGAGAACAAAAATGAATATAAGAAATACTCTAATGATACTATTGGTTTTGCTTATCGGGTTATCTGCCTGCAATGACAATACCGCCTTGCCAAGTAATTCACAGACCAGCAGCACTTCTGTGCCCGTTGAGTCCTCCGCACGGGAAGAATCCGTTGGGGAGCCAAGCGTTTCAAGCGAGCCGGAAAGCAAACAGGAGGAAGAACCCATTCTCGAAACGCCGGTTTTGCCGGAACAGGGCAGCCTTGACGATTTTATCCCCGAAGGCTGGGTGCCCACTTCTGTTGATCTGGATTTTAACGCCGACGACATAACCGATCTTGTGGGCATATTGGAGCCGCCGGAGGAGCTTCAACGATCCCGTATTCTCTTTGTGCTTGCAGGCGAGGAGGATGGCCGCTATCGCTTAGATATTCAGGTCAACAACGCTGTGCGAAATTTCGGCGAAGGCGGAATGAAATTAGATCCGCTTGATTACGCTACTGTCGATGGCAGCGCCTTTACCATAAACGCTTCCGGCGGGGGCGGCAGCATCTATTGGGAGGAAGAAACCACCTATGGCTATCAAAACGGAGAATGGCTTTTGCACGAAGTATTCATGACCTCCGCACTTACCTTATATTGCGGAGTATAAAGAATTCAGTACGATAAGCCAAAGCCTTTATTTGCAGAATCCAGAATCAGGAGGCATGAGATGTTAACAAAGAATCGTTTATACATAATCATCTCCGTTATTTGTTCTATATCGAGTATTCTTTATGTTTGGAATGTACTGACTTCGGACTTTTATCTTCTTCCAGAAATAATTGTCTTTTTTGACGTTTTTATAAAAGTGCAAGCAATCGCAATGATTATACTATTTTTTTATGATGACATTAAAACATGGACGCTATGTTTGGCTTCATTGGGTATTATGTATTTGCTTGATTTCATCACTGGTGCTCAAGTAATTACAGTTCAATTTTTTGAACTTTATTATAGTGACCCATCTCTTATATTTACTCCTGCTTTGTACGCCTGCACATTACTATCTACGCATTTAATTCGGAAATTGCAAATAAATAAACACGATGATGTGCGGCCAATACGCTTGGAAATAAAATACGCGGCTATAATACTTGCTCTTGTTACCACTATAGCTTCTTTTTGTACATATATTATTCATGACGCTTATTTGGACTATGAAGTAAAGCTACAAGAACTTGAAATCATCAAACAGTATAAAGCAGTATTTACTAACGGCACTGGAACGAAAAATAACCCGTTCCATGTTTCAAACGCAAATGAGTTGTCTACCGTGCGCAATCTTTTGTCCTTTCATTTCATACAGACTGCGGATATATATTTTTCTGAAGAAGATTTTGAAGATACCGGAGGATTCTGGGAGCCGATAGGGAGTGATAATCTTTACGAACGCTTCACTGGATCATACAATGGTAACGGTTATGGCATATATGGATTAAAGCTTACAGGAGAAGTAATTAATGGAGATACAAGAATCTCTTATCCGCGGGTCGGGTTATTTGCCTATACTCATTTCGCCATTTTGAGAAACATCAAAATAGAAAACCCTGTGTATGATCGTAGCATGGTAAATCGCGCATGTTTTGGTTTTTTAGCTGGAGAGCTAATCAACAGTGTTGTGGAAAATTGTAGTATCAACACCGAATATTTGGAAAATGAAGGGATAACAGGAGGGTTGATTGGCAATGCCATTGGCTCCAGAATATCGGGGTGCGAGGTCACAATTACAAAGATGGTTGTAAGCAAAGAATTTGCAGTTATTGAGGTTGACCCCATATATGCAGACAATGTAAATGTGGTTGATGAAACTATAGTTGGGATTGTCGGTAGTATGAGTAGATCATATGGAGACGACAAACTTCCCATGAACGCCGAAGAAGGCATATTTGATTGCGTAAGCAATATTTCTGCCTATATGGTATTTGACGAGTAATCTTTCTTAATATGTGCTTGGTCAGTCATGATGAAAGTGAATCGAAATCTGTAACCGAAAGCCCCCTCAATTATTGGGGAAGAAACCGGCAACATTGGAAAACGGGGCATAACATTGTTTTATGCGAATAAAAACAACGAGGTGATTATAGTGAAAAAGATTGTAATGCTTGTGATTACATGTTCATTATGTATGACTGCCTGTATGAATGGTACTACAGATAATGGCAAAATGTATTTAGAAGATCGTTATCCATGGCATTTTCCTCTGAGTACCATAAATTCTGAAGGCTTTTATGAATATATAGAAGCGATTGCTACAAAGGAAGAGCAGCGTGAATGGATGGACAAAAACGGAGCTATATTTTTTACACTGCCTTATCGGGGCGGGCGCATGGATTTACTCCGCTACTGCTTAGACGCAGGGGCGAATCCTGATCTTATCGTCAAACAAGATGGTCGAAATATGTTAATGTATACACTAATTGAGTCAGAAGGTCGAAATTCTAAATGTGTCGGCAATACTGAAGCCGCGCAATTGTTGCTGGATTATGGTGCGAATATTAATGCCGTGACAAAAAACGGCACCGCGTTGGACGAGGTGGTTAAGCATGACGGTCTTTGGCAATGGCTTTTGGATAAAGGTGCCGTACCGACTAAGAATACATTAAAAGCGTATCTCGAAAGCGAGAACCAGTATCGCTACGGTCTTTTCCGACATATCATACGCTCGTGCCTCGATGCCGGAACAAAACCATCGCTCGACGCGTTGATATTGGACGCGGCGCAGGACGACTGGAAAGCGGTTCGCGAGGGTATTAATAGAGGAAAACTCTCAGAAAAAAACGAAACAAACGTTGTGTTTTTAAGCGCTGGATTTGGTGATGTTGAGACGATGCAATTATTGGCGGAGCACATAGATCTACTTACATATACAGACGGATGGAATAAACTTGTCCACATTGCCGCCGAATATGGGAATATACCCGTACTGGAGTATTTGATAGAACTTGGCGTGGACATTAATAACACCTTTCATGAAGATGGCGATTATGTTATTCCGCGAAATGCCGGGAGCTCATATGATCTTCCCATTCATATAGCGGTAAGGAACAATCAACAGGAAACTGTAGAATATTTGCTCAATTGCGGAGTACCGGACAGGATAGATCTTGCCCTGAGTTATGCAATTGAGTATGGGGAAGAGGATTTATTCTGGCTAGTAGAAAGTTATGTTCCGAACAGGGAAAAAACATTATATCTCAATGCTATTGATACGGCAATCCTGTTTGGGCGGGAAGATATTATTAGGCATTACCTCGACCAAGATCGGATCATTATTAATCCCGATAGAGAAAAAGACAAAACTTCGGATGGTTCCACCTATCCTGACTTTTTTGGGAATGCAATCCTGTTTAACAAGCCAGATATGGTAAAGCTGTTTTTAGAACGCGGCGCAGACCCCAACGGCGGAGACCCACAGGGATGGGGATATGGCTGGCCGCTGCTCACCGCCGCGGAATACGGCTCTTCCGAGTCGGCTCTCCTTTTGATGCAATGGGGTGCCGATCCCAATGCTGTCAACCAACGCGCCGACCCGATGAAAGGCCGAATATTTCAGGAAGCCGTTAAAAATGGGGATATCAGAGTAATTAAAGCCATGATGGAATACGGGATGGAGACGGATGTTCTTACTATGGCATTGTATCAGTCCGTCAGATACAGCGCAAGAATTACGGGCCTGCTATTGGAGGCGGGAGCTGATGCCGACTCCCGGCTTTACGACGAGAAGAGTCCTTATGAATTCGCGGTGTCAGAGGGAAATGTGGCTGTGATAGAACTGCTTCAAAAGTATTGCGACGGTTCTGCGCCTTAAGTATTGACTTTATTGTCGGCCGGGTATTATTCTTTCATTGAATAAATATCCTTTATAAAGCAATAAAGTAGGTATGACATAAGGATCGACCGCTATAGCAGCCCAACCTCCAGCATGAACGGCATCGAATCCAACGCCGTAGCCTCACCATAATCCACCAGATACACCCGGCTTTGGTACTTGATGTGCGGGAGCCTTTGAACCTTCGCAGACAACGGGTGGTCGTCCATCAATCCCAGCATCAGGAAATCATATTTCCCGGCGGCGGCCGTCACGGCGCGCAGGAAATCTCCGGCGTACCGCGCCGCGTCCGGCCGCACGGCAAGCAGGGCGATACTCGCGTAGTCGGCATAGCTGTTCTCCCGGGGAATCACGGGGTATCCCAGAAGCCGGATGGGAAGCCTCCGCAACAGCCGCAACGCGGTGTTGTAGCCGGTGATCCGGTATTGCTTGTAGTCCTGTTGGTTCCAAACCGCGCAAGCGGCGAGGATCTCTCCGCCCGCAGACTGTAGAGTGTGGAAGTCGCCGCCGCGGATGCCATGCAGCCACTCATCGGCAGGGGAGAACTGATACGTGGGCAACTGCTCCCGGTAGAAAGTCTCCACCTCGGGCGAGTGACCTGAGACAAGACGGAACCCGGCCGGCAGCCGGCGGTTCCGTCCCGTGCCCAGACAGTATACCGTGTATCCGCCCTGAAAGCGGTAAGCCGGCATTCCTTTCCTGGGGTTTTCCAGCAGCCGGATGGCATTCATATTGCCGCTCAGAATAGTGGTAATGTAAGCGGAGCAACGACCCTGTGTTTCACCTCGGATCAGCTCGTATGCGTCCCGGATGGGGACAGCGCCCCCGCGGTGTTCCTCCAGAACCTTCATTCCGGTCAGGTAGCCGGTTGCCGCCGCTTCGCCGTCCAGGTACGCCTGCCGCAGCACGCAGCCGCCCACGGCGACGATCTCGCCGGTCTCTCGATCCACCGCTACCGGCATGACAAGCTCGTCGCCGTCGTTCAAGTAGGACCGGTATGGGTCAGGGTAGCGTGTAAACTGCACGGAAATTTTTCCGGGAAAGCCGCCGCTCTCCAGCACACGGCCGATGGCAGGGGAATCCTCCGGCGTGGCCAAACGGAGCAGGTAACGGCTATTTCGGGAGCTCATCCAGGTTCTCTCCAATCGGGACATTCATTTTTTCGTCCACCTCCTTGCCCAGGCGCAGATTCATCGCCCAGAACAGCGACCACATCAGCGGGCTGGAGCGACCCATGGCGGCCGCGCCCCTGCCGGCCACCGTTGGAAGATTCGCAAAATCGTTACGGGCCTGCTTGCACAGCAGGCTCATTTTTTCCGGTGACATTCGTTTAGGGACGAACGCCAGCCCCCCGTAATTGTAATCCGGCTCCAGCCACCACGTTTTCGACAGCAGCCGCCCCTGGTCCTGCAACTCCCGGTAAGTGGCCGTACCGGGGTAGGGGAGGAGATGGTTGAAGGCGGCGGTGTAGAAGCGGTGCTTTTTGGCAAAGGCCATTGTCCGCTCAAAGCTGCGCTCATCGTCCGAGTCGTAGCCGAAAACAAAGGTGGCATAGATGCCGATGCCGGCACCGTGGATACGCCGGACTAGCTCGTCCTGCTCCCCAAGGGCCGTCTCCCACGACTTGTTCATCTGGGCGAGATTGTCTGGGGACAGGCTCTCGAAGCCGATCAGGATCAGCTCACAGCCGCTGCGCTTCATCATCCGCAACAGCTCCGGGTCCTTTGCCATGGCCAGCGTCCCCTGTCCCGCCCATTTGATCTTCAGCGGGATCATCCGCTCCAACAGGGACATGCAGTGCGCTCGGTCGGCGACAAGGTTGTCGTCAACCAGGAAATTGTATTTCCTTCCAGACGTGGCAAGGTCCCGTAAAATGTGCTCTTGTGGTCGCGGGTGGTATTGGCGCCCGTAACAGGCGGAGATGGCGCAGAAGGAGCAGCTGTGGACGCAGCCGCGCCCGGTCTCCACCAGCCCGACGGGGAGGTACTTCTTCCCGGCATAGACGGATTTGTCCGGCGGGATATCCGTATAGCGGGGGAAGCCGTTGTAACGCCTTTGCAGCCGCCCCGCTGCGAAGTCTTCAAGCAGCGCTGCCCAAATCCCCTCGGCGTTGCCGGTCACGATGCAGTCCGCGTGCCCAAGCGCCTCCTCAGGCGCAAGCGTAACATGGTATCCGCCAAGCACAACCGGAACGCCCCGGGCGCGGAATTTTGCCGCGATGGCGTAGGCGCGCCGCGCCGTGTAGGTCTCCACCGTTATGACGACCAGGTCGGTATCCGCGCCGTAATCAATCAGCTCGATGCGGTCGTCAAAAAAGCGACGCCGGTAATTCTGAGGGGTCAGCGCGGACAGTACCGCGATGGTCAGCGGCTCCATCTTCCAGGTACCGATGTATTTTTGCCCCGTTTTTTTGCCGATGGCGGGCAGGATAAAGGTGATGGTCATGTTGCCGCACCGCTTTCTGTTGTGGGAATATCGGAATTGTCGCACATGACGTTGCGGGTGAAGCGATGGAAATTATCCGCGTACCCTTTGTACCCCATATTGAGAGGGATGCTCAGCCAGGGACTGTGACGAAAAGGCGCAAGCCGGCGGGCGACGCTGCCGAACCTGTAGGTCTCCCGCCACGCCCATTCGGTACCGCGCTCCAATTCCTCTTTCGTCATCCGGGCCGGCCGGAACACGCAGTGCTCCACGTCGTACATGGCCCAGTTCCGCTCCATGATGCGTCCCTGTGCCTCCAGCTGGCGGTAGTATTCAGTCTTCGGGAACGGTGTGAGGATGGAGTAGCGCGGCAGGTCGATCTTCGCCTCGATCACCGCCTCCACCGTCCGCTCGAACACCGAGGCATCCTCCTCGTCGCCGCCAAAGGCGAAGCAGCCCTGCACCAGTATCCCGGCGCCGTGCAGCCGCTTCATCAGCTCACCGTAGGAGTTCACCCGGTTCACTCCCTTGGAGATGTAGGTCTGGGATTCCTGGGAAACCGACTCAAAGCCGATCAACAGGCCCTTGCAGCCGCTCCTGGAGAAGACGCCGATCAACTCATCGTCGATGCCCACCTGCGAGGTGGCGAGTCCGAGCCAGATTTTCCCCAGCGGGATCATGGCCCGGAAGAGCTCCAGCGCATACGCCCGGTCAGCGATAAGGTTTACGTCGGGGAACAGCACATGCCGCGAATCCAACGCCTCGACCTCCGCGATTACCTCCCGCACCGGCCGCTTGTAGACCGTTTTGCCGAACGCGGCGGGGTAGGCGCAGAAGGTACAGGGCAGGCTGCACCCGCGCACCGCCTCCACCGAGTTGGTGGTGATGTACCGTTTCCCGTTCAGCAGCTCCCGCCTGGGGATGGGGCGGCCGTCAACGGTATAGTCATGGTTCTGGTCGTACCGCGGTTTCAATTCACCCCGCCGTAAGTCCCACAGCATTTGGGGGAAGGTCTGCTCGGAGAAACCGGTCATCACAACGTCGGCGTGGAGAGCGGCCTCCTCGGGCATCAGAGTGGGATGCACGCCGCCCAGCACCACTGTATGTCCTTGGCGCCGATAGTGGTCAGCGTAGGCGTAACAGCGGGGCGCGGTGCCGGTAATGCAGGTGATGCAGACCAGATCCGCATCCAGGTCCAGCGGGATTCTTCCCTCCGTCTCGTCGTGGATGACGCAGCGGGCGTCCAACTCCTCCGGCACAAGCGCCGCCAGCGTCGTGAGGGTGAGCGGTGCGTAGTGGAGCGATTTCCCAAAGCTGCCGTTATGCCGGTGCATGGCCCCGGCGGGGGCGAGAAAGGCAATTTTCATTTCGTATCCTCCTACACGCTGATAAGCGAGCCCGCCGCCATAAGCAGGTATCCTGCGCCTACCAGGGCGGTTATCAGCTTACTGTCTCCGGCCGGGCCGAGCAGGGAAGAACAGCCTCCTTCGCGCCGGGCGTTCCAGTAAGCGGGCAGCAGCAGGAGGGCGACGATGACCGCCACCGCTCCGCCGGTGACCGAGATGAAGGACAGAAAACCGGCGCCGCCGATAAACGTGATGAGCAGGCTGGGCAGCGTGACGGCAATAAAGCCCGGAGCTCCGCTGAGCCTTGGAAGCTGTGCGGCCGCCATTTCGCCCAGGGCAAGCGCTATAGCCCAGAAAGAGGTAAGCATGGCCAGCAGCACGAACAGGGAGGCCAGCAGCCGTACCGGCCTTCCTAGCGAGCCGGCCCAGCCGATTATGGCCACCTTTGTCACTGTCCGGGAGGCGCGGATCGCCGAAAGCGAAAGGATCAGGGTCAGCAGCGCGTTAAGCCCCAAGCCGAGGAAAGCAGCCCGGCGGATCCGGTTCCGGTCCCTCTCCAGACCGCTCACGGCCTGCGGTACCGAAAACAGTGCGGAAAGGCAGAACATCACGCCGCCGTACAGCGCGAGAACAGAGGAGCCATTTTGCGGTAAGATCGAAATCGGTTGTTTCCCGGAAAGAAAGGAAATCGCGGCCAATGCCAGCACCACTGCTACCATGGCGGCGACTCCGGCCTTTTCGGAAAGCCCAAGCGCTTTCAGGCCGCACAAGGGAACTACTATGGACACAAGGTAGAACAGGACTCTGGACAGCGGTTCTCCAAAGCTGGTGAGGGAGGCGATGATCTCCCCGCCGCCTGCCACGTAGGCCGCCAGGTTTGCGACGAGTACAACGCAGAGGAGAGCGAAGAAGGTTCCGGTCCACACACGGCGCAGCTTTCCGCGGAAAAGAAACCGCCGGAAAACCGGCAGAATGGTAAGACCGCAGTTTTCCAGCAGCAGCATGTCTGCCACCATCAGGTGCAGAGCGGCGCTGACACCGAAGGCAAGCGCAAGGATCGCGATCCCGGATATGGCGCCAGCTTGTGACATCAGGTAAGGGACCGTCATCATCCCGCCGCCGATTCCGTTCCCGGCGACGATGCAGGCGGCCTCCCAGGTCGTCAGCTTTTTGATAGAAGGTCACCCACTCTCTTCGCATAGATGTGAAAGCCTATATTCGTGATCAGCGCGGTAAGCCTGCGCTGGGGGGTGTGCCGCAGCCGTTCCCGGATCCGCCGTGTTGTGTAGCAATCCCGCCATACCTTCAGGAACAGCCGCTCCAGGTCCGAGGCTGTCATGTGTCGGGGCTGGAACACGCAGTGAACGCTGTCATACCGGCTCCAGTCCCGGTGGAGGATGCGGCCGTCTGCTTCCAGCTCCCGGAAGAGCGGCGTATTCGGCCAGGGCGTCAGGATGGCAAAGCGGGGAACATCTATTTTGGCCTGTGCGATCAGCGCGGGCAGTTCCGCGAGCGTTTCATGGGTGTCGCCGTCCATGCCCAGCATGAAGGTGCCCAAGCAGGCCATACCGTGCCGGTGCAGGTTGTCCACAAGCCTGGCGTAGGAGTCCACCTTGTTTCTGTACTTATTCATTGAGTCCAGATCGTCTTGAGAGAAGCTTTCGAACCCCATCAGCATACCGATGCAGCCGCTCTTTTGCAGCAGGGAAAGCAGTTGCGGATCTTCCGCGGTCTCTGTCCTGCACAGCCCAGCCCACCGGATGCGCAACGCGGCCAGCCCCTCCAGAAGCTCATAAGCGTACTGCTTGTCCGCAAAAGGGCTTGGATCCAACAGCAGGATCTCTTTGGCTTGCAGAGAGCGGATTTCGTCCAGAACCTCGCCTACCGGGCGCCGCGCTTCGCTTCCCCAGAAGGAGTGGATGACACAGTATTTACAGTGGTTCGGGCAGCCGTAGTCCGCGATCACCGTGGGCTGCCTGAGATACCCCTTCCGGGGCATCAGGTCACGCCTGGGCAGCGGCAGCCGGCCGGAGCAGAACCCGGCGGCGTCGTACCGCCGCTTCGGCTCCCCGCGCAGATAATCCATGCAGAACAGGGGAAAGGTCTGCCCGGCCGCTCCGGTAAGCACGGTTCCCGCGTGTATCAGCGCCTCCTCCGGTAGAAGGGTGGCGTGGTGGCCGCCGATAGCAACATAGCTGCCCCGTTCCTGAAAAAACCGGGCCAGTTCATAACCGCGGTTCGCGCTTGAGGTGACGATGGAGATGCAAACCAGATCGAACCGTTCCCGGCTGTAATCCGGCTTCTGCACGCCCTCATCCACCAATGTGATTTCGGCGCCCATCTCATCCGGGACCAGTGACGCCAGGACAGAGAGCGTCAGCGGCTGGTAGGAGAGGGAAGGAACAAACGCGGCCTTGTACCGGTATGTATTGTCATAGGGAAGAATGAATAGCAGCTTCATTGATTTTTATCATCACCTCTTTCTGTTACGAGTGCGGATAATTATTATCCGCCGCCCGTCTCGCAATGATATCAGGATAATTAATCTTCTGTGCTAACCCAATCATCACCACAGCATCCCTTACCAACTCCAAGAGCATTACCAATCGTTGTTTCAACACCTAATGCTTCTTCTATTAAGACGAATTTACACCATATGCGGCCTTCTTTATAAACCAAGGCTGGACATGGAGCATCAGCGTCAGGAAACATATGCCTACCTATAGCACATATCTCATTTCCGCAACAAGCTCCGCAGCCATTACATGGATTGCCTTTCTTTGGCTTTGCAGGCAATAAATTATTCATTTTTCTTCAAACCTCGTCATCCCATCAATCTCAGATTCCATCAACGTATCGTCTTGTCCGCGTGCGGACATTTATTATCGCGCCTGTGCCTAATGATAGCGGTATGTATGTGTAATAAATTCTTGCTTTCTCCATTCAATTAGCATGTTTTCCGAACCGGGGAGCGAAGCGTCTGACCTTATGTGCATTTCGGAGTACCACCGGAACATGGCCGGCAGAATTTCTGAAATAAAAATACCGCGGTGTTCATCGGTATACAACGGATCCCGGATAATATAAAAGCTGATGAAATAAGTCGTGCCATAATCCTTTAGGCCAACTCTGTTGCAATCCCGGAAATTGACGCCGGCGGACGCTATCACTGTTCCGCGGGCCTCCGGATGGTGATAGTCCAACCGGCTGAACTCATGGTTTCTGTGATAATAGCCGAACGATATTTTTACATCATCGGGTTCGGAGGAAAACAACCGCTTTACATCTTTTACATGGCAGGCAAACTGCTCGCCTTTGTTGCATGGGCGTTTTCTTAGTATCATGGAATCTATCACCACCTGCAGGAATGTGCTATAAATTATACTCACAAAGATGATTTGTATAACTGGATATTTTTCATAAGTCTGATTCGGAACAGAGAATATAGGCGTACTTTATTATTCTATAATACAAATCATTTCCTCACAATATTCTGTATATGGCCTTAGGTTATCATAATTCCTTGCGAAACAGAGGCTGCTGTCTATTTGTTTTAATAGGGTATCTGTGGAAGCCTCATTCAGTCTTTTACATATGAACCGTGTATCAAGCCCTAAAATTCTGCAAGCTTCTAAAGTAGGGCAAAAATTCATTGAATGAAAAGTAATTTGCCTGTCGGTTTTATTTACGATAGGTGCTTCTGGTGTCGTTATTCCAAATCGTTTAAGTAACAGTTGATAACCGGAATTGAGCAAATCTTTGGAGTCAATATTAAAATCACTTCTGTTCTCGTGAAACCATTTTTTTCTTCTAACGGCAGAATCCTCATTGAGTATCTTCAAAGATTGTTCGCTGACATATCGTAAATTCTCAATTTCTTTTCTTACATCTAGTCGGTATAATATTGAACATTCTTCTTTTAATATCCCCTCATGCACCGCAACATCAATCCCG
>Ga0153945_1000269_pt1 | contig 16059 bp, 13 predicted proteins | sample TSNJ029MetaG_FD_104720 | JGI IMG/M metagenome (GOLD analysis project Ga0153945, IMG submission 104720) | Attine ant fungus gardens microbial communities from New Jersey, USA - TSNJ029 MetaG | ecosystem: Host-associated > Fungi > Mycelium > Unclassified | place: USA: New Jersey, Wharton State...
GCGCTGAAAGACGCGGGGGTGCCGGTCACCGGCGTTTCCGAGATCACCGGTTTCCCCGAGTGTCTGGACGGGCGGGTCAAGACACTGCACCCGGCGCTGCACGCGGGCATTCTGGCCATGCGGGGCAACCCCGGCCACATGCGGCAGCTCCAGGAGCTGGGGATCACCCCCATCGACGTGGTCGCGATCAACCTGTACCCTTTCAAGGCCACCATCCTGAAAGACGGTGTGACCCGGGAGGAGGCCATCGAGAACATCGACATCGGTGGGCCCACCATGATCCGCGCCGCGGCCAAGAACTGGCAGGATGTGGCTGTGGTGGTGGACCCGGCGGACTACCCTGAAATTCTTGCGCAGCTGGGGGCCGGGGGGCTGTCCCCGGAGAAGAAGTTTGCGCTTTCGGGCAAGGTATTTGAGCACACCGCCGCCTACGATGCGCTGATCGCCGCCTACATGCGGGGCCAGTGCGGCGCGGGCCTGCTGCCCGACGCCTACACCGCCACTTACGAAAAGGTGCAGGAGATGCGCTATGGCGAGAATCCCCACCAGAAAGCCGCCTTTTACCGCGAGGTGGCCAGGTACGACAACGTGCTCTCGGCCGCGCGGCAGCTCCACGGCAAGGAGCTGAGCTACAACAACATCAACGACGCCAACGGTGCGCTGGATACGCTCAAGGAGTTCGGCTCGGAGATGCCCTGCGCGGTGGGAGTCAAGCACGCCAACCCCTGCGGCGTGGGCGTGGGCGACACACTGCTGGAGGCGTACCAGAACGCCTACGAGGCCGACCCGGTGTCTATCTACGGCGGCATCGTGGCGCTGAACCGGCCAGTGGACGCGGCCACCGCCAGGAAGATGGCCAATATCTTCCTGGAGATCATCCTGGCGCCTTTCTTTGAGGCGGAGGCGCTGGAGGTGCTGACCCAAAAGAAAAACATCCGGCTACTGGAGCTGCCGGCCCTGGCCGCCCCCAACAGTCCAGGCATGCTGGACATGAAGAAAGTGGCCGGCGGCCTGTTGGTGCAGGAGCTGGACACCGCGCTGCTGGGGGAGGAGCTCAAAACCGTGACCGACCGCGCACCCACCGAGGATGAGCTGCGTCAGCTGTTGTTCGCCTGGAGAGTGTGCAAGCATACAAAGTCCAACGGTGTTGTACTGGCAAAGGGAAAGCGCACTGTGGGTGTGGGCCCGGGGCAAACCAACCGCATCACGGCGCTGGAACTGGCAATCAAATACGCCGGGGACCAGGTAAAGGGCAGTGTAATGGCCTCCGACGCCTACTTCCCTTTCTCCGACTGCGTGGAGGCCGCCCAGGCGGCGGGCATTACGGCGATCATCCAGCCGGGCGGCTCGGTGCGTGACCAGGACAGTATCGATGCTTGCAACAAGGCGGGTGTCGCCATGGTGTTCACCGGCATGCGCCACTTTAAGCATTGACGAATTACAAGGAGGCACGGCGTAGATGAAAGTATTGGTTGTGGGCGGCGGCGGCAGGGAGCACGCATTGGTGCTGGCTCTTCAGAAGAGCCCCCGCGTGAGCGAGCTGTATTGCGCGCCCGGCAACGCGGGCATCGCGGCCGGTGGCGTCAGGTGCGTGGATATCAAGGCCACCGACCTTGCGGGAATGGTGGACTTTGCGCACCGCACCGGCATTGAATTCGCGGTTGTGGCGCCGGACGACCCGCTGGCTATGGGCATGGTGGATGCGCTGAACCAAAAGGAAATCCCCACGTTCGGTCCCACAAGGGCCGCCGCACGCATTGAGTCCAGCAAGGTGTTTTCCAAGGATCTGATGCGCAAATACGGTATCCCCACGGCGGATTACCAGGTCTTCACCGACCCGGCGGAGGCCCTTGCCCATGTGAGGGCCGCCCAAAGGCTGCCCATTGTGATCAAGGCGGATGGCTTGGCGCTGGGCAAGGGCGCCGTGATCGCCAAGAGCAAGGACGAGGCCAAGGAGGCCGTGCGCAGCATCATGGAGGATAAAGTGTTCGGGGACAGCGGCAACGAGATCGTCATTGAGGAGTTCCTGACCGGGCCCGAGGTGTCGGTGCTGGCTTTCTGCGACGGGGAAACGGTCTCGCCCATGGTATCTTCCATGGACCACAAGCGGGCTTACGACGGCGACAAGGGCCCCAACACCGGTGGAATGGGTACCATCGCGCCCAATCCCCACTACACGCCGCAGATTGCCGGGCAGTGCATGCGGGAGATATTCATTCCCACGCTGAAAGCCATGAAGAGCGAGGGCGCGCCTTTCAGTGGCTGCCTGTACTTCGGGCTGATGCTCACGCCGGACGGGCCCAAGGTGATCGAGTACAACTGCCGTTTCGGGGACCCGGAGGCCCAGGTGGTGCTGCCGTTGCTGGAGACCGACCTGCTGGAGATCATGCTGGCCATCTGGCACAAGCGGCTGGGCGGGCTGCTGGAGATCAAATGGCGTGGGGGCGCGGCTGCCTGTGTGGTGCTGGCTAGCGGGGGCTATCCGCAGAGGTACGAGACCGGGCTGCCGATCCGGGGGCTGGACGAGGCCGGCCAGATCCCAGGAGGCACCGTGTACCACGCCGGTACCCGCCGCGAGCAAGGCGACTTCCTGACAGCGGGCGGGCGCGTGTTGGGGGTGAGCGCGGTATCGGAGGACTTGGCGGGCGCGCTGCGCAAGGCGTACAGGGCTGCCGGTAAGATCAGTTTTGCAGGCGTGCATTACCGCAGGGACATCGGCGCTCAATAAAACAGAAAGGGGGCTGCTTTTCAACTTTGCAGTCCCCCTTTTCATTTTGCCGCCTGCCGTGGCGATTCTCTGCTCCCCGTTCGGTGTGGGCATATACTCCATATAAGCAGGCCGCGACATAAAATGAACGGAGGCATGATATATGAAGACTAAAATCATATCCGCGGGGCTGGCGGCGCTGCTCCTGCTGCTGCCGGGGTGCACCGGGTCGAAGCCGGCCGCGCGGCAAAAAGACACCCGGGAAATTACCGCGTTGCTGGAGGAACGCCGGCAAAATCTGGGCGAGCCGGTGCCGGTGGCGGAATTTGTGGAGTGCTACAACACGCTTAGAGGCAAAACCATGGCCGAGCTGGTGGTCCCGGGGAAAGTGGGATCCAACGTGGTGAACGTGCCGGTGGAGACCGACGACAAGCTGGACATTGCGCTGCGGCTGACACGGGATGGGGATGTCCACGCGTTTTCGGCCACGGTGAACATGATCCAGTACGACCTGCCCGACGACCCGGCCCCGGTGTGGGAGGAGATGCTGCCCTCGCTGCTCACGGCCATGGAGGTGTTCGGTGTGGACAAAGGCGCCTGGAGCGAGATGGAGAGCATGGAGTTCACCGAGTACCAGAACGGCATGGAGCTGCGCAGAGAGTACACGGGGGGCCGCTTCGGCCTGTTCCAGCTTATTGCCTACACCGACTGGGAGGACGGCAGGACCGTGCCGCTGGCTCTGCGCCTGGAGGTCTACGTGTAAACGCTCATCAAGGCTGTGGGGGTGGGCCTGACCCCGGGGCCTTGCGGTAGCCGGTGGCCGTCATCCGCGCCACCGGCGCTTCCCGTTCATCCCACACCGTGATCTCGTATATGCTGACCGACCTGCCCTGGTGCGTGCGCCGCGCGCCGGCTGTTAGCCGGCCGCCGCTGTGGGCGCGCAGGAAGTGCACCGTGCTGTTCAGCGTGACAGTGCCGAGCTCGCGGCAGTTGGCCGCCACCGCAAAGGCAAAGTCGGCCAGGGTGAAGATCAGGCCACCCTGGGTATGGCCCATGACATTTCTGTGCTGCTCGCCCAGCTCCACGCTGCACGCGGCCAGGCCGTCTTCGGCGCTGTCAATGGCGATGCCCGCCAGGGCGGCAAACCGGTCACCGGCAAAGAAGCTGCGTATTTCATTCAGTGTATCCATATAACCCCCCAGTAATGATCAGGCCGTCTGCCGCGGATCCCCCGGCAGACGGCCTTTATTGCCTGTTGTCAGCCCTCTAAAAGCTCGCCCACGAGATAGGTCAGTGTCATCAGGCTGTCGCTTAGGTAGACGTTTTCCACGATCACCTTGTCCTTGTGTAACAGCGAAAGGTCGTGGTGCGTGAAGTTCCAGAACGCCTTTACTCCGCAGCGGACCAGGGTTTCAAACACCCCAAGGGCGGCGCTGTCCGGCACACACAGGATCGCCGCGACAGGGCAACTGGCTCCGCAGAAGCTTTCGAGGTCGTCGGCGCTGCACACGGTCCAGTGGCGGATGGTTTTGCCGATCACCGCCGGGCTGTTATCAAAGATGCCGGTGAGCCGGAACCCCTGCTGCTCGAAGCCCAGGTGATTGATTAGCGCGGCACCCAGGTTGCCCGCGCCGATCAGCACGGCCGGGAACTGGCTGTCCACCGACAGGATGCGCCCAATCTCCATGTGCAGCGCAATGATGTTGTAGCCGTACCCCTGCTGGCCAAACCCGCCGAAGCAGTTCAGGTCCTGCCGGATCTGGGAGGCAGTAAAGCCTATAATCTGCGCGAATTCACGGGAGGAAATACGCTCTTTCCCCTGCTCCATAAGATCGCTCAGACATCTGTAATACCGCGGAAGACGCCGCGTGACTGACATTGAAACTCCAGGATACTTGGCCATGTTTTACACCTGTTTCCAAGGTATTGATCCTGCCGCCCGATTTATGGCAGCACTTTTCCGTTTAAGAAACCGTTTAAAATATGTGATACATATTTTACATGAATTGCAGCCTCTTGTCAATTCGGACGGCGCAGAGCGGCAAAACCGTGATATTGATACCTTGAATAAAAGAGCATACGACCAAAAACAAGCGAAAACAGAAGATTGTGGAATGTAAATGAAATTATGCTTGACAAAGTGCCGCAGGGCGGGTATACTATAGCTTGTTGATCTATGTAGAATGCCGTTTTCGGACGGCGGTCAGAAAGGCAGGAGGTTTTTAAAATGTCCACAACTATGCCAAAATCCGGCGCAATCAGCCGCAAATGGTATATTCTGGATGCTGCGGACAAGCCCATGGGCCGCACCGCCGCCACCGCCGCGCACATTTTGCGCGGCAAGCACAAGCCGGATTTTACCCCCCACGTTGACTGCGGTGATCATGTGATCATCGTGAACGCGGAAAAGGCCGTGCTTACTGGCAACAAGCTCCAGCAGAAGTACTACCGGCACCATACCGGCTGGGTGGGCGGTCTCAAGGAGATCCGCTACGACGCCCTGATGAAGCAGAAGCCCGAAAAAGCCATGATGCTCGCCGTGAAAGGCATGCTGCCCGACACCACTGTGGGCCGCAAATCGCTCACGCGTTGCCGCATTTACCGCGGCGACGACCACGACAATCAAGCCCAGAAGCCCGAAGCCTGGACACTGTAGAAAGGGGGATACCAGAGATGTACGATACAAAACAATACTTTTACGGCACCGGCAGAAGAAAGCAATCCGTTGCCCGTGTGCGGCTTTATCCCGGCAGCGGCAGCATCACGATCAATGACCGCGCCATTGACGACTACTTCGGACTGGACACCCTCAAGCTGATTGTGCGCCAGCCCCTGGAACTGACCCAGACCACCGACCGCTTTGACATTGTTGTGCGCGTAAACGGCGGCGGTGTGACCGGCCAAGCCGGCGCGGTCCGTCACGGCATTTCGAGAGCGCTGCTGGTCTACAACGCGGAGCTTCGTCCGGCACTGAAAAAGGCCGGCTTCCTGACCCGCGACCCCCGCATGAAAGAGCGCAAGAAGTACGGCCTCAAGGCCGCGCGCCGTGCGCCTCAGTTCTCCAAGAGATAGTTTTTGCAGGATATACTGCAATAGCAAGCGACATCAAAACAGCCCAATGCCGCTAAATCAAAGCCCCGGCGTCTTGCAAGGCGCCGGGGCTTTTTACATGCGGACACAGCTTTTAAAACGCTGAAGCGTATTAAAGTTAACAGCTATAGCATTTAATGGTTCAAGTGCGGACATAAAAATTTGTATTTCAAACAGTAGAGGATGAATATGTTGTTTGACAATTTTACACAATTTGGCAGAAGAAAATCGAATCGAAAGATCTCTACTAAAACAATCGTATCATTTCTATTGTCATTGACGCTTTGTTTTTCAGTGATTGTTACGATACTTAACAATACAATCAACCTTGAAAAGACATCGATGGAGCAGATCGCCTTGGAAAAAAGCGTTAAGATCAACGACGCGCTTTCTAGGCTGTTACATAAAACACAGGTGCTTTCGGCTCTTGTAATACAGAGCGATGGCGAAATAGAGAATTTTAAACAGGTCGCTGCTATAATTATCGATGATCCGGCAATCTTAAACGTCCTTATCGCGCCGTCTGGCGTAGTATCCGATGTATACCCCTTACAAGGGAATGAAGCGGTAATTGGCCTTGATTTCTTTGGAGAGGGCGCGGGCAATAAAGAAGCGGTTATGGCAAAAGAGACGGGTCAGCTCGTATTTGGCGGCCCCTTTGACTTGGTGCAGGGTGGGCAGGCTTTAGTCGGCAGGCTGCCGGTGTGGATCGATATGCCCGATGGTAATAACGCCTTTTGGGGATTGGTTTCTGTTACGCTTAAATTCCCTCAAATCCTGGATGGTATTTGGATTGGAAGGGCTTGAAAAACAGGGACTGACCTATAAAATATGGCGGATAAATCCTGACAACAACGAGATGCAAATGATTTCCGGCAGTGAAAACAGCTATGGCGAGCATATACGTTTTATTGAGATACCTATCCAGATATTAAATGCGGAATGGATATTCTGTCTTTATCCTGTCCTTGAATGGTACCAGCGTCCGGAAAGCTGGGCCATGATTTTTATTGGGTTCTGCATAAGCGTTCTTTTTGCTTTTGTTGTGCAAAATAACCACGAATTAAAGCTTATGCAGTCTGAATTAGAAAAGATGGCTCGAACAGATTCGCTGACCGGAATATTTAACCGGAGCTCTTTTATGGAGCTCGCCTTAATACAGTTTAAAAAGTCAGCAAGGGCAAATGGAAATTGCTTTGTTGTCATTTTTGATTTAGATCATTTTAAGAAAGTAAACGATAATTATGGGCATCAGGCAGGTGATGAGGTTCTTAAAGCCTGTGTATTGAGGACGAAAAACACGGTTCGGTCTTATGATGTGCTGGCACGTTATGGCGGGGAAGAGTTTATTATACTTGTGACGGATATTGATAAAACGGATATACAAAATCTTGCTGAGCGCATCAGGCAGAGCATCTCTGAAACACCAATCGAGGTTGGCGGCGCACATATATCTGTTACTGCAAGCTTTGGTATTGCTTTAGCAAATATGTCAACCGACCTTGATACAGCTATTGGTTTTGCAGATACAGCTCTTTACAAAGCGAAAGAAGAAGGACGTAACAGAGTTGTGTTTTATGATAATAATAGCCTTTAAAGGAAAACCCGAAAAGTTATTGCTTTAAATTGTGCCGCCGGGATTGGCCGTTAAAGCTTCAGCATGGACCAGGCGACGGGTGCATCGCCTGAGAAGAAAGCCCCGCCCGGCGCAGCCGGGCGGGGCTTTGGCAAGCGGCGGGTTCAGGTGATGTGGCGGAAAGGCTCCCGCCGGTATTTCTCCAGCTTTTTCTCGTTGACACTCACGCCCAGGCCCGGCCGGGGGTCGCCCAAGTGGATCTGGCCATCCCTGTACAGGGTTTCCTCGTTGGCGATATCGTCGGCGATGAGCAGCGGACCGAACAGCTCGCAGCCCAAAGTGACCCCGGGGGTGGAGGCCGCGAAGTGCAAATAGGCCGCGTTTCCCAAGCCGGTCTCGATCATGCAGCCCACGTAGCAGGGGAAGCCGGCCCCCTCGGCGATGGCCGCCAGGGCCTTGGCGCCAAGGAAGCCCCCGGCCTTGGTCAGCTTAATGCCGAACATACCCACCGCGTCCCGGCGCACAAGCTGGATGGCCTCCTGCAAAGAGCCCAGGCTCTCGTCGGCCAGGATCGGCACGTTGACCCTTTTGGCGATGGCCTCCAGGCTGTTTAGGTCCGATTTAGGCACCGGTTGCTCGGCGAAGTCCAAGCCATAGGGTTCCATGCCCTGGATCGCCCGGATGGCATCGGCCCGGTTCCAGCCTTGGTTGGCATCCACCCGCAGGCTCTGGCCGGGAAAGGCCGCCCGCACCTCCTTTACCCGCTGGATGTCCTGCTCCGGCCTCAGCAGGCCGGTCTTCAGCTTGAAGATGCGAAAGCCCTTGGCGTGCATCTCTTGGGCCTCCCTGAGTTCGGCGTAGGCGGTGCCGGAGGAGGCCAGGGACCAGCTCAGGGGCACGCTGTTTCGCACCCGGCCCCCCAAAAGGTCGTAAACCGGCAGCCCCCTGCTCCTGCCCAGCAAGTCGAACAGGGCCATTTCCACAGCGGCCAGAGCGAAGTGGTTGCCCCGCACAATGGTTCCCATAAGGTGACGCAGATCCTCCAGCCGCGTAAAGTCTTTGCCGATCAGGTATTGCCCCAGGTAGCGGTCCACCACGGCCTGGGCCGACTCCGCGCTCTCGTCCGACCAGGTGGGGCCGCCCAGAAAAGCCGCCTCGCCCCAGCCCTCCTCGCCGTTGTCCCCGGCTATGCGCACCAGCAGGTAGTTTACGGTGTCCACGGTCATCAGGGACATCACATGGGGCCGCAGGAGCGGGATATCCAAAATGACAGTGGAAATCTTTTTGATCTTCATGTCGTCTCTCTCCCAATTACATATTTGCGGGCTTTCAAACGGAGAATTCCCCGTTTTCCACCTCCTTCACGGCGCGGAAGTAGGCGCCGCCACACTTGTCCTTGGTCAGCAGGCTGATGCCCACCATCAGAACAAAGCCCGCGATCACACCCGGAATCGCGCCGCCGCCCACCAGGCTCTTCAGGCCCGGGGCAAATTCGAACACAATGCCCACAATGGCGCCCACCGGCGTGGTCAGGCGGCAGGCGGTTTTGGTGGCGCCTTTCCAGTACATGCCCAGAACGATAGGCCAGAAAATGCCGCCGATGATGGCCACCTGAGCACCCTTGAAGATCAGCACCAGCATCGAGATGGGCCGCAGGGCCATCCCCACGCAGACAGCGCCCAGCACAACGGTGGCGATCTTGGCCACCCTGATGATCTGCTTGTCGTCGGCCTTTGGATTGACGATGTTCTTGTAAATATCGTTGGCGATGTTGGTGGAGGCCGCGTTGAGGGCGGAATCCGCCGTGGAGAATGCCGCCGCCAGAATTGCGACCAGATAGACCGGCTTCATCCAGAAAGGCATCCAGTTGTCGATAGCCCAGAAGACGGCGTCGTCGGCGTTTTCCAGGACCGCCCCGGCCGCGCGGACGCTCAGCCCCACATACATGCAGTACAGGCCCACCAGCAGCACGGCGATGGCGCCGGCCCACAGACCGATCTTGGCGGTTTTCAGATCCTTGGAGGCGTAGATGCGCTGGTAGTAGGTCTGGCCGAACAGGTTGCCGAAGAAGTAGGTCAGCACAATGCTGACCACCCACCAGCGGTCCGGCAGTGAGAAGTTAAAGTACTCCACCCCCAAGTTGGTGGGATTTACGCCCTGGAACATGCCGGTTTTGGCGCCAACAAAACAGATCAGCAACAGCATGCCCGCTGTCATGATTATCTGCTGGAACACGTCCATCCAAGCCACGGCATACATGCCGCCGGTCACGGTAAAGGCGATGAACACGACGCCGCAGACCAGCGCCCCCACCCAGGTGGGGATCCCCAGAAGGTTGGCGCACATGATGCCGCAGCCGGTGGCGCAGCCCACGGTCCACGAGCAGTACATGAAGATGTAGCAGAAGCTGGTAAAGGCCTTGATGTACTTGTCGTTCCCATAGATATAGCCCATCCAGTCGGGCATGGTAACAAAGCCTTTTTTGCGCAGCCACTTGGCAAACACAAAGCAGATGGTCAGGGCAGCCAGGGTGGAGGCCGCCGTGTAAGAAACCACCGTGATGCCGAAGTTGTAGCCGGTGCCCACAAAGCCAATCAGGGAGCCGGTGCCCAGCCAGGTGGCGATCATGGTACAGGATACGGCCAGGGGACCCAGTGTGCGCCCGGCCACCATGTAATCCTCCGCACTCACAATCGCCTTGCTGGCCTTGTGGCCTACAGCCGCAGTTACGACAATGAATCCGATAAAGAATATCCAGTTTACCATTTGTGGAACCCTCCTTAATATAATTGTATCCATATATAAAGCAAGGTGCGTGCCAACGGCGCATTCCCCGGAAAGCGGGTATGAACTGCCGGTTTATGCCATTTATTGTTTGTGTAAAAATACAAGAAGTGGAATAATTCCAATTCTTAGAATCGGAATTATTCCACTTCTTGCAATTCCACCGGGTTTTGAACCCGTCATTCCTCATTATTGAGCACGGATTCTTAATCCTGTTTGTATTTTTTGAGCTTATTATACAGGGTGGACAAAGCGATTCGCAGTTCCTTTGCCGCCCGCTGCTTGCCCACCAGGTCGTAGCCATACTTTTCCAGGGCCTTGAAGATCATCCGCTTCTCCTGCTCCTCCAGCGAGGACAGGGCGGGCTCCTCGGGGGCCCCGCCGGCGGAGGTCTCGGCAACCGCCTCATCCTCCTGCGCATCCTGGGACAGCAGCACCAGCTTGCCCAGGTAGTTTTCCATCTCCCGCACATTTCCGGGCCAGGGCATTTGCCGCATGGCTTCGGCCCTGGCGGGCGTCAGGGTGAAGCTGCTCTCATACTCCCGGTTGAGCTTGTCAATAATGTGCCGAGCCAACAGCGGAATATCGTCGGGCCGTTCCCGCAGGGGCGGTATGTGAATGCCGAACATATTCAGCCGGTAGTAAAGATCCTGCCGGAAATTGCCATTGGCAACCTCCTGCTGCAGGTCCCGGTTTGTGGCGGTGATCACCCGCACATCCACCTTGCGGGAACGCACGGCGCCCAGGCGCTCCACCTCCTTGTCCTGCAGCACCCGCAGCAGCTTTGCCTGCAGCATGAGACTCATCTCACCAATTTCGTCCAGAAACAGAGTGCCCTTGTCGGCCAGCTCGAACTTGCCCATCTTGGCCTTGACCGCCCCGCTGAAAGCGCCGGGCTCGTAGCCGAAGAACTCGCTTTCCAGCAGCTGCTCAGGGATAGCGGCGCAGTTGATCTTGATAAAGGGTGCGTCCGCCCGCTTGCTGGCGTTATGGATGCTGTGGGCAAACAGCTCCTTGCCGGTGCCGCTCTCGCCCGAAAGCAGCACGGTGACCCCCGAGTTGGCCACCTTTTTGGCCAGCTCCACACAGCTGCGCATGCTATGGCTGCCGCCGATGATGTCATCCAGGGTGTAGCTGGCCTCGGCAAAGCCCTGCACCCGCTCCTTGAGCTGTCTGATCTGCTGCTCATTTCGCTCCAGCAGGCGGCTCATCTTTTTGATGTCGGAGATATCGCTGAAGACACAGACCGCCCCCGCCTCTACGCCGCCGATTTTGATAGGCGAGCTGTTGGAGGACACCACTTTCTTGCCGTTGAGGGTGGTGTGGATCTTGCCGAAGACCGTCTTGTGGGTGCGCAGAGTCTCCACCAGTGCGCCGTTGGGGGATATCTCATAGATGTTTTTGCCAAGCCGGTCCGCTGCCTGCTCCCCCAGGATTTTTTCAAAGCTCTTGTTCACATAGGTGACGACGCCGTTTCGGTTCACCACCTGAACGCCCTCCTGCAGGGCGTCCAGAATAGCCAGAAATTGCTCCTGCCACATCCTGAGATCTCTGTTTTCCCGCCGCAGGGCTTCTGTGTCCGGCTTAACGCCGTTTTTCCCAGGATCTGTTTTTTGCTCGGGCATCGCACACACTCCTTCAGGACGCGGAACCGGTCACCTTATTCGCTTTTTATCCACTGACGCCAATAGTGCGGGGTGTCTTGTATGGCGCTCAGCGCCGGTAGGAGCTGTTGGGGATGCCCAGCTGATCCCGGTATTTGGCCACGGTGCGGCGGGAGATGTCCATGCCCTGCTCCCGCAGCAACCCCACCAGCTTTTGGTCGCTGAGCGGGGTGGACTTGTCCTCGGCGGCAATCAGCTCCTTTAGCTTGCATTTGATGTTGTGGGAGCTGGCTTCCTCGGTGCCGGCGGCGTTTCTGGGCCCCTGCACGAAGAAGTGCTTGAGCGGAAACGTGCCGTGGCTGCACTGCAGATATTTGCCTTTCACGGCGCGGCTCACGGTGGATTCGTGCATGTCCAGGGTGTCGGCCACGTCGCTCATGCGCAGGATGTTCAGGTTTTGGGGGCCGTAGCGGAAGAACTCCTCCTGGTGCTGCACAATGGTCTTGGCCACCGCCATCAGCGTTTCGCCGCGGCTGGCAATGCATTTCTGTATCCAATTGGCCTGTTTGATTTTCTGGCTTATGTACTGTTCCACCTCCTTGTCCTTGGTGGACTCCATCAGATCCAGCATGGATTTGCTCATGCGGATGGTGGGGTAGGAAAACTCGCAGGGCAACACGTAGTAGCGGTCCTGAAAGCTGGTCACAATCACGTCCGGTGTGACATACACGGGCATTTCGGACGGCGAGTAAACGCCGCCCGGCTTGGGGTTCAGCTGGCGGATTCTCCGGAACGCCTCGTCCGCCTGCTCCTTTAAGACCCCCAGCTCCCTGGCCGCCCGGTCGGAGCGATTTTTGGCCAGGTGGTCCAGGTGGCCGACCACAATGGCCCGCTCCAGCGCCGCGTCCTCGGGCAGCTGCAGCAGCAGGCACTGGGTCAGGTCGCGGGCGCCCACCCCCGCCGGGTCGAAGCCTTGGATCACCGCGATGGCCTGCTCGATTTGCTGAAAGGTGAACGGCTTGTCCCGGGCGATTTCCTCTACGCCGGCCCGCAGGTAGCCGTCGTCCTCCACAAAGCCGATCACGTGCTCCACCACCGGCCGCGTTTCGGGCGGACAGTACAGCGACGCCTGGGACAGCAGGTGCTCGGTGAGGCTTTCCTCCTGGGAGGCGGCTACTGTCTTTTCCAGCGAATAGTCCTTGTCGGGGTCGTAATAGCCCACATATTGCTTGTCCTTGAGCGCCTGCTGCTCCAGCCACTCCATCTTCTTCTTGCGCATATCGTCGGGGGAATCCTCCTGCAATGCGTCGATGTCGATGGTGGGGTTTTCCGTTGCGGCCGACTGAATGTACTCCCGCAGCTCGACCATATCCATTTCCAAAATTTTGATTGACTGCTCCATCTGCTGGGTCAGCGCCAGCTGCTGGGAGAGCTTTTGCGATAGCTTAAGACCCGGCTCCATTCTGTTTACCTCCGATTGCACGCCTAGTTACTGGTTCTGCTTTCCACGGGTTGTGTCGCGTACCTCAAGCAGCTTGTTTTTCAGCTCGTCTTCAATGCGCCGCAGCTCGGCTTCGGCCAGAAAGCGCTTGTCGCGGCCCTCCTGCTGGATCTGCAGCACCTCGTCCAGCGTGGAGATCAGCGACTGGTTTGTATACTGCAGCGTTTCGATGTCCACAATGCCGCGCTCCGACTCCCTGGCTGTCTCCACTGTGCTTTGTTTGAGGGTATCGGCATTTTTGCGAAGCAGCTGGTTTGTGATGTCGGTGACCTGGCGCTGGGCCTCGATGGCGTTTTTGGAGTGGGCCAGCCCCAGGGACAGCACCATCTGATTCTTCCACAGCGGGATGGTGTTGACGATGGAGGATTGTATTTTATCAATCATCACGCTGTTGTTGTTCTGCACCAGCCGGATCTGGGGCGCCATTTGGATCGAGATGGTACGGGTAAGCTCCAGGTCGTGGAGCTTCTTTTCAAAGCGGTTGCACATCTCGGCCAGGTTGTTGGCGCTTTGGGCGTCCTCCTGCAGACCGGTCTCCCGCGCCTTGCGCTGCAGGGCCGGCAGTTGGGTGGCGGTGACCTCCTCCAGCTTTCTCCTGCCCGCCAGGATGTACATGGTCAGCTCCTTGTAGTAGGCAAGGTTCATCTCGTACATTTTGTCCAGCATGGCCACGTCCTTGAGCAGGGTGAGCTTGTGGCCCTCCAGTTGGTCGCTGATGCGGTCCACGTTCTTCGCCACGCTGCTGTACTTGGCCTGGAACGCGGTCATTTGGTTGCCACCCTTTTTGAACAGGCCCAGAAAGCCCTTGCGCTCCTCCTCGGGGGAAAAGTTCTTGAGCTCGGTGACAAGGCCGGTGATCATATCGCCCACCTCGCCCAGGTCCTTGCCGCGCACGCTGGACAGCGCCGTTTCGGAAAAGGAGGATATCTTCTGCTGCGCACCCACGCCATACTGCAGCACCTGGGTGGCGTTTGCAATATCAATTTTCTTGGCGAACTCCTGCACCATTTCCAGCTCCTGGGGCGAGAGCCGGTCCTCGATGGCCTGGGCCGCCGCCTGGGCGGGCAGCGCCTGTCCGGCGGGCTCGGGTGTGAGCACCAGCGCGGGGGCGGGGGCAGGGATGGGGTCCAGCACCAGCTCAGGCTGGAAAGAGTCATTCTGATTCAGTGGGTTTTGCGCGTTATTATCCATGTATATCCGCCTTTCAATATCCTTATTGCTTTAATATGGTCTATTATACCTGATTACGCTTTCACATACAACATTTTTTCTAGCGGGAGGTTTTGCCTGGTGGCGTCAGGCAGAAAGCACGCCGCGCAAAATATACAAAATATTGCATCGAAAATAGGGAAAGCCCTGTGCCGCGCGCGCTTGCTTTTTACTGGTCGATGGGGTAAGATGATAGGCAGGGAAACATTCGAACAGGAGGGCGACCCTTTGCCGAATTTCGCACAGCTGTTTGGCGCACACATCGACCTGGCCGGCTTCGCGGGCCTTGGCGACGCCACCATCCTACAGGTGACATTGGACAAAAACAAAGGGCTTTTGCGCATCGTTGTGCTGCTGACCTCGCTGCTGGAGCCGGAGTTTCTGCGCAAGGCGGCCGAGCAGCTGGCCCAGAAGCTGGGCCTGGAAAAATGCGATATCGAGCCCCGGTTTGCGCCGGAGCTTTTTTCCGCCGATTACCTGCCCGCGCTCATCGACGCTCTGCGGGGCAAGGGCGTGCCGGTAAACGGCTTTTTCGAGGGCGCGACAGCCTCGCTCGGGGACGGGGTGCTGCGCGTCGCGCTGCCCGGAGGGGACTGTACCATCCTGGAGGAGGCGGACTGCGCCGGCACCATGCGGCGCATCATCCTGGACCGCTTTTCGCTGCAGGTGAGCGTGGAGCTGCTCGGCGGAGGCATGTCGGCCGCCCGGCGGGACGAATACGAGGCCGCTTTCGCCAAAAAGGCCATGGAGCAGCTGCAGAATGTGCAGGCCGCAGAGCAAAACCGCCGTGCCGCGCAGCGGCAAAAGGGCGACGCCTCCGCCCCCGCGAAATCCGCCCGCATGACCTTTGACTTCACCGGTCTGCCTTTCGCCGAAGCCGGAATGAGCGTGCTCAAGGGCAAGGCCGTGCAGTCCGCGCCCATGCCGCTGCGGGATATCGGGCAGGAGGGCGGGAACGTGGTGGTGTGGGGCGACGTGTTCGCCATTGACACCAAGGTGAGCCGGGACGGCTCCAAGAAGATCCACTCGGTGTCTTTCACCGACGGCACCGGCTCCAACACGCTGAAGGTGTTCAGCGATACCGCGAAGCCCGATTTTATGGACAGCCTGAAAAAGGGCGACACGCTGCTGGTGCGGGGCGAGGCATCCTACGACAAGTTCGACCGGGAGGTGCCCATACACCCCCTGGACATATGCCGGGTGCAGCGGACCCGGCGCAGGGACGAGGCCCCCGAAAAGCGGGTGGAGCTGCACCTGCATACCAACATGTCGGCGTTGGACGCCTTGGCCCCGGTGGAGAAGCTGATTCGCCGGGCCTATGAATTCGGCCACAGAGCCATGGCCGTGACCGACCACGGCGTGGCCCAGGCTTTCCCCGACGCCATGAACGAGGTGCGCAAGATCCGAAAGGAGGGCGGGGAGTTCAAAATCCTGTACGGGGTGGAGAGCTACCTGGTCAACGACCTGACCCCAATCGTGGTGGGGGATCGGGACGAACCTTTTGATGGTACTTTTATTGTCTTTGACCTGGAGACCACCGGCCTTTCGGCCGCCGCCTGCCGCATCACCGAGATTGGCGCGGTCAAGC
>Ga0153945_1000272_pt1 | contig 15936 bp, 16 predicted proteins | sample TSNJ029MetaG_FD_104720 | JGI IMG/M metagenome (GOLD analysis project Ga0153945, IMG submission 104720) | Attine ant fungus gardens microbial communities from New Jersey, USA - TSNJ029 MetaG | ecosystem: Host-associated > Fungi > Mycelium > Unclassified | place: USA: New Jersey, Wharton State...
ATATTACTTGTAACATTTGCCAGTATGCTTGTTTCTAAAATTTCGTCATTTTTAACAAAACTATTTTGTCTGTCGTAATAGCATTAAGTTGACGACAGTGATTACACAATATAATAATACCTATACGGAAACAAATGTTATAGAAGAACAAACACATAATGTCTGCAGTGCAATCCGGATGAAATGACTCCGGATTGCTTGCAGACCATTATCGTTCATACAATAAATGGGCAAGGCAACCTACCCAAAATATCTACTTTGCAATGACACATAAATGAGCAGGCCAAAGTCAATGAATGAGAACAGTCGGGTGGCAGATCATGAAAGCATTAGCAACACCAGTCGACGCTTGTTTGACCTTTTACTTTTCGTTCAAAAATACACTGCTTCCACTATCAGACAATTTCATCTTTCATGTAGAATACTCCCTTCTGATGTTGGTAATAGGGCTATCCTATCATTTTAATTGAGCAAAATCATGCACACGCCATGTTTTTGTAGATTCCGATGGGCTGGTGCCATCTGCACGGACTTTTGGTACCACTCTCACGGAGACGGTACCAGGTGCAGAATTCGCCTTATTTCTGCTTGATTAACTATTATCAGAAGAAAATACTTATGTCAAGGACTGGCCGCGCAGCGGTGCGAAGCATCCTTGATATGAATATTAGCTTCTGATAGCATAATAATAGCAGAAAAACAAAGTAGAGTTGGCACCGTGATAGTGGTACCAAAAGTCCGTGCAGATGGCACTCACCTGCCGGAATCTGCAGTTTTGAAGCGCTTACTCATTTTTTACATTATGAATTGAAGTAATGCAGTTATTTAGTTTAAAACGTCAAGCATCGACACCAGCTTTGCTGGTGGGTAGTTGAGTAAAAAATAAAACAGTGCAATAATTGTTGGCGCGTCCGTAATACGTCCATCAATAACCAATTTCAAAATGTCTGCTATTTTTACCCAATAACAATTAAGAATCTCGTTTTGTACCTTTATAGTTCCATAATCATAATCTGCAATAACTACATGTATTTTTTGGTCAATAATGCCATTTGATGGATAAAAAAAATACTCACTTTTATGGCACTTAGTATAGATACCGGTCTCTTCAATAATCTCCCGATAAGCTGCTTCTTCAGGACATTCACCATCTTCTGCACCACCCGCTGGAAATTCCAATTGGACTTTTTCGATAGGATATCTATAGTTTTCTGTTAATAGCAACTCATTCTCTTTACACACTAGAACTACAACAGAATCTTGCTTAAAGTGTACTACATTATATTTAAGTGGTAGCTTGTTATTGTCAATAACATCATCGTAAAAAAGCTCAATCCATTGACTTTCAAATTTTTTCTCTCTGCGAATTCTATCAAACATTATTTATACCTTCCAAAAATTGTGAATTAATATAATTTAAATTGCTGGGGCATAGGTAAGGGGTGTCACATAAAAATGAAAAATGGTTTCGTGTTTTTTCTTCTATACATGCATAGTAATCTTTAAAATCACTGAGTTTTAATCCTAAATTATTCATTTGTTCATTTGCTTTATGAGCGCAAGGGTATATATATTGATTTGCGGCAATAACGGGCCAGAACCAAAAAGATTTACACTCTATTTGCTTTAATTGTATTCGATTAGCCCGTTCATTGAACTTTATATCAAAAGTATTTCTGTCCTCATGATCATATAATATTTCGTTAGAATAAGCATATAACTCCTTAGCAACACAGTTTACATGGTTTTTTACATCCTCAATATCTAGCGTTTCATTAAAATAATCTTTCCTGACTTGAATATGATTAACACCGTAACTCCGAAGTACTACCGATAGTTCCTTAAACATATCATAGTTAAAAGACTCATCGCTAATAACAAAAGATATATAGATTACAGGTCGATTGATATTTAGCCTGTCTTTAATATCTTTTATTTTAGTTATATTTTCCAGTATTTTATTAAAATCTCCAATTTGCCCACCCTTATTTAATAAAAAGTCTTGTTCTGATAATACATCTAAGCTAACGTTAATCTTATCAATTTGAGGTATCAATTCCATATACCGGTCAAGTAGCACACCATTGGTTATTATTTTGATTAAAGTTTTTCCTTGTAAAAAATCAACGGATTGTTCGATAAATTCTTTATTTAGCAATGGCTCCGAATTGTTACCACAAAAATGTATTTCTCTGGGCCAATATGTTTTCATAGAATCCTGAAAAATATTATGAAAAACAGGATGAATCATGTCAAAAGAGAGTTTATGTATTAAGCTACTTTGTTGCTCTGATGATCCTATACACCATTTACATCTTAAATTACAACTATTTAATACTGGATGTATATCAATTATTTTTGGAAATACGGATTCATTTTTTCGAAGTAAGTTAGTATTATAAATCATTTGTTCAATAACATCCATTTGTTTCCCCCTCTTATTGTTTATTTTATCTGATATTTTGTACTTCATAAACATATCATGCTATGCTTTAATCTATTGATTTATCATTCTTTTAGATACTGTCTAAAAAGAATCAAATGTTTTGCCAGCAGTTATTATCATAAAATTTTCAACACTTATATTAATCTTATTTATTCTACACAAATCCCAGAAAAACTTAGCAGATATTCTACATCCATTATATTTAACGTTTTATACTTGTCATTTAGTTTACGTAAATAATCCATCCTTATAAGACTCCTGCTATATGATAGTTGTTCACTGCATGAATAATCATTTTTAACTCTTCATCAGTTAAATCTTCATATATTGGCAAACAAACATGGGCACCACATAAATATCTTGCAATTGCAAACTCATCTTGTGAATTTTGAATTTGCTTACCTGAGTTTATATAAGGTTCATCAACAGTTATACGATCAAATATTTTTGCCGGTAAGACTATGCCATTTTCGAGCATGTATTTTGTAAATTGTGCATAATCAAAATCAGTTGGCTTATTGATTTTCAGAATATATTTATAATACCCACTGGTACTTTCAGCTTCCAGTTTAAAGATCTTGAATGTATCATTTTCAATTTTTTGATTATATTGTTGAGCAATCCACTGCCTCCGCTTAGCACCATAAAGTATATAGTTTTCGATTTGAGAATTTAAAACTGCGGCAGTAAATTCATTCAATCTCCAGCTAGAGCCCTTACTAACGATTAAACCCTTATCAGATTTACCATAATTTCTAATAATGCGAAGTTTTTCAGATATTTCCTTAGAATTTGTTGTAATCATGCCCCCTTCGCCGCAAGTAATAGTTTTTGTCAAGAAGAAGGAATAGGTTCCGGCGATACCAATTGAACCAGCACTTTTTCCTGATAATGCAGAACCATGTGCATGTGCACAGTCTTCTATAAAGTAAAGACCATATTTTTCTGCCACTTTTTTTACTTCAAGGATATTTTTAGACATAATACCACCAACATGCACCATGATAACAGCACCTTTTTTAATATTGCTATTCACATAATATTTCTTTATCTGTTCTTCAAGCATCGAAGCTGACATACCAAAACTATCTTTGTCGGCATCGACTAAAACAAGTTTTGAATTTGTATCCATGCAAGATAGAATTGTAGCTGGAGCTGTTAAGACAGGTGCAAAAATAATACCGTCAATTATCTCAAGAGCATAAAGTAAAGCAGTGATTGCCACACTACCGCTTGAGACAGCGATATTATAGGTTGCCTGTGAAAGCGATGCAAACATAACTTCTGATTTTGCACTAAATTCTGAATTGGTCCACTTTATTTTTGAATCAATGATTTGCTCGATGTTCTTCAATATTTTCTCTTTGTTAGTTACACTTATTCTTAATGCTGGAATCATAAAAATACCTCCTAGTGGAAATTGGTGATTTAATCAAGTTTTGAATCAAATATTTGTTATATGGGTTTTAAATTATCAAATTCATAGCCAATTCTAACTCATTTTCTGCTTGACTACCCTTTATAGATTATCATCGGTATTTTCAAGGATTTACCGCTTTAGCGGCGCATAGTTTCCTTGATAATACCTATGATAATCATCACACTTCCCGATGCAGAATATAAAATGCTCTCTCCGCCGGAAAGGGTGCTCTGAATTTCCGAAAAGCATGCACTATCGCACCGGCATATCCACCAATCAAGTACCTCTTCCGCAACAGCATGCAGGAATACTATAGCGATGTACACAGTCGGTCATAAAATCACAAGTCCCTATTCTTTGATTTTCGTGACCGCTGGTTCGCTGTTCGTGAATAGTAGTTTCATGCCCGTTCAAAGTGATTTTTCGTCCATGCGGAGCGGTTTTACGGTGCAAAATATACGCGCTATGAACTGGTATTGGCGTAATTCATATAAAATCAATTCTAAGCGGCAGTTTCTGAACGTGTTCCATATATCTGTATTACAGGTGTCTGGTAGGTCAGGGCTTTTCTTATGATAAACATACCACTTAATAATACTCTGTCATTAATTTTTTTTTGTGTTAGAAAGCTTCAATACCGTTTATCCACCTGTTCGACTTTATCCTAAAATAGCTTGAAATATATTTTAGTAGATGCTCACTATTAAGGAAAGCAAATAATATAATAACCGGAATATTAAAATATGATATTAATAAAAAGCCGACTGGTATTTCAAATAACCATAAAAAAATAAAGTCGTTAAACATTACAAATTTGGTATCAGCACCTGCTCTTAATATTCCCATCGTATTCATAGATGTCATGTTTCGAAAAAATTCAACCACACCACCCACAAGAATAAACTGACTCGCATAGCCTAAAGTAAGAATATCAATATTGTAGAACAAAAGTACTATTTTACCTATAAATATAGTCAGTAAACCCGTAAAAGAACTAATAACTACTGTTATTTTAAATATTTCCTCTATAAATTCAGCAATGTCCTCTGAAGAGCCTGTTACAATAATATTTCCCATAAAAATTGAGCATGCCATGATTATAGCTTGTCCCCAAAAAACACTGATTTTTTTGGTAAGGTTGTAAATACTAAATGCAGCGTATATAGGAACACCCATTTGAGAAAAATAGATTGTTATGATTGAAAAACCTAGCGACCATATTACTTCATTAATGATTATTGGTAAGGTTTTGCTCAAGTAAATAGAAATGTTTGCTTTATTTTGCTTAAAATGAAAGTGTTTTAGCTGTATTATTTTATATTTCTTTAAAACTAGATAAACATATAGGAGACACTCAACTATTCTGAGGTATAACGTTGCGGCAACTAACCCTATGAGTTCCATATCTGAACTCAATAGAAGATTCAATGCTAATTTCATAACAAAGATAGCGGATGCAACATATAAGACTACTTTATTTTTATGATCACATCTTAAAACACCTATAAAAAGTAATGATATCGAATACCATATCCATGATAATGAGTATATTTTCAGGAAACTTGAACCGTTTGATAATATGTCCGTGTTACGAGTGAAGATCGAAATTATTTTACATGGAAATAAAAAACAACTTGTACTAAACAAAAAAACAGCAACTAATACTATGTACAGCGAGATTTGGAATATAGCATTAATCTTGTGATTTGATTTATCTTCTTTTTTTAACAACCTTGCAAAGAAAATATTATTTCCACTCACAACGCCTAAAACAATATGATTTAGGCAAAACAGTATCTGATTTGATATTTCAACAACTGCAATTGCAGTTTCACCTTTACCTGCGATGAACAAAGGATCAATTATTAGAAATGCAAAATCTAATAGGTTAGAACCTGCAATTGGTAGCGAGGCTATGATAATATTTCGTTTTTTAACTTTTGACAAAGTTACAGTCACCTCCAGTTCTGATTGCTCCGGGTAAAGAATAAAAAGGGAAGCATAAACATATTAATCAATATTATTTATATTTTTAATGTATACCGCACTCTTATCATTTTTGATTATTTCATGCTTATTCTTACCATCTGGAACAAATCGAAATACAACACACCGACATTCTTCAGTACTTATATTAGAAAATGTATGCGTGGCTTTTTTGACACAAACTAAGCCTCCCTCGCATATTATACAATCCTTTCTTTTATATCCGTCAAACCAAGAGAAAAGTATTTCTCCTGTTACAACTAAAACAATTTCCTCAATTTTATTATGGTAATGCCAATCTTGAACTGTATTTACTGGAATTATATTAGTGTGTACCTCGAATTCATTAAATATATAATAATTTACTACTGTGCCGAATTCTTTTATTACTTCAATAGAGTCACATTTATTAAGAATTACTGGTTCATCCATTTATTCCTCCTTTCTGCTGTTGGCAGCACAATACAAATAGTGTAAATGGTGTATGTCCCACCACAAGACATTGACAACTTTACTCAAAGAAGTTAAATAATATTAGTTAAAATATATTTTAAACTGCTTTTCCTTAACTCTGATTCTAAATTTGGCAGATACATTGAATTTATAATACAAAATATATATCCTCCCTTTCCACAGCCAGTAAGCTTGGCTCCATATGCACCGCTGTTAATACACAACTGAACAATATCATCAATTTCATTCGTAGAAACCATTAAATATTTACTTATAAGTTCATGAGCTTTAATAATTTTCTCACCAACCATCTTTATATCGCCTAAAAGTAAATATGGTACCATTTTGTCTACAAGTTCATTACCTTTTTGTATATAGTTTATTAAATTAGACTCGGACTCTATAAATCTCTTTTTTTTGAGATTATTTATTGTTTTTGTACTTGTTGACATACCAGTATAAATTAGCACAAGTTCCTCTTCTTTTAGAAAATCTATATCAATAGACTTATATTGCATGGTTTTTTCATTAAATAAAATAGCCCCATTTGAAGAGCAGGCATAAAAATCCATATAACCTACCACAACATTTAAATATATTGCTTCTGCCTGATGACATAATTCGCAGAGGTATGATTGTGATAGTACAATATCATATAACCTGGACAATTCCCAAAATAATGCTACATATAAAGCAGCACTACTACTCAATCCAGATTTTATGGGAATTTCTGATGAAATGCAAATCTTCATAGCTTTAATCTTTTTGATGCTTTTGTGCCAAACACAAAGTCCTGCGATTATATATCTGAAAAAAGGGTCGCAATCGAATTGTTCATTTAATCCAGTAACCAAAAAAGAACAACATACACCATCTGAATTTATGTCAACGGTATCTAACTCAGTGAATGTTATATTAACATCTATATTCAAATTTATCCCACATAGGATGGAGGTTCCGCCAGTCCAATCCAAATCTTCTCCCACTAAACAAACTCGTCCATGTGCTTTCATGAAATCTCCTTATACAAATACATCCTGCGTCTTTTTATAATTAATTAATTTTAATTCCTCTGGTTGTCTCTTTAAAAATTCCAGTTCAAGATTTAGTTCATGCCTTATACAATAAAAGCTGCAATCTTTGCTCGCATCCAAAGCGGTTTTTCTATCTTGCCACATCTTTTTAAAACCACTTTGTGCAAGTCCGTAGTTAAACTCTTCATAGCCACGTTTATATGGGCAGGGATATGTGCCATAAGGGGTAATGACTGTTCTTAGATCATTTACTGGACAAATTGCATAGTCTTTAGGCTGTACCAGTTCCGGTTTGAAGTACTGCTCCATTGACATAGCATGTATAACATGGAAACTTTCAGAATTTAGTTCTTCCAAGTTGGTGATTATCTGATAATATTTTTCCAAAAAATCATTTGAATATTGATATAAATAATGATGCTGATCTACCATCGGTTTATATTCAAAATAGTCACAACCTAGTTTTTTGCTTAAATAAGCTGCGTTATATAATTCATCAATGTTACAGCTGCTTTCTGTTTCAAGTAGTAAAAAACTATAACCAACATATCCCCTTTTAATTTTATTCAAGTGCTCAATATTACTAAGTATTCGATTAAAAGAATTTCTTATGTTATTTGGCCTCACTTTATAAAATGTTTCTTTGGTCGAAGCATCCATTGATACTCTTGTCCAATCGGCAATTTCAGCAATTTCATCTAAATAATTATCAATTAGCAGACCATTCGTGGTTATGCCAACTTTTATATCTAATTGTTTACAAAGTTTAATAGCCTCTCCAAACCATGGATGCATTAGCGGTTCACCACCGCCAATAAAAATAATACCTAAAACACCACATTCCGCTAATTCCCGTATTAATATATCCAATTCGCCATTAGTAAATGACTTATTTCTATTTATCAACTCAGAATTGATGCAATCTGGACACATGAACATACAACTTGTGGTTGGATCTAATTCTATAATCTTCGGAAAGACTTCTTTTTCTGAAACATAATCCTCTAGCCAATTTTTGTAGTCATAAGTTAATAGTTTTCTGTTAAAATCTAAAATTCTCATCTAAATGTTCTCCTTTAAAATATGGGCACAACATTGTGGGCACAATGTTCCAAAACCTTTTATGTCACGCCAACTTTCTGTTGTTTTTTTTAGCGTTGAAATTGTGTCAGAATTAATATAAACTGTCGATACCTTTTTTTTACATTTTGTACATTCGACTTTGCATTCAATGATAATATGTTTGCTTATTTTTAATTTATTGGAACTCATAAAAAATCTCCTTCCTATTATGTCAATCCCTAACTCCTACAAAAGTAGATCAGGCAATTGCTAAATTGTCAAATCCGTTGATTTTATTGGATTCTCTTACTTCTTTTATATAAATTTTCTCTCCGCCATGGTAAATTATAGAGACAACAGCACCATTCAATTCACTCATAAACGAAGAAGAAAATTTATGTCTACTAAAATACCACCTGATTTCAATGACCTGGGCATTTTCCTGCATATTACTTACCTCGATGATGATTTCTATTTCTCGTAAGCTCTGATTCTGTCACGAAACAGGGCATTCTGGCCGGGATAAATGGTGGTAACAGTAATCATATCATTTTTGTAACCCAAAAAATATTTTGTCCTCTAAACATCTATATTTTGTCCCTCAATTCATGTATTAAGTAGTCTCGGAAACCTCGAACACTACAAATTTAGTCGAGTAGACTGATGCCTTACGACAACAGCCCTCACAGATACTTACGTGCGGTTTTCCCGCGTCCGGCTCCTTGTAAAGCTAATTGCTCAACAATTAGCTTCCTCTCCCAAGTATAGCTTTTCCTCTGGCTTCTACGGTTCAATCAGTAAAACAGGCTCATAATAACCCTGAACCGAAAGCTCTCAATACTTTGGGAGTTGTCGGTGATACCATAGTAGTGAAAATAACCTGTAAGGATTTGGTTCAGTTTGTGTGTAATCTCTTTTACCGACAGATGCCGGTGTTGCTTAATCAAATCGTTTATTTCCTTTCATTTCTTGTGAATTTCTGATTGCACAATGCCAAAATCAGGTAAACGCAAGAAAACAAAAGTTATAATAATTTTGAACGCCATGCAAATGCAGATATAATTATCAATAAATTGATGTCTTTTTTACAATTGTTTATGTGTGAAACGCTTGTAAAAAAATAATAAGTCTGTTCTTGATGGCAATCGATTATCCAAACGCCCGCATAACTGAAATAACCGGTCTTTGCGACAGAAACCGTCCGTACTTTAAGGAAATCAATGGCAGAAGGTGATATAGACGCTGTTTTTATTATCGGAGGCGGTGGGCGTAAAAGCAATCCGGTAGATGTTGAACAGTTCGAGGATTATTCAAAATATGCCGCAATAATGTTTGATGCCGAAGCGAACAAGAAACACCATTGGGGGCAGTTCCCCAAGGACTGCGAAGCTGCGTTTGAGCTGGGAAGAAGGTTAAGTAAGAATATATTTTAGGTGAATGAATGAATATGGACTTTTTGCAGCTTGCCAAAAAAAATTGTTTCCATTTATTCTCATTTTCATTACTCTTTAGCACTATTTTTAGGTTATCTGCTAAGCTGTTTATGACTAAAATAATGTAATGAATGGATCTCATCATAATTTTTTTAACATTTATATTCCCATGTTGGTGGCTTCGGTTTTCCACCGAGTCAGCATAATGTGATGAACCTTATAATCAGAGAGCAATCTCGTTCAACATACACTCTCCCCATTTATCTTACGAGCAAAATAATAAAATGAGCTTGTGTCGTTGAAGATCAGAAACCTTTGCCTTCGGTATGCAGAAGCACATGAGCACTCGGAATGTTCAAAAACCCATCAAGAAGTATTCGGACAATGTAAGAGCTGATTATGAGCTTCCTGCATTGGTCTCTCCCCACAAACTCAGGCGCACAGGGGGACAACACTCTACAGGGATGGTGTTGATTTGGCAGCCATTTCAGTGTTTCTGGGATATGCCGACATGAAAACCATGAGGGATCACTACACTTCCCCATCTCTAGATCAGATGCGGGAGATTACCAACAGAAAAAACAAAGCAATCCCGGAAGAAGAGCCTATCTGGCCAGATGATAAAGATGAAATAACAAAAATACTCGGTCTTGGTTAAAATTTTTATACAAACTTTTTCAGGTGGAAATGTAACAATAGAGCGAATTTCTGCCTGGAAAGTTCGTATAACAGCAGGGTTCGTATAACATATTCCCCCTGCCGCAATAATACTGTATCACCTTATATGGCTCAAGATCCATGTTTGTCACAATGAAAGTATACATATGGAGCGGCTGCCCGTAAGGCTTCTCCACTTTGCATACCACTCGCCGCGGATACTTCCAGCTGTCCGCCTGGTAGAAGAATTCGCCATATACCACGGCATAATCAACGGATTTTAATCTGGTGTTTGTAAAAAAGCTGGTCATCCAGGTACCTCACAAGGCCTTTCAGCCTTTTGTTTGATTTAAGGCGGATGGCATAGGAAAACCCATTGGTTTCTGCCTGGTCGAAAAGCTCCGGCGTGGCAAAACCGCTGCCACCACGTAAAAATAACATTATGACAGGACATTCCCTGGCATATTCATCTAGAAGCGGCTGCAGGAAATCTGCCGCACCCTTGCAGCAGTAATCCGTACCATTGCGTAATTCCGCTTTTAAAAGGTCACGAGTTATGCCGTCATAACACAGGAGCGGATGGTCAAAAAATCTCCTATCTATTATTTCAAGCTCTAAATTCTACTAAAGTGGGTCACAACCGTCAATCATACGACGGCACCGTATCACTTCTACCAATTCATTGATTCCATCTTGCAAAGATAAAACCGGCTTCCACTTTTCAGATAGCATAAGATCGTTTTTAACTTTATAATTTCTTGAATATTCAAATCTCATCTCGCTATATATAATCTGCGTATTAGGAACAATCTCAGCAATCATTTTTGCCAGATCGGCAATTACTACATTGCGCTCCGATAAATTATAGCAGCCTGTGATATCATTTTGAATACTGTACTGAACCGCATGAGCCACATCCTTCACATGTAAAATCGGATGCCACTGTTGCCCACCAAATACAGTTAATGGCTCTCCATAAACAGCCTTTAACGTCAAAATATTAACAACTAAGTCAAATCGTAATCTACTTGTTTTATCACCAATTCCATATAAAGTTCCCAATCTGAAGATCAGATAATCGCTTTTATTCTTTTTAATATAATCTTCCGCTTCAAGTTTAGTTCTGGCATACTCTGACAAAGGATTTGTTTTGGATGTTTCATCCAAAAGATTATTGTTCATACCATACACCGAACACGTTGACATAAAAATTATCTTTCCCTGATAGTTATCTACAAGCCATTTTACAGATTCAAAATTAACATTATTAGTTAACTCTTCATTCACTGCGCATGCGGCATCACCAACTATTGCCGCAAGCCAAATCACAATATCAAACTCATTTATAATTCTTCCAAGTTTTTTCGTATCTCTGACATCACCAAAAATGAAGTTGGTTTTTTTCAAAAACATTTTTTCATACAGTAGGTTATCATATACACTGATTTCAAACTCTGGATTTTTCAAGAACAAATCCGTCATATAACCACCAATATAACCCGCTCCACCGACAATTAATATTTTCATAAGCTATACCCCCTAATCCGGTTCATTTTGCAAATCTCTTGGAATTGAGTCACTAAAATCAATTGTAGGCTCTCCCTCCCCTACATAATCGATAGCATTTGCTCCAACTGCTGCAAGTTTGCCAAAGATACGCTTTATGCAATACCGCCAGAATTTCAAAATAATAAGGTAAATTTGGATTTGATTGTTACTTGTAGCGTTATCGTATCTATTGATAAACAATCTACGGATATCGCAATGGATGTTGATAAGTCCAAGATCATTTGAATGTTTTGAATGATGATGCATTGGATCGAATAGGTGCTGGCGACCAAGTGATTCAGTTTGAGTATGCATCTAATGAGACCGAAGTGCATATGCCGTATGCAATTAATATGGCCCATAAACTTGTTTTGGAATTAACGAAGGTTCGAAAAGAAAAAATACTTAACTATTTAAGACCAGATGGAAAACTCAGGTCCTGCTCCATCAATGGGTGCAGCACCGTGTCAAAAAATGTGCGTTGTTTCGCCGAGTCTGTCTTGGCAAGCAGTGAACCGTATTTTAAGCGCCTGCTCCCGCTTTTTGGAAGCCTTCCAACTGAATTCATGCGGACGAGACCACCTGCCAGATTCTCCATGAAGAAGGCAAGGCACCAGAGTCGACTTCCTATATGTGGATCTATCTGAGTGGCAGTGATGGTCATGCCCCTACTGTTACTAAATAAAACAAAAAAATTGTTCCATTTATTTTGTACTTTTTCTTGGCATAGAACCACACTCTCACACGAAAGGATTTCATGCATTGCTAATTGTTAAGGTCTATTAAGTTCGAACGTACCAAATAAATCATATTTCTGTTGCTCAACAAAGACACTTTTTATTATCCGGTATTGTGTTGGTTTGTCATCGCCAGACAGAATTTCACCAATGTCATAATGAAAGGTATGACTTCCATCTGGTGGGATATTTATCAACCAATCTATCCATGTAACCGAAAGCGGGATATCCACCCATTCCACTCCATTACTTTTTTGTATCTTATATTGTTCATCTGCCGATATAGAAACATTGGAGTTATTTGTAATGGTCACATCGATGTTGCCAGTGGATTTCTCGGAAGAAAGCTCTGCTCTCATAGTTATTTGATTAAGAAATTGTTGTTTTGTGCTTTCAGGCAGCACACTTTCCACCTGCTTAACCTCCGCTTGAGTTGAACTTGGCGGCATTGCCTCGGTGGTTTTGGGAATCTTCGTTTTTGTTGTTGGTGTTTCAGTTACCGGTATTTCAATAGTAGACGCAGTGGTATCTGATATATATTCATGAGATGTTACTGATGAATCGATACTTTCTAAAGAAGAACTACTGTCTGAGCCATCATTTTTAAATGAACATCCACTTATAATATTAAGCAAGATATATATACCTAGTAATGCTTTTATTTTCATGATATTATTTCCCTTCCCTTCTTGATTGCATTCTGCTACTATTTTATCAACGGGGCGATTAATACAATCACCCCGCTGATAATTTGGCATTTCTCTATTCTAGTATCTTGTAAGACTCAATGCGGTGTTGGTATTGTCTGCTTTAATGAAACTTCTGGTCGAACCATCTGAAAAACTATGAGTTCCCAACGTATATCGGGTATTTGTAGAGCTAACATAGGAGTATACAATACCGCCACTATCGCCGCCAGCACTGGAATAATCAGCTGTTGTTATATCCGTATATGTAACACCATTAACTGTTATTGTTGCATTTGTGGATAAAATCTTGCCACTGGTGCTTCCTGTTGAAGCGCCGCATTTGTTAATTACGGTTCCTACCCCAGGTCTACTGGTCGTTGTAGATAATGTATTTGAAGTACCGTTTATCGTATTGGTCGGTGTATAATTTGAATTAGTAACTTCAATAAATGTAGCTTCTACAGAACCGGATGCCTGCCTTGCTGTAATCGTTCCAATATTAACTCCGTTAACAGAAACAGTATCATTTAATGAGCCCATATGTCCAGCAGAAACAAATCCATTTCGGCCGTTTCTTCTTGCACGATAGCCCATAGAACCGGAACCAACAGTAGTGATTGATTGACCTGGATTCATATTTATTTCAGGTTTCATTTCACCTTTGGACTGGTTGAATTCAATTATGGGAGAATCCATCACATTTTCTTTAAACCGTTTAATATTCTCTTCGTTTAAGTCAGTCAACTCAACAATGATACGGTTATCTTTGTCAGATAGATAAAAAAGGCTAAACCCATTTGAATCGCTGTCATTGTTAGCTTTTACATACCTATTCAGTTTATCCATGACAGAAGTTAGCTCATTGTATGAAAACTGTGCCTCTTTTACCGTTAATGAGGCAGTGCCCATTACCTGCGACAAGTCTTGCCGAGCGGTGCTTTTACTGTCGGCGTCACTATATACATAGACAACTAAATCTCCACTGTCATCAATGTATGCTCCACCATAATAATCCGGATAAGCATTTGCGGATTTGGTTGTCTGAAAAGACTGCTGCATTTTTTCATAATTTGATGCAGCCACCTCCTGTTTCGCCAGAAATGTTTGATCATACTTAGCTAAACCTTCCCTCTCCGTTTCTGCAAATTCTTCGTCTGTCATATCGGTAACTTGGATATCCACAGAGGATGAATTTTTAGACTGTGAAGCAAATGCAAGCGTAGTTGACAACATCGAAACCGCCAATGTCATTATAAGAAATCTCTTTTTCATTTTCATAATAGCACCTTCTTTCTGCTTTTGCTTTTGTTTAGTTATGGTGTAACATACGTAACAACTACTGTTTATTCTATTCACCCCAGCATAGCTGGGGGAATAATGATTTCATTTACAAAAATCATTTCAATAACTCTTCTGGCACTTCCGGCTGATATCCGACTCCCATAGACAAAAAGCCTGCTCCCAACTCTGCGACATTCAAAATAAAACCTGCAACAATTGTTAATAATGTATTCATCACTTCACCTCCTCTCGTTTTGCAGCATATATCATAAGTGCAACTGCACATGTTGCTATTATTGATGTGTATAGCACATAACTATTAGCAATTGTTCTCATGACAAATGTCAAAATCAGTTCAATAATTATTATAAAATGGGCATATTTTCTGTTTTTCAAAATCCTATTTGTATCTGCTGAATATTTTCCCAGATTTATTGGTGCCATCTTCCATATATAAACAAAAGAGAAAAACAAAGCAAACCATAACGAAAATGATACCCAAGATTCATCCACATCCCATAACCATTTCGATACAAAGACACACAGCAACGCAATACAATTTGTCAACACAAAGCATGCTCCATATGACTTAGCATGGTATCCACCAGCAGCCATACGAACAGGCATAAAGAACAGTAAAAAAATAACCGCTAAATTCAAATGTTCAAATAAGGCACCCAGGCTTAATATACTTGCAATACATAGCGATGTTGACCAAAATAATTCAAATCCATAAATATATATTCCTCTCTGATTATCTTGAATCGCGCCATTTTTTAATAAAATCAAAGTGCATTTTTCTGAAAATCGCCGTAACATAAAAGCAATCCTTATCTTTCTGTTTTAGTACATTATAGTCTCTATTTTGTATTTTTAACTTCTTGTCCTCGAATCAAATAGTTTTTGTCCTCGTAATCTATTGCAAAAATTTCACTTCAAAAAAAGGACGGCACTTACACCGCCCTTTATCAACTTACCATATCCAATGATTATGTGCTCTTTCATGATGTGTTCCAAAATAAACATCATAAATTAGTTAAAGAATGAAATCATCACCGTAAAATTTTCGCTATCATAATCCACCTCTATATTCCCTTCATATTTCTCAACAATCATCTTCATGCTGGTCATTCCAAGACCATGCATTCTTTTTCCTTTCTTTATTGACACAAATTTATTTTCATCTAAAA
>Ga0153945_1000273_pt1 | contig 15928 bp, 10 predicted proteins | sample TSNJ029MetaG_FD_104720 | JGI IMG/M metagenome (GOLD analysis project Ga0153945, IMG submission 104720) | Attine ant fungus gardens microbial communities from New Jersey, USA - TSNJ029 MetaG | ecosystem: Host-associated > Fungi > Mycelium > Unclassified | place: USA: New Jersey, Wharton State...
GCAGGCGCTGAAGCCGGACGCGGGCAATGTGGAGGACCACTTCAACTATCTGGCGCGCACCAAGAACGGCAGGATCATCAAGTGCTCCAGCATCTACCTGCGGAGTGAGGACGGCAGACCCGTGGGGCTGTTCGGCATCAACTACGACATCACCGACCTGATGATGGCCAGCACTGCCATCGGCGCTATCTTGAACGTGGAGGAGAACGGGGACGCCATGAGCATCACCACCAATGTCAACGACCTGCTGGACCAGCTCATTGAGGAATCCAGCAAATACGTGGGCAAGCCGGTGGCCATGATGAATAAGGAGGACAAAATCCGCGCGATCAAGTTCCTGGATGAAAAGGGCGCGTTCCTTGTGAAAAAGGCCGGCGACAAAGTCTCCAGGTACTACGACATCTCGAAGTATACCCTATATAATTACATGGATGCCGACACGCAGTAAAGCGCCCGCGTGCGGCTCGGAAAGGACGACAGCGCTATGAACGAGCCAATTCAATGGGTGAAAAACACGATACCCCCATCCGACTGCGCAAAGAGCCTGGTCCTGATGGAGGAGGCGGAAATCGAAAAGGCGTGGTGTTTTCACAAGAGCTTTCCCCAGTATGCGCCCACGCCCCTGGCGGACCTGCGGGGTCTCGCGGCGGATTTCGGTCTGGGCGGCATCTACGTCAAGGATGAGTCCTACCGCTTCGGGCTCAACGCTTTCAAGGTCCTGGGGGGTTCGTTTGCGATGGCGCGCTTCATCGCGCGCACCGTGGGCCGCGACATCTCGGAGCTGGGCTACGACAAGCTGACCTCGCCGGACATTAAAAAGGAGCTGGGGGACTACACGTTCTTCACCGCCACCGACGGCAACCACGGCAGGGGCGTGGCCTGGGCGGCCAACCAGATCGGCCAGAAATCGGTGGTGTACATGCCCAAGGGATCCTCTCAAACCCGGCTGGACAACATCCTGAAAGAAGGCGCCAGGGCCTCCATCACCGAGCTCAACTACGATGACGCGGTGCGTCTCGCGGCGGCCCAGTCCGCCCAAACCCCCAACAGCGTGGTGGTGCAGGATACAGCTTGGCAGGGCTACGAGGAGATCCCGGGCTGGATCATGCAGGGCTACGGCACCATGGTGCTGGAGGCCGTGGAGCAGCTCAGGCAGCAGCTGGGCGTCCGGCGGCCCACCCATGTGTTCGTACAGGCGGGCGTGGGCTCGCTGGCGGGGGCGGTGCAGGGCCTTTTCGCAAACCTGTTCCCACAGAGCTGCCCCACCACCGTGATCGTGGAGGCTTCGGCCGCCGACTGCCTGTACCGCTCGGCGAAGCGCGGGGACGGCGTGGCCGTGGACGTGGGCGGCAACCTGGGCACCATCATGGCCGGCCTTGCCTGCGGGGAGGCCAACACGATCTCGTGGCAGATTCTGCGCAACAAGGGCAGCTTCTTCGTCTCGCTGCCGGATTACGCGGCCGCCAAGGGCATGCGGATGCTGGGGGCGCCGCTGAAGGGTGATCCCCGGGTGGTGTCGGGTGAATCGGGAGCGGCCCCGGCAGGGCTGCTGGCCGAGATTATGCTGAACCCGGCTTACCGGGACCTGCGCGGCGCGGTGGGGCTGGACCGGGATTCGCGGGTGCTGCTGTTCAGCACCGAAGGCGACACCGACCCCGGCCAATACCGGCGCATCGTGTGGGACGGGGAGTATGCCTCGATTTGAAACAGATAAAAAAATAATGATATAAGAAAGGCAGAGGTGTACAATGGATTTCGCGAAAATCAAGGGCGCGGCCCAGGATTATGAAAAGAGCATGACCAAGTTCCTGAGGGATATGGTGGCGATCCCCGGCGAAAGCTGCGGAGAGAAAGGCAAGGTTGAGCGCGCCGCGCAGGAGATGCGCAGCCTTGGCTTCGACAAGGTGGAGATTGACCCCATGGGCAATCTGCTGGGCTACATGGGTACCGGAAAAACCCTGATCGCCTACGACGGCCACATCGACACAGTGGGCGTGGGCAACCGGGACAACTGGAGCTTCGACCCCTACGAGGGCTATGAAAGCGACACCGAGATCGGCGGACGCGGCACCTCGGACCAGGAGGGCGGCATTGTGTCCGCTGTGTACGGTGCCAAGATCATGAAAGACCTGGGGCTTTTGTCCGACCAGTACACGGTGCTTGTCACGGCGACCGTGCAGGAGGAGGACTGCGACGGCCTTTGTTGGCAGTACATCATCAATGAAGACAAGGTGAGGCCCGAGTTTGTGGTGATCACCGAGCCTACCAACGGCAATATCTACCGCGGCCAGCGCGGCCGCATGGAAATTCGCGTGGATGTGAAAGGTGTGTCCTGCCACGGCTCCGCGCCCGAGCGCGGCGACAACGCGATCTACAAAATGGCCGACATCCTGCAGGAGGTGCGGGACCTGAATTCCAAGCTCAAGGACGACGCGTTCCTGGGCAAGGGCACGCTGGCGGTGTCGGAGATCTTCTTTACCTCCCCGTCCCGCTGCGCTGTGGCCGACAGCTGCGCAATTTCCATTGACCGCCGCCTGACCGGCGGCGAAACCTACGAGATGGCGCTGGACGAGATCCGGGCGCTGCCCGCAGTCAGGAAATACGGCGCGGCGGTGAGCATGTACAAATACGACCGCCCCAGCTACACAAACCTGGTGTACCCCACCGACTGCTACTTTCCCACCTGGGTGATCCCCGGGGAACACGAAGCCACCAAGGCCATGGTCAAGTCCTACGAGGGCATGTTCGGCACCCCCAAGGTGGATAAGTGGACGTTCTCCACCAACGGCGTCTCTATCATGGGCCGCTGCGGTATCCCCTGTATCGGCTTCGGACCCGGCAAGGAGGAGGAAGCCCATGCCCCCAACGAGAAGACCTGGAAGGCCGACCTGGTAAAGTGTGCCGCTGTTTACGCCGCGCTGCCTACACTGTATTGTGAAAACAAAATAGGAGGACGAGAATATGAGCAGCTTTGCTGAGCTTCTGAAAAAGATCGAGAGCCTGAAAACAGCGGACATGGTCCAGAACGACTTTCTGCTGACCTGGGAGAAGAGTGACGACGAGCTGGCCGTCACGTTTGCGGTGGCCGACGCACTGCGGGACCTGCGTGAGCGCGGCATTTCCACCAGGATTTACGACAGCGGACTGGGCGTTTCCATCTTCCGCGACAACTCCACCCGCACACGCTTCTCTTTCGCCAGCGCCTGTAATCTGCTGGGACTGTCCGTGCAGGACCTGGACGAGGGCAAGAGCCAGATCGCCCATGGCGAGACCGTGCGCGAAACCGCCAACATGATCTCGTTTATGGCGGACGTCATTGGCATCCGGGACGACATGTACATCGGCAAGGGCAACACCTACATGCGCGAGGTCTCTCAGGCTGTGCAGGACGGCTACAGGGAGGGCAACCTGGAGCAGCGCCCCACCTTGGTGAACCTGCAGTGCGACATCGACCACCCCACCCAGGCCATGGCGGACATGAACCACATTATCCACCAGTTCGGCGGGGTAGAGAACCTGAAAGGCAAGAAGATCGCCATGACCTGGGCCTATTCCCCTTCCTACGGAAAGCCCCTTTCGGTGCCCCAGGGCATTGTGGGTCTCATGACCCGCTTCGGCATGGAGGTGCACCTGGCCCACCCCGAGAGCTACGAGATCATGCCTGAGGTGGAGGAGGTCGCAAAGAAAAACGCCGCGGCCACAGGCGGAAAATTTGTGAAGTCAAACTCCATGAAAGAGGCGTTCCGGAACGCGGACATCGTCTATCCCAAGAGCTGGGCTCCCTTTGCCGCCATGGAAAAGCGCACCAACCTGTACGGCGCGGGCGATTTCGACGGTATTAAGACGCTGGAGAAGGAGCTGCTTGCCCAAAACGCGGCCCACAAGGACTGGGAGTGCACCGAGGAGCTGATGAGAGTCACAAACGGCGGCAAGGCGCTTTACATGCACTGCCTGCCCGCCGACATCACCGGCGTTTCCTGCAAGGAGGGCGAGGTGCAGGCGTCGGTATTCGACCGCTACCGCGTGCCCATGTACAAGGAGGCCGGCTTTAAGCCCTACATCATCGCCGCTATGATGTTCCTGTCCAAGATGGAAAACCCGGCAAAGGCGCTGGCCGAGCTGGAAAAGCGGGGCCAAACGCGCATATTTTAAAAGAAATGCAAGTGAGCACACGAGATACTGTGGAGGATGGCAATGAAAAAGCGTATCGTGCTCGCCCTGGGCGGCAACGCCCTGGGTGACACTCTGACTGAGCAGATGCTGGCCGTAAAGTCCACCGCCAAGGCGATTGCCGGTTTGATCGAGACCGGCAACGAGGTCGTGATCGCCCACGGAAACGGGCCCCAGGTGGGCATGATCAACCTGGCCATGGAGGCCGCCGGCAAGACCGAGGCCAAAACCCCCTATATCCCCATGTCGGTGTGCGTGGCCATGAGCCAGGGCTACATCGGCTACGACCTGCAAAACGCACTGCGGGAGGAGTTGCTGGAACGAGGCCACAATATCCCGGTCGCGTCCATCATCACCCAGACCGTGGTGGATGAAAACGATCCGGCTTTCCAGAGTCCCAGCAAGCCCATCGGCGGCTTCTGCACCGAGGAGGAAGCCAAAGAGATGATGCAGCGCGGCTACAAGATCATGGAGGACGCGGGCCGCGGCTGGCGGCGCGTGGTGGCGTCCCCCCGCCCGGTGGACATCGTGGAGAAAGAGACGGTGAAAGCCATGCTGTCCGCGGGGCAGGTGGTCATCGCGGCGGGCGGCGGCGGCATCCCGGTGCGCGCCCAGGGCAACCATCTGGCGGGCGCGAACGCCGTGGTGGATAAGGACTTCGCCTCCTGTAAGCTGGCCCAGATCATCGGGGCGGACTTTTTGATCATCCTCACCGCTGTGGAAAAGGTGGCGGTGAACTACCGCAGGGAGAACGAGCGCTGGCTGGACGCAATGAGCGTCCGGGAGGCCGAGCAGTACATCCGGGAGGGCCAGTTCGCCCCCGGCTCCATGCTGCCCAAGGTGGAGGCCGCCGTGGAGTTCGCCCGGTCGGCGCCCGGCAGAAAGGCGCTGATCACGCTGTTGGAAAAGGCGCAGGAGGGTATTGAGGGCAGGACGGGCACCATCATCAGCGACCGGTAGCAGATGACTTCATATTCTGAAAGGACGGGTGGCAGGATGATCCTGATCGGCAACGGAAGAGTATTGACCCAGAGCGCGGCGAACCCGCTGATTGAAAACGGGTGCGTTGCGGTGGAGGACAACCTGATCAGGGCGGTGGGGGATACCGCCGGCCTGAAGCGGCAATATCCGCAGGCGATGTTTGTGGACGCGGGCGGCAAGGTGATTATGCCCGGCCTGATCAACACGCACATGCATATCTACAGCGCTTTCGCCAGGGGCATGGTGCTGGATCAGCCAAGGCCAAACAAGAGCTTTTCGGAGATTCTGGAGAACCTGTGGTGGCGCATGGACAAGATCCTGAGCCTGGAGGACGTGAGATACAGCGCCTACGCCACCTACCTGGAGTGTGTCAAAAGCGGCGTGACTACCGTGTTCGACCACCACGCCAGCCAGGGGGCCGTCGCCGGCAGCCTGGACGTGATCATGGATGTGGCCAAGGAGCTGGGTGTGCGCGCAAGCTTGTGCTACGAGGTGTCGGACCGGGACGGCGAGGCGGTCTGCGACGCCGCCATCAAAGAGAACGCCGATTTCATCGCCCGCGCTGCCAAGGACGACAGCGACATGGTCAAAGGCATGTTCGGTCTGCACGCGGCGTTCACATTGTCCGACAGAACGCTGGAGAAGTGCGTGGCCGCCATGGGCGGCGGCAAGGCGGGCTTCCACGTGCACACCGCCGAGGGCTTCGCGGACCTGCAGGATTCCCTGGCCAGGTACGGCAAGCGGGTGGTGGAGCGCCTGTTCGACGCGGGCGTGCTGGGCGAAAAGTCCATCGCGGTGCACTGCATCCACATCAACGGCCGCGAAATGGACATTTTAAGGGAAACGGGCACCATGGTGGTGCACAACCCCGAGTCCAACATGGGCAACGCGGTTGGCTGCGCGGCGGTGCTGCCCATGCTGGAGAGAGGCCTTTTGGTGGGGCTGGGCACCGATGGATACACCGCCGACATGCTTGAGTCCATGAAAGTGGCGGCCATCCTGCACAAGCACAACCTGTGCGACCCCAGCGTGGCGTGGGCCGAGGTGCCCCAGATGCTGTTTGCAAACAATGCAGCCATTGCGGGCCGGTTCTTCGAAAAGCCCCTGGGCGTGCTGGAGGCCGGGGCGTACGCGGACATCATCGTGGTGGATTACGACCCCCACACACCGATGACTGGCGGCAACCAGAGCAGCCACATTTTGTTCGGCATGACCGGCCGCAGCGTGACCGACACCATGATTAACGGCCGTTTTGTGATGCGCGACCGCAAGATCCAGCCCGTGGACGACAAGGAGATACTCGCCAGATCCAGAGAGCTTTCGGCCGATTTTTGGAGGCGTATACAAATAGCTATGTGAGGTGTTGAGCGTGAAAGAGCAGACCGCGAGCAGAATGAGTGCCGCGCTATTTGAGTACACGGCAAAGCCGCCTGTCGGCGAAATAATCCCCCTGGGGTTGCAGCATGTGGTGGCGGCGATTGTGGGCGTGGTGACCCCCGCCATTCTGGTGGCGAATATTTGTGAGCTGGGCGCCGCGGACAAAACCATTCTGGTGCAGGTGTCGCTGGTGGTTTCTGCGCTTGCCACACTGCTGCAGTTGTACAAGATCGGCCCCATCGGGTCGTCTCTGCCGGTGATTATCGGCATCAGCTTTGCCTATGTGCCCACGCTGCTGTCCATCGGCGGTCAGTTCGGCATCGCCACGATATTAGGCGCCCAGATCGCGGGGGGGATTGCCGCGTTTGTGGTGGGCCTGTTTGTAAAGCAGCTGCGGGCGTTGTTCCCGCCGGTTGTCACCGGCACCGTGATCTTCACGATCGGCCTTTCGCTGTACCCCACCGCAGTGCGGTACATGGCGGGCGGCGCGGGCAGCGACAGCTTTGGCTCCTGGCAGAACTGGCTGGTGGCGCTGATCACTTTCGGCGTGGTGGTGTTCTGCAACTACTTCACCAAGGGCTTTACCAAGCTGGCTTCGATTCTGCTGGGCATGGTCGTGGGGTATGTGCTGGCCCTGGCGATGGGCATGGTGTCCTTTGACTCGGCCAGGGATGCGAATTGGTTCCAGCTGATCATGCCCCTGCACTTCGGCATCAAGTTCGAGATCAGCGCCATCATCTCCATGGTGATCATGTTTGTGGTCAACGCCGTGCAGGCAATCGGCGACTTCTCTTCCACCACGCTGGGCGGCATGGACCGGCAGCCCACCGACAAGGAGCTTTCCGGCGGCATCATGGCCAGCGGCATCGTCAGCGTGGTCAGCGCCTTTTTCGGGGGACTGCCCACCGCCACCTACAGCCAGAACGTGGGCATTGTTACAGTGAATCGGGTAGTGAACCGGCTGGTGTTTGCCTTTGCGGCGCTGGTGCTGCTGGTGGCGGGCTTTATACCCAAGTTTGCCGCGGTGCTGGCCACCATCCCCCAGTGCGTGATCGGCGGCGCCACTATCTCGGTGTTTGCCATGATCACCATGACCGGTATCCGCATGATCACCTCCGAGCCGCTTACACCGCGCAACACCGCGGTGGTGGGGCTGGCGGTGGCGCTGGGCGTGGGCGTGACCTCGGTGCAGGGGAGCCTGGGGGGATTCCCCGTTTGGGTGGGCACCGTGTTCGGGTCCTCCTCGGTGGTAATCGCCACGCTGGTTGCGATCCTGCTCAATCTGATCCTGCCAAGGAACAAAACTGAAGCATAAAAGGGAGGCTGTTCACCGATGGGCGAAAAAATGACGATGATCCCTTTCGACAAACTGATGAACTGGGCGCTGCGGGAGTATCGGGAGCAGGGCACGGTCTTTGGGGTGAGAAAATTTTACAAAAATGAATCCGGCTCTTCGGTGGCGGTGTGCGGGGACGTGCTGGCGTCCCCGCTGGGCCCCGCCGCGGGCCCAAACGCACAGCTGGCCCAGAACATCGTGGCCGCCTATTTGGCGGGCAGCCGGTTTATCGAGCTGAAGACTGTGCAGGTCATGGACGGCGAGGAGCTCCGCAGATGCGTGCCCCGGCCCTGCATCAACGCGCAGGACGAGGGCTACAATGTGGAATGGTCCACCGAGCTGACGGTGCCCGACGCCTTTGACGAATACGTCAAGGGCTGGTTTGCCGTTCACGTGCTGGCCAGGGAGCTTGGCCTCGGGGACCGGCGGGATTTTGCCTACAACATGAGTGTGGGCTACGACCTGGAGGGCATCAAATCCCCCAAGATCGACCGCCATATCGAGGGCATGAAAGACGCTTCGCGGACCGATATCTGGAGGAGCTGCACCGATTGGCTGCGCGCGAACCTGCACCGCTTCACCAGCTTCGGCGAAGCGGACCTGGCCGCCGTTTCCCCGCGAATCTGCTCGTCGATCACGCTATCCACGCTGCATGGCTGCCCGCCCGATGAAATTGAGCGCATCGCCAAGTACCTGCTGGACGAGAAGAACGTGCACACCTATGTCAAATGCAACCCAACGCTGCTGGGCTATGATTTCGCCAGGGGCATTCTGGACGAAATGGGCTACGGCTATCTGTCTTTCGACGACCACCACTTCAAAAACGATCTGCAATACGCCGCCGCGGTGTCCATGCTGGAGCGTCTGATGGCCTACGCGGCGGAGCGGAAGCTGGCTTTCGGCGTGAAGATCACCAACACTTTCCCGGTGAAGATCAAGCGCGGCGAGCTGCCGGGCGAGGAGATGTACATGTCGGGCCGGGCCCTGTACCCGCTGAGCCTGAGTGTGGCAAACAAGCTCTCGCAGCAGTTTGACGGCAGGCTGCCCATCTCCTACTCCGGCGGTGCGGACGCGTTCAACATCCAAAAGCTGTTTGCGGCCGGCATCCAGCCTATCACGGTGGCAACCACGATCCTGAAGCCCGGCGGCTACGAGCGCTTAAAGCAGCTGGCGGAGCTGCTGGAGCCGCTGATGAGGCCGGAGTGGAGCGGCGTGGACACCGCCGCCATCAAGGCCCTGGCCGAGGATGTGGTAAACGACGAAAATCACCGCAAGGAAAAGCGGGAAACGGCCTCCCGCAAGACCGACTCCGTGTTGCCGCTGTTCGACTGCTTCAAGGCCCCCTGCAAGGAGGGCGGCTGCCCGATCCACCAGCAGATCCCCGAGTATCTGAGTCTGGCGGCCAAGGGGGCGCACGACAAGGCGTTCCAGGTCATTGCCATCGACAACGCGCTGCCGAGCATTACCGGGGAAATTTGCAACCACGCATGTCAGGCAAAGTGCACCCGCCTGGACTACGACAGCCCGCTGGAAATTCGCGGAGCCAAGCGGCTGGCCGCCGAGGCCGCCCAGGAAAGCTACATCGCGGCGCTGGAGCCCCCCGCCCTGAAAACCGGGAAAAAGGCGGCGGTGATCGGCGCGGGGCCGGCCGGCGTGTCCGCGGGCCTGTTCCTGCGCAGAAACGGCGTGGACACCACGGTGCTGGAGCAAAAGGACCGCCCCTTGGGCGTGGTGGAGCATGTGATCCCCGCGTTCCGCATCCCGGGGCAAGCCATTGGCCGCGACTTCCGCATGGCCGAAAAAATGGGGGTGCGCTTTCAGTTTGGCGTGGGCCCGGACTACGATGTGGCGGTGCTGCGGCGGGAATACGACTTTGTGGTCATCGCCACCGGCGCATGGAAAGAGGGTGCTGTCCCGGTGAAGCAGGGCGGCGATAAGCTGCTGAACGCGCTGGAATTTTTGCAGGAATCCAAGCGCAAGGACTGCAAGGTGCCGCTGGGCAGGACTGTGGCGGTGCTGGGCGGCGGCGATGTGGCCATGGACTGCGCCCGGGCGGCCAAACGCGCCCCCGGCGTGGAAAAAGTAACGATCGTGTACCGCCGCACCAAAGACTTTATGCCCGCCGAGCCGGAGGAGATTCGTCTGGCCCTGGGTGACGGCGTGGAGCTGCTGGAGCTGCTGGGGCCGGCCAGCTACGATGGAGGCGCGCTTGTGTGCGAAAGGATGCGACTGGGCGACTGGGATGCCTCGGGCCGCCGCGGCGTGGAGTCCACCGGCGAGCAGCGCGAGCTCCACTTCGATGCCGTGATCTCCGCAGTAGGCGCCCGGGTGGATACCGCACTCTTTGAGAAGAACGGCCTGGCGCTGGATCAATGGGGCCGGCCCGTGCTGAGCGCCGCCCACGAGAGCTCGGTGGATAACGTCTATGTGGCGGGGGATTGTCGCAGGGGCGCCGCCACCATCGTGCGGGCGGTGGCCGACGCCAAAGAGGCTGCGATCGACATTCTCAGCAAGCTTGGGCTGCCGAATGACTTCACCCGGGTGTCGCTGCCCCAGGACGAGGAGACCTTGTACGCGCGCAAGGGTGTGCTCTGCGCGTCCAGCCTGGACGACCGGGACGCGCTGCGCTGCCTGGGCTGCGACCAGATCTGCGAGATATGCTGCGACGTGTGCCCCAACCGGGCCAATGTGCGTGTTATAACACCGGGCTTCTCGGACCGCCACCAGATTCTGCATCTGGACGGCATGTGCAACGAGTGCGGCAACTGCGGCGTGTTCTGCCCCCACACCGGAAACCCCTACAAGGATAAGCTCACGCTCTTCTGGACCGAGCAGGACTTTGCCGACAGCGAGAACAAAGGCTTCTTGCATTTGGGCGGAGGACAGTATAGAATAAAGCTAACGGACGGGTCGGTAACCACCTGCGCGGCGGCGGACGCCGCCATGCCAGCCGGATTCAGAAGCATGATCCGCGCCGTGGAAGAGCAGTATTCCTACTATTTGTAAAAGGGGGAGCGTGTATGGCCCATTCCGTCATTGGCAAGAGTGTGGTGCGCTGGGATGCCGTGGCGAAAGTGACAGGCAAGGCGGATTATACCGCTGATATCCCGGTGAAAAACCTGTGCCACGGCAAGATTTGCCGCGCCGCCATCGCCCACGGCGTGGTGAAGAGCCTGGATATTTCCGGCGCGCTGAGCGTGCCCGGCGTCCTCAAGGTACTTACGCCGGACGATCTGCCCGACAAAAAATTCCCGACGGCGGGGCATCCCCATGCGCTGACTGAGAAAGGCCGGGACATCTACGACCGCAACCTGCTCACAAGGCATGTGCGCCTGTACGGGGACGAGATTGCGGCCGTGATCGCCGAAACCGAGCTGGCCGCCGAAATCGCGGTGGAAAAGATCAGGGTGGAGTATGAGGAGTACCCGTTCTACCTGACCGCCGAGGAGGCCATGGCCGAGGGCGCCGTGGAAATCCACGAGGGCACCCGCAATATCATCGCGGACACAACGTCCGTGGTGGGGGACGTGGACAAGGGCTTCTTCGAGGCCGACTACATCTTCGAGGACGAGTACAAGACCCAGGTCGTGCAGCATTGCCACATGGAGAGCCAGGTGGCATATGCCTACCAGGACAGCGACAGGCGCTGGGTCTGTGTATCCTCCACCCAGATTCCCCACATCTGCCGCAGGGTGCTGGGACAGGCTCTTGATATGCCCTGGGGCAAATTCCGGGTGATCAAGCCTTTCCTGGGCGGCGGCTTCGGCAACAAGCAGGAGGTCACGGTGGAACCGCTGGCGGTGGCCATGAGCATGGCGGTGGCCGGCCGGCCGGTCATGCTGCATCTGGAGCGGGAGGAGAGCATGGCCTACACCCGCACGCGCCACAGTATCTCCTATCAGTACAAGCTGGGCGTTTCCAAGCAGGGCAGGATCGTGGCCGCCGATGTGCGAGCCATCTCCAACAACGGGGCCTACGCCTCTCACGGGCACTCCATCGTGGTCAAGGGAGCGGGCGCCATCGCGGCGCTGTACCGGATTTCGAACCTGCGCTACCACTCCACCACCGTGTACACCAATACGGCCACGGCGGGGGCCATGCGCGGCTACGGCGGGCCCCAGGTGACATTTTCCACCGAGTGCATGGTGGAAAAAGTGTGCGATGAGCTGGGCTTTGACCCTGTCAAATTCCGGCTGGACAATCTGATGCCGCCAGGCTCGCTGAACCCCATCAACGAGATCGTGCAGCATACAAACAAGGTGGGCGACTGCCTGACCGAAGGGCAAAGGGCTTTCGATTTCGACAAAAAGAAAGAGGCCGCCCAACGCTTCAATCTGGAGCAGGGGGCCTCCGGCTTCCGCAGGGGTGTGGGCCTGGCTGCGTTTTCCTACGCAACCGGCGTGTACCCCAAGGGGTTGGAGGTGGCCGGCTGTCACCTGATCCTGAATCAGGACGGCACGGTTAAGCTGCTGGTGGGGGCCACAGAGATCGGCCAGGGGGCGGACACCGTGCTCAGCCAGATGGCGGCCGAGACCATCGGCATCCCTTATGAAAACGTGATCGCGGACCCCGACACCGACACCGACATCGCCCCTTTTGACCCGGGGGCTTACGCCTCCCGCCAGTCCTATGTCTCGGGCATGGCCGTGAAAAAAGCGGCCTCCGAATTGCGGGAAAAAATACTGGAGGCCGCCAAGAAGTTCCACGACTTCGAGCCGGAGCATCTGGACATCCGGGACGGCAACATCGTCTTCCGGTTTGACGGCAGCATCATCACCACGCTGGCCGACTTGGCGCTGAAGACATACTATGACTGGGACCAGGCCGGGTGTATCACGGCCAGCGCATCCATCAACTGCCACGACAACTCCTACCCCATGGGCGCCACTTTCGCGGAGGTGGAGGTGGACATGAAGACCGGCCGCATCAATATTCTGAGCATCCTGAACGCGCACGATTCAGGCACCATCCTGAACCCACTGCTGGCCTCGGGCCAGGTGGAGGGCGGCATGGGCATGGGCGTGGGCTACGCCATCGGCGAGGACCTGAAATACGATCCCAAAACCGGTAAGCCCCTGAACAACAACCTGCTGGACTACAAGATGCCCACCTTCATGGATATGCCCGACCTGGACTGCCTGTTCGTGGAGGAGGAGGATCCGCTGGGCCCCTACGGAAACAAGGGCTTGGGCGAGCCTCCGCTCTGTTCGCCGGCGGCGGCGATTCGCAACGCGGTGGTCCACGCCACCGGCGTGGAACTTAACGCCCTGCCGTTGTCGCCACAGCGGGTCTTCCAGGCCTGCCGCGCGGCGGGCAAGGTTTAAGGGGGTGGCATGATGTATGATTTTAAGGATTACTACGAGGCGACCGGCATCCGGGACGCCGTGAACCATCTGGCGGGCAATCCAAACGCCAGGATTATCGCGGGCGGCACCGACGTGCTGATTCGCCTGCGGGAGCGCAGCGGCAAATTTGTCGGCAAGGACTTGGTGGGCATCACCCGCATCCCGGAGCTGAGGGAAATCCATATGGATAAGAGCGGGGATATCCTGATCGGCAGCGCCTGCAGCTTTACCGCGGTGGAAAACCATCCGCTGATCCGGCGGAGCCTGGCTTCCCTTTCGGTGGCGGCAGGCAGTGTGGGCGGCCCCCAAGTGCGCAACTGCGGCACCGTGGGTGGCAACATTTGCAACGGGGCCACCTCGGCCGACACCGCGCCCGCCCTGTTCACCTACGGGGCGCTGTTGGTGCTGGAAAGCCCCCGGGGCAGGCGGGAAATTCCCATTAAGGAGTTCTACACCGGTCCCGGCAAGGTTGTGCTGAACCAGGACGACCTGCTGGTGGCCGTTAAAATCAAAAAATGCGACTACGAGGGCTACAGGGGCCATTACATTAAATTCGCGCAGCGGCGCGCCATGGACATCTCCACGCTGGGCTGCGCTGTCTGGCTCAAAACCGACCCGAAAGGGGAAGTCATCGAGGACCTGCGCGTCGCTTTCGGCGTGGCGGGCCCCACTCCGCTGCGGGCAAGGACCGCCGAGGCCTATGCAAGGGGCAAGGCCACCGACCGCCCGAGCCTGGAGAAGATTGGCGGACAGTGCCTGCGGGACACCAGCGCCCGGGACAGCTGGCGCGGCTCCAAACTGTTCCGCGAGCAGCTGATTCAAGAGCTGCCGGCCAGGGCCATTGGCATCGCGCTGGAAAGGGGGAGCAGTCGTGCATAAGCTCATACAGGTCACAGTAAACGGCACAGAGCACCATCTGGTGGTGGACGTGCGCAGTTCGCTGCTGGAGCTGCTGCGCGGCCAGCTGCAGCTCACCGGCGCCAAAATGGGCTGCGCCGTGGGCGAATGCGGCGCCTGCACGGTGGAGGTGGACGGCCAGGTGGTGGATTCCTGTATTTACCTGGCCTTGTGGGCCGACGGCAAGAGCATCACCACCATTGAGGGCGTCGCGGAAGCCGACGGGGCCCTATCCGACGTGCAACGCAGCTACATCGACAGCGGCGCGGTGCAGTGCGGCTTCTGCACACCCGGCCTTGTTGTGGCCACCACCACGCTGCTGAAAAACAACCCGGAACCCACCCGCGCGGAGATTCGCCGGGGGCTTTCCGGCAACCTCTGCCGCTGCACCGGCTATCAGAAAATCCTAAACGCGGTGGAGATGACTGTGGAAAAGCGAAAGATGACACAATGATTTTAGCGGAAATGAGGGGTACTAGATGTATACCGTGACCGTGAACGCAAAGCTGGAGCACTCTGAGCAGAACAAGAAGCTGCTGGACTTTTTGCGGGACGACCTGGCGCTGACCTCGGTGAAAAACGGGTGCGGCGCGGGGGCTTGCGGCGCCTGTATGGTGCTAGTGGACGGCAAGGCGACACGCGCCTGTCTTGGCACGCTGGAAAAGCTCAGCGGCAAGAGCATCGTCACGGTGGAAGGGCTGAGCCAGCGGGAAAAGGATGTGTTTGCGTTCGCCTTTGCCGAGTGTGGCGCGGTGCAGTGCGGCTTCTGCATCCCCGGTATGGTGATCAGCGCAAAGGGGCTGGTCGACCGGATCCCGGACCCGTCGCCTCAGGACATCAAAAAGGCGCTGTGCGGTAATATCTGCCGCTGCACCGGCTACGTGAAGATCGAGCAAGCCGTGAAGCTGGCCGCGGACATGCTGCGGGAAAGCGCGCCGATCCCCCACAGATCGTTCACCGGCTTGCTGGGGGAGGACCTCCACCGGCTGGACGCCGCGGAGAAGACGTTGGGTACCGGCAGCTTCACCGACGACATGGCCGTGGAGGGCATGCTGTACGCGTCGGCCCTGCGCACCGCCCATCCGCGGGCGCGGGTGCTGGAGATCGACACCTCCGCCGCCATGGCCCACTCCGACTGCGTGGCCGTGCTCACGGCTGCCGATGTGCCGGGCAAGCGGAAGATCGGCCACCTGAAGCAGGACTGGGACGTGATGATCGCCAAGGGGGACATCACGCGTTATGTGGGGGACGCGGTGGCGCTGGCCGTATCTGAAAGCAAGGAGTCGCTGGCGCGGATAAAGGACCTGATCAAGGTGGAGTACCAGGTGCTGGAGCCCCTCACCAGCCCCGGGCAGGCGCTGGACGACGGCGCGCCCGCGATGCATGAAGGGGGCAATCTGCTGGCCCACGTGAGCCTTTTGCGCGGCGACGCGGATCAGGCGCTGAAAAACTCCAGGCACGTGGTCACCCGCCACTACTCGGTGCCATTTACCGAGCACGCGTTTATGGAGCCCGAGTGCGCCATCGCCATGCCGGAGGGGGAGGATGGCCTGCGCCTGTACACGGGCGGGCAGTCGATCTACGACGAGCAGCGGGAGGTCTCCGCCATGCTGGGCGTGGAGCCGGGCAAAATCCACGTCACGTCCTGCTTGGTGGGCGGCGGCTTTGGCGGCAAGGAGGACATGAGCGTGCAGCACCACGCGGCGCTGGCCGCCTGGTGCGTGAAGCGGCCTGTCAAGGTGCTGCTGAGCCGGGCGGAGAGCATTATGATCCACCCCAAGCGCCACGCCATGGAGATGGATTTCACCACCGGCTGCGACGA
>Ga0153945_1000275_pt1 | contig 15922 bp, 16 predicted proteins | sample TSNJ029MetaG_FD_104720 | JGI IMG/M metagenome (GOLD analysis project Ga0153945, IMG submission 104720) | Attine ant fungus gardens microbial communities from New Jersey, USA - TSNJ029 MetaG | ecosystem: Host-associated > Fungi > Mycelium > Unclassified | place: USA: New Jersey, Wharton State...
AAGGAGGATTCATCTCATGAAAAAAAGTAAAAGACCCACCCAAAAGCTGCCGATGAGCGGCGGTGTAAAGAAAGGCTTTCGCGCTTATGTTGCCGTGGTGCTTGTTGACGTGCTGCTAATGGGCTTCGGCGTGACAGCGTTCGCGGCCACCGACGACCCTGTGACGGTTGTAAACAACCTTTCCAATTTCATCTTTGGTTTGATTAGAGCAATCGGCTTGATTCTGCTTGGCTTCGGCATTGTGCAGATTGGTTTATCGCTGAAATCGCATGACCCGTCACAGAGAGCTAACGGTTTCCTGACGCTGGCCGGAGGTGTCATTATTACCTTTGCTAAAGAGATTTTGAACCTGATTACGGGAGGTTGAGGAAAATGGCAGATTATATCGACAAATGCGAATGTTATATCCATTCGCTGAAACAGGGCGAAACCAATGTACTGGCCGAAGCAACGATTGTGAAACGGCTGGGCGACAACGACTATCTGGCAGAGTATGACGGTGTGAAATGCCATGCCATATTCAACCCCTTTGTCGGACGCTATTATGTGGATGACAAATACGGTGTTATCCGAGAATCCGCAGGACGTGAAAACAGATAACCACAGAACAGTACGGGGGCAGACCGGAAAATGGTTTGCCCCCGTAAATTTTTAGGAAAGGTGGTGGTCAACCTGTGAACTGGATTATAGAAAATCTTGAAAACGCCCTGAACACATGGAACAGTAAAATGGCTGAGATTTTTCAGCTTCTTACCCAAAGTCCCGAAACCTTTAAGGGTGGCGGGATATGGAGCGTCATTAAGGACATTCACGGTGCGGTACAGGCTGTCGGATTGGGCTTGCTTGTGCTGTTTTTCGTAGTGGGCGTGATGAAAACCTGCGGTTCGTTTGCCGAAATGAAACGTCCCGAAGTGGCCGTTAAAGTGTTTGTCCGCTTCGCCTGCGCTAAAGCGGCGGTCACTTACGGACTGGAACTGATGATGGCGCTGTTCAGAATTGTGCAGGGACTTGTCAGCCAGATTATGACCGCTTCGGGGTTCAGTGGCGCGGGTGATACCGTGCTGCCGGAGAGTATTAAAACAGCAATCAACAATACAGGATTTCTTGACAGTATACCGCTTTGGGCGGTTACGCTGATCGGTGGCCTGTTCATTACGGTGCTGTCGTTCATTATGATAATGTCTGTGTACGGGCGCTTTTTTAAGTTGTATATGTATTCAGCTATCGCCCCCGTACCACTCTCCGCTTTCGCGGGTGAACCGTCGCAGAGCATGGGAAAGGCGTTCATTAAATCCTATGCGGCGGTTTGCTTGGAGGGTGCGATTGTGGTGCTGGCCTGTATCATTTTCAGCCTGTTCGCGTCAAGCCCCCCCGCCGTTAATCCCGACGCGGCGGCGGTCACGCAGGTTTGGAGCTATGTGGGCGAGCTAATTTTCAACATGTTGGTTTTGGTTGGCGCGGTCAAGATGGCTGATAGATTAGTCCGAGAAATGCTTGGACTATAACGAAAAACTGATTGGAGGAAAATCAAATGGCATATTACAACACAAAAACGGTCAGTGAGCCACAGTCCGCAGAAAAGCTGACCGAAGAACTGAATAAATGCGTGGAATTACAATCTATGATGAAGGAGGTCAACGCATACTGGCGTAAATGCGGTACTTGTGTGGGTGCGCCCGGTATCACGGAAGCGCAGGCGCAAAAGCTGGACGAGAAAATCGCCACTACCCGCTATTCGTGGGAGAAACAGCCTTTCTCCAGTTACGACCTGACGAACAATAACAGCAAAATCAAGCGGCTTGAAAGCAAGGTTAAGGAAGTCAGCAAAGGCTTTGAGGGGTGGGAGTTTAACGGCGGTAAGGCCGTGGCAAATACCGAACTCAACCGCCTGCAACTGCTGTTCGATGAACGGCCGGATAAAGAAAAACACAGTGCATTAAGACACGCCGGGTTCGTATATTCGCATACAAATGACGCTTATCAAAGGCAGCTTAACGACAACGCCATTTATGCAGCAGGGCGGCTGGATTTTGTCAAGCCGTCCGACGGCAGGACTGTCCGCGAACACCAGCCCAAAGCCCCGGTGAAAGACAGCGGGGCTCGGTAGAAAGGAGTAACGTATGGAAGTAAAAATCAATAAAGAAATCCGCAACTACACCGAGAGTATGTTTTTCGGTCTTTCGTTGCGGCAATGTATATTCTCCGTCCTTGCCCTCGGTATTGCCGTGGGCATATATTTTGGACTGCGCGACCACCTCGGCACGGAAACCGTATCGTGGGTATGTATCCTCGGCGCGGCTCCCTTTGCCGCGATGGGCTTTATCACCTATCACGGCATGACCGCCGAGCAATTCGCATGGGCTTGGATTAAATCTGAAATCCTCATGCCCAAGCACCTGACCTTCAAGCCCACAAACATCTATTACGAAGCGGTCAGGCCGCTTATTGAAAACCCAAAAAAGGAGGGAAAGAAACGTGCTAAAAACTCTTAAAATTTGGATAAAGGAAAACAAAGAGCGGTTCAAGGTTCCTAAAGGCGTACAAGAGGTCATTCCCGTCCATTCGATTTACGAGGACGGGATTTTTCTTGTCCGAAAAGGCGGCTTCTTTGGAGAGAACAAATACAGTAAAACCTTCAAGTTTACGGATATTAACTATGCCGTGGCAAGCCGCGAGGACAAAGAAGCCATGTTTTTGGATTACTCCGAGCTGCTCAACTCTCTTGACAGCGGCGCGACGGCAAAGCTCACCATCCGCGCACGGCGTTTGAGCAAGGCCGACTATGAAGCCAATATCCTAATCCCAATGGCAGATGACGGTTTGGATAAATACCGCAAGGAACTCAACGCCATGCTGCTGAAAAAGGTCACGGAATCCAACGCCATTGTGTTGGATAAGATGATGACCATTACCGTATGTAAGAAGAATATTGAAGAAGCAAGGGCGTATTTTGCCCGCGTCGGCGCAGACCTTACCGCTCATTTCGCGCAACTTGGTTCCAAATGTATGGAAATGGACGTGAACGAACGGCTGAAAATCTTCCACGACTTCTACCGTCCCGGCGAGGAAAGCTCATTCCATTTCGATATGAGCGCCGCCATGCGGCGCGGCCACAGCTTTAAGGATTATATCTGCCCGGACAGCATGGAGTTTGACAAGAACTTTTTCAAAGTGGGGGAACGGTTCGGGCGCACCCTGTTTCTGAAAGAGTATGCTTCGTATATCAAGGATACTATGATTACGGAGCTTACCGAACTCAATCAGAACATGACGCTCTCTATCGACATCCGGCCTGTCACAATGGACGAAGCCGTCCGCGAGGTAGAAAAGCGCGTCCTTGGCGTCGAAACCAATATCACCAACTGGCAAAGGCGGCAGAACTCCAACAATAACTTTTCGGCTATCGTGCCTTACGACCTCGAACAGCAAAGGAAAGAAAGCCGCGAATTTCTGGACGATATTACAAGCCGCGACCAGCGCATGATTTTTGCCACCGTGACAGTCGTGCATACTGCCGACACCAAAGAGCAGCTTGACGCAGACACCGAATCCCTGATTGCCACGGCAAGAAAGCACCTGTGCCAGATCGCCCCGCTGACCTTCCAGCAGCTTGACGGTCTGAATACTGTCCTGCCGTTCGGTCACACAAAAATTATGGCGATAAGGACGCTCACAACAGAATCGTTAGCGGTTTTAATGCCGTTCAAGGTGCAGGAGGTTATGGACAGGGGCGGCATTTATTATGGGCAAAACGCCATCTCCAACAATCTGATTATGTGCCTGAAAGAGTATTTGCTCAATTACTCGGCTTTTCGCCTCGGCGTTCCGGGAAGCGGCAAGTCTTTTGGCGCAAAGATGGAATTGGCGATAATTGCGCTGATGTTCCCGGAGGACGATATTTTGGTGTGTGATCCAGAGAACGAATATTCGGCCTTGATAAAAGCCCTTTTCGGAGAGGTAATCCGCATTGCGGCGGGAAGCGACGACCATATCAATGCTATGGATATGGTTGAGGGCTACGGCGAGGGCAGCGACCCGGTAATCGACAAATCCGAATTTGTCTGTTCGCTCTTTGAGCAGCTTGACAAAAACGGTCTGATGCCGGAGGAAAAATCAATTATTGACCGCTGTGTCCGCAATGTCTATGAAAATTATCAGGCAGGCGGCAAGCTGCCGACCCTTGTGGTACTGCGCGAGAATTTGCTGGAACAGCCGGAGCCGGAAGCGAAGCGGCTTGCTCTCAAAATGGAGCTGTTCACCAGCGGAAGTCTGAACGCTTTTGCCCACAAGACCAATGTGGATGTACGAAATCGCATTATAGACTACAACATCATGGACTTGGGCGCGCAGCTTAAAACGATGGGACTCCTGGTTATCACCGACGCTATGATTAACCGCGTTACCGACAACTGGCGGCGCGGAAAACGGACACACATCTTTATCGACGAATTTCATGTCGTTTTTGAAAATGAGTACAGCGGGGCTTTTTTCAACTCAGCTTGGCGCAGGTTCAGAAAAAGGAACGGTTATCCAACGGGGATTACTCAGAATGTCGAGTATCTTTTGGATTCCGTGCTGGCAAGCACCATGCTTTCCAATTCGGAGTTTATCGTCATGCACAATCAGGCAGCAAGTGACCGCGACAAGCTGGCGAAACTCTTGAGCATCTCTAATGAACAGATGTCTTATATCACCAACGCCAAAGAGGGCTGCGGGCTTATCCGTATCGGCAGCGCGGTTGTGCCTTTCAAAAATGAGTTTAACCGTTCTGCTGAATTATATCGTCTGATGACCACGAAACCGAAGGAAACCGTAGTAAGCTGATTTTAATGATGATGACAGGCAGGGCAAAAAAACGCCCTGCCTGTTCTCTTTTTATGGAGGGAGCGTATGAAGAAACCACTTTTTATTATATTGATAATTCTGCTGTCTGCCGCTCTACTGTTCTCCGGCTTTCAGCTTTGGCGGTATTTCACGGCTGAACGGCAGACCGAGGAACAGTTTGAAGATTTAACAGGGCAGATTGAACAACCGCCCGCGCCGGAACAGTCCGGCGAATCCCCACCCCCCGAATGGACGGTATACGACCAATACGGGGCGTTGTTTGAGCAAAACCCAGACATGATAGGCTGGATCGCCATAGACGGCACAACCATAAATTACCCGGTCATGCAAACGCCTGACCGCCCCGATTTTTACCTGAAGCATAATTTTGAAAAGCAATACAGCGATTACGGCGTTCCCTACGCCGCCGAAAACTGCTCCATAGACCCGCAGAGCGACAATATCACCATTTACGGTCATCACATGAAAAGCGGCAAAATGTTCGGCGCGTTGGAGGATTACAAAAGCGAAGCCTTTTACCGTGAACACCCGTTAATCCGTTTCGATACCCGCGCGGGCTTTGGTGTGTATGAGATTATCGCCGTGTTCAAGGTCAATCCCGCTGATTTTCAATGTAACCTGTTCGTAAATACCGCTGATGGAGCGGAATTTGACGAGTATGTGCGCCGTTGTACGGCGCTTTCTTTTTATGATACGGGCGTGACCGCCGCACACGGCGACAAGCTGATAACCCTTTCCACCTGTGAATATTCACAGCAGAACAACAGGCTTGTTGTTGTGGCAAAGAAAATTGAGGAAGGAGGTGCGCCGGATGGGTAAAATCAAGACCCGCGAAAAGGTAAAGGACATTAAGGTGTTTGACCGTGCCGCAGATGTGTCCACGCACATGAAAAACACCTTTGTCAAATCAAAGGACACAGCCGAGCAGACGCAGGAACCGGGGCATAATTCCCCGTCCGAGTATGCTACAGAGAATATTTCAGGCAGCGCGAAAAATACGGCGGAACAAGCCGCACATCATTTGAAAAACCCACGTAAAAAAGCGGCTGATAATTGGGATAAGGCAAAGCAAAATTTACAGGAAGCCAAGCGGCAACTGCCAAAAGAGAGGAAACAAGCGGCAGAGCAGGCAAAAAATACGGCTAAAAAGGCGCAGAAAACCGCTGATACCCTCAAAGGCAAGGCGAATCAGGCGCAGAAAACGGCACAGGAAGCGCAAAAAGCCGTTACGGACGCCAAACGCGCCTTGCAACAGACGCGGCAGGCAGGCCGTCAATCCGTCCAAGCCACCCGGCAGTCCGTAAAAACCAGCAGACAGGCCGAAAAAGGAATCAAGCAATCGGTTAAAACGATAAAACAGACTGGAAAAGGTACGGTAAAAGCCACGCAAAAGTCGGTCAAGACCGCAGAGCGCACCGCCAAAGTAACCGTTAAAACTGCAAAACAGACTGCCAAAACCGCACAAAAGTCCGCGCAGGCGGCGGCGAAAGCGGCAAAGACGGCGGCACAGGCTTCCAAAGCTGCCGCCAAAGTCGCCGTTCAAACGGCAAAGGCCGCTGTCAAGGTCACAATTGCCGCCATCAAAGCGATAATCGCCGCGACAAAGGCGCTTATCTCGGCAATCGCGGCGGGCGGCTGGGTAGCTGTGGTGATTATCCTCATTATCACGCTAATCGCTGTACTGTTGGCCTCTCCTTTCTCAATTTTTATGGGTGACGGAGCGCCGGAGGGCGGTTCCTCGTCCATTGGTACGCCTATTGCCGTTGACCTGCCGGAGAGCGTATTGCGCTACAAACCCATTGTAGAACGGGAGTGCAATGCCAACGGCATCCCCGAATATGTAGACACTATCCTTGCCATCATGATGCAGGAAAGCGGCGGGAATGTGCCGGATGTTATGCAATCCAGCGAATCGCTCGGCCTGTCGCCCAACTCATTACAGCCGGAAGAATCTATCGCGCAGGGTGTAAAATACTTCAAGCAATTACTGGATCAGGGCGCTGCCGCAGGCGTCGATTTTTTTGCGATTTTACAGTCATATAACTATGGCGGCGGGTATATCGGTTTTATCGCGCGTAACGGCGGCGTTCATACGCAGGATTTAGCGGACAGGTTTTCCAATGAACAGGCCGCAAGATTGGGTTGGAGCAGTTACGGGGACAAGCTGTATGTTCAGCACGTTATGCGTTACCTGGATGGCGTGGGCAACGTGGTATCTACCGATACGCCAGTGGGTAGGCATTTGAATAGCCTGTACGCGGAATTGAGCAGGAAAATCGGTGTGGAAGCTGCTAATCTGAACGGCGCGGATGCTTCCGAGGTAGTATATGACAACGGCGAGGGTGACAGCCAATACAGCCCCGTGGAGGTGTTGGCCGTCTATTCGGTCAAGGCTACGTTAGCCGCCGCCGATGAACCCATTACGCTGGCTTTGTTTGAACAGGAGCAAGCCGACGCTTTAACCTCTGTATTTTGGGATATGCACAGCATCCGCACGGAGGTTGTCAGCCGGACAATTACCGTGGAGGATGAGGAAGGCAACTCTGTCCAGCAGACGCAGCGGGTGAAGGTCATCCATGTTGTTATCAAAACCGCCGAAGAAATGAAGCAGACGTATCACTTCAACGGAGAGCAAAAAGAAGTGCTTGATGAAATGCTGAGTAATCCCTATCGTTCCATGCTTATGTCCATGTTGGGCAGTGATACCCTCGGAGATTTAACGCCTGAACAGCTTGCCAATCTATTTAACAATTTGCCGGAGGGGGAAAACGGCGCGAAAATCGTGCGCCTTGCGTTATCCCGGTTAGGCCATCCTTACAGCCAGCCGTTGGCCGGACAGGGCAATTATACGGATTGCAGTTATTTGTCGCAGTGGTGTCATAAGCAGATAGGTATCAGCATCCCCCGAACGGCGGCGGCACAAGCCGAATACTGCGTCAACAATGGCCTGACCATCCGCAAGGAGGATTTAAGACCGGGTGACTTGATATTCTTCTCAAGCAGTAGAAACGGGCGGTTTATGAACATTACGCACGTCGCCATCTATGCGGGCGACGGAATGATTGTGGACGCTTCCTCCAGCCGGGGCGAAGTCGTGTACCGCAAGCTATTCAGCGGGCATGTGTTGTATGCGAGAGCATACGCGCGGTAGTCATGCCCTATATAACGGTAAAATGCAGCCGCGAAAGGCTGCATTTTTACATACTACTTCTTCAAGCAAAAGTCAGGAAAGAGAAACATTTTATTCTTCTTTCGCTTTCCTTATTTGTATAATTGCTCCTACTGTAGCGGTAACAATAGTTAGCTCATCATCATCACAAGTATCCAGCAGACTATCAAGTTGAAGGCGTATCGAGGTTTTATCCGGCTTTTTGTTCGGGTAAATGTATTGGTCGAGAGATATGTTAAATAGAGTCGCCAGTTCTACCAAAACCTGACCGCTCGGGTTCTTCCCTTCGTTTTCTAAAGCCAAAAGGTAACGGGGCGCTAAATCTACCATTTCCCCAACCTGCTCCCTTGTCCATCCTCTGTCCTCACGGACAGTTTTAATTGCCTTGCCGATAGAGCTAAAATCGAATTTGTTTATTGCTTTTCTCATTTTTATATCACCCTGTATCATTTTACAACTCCTATTACGCAAACTAAACGAGTTAGTAGTTCCTGCCAAGTGATATAAATCAGCATGGTCTATTCAGTATGTTACCCATTGCCTTATAAATTATTCACAATTGCATCCTTGAAGTTCTTCGTATATCCGCATATAATAGAAGCATCTTAACTTTTTGAGGTGAGATGTTATGGATTATATCTCCGTAAAAGAAGCGGCGGAAAGATGGGGCATATCTGAGCGATGGGTACAAAAATTGTGCGAAGAAGGCCGGATAACGGATGTCATACGGTTTGGGCATTCATGGGCTATTCCTAAAGATGTGAATAGACCGCCGAAATTAAAGACTGGTAAACGTCCTACAAAAGGTAAGGAAGTGAACACATGAACAGGATTTTGATTATTGAAGATGAATATAAAATCCAAGAAATATTGATTGAGTTTTTACAGGAATATGGTTACACCATAGACAGCGCCCACGACGGCGTGGAAGGGCTGGCCATGTTCAAGAAAGCGAAATATGACCTGATTTTGCTTGATATTATGATGCCTAAGATTGACGGCTTTGCGGTATTGGAACTTCTCCGGCAGGAGTCCGATGTGCCTGTGATTATGATTACGGCAATGGAGGAAGAAGAGCATCAGATGAAAGGTTTTGATCTGCAAGCTGATGACTATATCGTCAAGCCGTTTTCAATGAACCTTGTGATACGCAGAATTGAAGCCGTATTACGCAGAAAACAGACGAATGCGGAAATTGAGCCGGACACGGGAATTTTAATGCACGGGAATGTTGTATTAGACAAACAGTCCTGTGAGGTACGTGTTTCAGGCCGTACTACTCAATTTACCTATAAAGAATATGAACTGCTGAAACTCATGCTGGAAAACAAAAATAAAGTCTTTACACGCGACGAACTGCTTCAGCAAATATGGGGCTATGATTTCATTGGCGACGATAAAGTTGTAAATAACCACATCATGCGAATCCGAAAAAAGCTCGGCGAGGTTTTTATAACGACTGTGCGGGGAATGGGGTATAAAATTGATAAGTAAGATAAAAAACAGTTTAAGCGCAAAAATCTTTCTTGGTATCGCCGTGATACTTCTTGCAGTATGTCTTATAATGTTTGGCATATTAAGAGTTTTTATGCCTAAAACATATGAAGGCGAATTGGTTACACAATTGTCAAACAATATGCAAAGCCTCACCGAACAAATGGAGACAACGCCGAGGGAACAGTGGGAAACGGTACTTATGTCTTTTTGCGTGGAAAACAATGCGGGCATTAGTATATTAGATGAAAACAATGAACAGGTTGCCGGATTAAGTATATCAGGCTACACGGTTTCTGACGGTACAGTGGCTGAGCAAAGCAATGATAACCTCACATCTACTTTTACCTCAACATTTGAGAATGATGGAAATCACTATACAATCATAGCCCAAATCAACGCCGAAGCGGTGGATCAGATCACCAGTATTTTTGCCAAGGTGTTTCCCTATGTGTTGGGAATCATCATTGTAATCTCCGCGCTGGCCGCTTTTATCTATTCCCGTATTCTTGCGAGACCAATTGTAAATATAAGCGATGTATCAAAGAAAATGACCGCACTCAATATGACATGGCGGTGCGATGTGACGCGCTCCGATGAAATCGGTATACTTGCGGGAAATCTAAACGAGATGGCGGTAAGGTTGGATAACGCCCTGCGTGATTTGCAGACCGCAAATGAAAAGCTCCAAGAGGATATTGACAGGGAGCGCGAACAGGATAGACGGCGTAGGGATTTCTTTTCAGCCATTTCCCATGAATTAAAAACACCTGTTACGATTCTTAAGGGTGAATTGGACGGGATGATCTTAAATGTCGGCAAATTCAAGGATAGGGACAAGTATTTGCAGGACGCTTTTGAAACAACAGAGTCCATAGAAAAATTGATACGGGAAATTATGTTGTTGGCAAAATTAGATACAATCAGCTTAAATTTAGAGGATACTTCACTATCGGCCCTTACGGATGAATGTTGTCAGACATACGATATGATGGCGCAAAACAAGCATATTGAAATAAACCAGCACTTTAACGATGACATTATCATCCAAGCGGATAAAAAACAAATGCAAAAGGTTTTATCCAATGTCATAGGTAATGCGGTCAAGCATTCGCCGGAAAATAGTATTGTTGATATACGCATAACAGAAAAAGGAGGCAAAGGGATTCTGTCAGTAGAAAATTCCGGTGTTCATATTGACAAAAACGAGCTTCCGCAAATATGGGACCCGTTCTACCGGACAGACAAATCCCGTAGCAGAGATACTGGCGGCAGTGGTTTGGGGCTGTATATTGTCAAATCCATATTGGATTTACATGGGTTTGAGTATCGGTTTGAGAATACGGATAGTGGCATGAGGTTTACTATGATATTTAATTAGAAAATATTAACTTTCTATGACTATACCGCGTATATGCGAGTGATCTCTAAAATATCCAATAATGTTATCAAAATGTGATGAAATTGGGATGTAGATTACATCCTAGCGATTTATAATGCAAAACAAAATTAAACCAAGGGAGGTGCAAGATTGAGCTTTCTCAAACAAAACTATTTATTACCGTTAAATGTATAAAGGAGATTGCGTACATGCCCAACAACGGAATGTATCTATCATGAAGTTCCCTCATAATAAGCAAGAGAAACGTAATCGAGGCTATTTCCTCCCCCGGAAATGGCCTCGATTTTTTGCGTCCAGATAAAAATGTTATCAAAATGTGATGAAATTGGGACGCAGATTACATCTTGGCGATTTATAATGCAAGACAAGATTAAACCAAGGGGGGTGCAAAATTGAGCTTTCTAAAACGGACATGGCTATATCTAAGCAGAAAAAAAGGCAAAACCCTTATCCTGTTTCTTCTTATACTTACGATTTCCACTTTTGTTTTGACATGCTTCTCAGTTCTGAACGCGACACGAGATGTTGCCAAAGAGATGCGGACGTCGGTGGGAGCGGCATTTCATATCCGTTCAAGCGTTGGATTGAATTTTAATGATGGAGAAATACAAGAGAATAAAGAAGCCCAGCCTATTATTACAGATGAAGCAATACAAAACATTATGGGCAATGATGAAATCAAGTATTACAACGCAAGTAATTCAGGCTATATCAAAAGTGATGCGGTTGAGTTTATTCCGGGTGTTGAAGATACCGCTGATAATAATATGGGACAGGTAGAGGCCCTTACTTATTCTGCGCTTGATTCAGCCTTTCGGGAAAAAACACTGGAGTTGACCGAAGGCAGGCATATCACTAAAAACGATGAGAACGCCATTCTGATCAGCGAGGAGCTTGCGGCTTATAACAATTTGTCGGTAGGAGATAAACTTATCTTTACCCATGCCATGCTTGATGTGGAAGGTTCTAATTATGTTGATGGGATTAGGGACAAAACCGCTTATATCGAAGCCGAAATCATTGGCATTTACAAAATTATGAAGCCACAGGGAAATGCGGGATTGCAGCCAACGGCTGGTCTGCTTGCCAATCAAATTTACTCCGATCATTCCTTTTTAATAAATCTTCATATGGCGGATAAGGGGTGTTACATGGACGGAGCGTCTTTCTTTATCGGAGATCCAATCAACCTTGACGCCATAGTATCCGAAGTGAAAAGTCAGGATTCCATTGATTGGGATAAGTTCTTTATCCGAAAAGATGATTTTAATTATGAGAAGATTGAATCCGGCTTGCAAACCATTCAAAACTTGGTGACGATTTTGCTGGTATGCGTGAGTGTTGTAAGTCTTGCGGTTTTAATGTTAATTCTTGCTTTGAGAATCCGAAACCGTATTCATGAGGCTGGAATGCTTTTGTCAATCGGACTTTCCAAGAAAGAAATCGTTGGACAGTTTATTGCTGAGGTAGCTGTCGTTGCCATTATCGCTTTTGTATGCTCCTACTTTGCTGCTGGATTTGTGGCGGGGACGGTAGAAAACAACGTCCTTGCGGATATGCATATAGGGCAGGTGGCAGAGCAAGTCGTGGAAACCGGCCTTCAAGCTGGTACGGCTCAGGCTGCCTATCTGAGCATGGCTGTCATGGAAACTATCTTTATCTATATCAGTCAATTCATGGTCATTACAGCCGCCGTACTGCTATCCTCTTTAGCGGTCATTCGCTTAAAACCAAGAGAAATTTTATCAAAAATGAGTTAGGAGGGGTCTTATGAACCTTATAAAAAGAGCATGGCTCTATGTAACCCGTCAGAAAATGAAAAGCTTAATCCTTTTTTTAGTCCTGACGATTGTCGCAACCTTTGTACTTACAGGCGTCTCCATTCAAAGCGCTGCGAAAGACGCGGCAAAGGATGTGCGGACTTCTGTGGGCGGCACAATTAAATTATCGCTTGATATGAGTGAGAAAAATTATAAATCAGTATATGGCGACGGGCAAAATAGCGGGTATCAATACGTCGGAGACAAAATTACCGACGAAACCCTCGCGGCACTAATGGAAGTTCCGGGCGTAATTGATTATAATGCGGAAACTCCAAGCGGCTTATTTGGAGCGGCTGTAGATTTCAAATATCTGCCGACACAATTAAGCAATTTTAACATAGGCGGCACTTCGGAGTATGGGGCTGATTCAAGTATGTCCGTGGTCTTATCTTCGGAGAAATTCAGTGGGTTTACCAGCGGAAAATTAAAATTAAAGAACGGCAGGCATATTGTTGAGACGGATGACCATGTAATTATGATTTCAAACGAGCTTGCGGAATACAACAACATGTCTGTTGGAGATACATTGAAGCTGTATAGTGCGGAAAACGACAAAATTCTGGAGCTTGAAATCGTTGGTATATTTACCGGGACGGAAGGGTCGGGAGAGGACGCTTTACTTCCATCAGACAGAGCCGGGAATCAGGGAATTGTAGACTTTAATACAAAATCAGATGCGTATGGGTCGGCTTATGATTTTTTTGATAGCCTGGATATTTATGTTGAAGACCCGGTGAGTATTCAAAATGCATATGATGAAATAGCCCGACTTCCGGAAATCAAGGGAAAAACATTTACGCTGAATATTAACAGCGAGGAGTATGATACCATTGCAAATCCGTTGGAATCTTTACAGAGCTTGGTTCGCACACTCATCATTGTCATAGCCGTTGTCAGTATAGCTGTACTGACTTTACTATTGACCTTATGGATAAGAAACCGTGTAAAAGAAACCGGAATACTGATGTCTGTCGGTATTGGCAAGATGAAAATTATAGGACAATTCGCAGTGGAGGTCGTTCTGATAGCCATACTCGCTTTTGGTCTGTCTTATTTCACCAGCAGCGCAATTGCCGATCAATCCAGTGATTTTATTCTGGCACAGGTTGTTGACTCTGAAAACTTGAACGGTAATGGGGCAACAACCGGGGCTAACGGTGCTATTACTGGCGATTCTTTTGACAAGCTATCGGGAGAACCACAAGGTTCAGTTGATGTTCCAGACCTTAAAGTGAACATCTCCACCGAATATCTGATTTGGGTATATGTAATCGGTATTGGTATTATAATTTGTTCCGTGATACTTGCATCCTATTCCATCATTCGGCTAAAGCCGAGAGAAATTTTATCAAAAATGAGTTAAGGAGGCTTTCTAATGAACGCTTTGGAATTAGTTAATCTGAAATACACCTATGACAAAAAGAAACAAGTGTTAAAGGGAATCAACGCTACTTTGGAACTTGGTAAGATGTATGCCATACTTGGCCCGTCCGGTTGCGGTAAAACTACACTTTTGTCCCTGATCGGAGGGTTGGACGAGCCAAGCGGTGGTGAAATAAAACTGGATGGCGAGAACATCAATAAAAACGGCCTTGCGTACCACCGTCGGCATAATGTGGCGTTCATTTTTCAGTCCTATAACCTGATTGACTATATGAATCCATCAGAAAATATCAATCTTACATCAAGGCTACCTGCTTTGCCTATACTTGAAAAAGTGGGGTTGACTAAAGAAGAAGCTAAACGTAATATTTTGAAGCTATCCGGCGGTCAGCAGCAACGCGTAGCTATTGCTCGTGCGTTAGCGTCTGACGCTTCAATCTTGCTTGCGGATGAGCCGACTGGCAATCTGGACGAAGATACGGCGGCTGAAATTGCCGCACTCTTGAAAGACAGCGCACATAAACAAAATAAATGCGTAATTGTAGTTACCCATTCGGCTGATTTAGCAAGGGAAGCAGATATTATTTATCACTTAAAACGCGGGCAGGTTCAAATTGCGGAGCGGTTGCCGCGCGACAAAAACATCTCAAAGTAAGGAGTGATGTAAAGCCCCATAACAAGATAGCATGATTGCTTCTGTCCAATGGGATATAAAAAAAACCGCATTTGGACAGGTGGTATTATCATGCCCATACATAAAAAATAGCCTGACGGCGGTTTTGAAAACAAATCAAAGCCGCCGTTTTCCTTTTGAAAAGCGAAATATCGGAGGTATTAAAAGTTACCTTTTTCTGAGGACGCGGCGGTACAAGGAGGATATCGCCGTGACGGTTTTCTTTCGACACAATTCAACAAATCTCAGTTTATCAAAAAAAGCCATATTTACTTATGGGGATACTTCGGCCATCAAGTTACATATATAAATCACATAATAGGAACTAAAAGTTTCTTAGCCCGATTGGACTTAATCCAGTCGGGCTTTTTTATGTCGGTTTTTGTCCTTATATGGGACAAACCCGCTTTTGCTGTGGGCTGTCGTTCCCCGCCCTCCGATCTGAATTTCAAAAAAATTCAGATCGGAGGAAAGGACAATGTTTGATAATACAAATCCGTATACCCTGCGCATAGAGGTTGTCGAGGGTATTACGCACTATTATGTTTCCTTTACTGATGGACAAGCCATCCCACGGGAAACCGAGGTGTCACGGCCTGTTTATTTAGAGTTTTGCCGCTTTGTAAAGCGGGAGCGTAATCTGCGGCGTTCCGATGAACGGCACATCGAACAATCCGAACTGACGGATGAAACGCTCTACAACCGGGCATTACACGCGCCAAAGAGCGTAGAGGAAATGGCTTTTGACTGCCTGCGTGATGAACATTTGCGGCAGGCAATTCAAGAATTGCCGGAAGCACAACGGCGGCGATTTGTCCTCTATCACGAATTTGGTCTGACGTACGAGCAGATCGCGGAAATGGAAGGATGTAAAAAACAGTCGGTTTGTAATTCTGTCATGTTGGCAGAAAAGAAAATCCTAGAAAAATTAAAAAATTTCAAAGATTAGACCTGACAAATCGACTCTGACTGTGGAAACAGGTGAGAGGGTATTTTGCCCCTCACCTGTTTTCCGTTAAAACGGCGGTGAATGGGTTGTTCTTTGAAAATTGAATACCCATTCATCAAGCACATTCCCATTGTTACCGTGATGAGCGGTAGCCACATTAGCGGTTGCGCCATGATGTCGTGGA
>Ga0153945_1000276_pt1 | contig 15897 bp, 18 predicted proteins | sample TSNJ029MetaG_FD_104720 | JGI IMG/M metagenome (GOLD analysis project Ga0153945, IMG submission 104720) | Attine ant fungus gardens microbial communities from New Jersey, USA - TSNJ029 MetaG | ecosystem: Host-associated > Fungi > Mycelium > Unclassified | place: USA: New Jersey, Wharton State...
CAACCATGTGTTTATAAAGTTAGGTGGGAAAAATTGCCATCATGCAATGGATTATGAAGATGTGCATAATCTTTTCAGGAGGCTGGAAGCCGCAACCGAAATAAAGGTGACACCCCATATGCTGCGTCATACTTCACTCACGCTGCTCAGGCAGTCTGGCTGGGAGGCAGAGCTTTTAAGAGTTCGTGCAGGGCATAAAAATATTTACACCACTTTAAACCATTATATCCATCCTTCCAGAGAAGAGGTAACAAAAGCATTCAAGGCATCACTGAACATCAGTGCCGATGCACGGGGGTGGCAGGGTGAATAATCTCCCAATCTCCATAAAGGAAAATCCCCAAAGCAGGTATGGGGTTCTGACAGAATATCTGGAGCAGGATGCTGCCTATTGGAAAGAGAATGACCTTTGGGATATAAAGGATTCCATATTTATCGGGAAAAGTATATATGGTACCCGGCATATAGATTTCAGTGAGTTTACCAACGAACAGATTAAAAACGAAGTGAAGTATTTTGTGATTTCCGCATTTAAAGAAGAAAGAATATCCTTGTCAACCCTTGCTAATCTAAGTCAGCGGATGCTGAAACTGGGAGGATTCATTAGCAGGGATTACAAAAAGGCTGTAAGTCTGGGGGAACTTGGGGATAAAGAAAAATTTGTAACGAAACTTATTTTCTATCTGAGAGGAAGTGGTATAAAAGAAAAACAAACGATAGAAATCTATAGAAGCACGGTCTTTTGTATCATAGAGTTTATAACGGATTTCTATGATGAAAGAGAAGAGACACAGAAAGATATATGGGAATTGAAACGAATACCGGGAGCACGGGTAAGCGTAACGCAGCAGAATAAAGGAAATCGTCTGGATTTCGGAAGGTTTCCGGAATTCTACCGGGAACTGTTGAAACGGTATTTCCGGACGTTCATAACGAAAAGGAGTTCCTCCCATTGCACGAATGTATTCCATGCTATCGAAATGTTCTTACGGGTATTTTACGAAATGGGTTATGCAGACGGATTCCTAAAAGCGTTAACCCGAAGTGATATTGAGAAGTATCTTTATGAGATATCCAATCGGTTCAAAGACAGGAATGTGACCTACTACAATAAATTCATTTCCTACCCAAGAACATTTCTGGAATATATTCAAATGGCTGAATATAAAGAAGCCCCACAAAAAGAAGCAGCCTTTTTAATCTTTGAAGACGATCTGCCCAAAAGGGAGAGAGACAAGGATAGGCTGCGCAGGATAAAGTTCATACCGGAGCCGGTAATGGAGCAGCTGGACAACAGCATTATGGAACTGGACAGACCGGAGTGTATCCCGCTCTATACCCTTTTAAGGGAAACGGGGTGGCGCGGAGCCGACATACTGAACCTAAGGTATGACAGTTGTCTTGAAAAGATATGGGATGCCAAAGAGAAAGGCTATACGGACTGGTTATGCGGAGAGATCACCAAAACGGGGATCGCGGTACTCAAGGTGCCACTGCGGGAAGCGGTCGGCAGGATGTTGGAGGCACTCATAGAGGAATGCAGGATGAAAAGTACGCCTCAAAACAATCCTGAGAAGTATCTGTTTGTGAATCATACAGGAAGAAGAAAAGGCGAAGTTTTGACAAAAGCCTTTTTGTTAGGAAGTGTAAAGAGGTTAATCAAAGAAAAAGATATCCGTGGTGGAGATGGGGAGCGATACCGTTTTAAAATGCATGGACTAAGGCACACGAGAGCCAAGGAGTATGTCGAACAAGGTATCGGGATCAGCATCATACAAGAGCTGCTGGGACATCAGAGCCTGCAGATGACAATCCACTATGCAATGGTAAGTGAAAACCTGATTTATGAAAAATGGAAACAGACAGAGAGTCTAAATATATTCAAGCTGAGCAATAAAAAACAAGAAGACAGTAAAAAAGAGTCTCCTTTGGAGGACGTTGAAAAAATCCATTATGAGCATATAAAAAGGAGTCTTGATGCGGTGAGAGTACCGTTTGGAGTATGTTTTAAAGCAACGAAGCTGTCTTGCAGACAACAAACAAGCCACTGCCTCCAATGTGGCGGTTTTTGTAGCACCAGTGAAAATCTTAGCGAATATGAAGAAGAGATAAGTCGTGTGAAAGAGCAGATAGAGGTAAGCCGGATCCATAATCGAGAAGACTGGGTGAAGAAAAACCAAGAATATCTGCAAGCATTGGAAAAAACGAAAAAGGAAATAGAAACCAACGGTATCGTGCATAAAAATGGATCCTCTCGGGAGGAATCCAGATGAGGGAAAGAAATACAGAAGGCCTGAAAAGTCATGGGATAGAAAGAAGTCAGGCAGCCTTAGCAAAGGTAACGGCAGTGATACAAGAGATGGAAATAGCTGGAGAGAGGATAAACTTCAACAGTGTGAGCCAGCAAAGTGGAGTTGCAAAATCATATTTATACGATACAGAATCCATACGCAAGGACATTGAAGAACGTCGCCAGAGCCAGATTAATAAAAAAATCAATCAGAGAGCTAAATATGATAAAACATCAAAGTCAAAAGATGTCATTATATTGGTCAAGGATAAACGAATAGCAGATCTGGAAGCCGAGAACAAAAGGTTAAAAAGTCAGTTAGAAATTCTTAGAGGAAAGCTATACGAACAATAAATGTAACTTACGTGGACTACATGTAGTCCACGTAAAAAACCAGTGTTTACAAGGGGCGGAGCCCCTTGTAAACCAGATTTATCAGAAAGGAGAAAAAATCATGGTACCTACTATCATTGTTGTCGCTGCTGTTGCAGTCGTGGGAATCGGCGCCGGCGTCGTTATCAAGAAAAGACGCAATAAATAATATGAAGTATCAGGGAGAGTGGAGGTGTCATTATGCGGAAACTATATCAAAAATATATGGGTAATGTGCAGGATCGAACTATGACCACCAATGCGGGTTCGTTTTCGATCAACGCACTTACCGGCACAGGTCAGCTGGCTCTTGGCATATTCCTTCGCTCTCCCTGGTATATTGTAAACGGGGTTTACTATCTGCTTCTGTGTGCTGCCAGAGGGCAAGCGCTAAGAAGATACAGAAAAACAAAAACTATAGAAGATGAAAAAGAACGGTATGATGCCTCCTTTGCTATCCATAAACGTGGCGGCATATTCATCTGCTTGATGGGAATTTCATACCTGGGGATCTGTTTATGGATGTATTTTACCGGAGAATCCCGCGTCCAAAATGAGATGTATCTTGTTTTAGGTGTGGCCACCATAGCGTTCACCAAGATAGGATTTGCCATTCACGGCATGATTATCAACCGGCATATGCATGACCCCATCATATCCCTTTTTAAGAAAATCAGCTTTTTGGATGCTATGGTTTCAATTGTTGTTACGCAATGTACGTTATTAACAATGATGGAAGCGGCCGAAGCTGTAAGCAGCAGCGCTTTATTTGGCATGGGTATCAGCTTATTGTTCTTATTAATCGGTATTCTCATGCTGACCAAAAAGAAAAAATATCCGGTTCCGAGAGAGCCAAAAAAAGAAAAAGTGAAAGTAAAAGAGAAATCAATAAGAAAGATAAAAATGACTGTATCCGACTTTTCAAACAGGTCAGGAAGGAAAAACTAATGGACTCAAAATACTATTTTACATCGGAATCGGTTACAGAAGGGCATCCCGATAAAATCTGTGACCAGATATCCGACGGCATACTGGATGAATTACTGCGGCAGGATCCCATGAGCCGCTGCGCCTGTGAGGTAACTGCCGAACCGGGTGCTGTCCATATTATGGGCGAAATTACAACAACGGCAAAGGTAGATTATATCGCCTGCGCCAGGAATGTTATCCGAAACATTGGATACACCAAAGAAGAATACGGTTTTACCAATGATTGTGAGATTACCTGCTCCCTGCATGAACAATCGCCGGACATCGCCATGGGCGTAGATCAGTCGCTGGAGGCAAAGTCATCACAGACAGAAGATATCGGCGCCGGTGACCAGGGTATGATGTTTGGTTATGCCTGCAATGAAACCGACGAAATGATGCCGCTCGCCATTACGCTGGCGGGTGCTCTCACAAAACGCCTGGCCTATGTCAGAAAGCAAGGCATCCTGCCTTACCTTAGGCCGGACGGAAAATCCCAAGTAACAGTTGAATATGAAAATGGCGTGCCGGTCAGGGTTGATACAATTGTCATATCCGCCCAGCACGATGAAGATATCTCCTTACAAACACTTCGATATGAGATCGTCCGTGAAGTCATTCATGCGGAGATCCCTTTGAATATGATAGATGAAAACACAAAAATATATGTCAATCCTACTGGACGCTTTGTTCTTGGCGGTCCCGCCGCAGATACGGGACTGACCGGACGAAAGATTATTGCCGATACCTATGGCGGCTATGCCAGACACGGAGGCGGAGCCTTCTCCGGCAAGGATCCCACCAAGGTTGACCGCAGCGCAGCATATATGGCGAGGTACATTGCAAAAAACATTATAGCCGCCGGCCTTGCCGACAAGTGTGAAGTCCAGCTCTCCTACGCTATTGGCGTTGCAGAACCCACATCCATATTTGTAGATACTTTTGGTACCGGATATCTTACTGATAAAGAGTTATTAGATGTTATTTATGGGAGTTTTGATCTGCGTCCGGCAAGCATTATTGACTTTCTTCAGCTTCGTTTTCCAATATATGAAAAAACGGCTGCCTATGGTCATTTTGGCCGTAATGATATAACGCTTAAATGGGAAAACACTGATTTAGCAGAAACATTAAAAAACAATGCAAGGGTATATGTAATGAAAGCACATGCCGTCTAAGGAAAGAAATGTATTATGAAAACAACCCATAAATATTCGCCGTGTATCATAACGGCAATAAATCTTCAAAGGAGGTAATTATCATGAATGATACGAAAAACAATACCTTTATCGGCTACGAGTACACCACCGTTACTGTAAAAAATGACCTGGAAAGCGCAGTTGTAGACGGATATGCAAATTTCGGCTGGAAACCGGAAGGCCGTGAAGCCACTCTGGGGACCGGAAGCACCGGTCTGAAATTTAAACGTGACCGAAAAATTCGCAACAAAGCGGAGTTGTCCCGCCTCCAGCGTGAGTTTGACACTCATATCAAGGAGATCGAAGGTCTCGAAGCATCCAAGACATCCGGCGCTCAGATTGCAGCCTTCACCATCGGATTTGTCGGCACAGCATTTCTTGCAGGCGCAACCTTCTCTTATTTGGTGGGCTTCCTGCCGCTGATGATTATCCTGGCCATTCCCGGCTTTATCGGCTGGATTCTGCCGTACTTTGTCTATAACGGTGTTCGCCGTAAAAAGACAACTAAGGTCTCTGCGCTGATCGAAAACCAGTATGACGCCATCTATGAAATTTGTGAAAAGGCCAATGGCTTATTAGCAATATAGGGAAAAGGAGAAAGAAGAATATGTCTACTCGTTTTATAGAATTTCAAAATGTCAGAAAGACCTACACTATGGGAAATGTCGCAATAAATGCGCTTAAAGACGCTACTTTTGAAATAGGAGAAGGTGAAATCTGCGTGATCCTTGGCGCGTCCGGGGCGGGAAAAACCACCCTCCTTAACCTTCTGGGCGGTATGGATGATGCGACCGATGGTACGATTATGCTGGAAAGCAGCAATGTGTCAGCGATGGACCGCAACGAGCTGACGAAATACCGCAGGGATGAAATCGGCTTTGTGTTCCAGTTCTACAACCTGATCCCGAACCTGACCGCCCTTGAAAATGTGGAAATCGCTGCTCAAATCTGCAAAGACCCGATGGATGCGGAGGACGCCCTTCGCCTTGTAGGTCTGGAAGACCGTGCAAGTAACTTCCCGGCACAGCTTTCAGGCGGTGAACAGCAGCGCGTCGCCATTGCAAGGGCACTCGCCAAAAACCCAAAGCTGTTGCTTTGTGACGAACCCACTGGTGCGCTTGATTATGTAACAGGTAAAGCGATCCTGTCCCTTTTGCAGGATATCAGCCGAGAACGTGGCATGACGGTGGTGATCATCACACACAATTCCGCGATCAGCGGCATGGCTGACCGGATTATTAAAATGCGGAGCGGCCAAATTGATTTTTGTAATGTAAACGCATGTGCAACGCCTGTCGCAGAGATTGAATGGTGATGTGTGTGGCTGAGATGACGAGAAAAACGCTACTCCGTACAATTAAAAAATCCTTCGGGCGCTATATGGCCATCATGGCGATTATGCTTCTTGGCGTAGGACTGTTTTCAGGCCTTAAAATCTCTAAAATCGCCATGGTGGATGAATATAACGGCTATGTTGAAGAAACAGGCCTCTTTGATTTTCACCTTTTATCCACATTGGGTTTTTCTGAGGATGACGCACAAGCCGTCAGCACATTACCCGGCGTGGAAACCGCCGAGTGCTGTTTTTCAGCTGATACGCTGCTGTCGTTTGACGGCTCGGAATCGGCTTATAAAATATTCACTTTACCCGACGAGATAAACAAGTTGACACTGGTTGCCGGCAGGCTTCCAGAGTCCGGCACTGAATGTGTTGCGGATGCGTCGGTGTTTTCGGAGTCCGATATCGGCAGCGTTTTGCAGATATCGGATAACAATGAAGACTCGGTTAGGGAACAGTTCGCACAGACCGAATATACCATTGTAGGTATTGTCAAAACGCCTTTGTATATCGGTTCTGGGCGTGGAACCACTGCCATTGGCGGCGGTACGCTTGAAGGTTTTGTATTTATGGATTCCGAGAGCGTTAAATCAGAAATATACACAGACATCTGGCTTTCACTTACGGAAAGAGCCTATGTTTACAGTGATGAATATAAAGAGATTATTGAAAGGTACACATCTGCCGTAACGGAGCTTTGCGATTCGATGGTTCAGGACAGGTATGAGGCCTTGACGGCAAATATACCGCCTGATCAGCTTCCCTATGCGGACATTTTGCAGCCCTCCGCTTATGTCCTCACCAGGGAGAGCAACGAAGATTACGTGTCGTTTCAAAGGGATACCCAGATCGTATATGGTGTTTCCAATATATTTCCAGTCTTCTTTTTCCTTGTGGCTATCCTGATCTGTATCACCACCATGTCTCGTATGGTGGATGAGGAAAGAACACAGATTGGATCGCTGAAGGCGATGGGATACGGTTCATTTGAAATTTCAAAGAAATATATTTTGTATGCATCAAGCGCTTCGTTTATAGGCTGGCTGATTGGGTTTTTCGTGGGAACCGGCCTGATTCCCCAGGTTCTTTGGATGGTGTACGGAAGTATATATCGTTTCGCAAGTTTAAGCTATCTTTTCAGCCCGTCGCTTGCCATCGGAACATTGGCGGTTTGCCTGGTCTGCTCCATTTCGGCGGTTTTGTTTTCCTGCTATAAGGAACTGTCTCAGACACCGGCGCAAGCCATGCGTCCCAAAGCGCCTAAAAACGGTAAACGGGTTTTCCTTGAATTCATTCCTTTTCTATGGAAAAGTCTTTCCTTTTTGATGAAGGTGTCGGTGCGCAATGTATTCCGATACAAAAAACGGCTCATCATGATGATACTCGGTATCAGCGGTTGCACCGCGCTTCTTGTCGCCGGATTCGGCATCAGGGATTCAGTACAGAACGTTGCCAATTATCAGTATGATGAAATCATGAAATACGATCTGAGTGTTATCTTTGCAAAGGATTTATCCGCTGCCGCTGTCGAGAGCTTCCTGATAGATTCAGGAATGAAAAAAGAAAATAGCGCTTTTTTAAACATCAGCTCAGCGGAAATATTCGCTAATAACACATCCGGTGATGCGTCGCTTGTTATTTCGGATTCTTCTGATCTTTCCGCTTTCCTGAATTTTCATAGAGGTGAAGAAGAAATACCGTATCCTGCCGATGACGATGCGATCATCAGCAAAAAACTTGCCAGGGATCTGTCATTGGGCGCCGGGGATAGCCTTGAGCTGGAGACAGCCGATGGCAAAAAGCTTATGCTTACCGTGAGCGGTGTTTTTGATAATTATGTAAATGACTATGTATATATATCTGCCGATACCTGCGCAGAACAGTGTGGGTCGGTTCCGGCGTACAACAGCGTCTATATTATCACGGATAAAAACTGCAATGAAGCAGCTTCAGAACTATTGAATATCGAAAATGTCAGCCATGTCAGCCTAAACGAGGATATGCGCATGCGCATCAACAATTCTTTGTCCAGCATCGACTATATTGTTTTATTGGTGGTTGTCTGTGCCGGTGCCCTTGCATTTATCGTGATGTACAACCTCACCAACATCAATATCATTGAACGTACGCGTGAGATCGCTACCATCGGCGTCATCGGCTTTTATCCGAGGGAATCGGCGTCCTATGTACTCAGGGAAAATCTGATTTTGTCGGGGATCGGTGCGGTTTTGGGGTTGGTGCTGGGGAAGCTCCTGCACAAATTCATCATGTCGATGATCGTGGTAGGCGGAGTAATGTTTGATGACAGAATCAGCCTTTTCAGTTATGCGGTTTCATTAATCTTGACAATTGTTTTTGCCCTTATTGTAAATATTGTTATGTATGGAAAGCTTAAAAAAATCCCACTTGCAGAGTCGTTAAAAACGGTTGAATAGGAGGAAATTCTAAGAGATGAGAAAATTGAAAAGAAAAAAGCAGACTCTTACCAACGGTATCGGGCATATTTTAAACAAGCTGGCTGTACATAGCTTTGGTTATGGTGCTTTTCTGATTGATGAGGATGGGAACTTTGCAGATGAATTTCTTGACGAAGAGGCGGAATGCAACAAGGATATTGAGGCAGAAGAAATGTCGGAACAGTTTTTTGAAACACTATAAACACAGATGTTAATAGATCACTGTTTTTATTTTATAAAGGAGGAGAATACGACCTATGCAGCTTAATATATCGACTGATTATGCAATCCGGATAATTTTGTATCTAGCCAAAAGTAAGCAAGTTGTGTCCTCCAACAGGCTTTCAAAAATCATTCGGGTTTCACCTCGTTATCTGCTGCAGATTGGAGCTAAGCTACGGGACGTGGGCCTGATCTCCAGTGTAAATGGTCCAACCGGTGGTTATTTGCTGAATAAATCACCGGAGGAGATCAGCTTGTATGATATCATCGTAATAATGGAGGGAGAAACAGAAACCCGACAAAAACCACTGCCAGAGACAGAAGATGCTTATGAATTTTTAGCGCTCAATATGGCGTATGAACATGTGAAAAACACCTTAGAGCAAAATCTGAAGGATATTACGATTGAAAGTCTACTAACTCAATCTGGAGACTAATGGTGTATGATCCCATGTGTTTTTGAGTTGTAAAGGCTATAAATCAGATCGGCATTTATATGCAAATCACATGATTAGATGAATTTATAGATGGAGTTTAAATTTAATGCAGATAAACAGGACTACGGATTACGCTTTGCGAATTTTAATTTATCTTGGTCAAGAAAACCGGATTGTATCATCTTCGGAGATAGCGAACGGCATGAGAATATCCCAACGATACTTATTTAGCATTGCGAAAAAACTAAAAAAACGGGGATATATTAAAGTGAGATTCGGTCCGGATGGAGGATATTCCATTGCCAAACCGCTTCACACGGTCTCTTTATATGACATCCTCATATTAATGGAAGGGACAATCACAGTCTCACGTTGCTTGACCCAGGAAAATCATTGTGAGGATAAACCATGCGTTTTGCATGATGCTTATAGTTTTTTACAGGATATTATAGAGTGTTATACGCAAAATCTAACTATTGATATGCTGGTTGGCAAACCTGTGGATACTTGGCATAAGGCAATCATTAATAACTTGGATGAAGTGCGCCGCCAGCATCAAGAATCAGGAAAGTCGTTAAGCCAATAAATTTTGAAATTAACATTTAGGTATAGGGAACTATCCTCTCCGGACAGTACCCTCATATTTGTACGTCGGGCTTGATACAAGCCTGATGAAGAGGAAAAGCCCGAGAAATCGGGCTTTTTTCCTGTTATGTATAATTATTCTAAATCGAAAGGCTGCTTTTCTTAGATTTTGCGCATAGTATTAATATTTTACAAACACTTTTCTGACCTTTCAGAAACAAAGAGATTCTATAATTGCTTTATGTAAGAAGCATATACTGGGAGGAAAATTATCTTGAAAAATGTAAGTAGGCGATGGGAATACATATTATACAAAATATTTTGGATATTTTTGATAGGTGGAGTAGTTGGGTATCTAATTGAAACCATCTGGTGTTATTTTGATTTCGGTGGATTTTCCAGTAGAACAAGTAATCTGTTCTTTCCTATCAGTCTCGTTTGGGGATTGGGTCTAGTTGTTGTTTGTATTTTTTTGCGTAATAATAAATGGAATTTTCCATTATATATTTTTTTGAAAGGAACATTATTATGTGGAGTATTTGAGTTTTTATGTGGTTATGTGTGTCAACTGTTTTTGGGAGTGACTTTTTGGGATTATACAGAGCTGGCTTTACACATGGGGCCTTATATTAATGTGACATTTTGTCTGGCTTGGGGGATTTTGAGCGTTGCCTGGGTGAAATGGTTTTACCCTGCATTTAATCATTTTATTGAAAAAATCCTTTGTAGGTTGGAAAAGAAGTGGACAATTACTTTACTTTCATTTCTTGTGGCTACATCATTGATCTCTGGTCTCGCTTTACTGCGTATGAGAGAACGCCAAATGCAAATGCCGCCAACTAATTTTGTGGAAGAAAAATTAGATCAAGTTTTTCCGGATCGGATTTTGCAGATGTATTTTCCAAAAATGAAAGACGTTGTTACTGGTGAAAAGATATCTGTATTGGAATAGAAAGAGGTGAAAACCCGAGCTACAAGAAAATTGAAGTGTAACTATTGAAAAAATGAGCGGCGGCCCGGAGAGGAGCGTGATGGTTTCGTTATGAAAGGCACTGGCAGGAATAAAGGGCCAGCAGTTTCTTTGGTGGTTGTAATAGGAGGATTCCTGATAGGGAGATTTCTATATCATTAGGCGATGAAGGAAATAGACAGTATAGAATTCAGCAATTTGGACGCAAAGAATAATTGATAAAGGAACACAATTAATAATTTTCAAACACAATCAAAGCAATTAATAAACAATCACCTTGTATAATGGGAATATCAAATGAGATATAAGAAATTGAAATTTGAATGAACAAAATCCGAATATAGAAAGAAGGGAGGAAAACATTATGAATATTGCTGTTGTTGCAATCGCCGCAGTTGTCATTGTGGGCGGAGCCGGTATCATCACCTTTATTAGGAAAAGAAGATAGTATGTCCATATCAAAACCAATAAACAAGAATAGAATAGGAGATTAGATTATGAGTAATATAAAAGAAAACAGCTTTGTTGCCTGGGAGTATGCTGATATCAGCGTGAACCGCAATCATGCGCCGCTCTACACCGATTGCTACCAGAACTTTGGATGGATTCTGACCCAGCAATGTGCGATGCACTATACCCCCGATGTGCCTGCCAACAATGTTTACACAAACCATCATGCGTCAGCACCCACAACAGGGAATGATCAGGAGATGGTAAAGCTGAAGTTCAAGCGTGACAGCAGATTACCTAACAGGATCCAACTGGAGCAGCTACAGCATAAATGCGAAGGTGCACTATCCTCTATTCAGCATTTGGAAAATACGAAGTCTGCCTACTTTATGGGGTCCACCATCGGCTTTGGGGGCATCGGAGGCTTGTTCCTGGGACTCTCGATCTACAATTTTGTTTCCGGCAATATCCCACTATGCGCATTGTTTGCAATCATCAGCTTAGTCGGATGGGCTGCGGCATACTACTTCTTTGCCAAGGTTCAGCCAAATAAAAACGCACAGATCGCCCCGCAGATTCAGGAGCAGTTCGAGATCGTCTATCAAACCTGTGAGCAGGCAAATACCCTGCTGGCATAGCATTAACAATCATAAAGCTATCCGAGTTACCTTTTTGAGATAGGAAAAAATACATAGGAGGAAATGTAAATGACAAAAGTTATAGTTGTTGCAGTCGTTGTTGTGGTAGTAATTGCAATTTTTATTTTAATTAAGAAAAACAGAGATTAGTAATGCAATTAATAAAGGGCTGGAAGGTATCGACTTTCCAGTCTTTGTTGTCGGAATCATTGCTCAGGCATTCAAAGATAAATACGAGTTATAAGATGGAGGTGGTTATACTGAAGAGAATAATACTTACAACAGAAAGCTGTTCTGATTTATCGAAAGAGATATTAGAAGAACATAATATCCCAAGTGTTCCTTTCAGCTTGAATTTCCCGGATAAGACCGTTGATGATGGTCAGATTCCGGTACAGGAAATTTATGATTTTTATAGGGATACCAAAGAGATTCCGAAAACAAATGCAATCACTCCTTATAAGTATACCGAATTTTTTGATGGGATTGCCAAAAAAAATCCAAATGCTGAAATCATTCATATAGGATATTCCTCAGCCTGTTCCTGCTCTTTTCAAAATGCAACGATAGGAGTGCGTGAATGCAAAAAGGCAAAAGTACATTTGGTTGATTCCCTGAATGTTTCAGGAGGGTTAGGAAGCCTTGCCTTAAAAGCATGGGAGGTTATCCAGGAAAATCCCCAAGACAGTGCAGCAGAATTGGTTCGAAAAATACAGCTGTATGTAGCCAAAATCCGGATGTCATTCATTCCGGATACAATGGAGTATTTGTTGGCCGGAGGCAGGGTTTCCAATGCAGCTGCGCTCACGGCAACGGTCTTAAGGTTAAAACCCCGTATTGATATTGTGGAAGGAAAACTGATTGCAACAAAGAAATATAGGGGAAGCATGCAAAAGATCGTTTCCCGATTCGTGGAAGATTTTATGGAAGGGAAAAATTTTGATCTAAAAAAGGTGCATGCTTTTTATTCACAGGGAACGGATCCGCTGGTAATGGAAAGATTGAAATCGCAACTGATAGAACATGGATTCAAGGAAATTGTCATTGGGACGCTGGGATGTGTGATGACGGTGCATGGCGGACCGGGAGTAGTAGGTCTGTCAGCCATTGAACTATAAAAGTGAATAAAGGACTGGCAGGCAATCGATAATTAATAATTATCAAACACAATCGAAGTGAATTTCAAACAATCTCCTTGTACAATAGGAAACGTTAGCTGAGCGAAATGCTTAATTATAGAAATGGAGGGATAAATAATATGGGAAAAGCAATGTCAGTAGTGGCGGCAATCGCAGGGATTTTGGCACTTGGAAATAGTGCAAGAAAACGTAAATCAAAAATCCATATTAGAGTAGCCCCTGGCTATGTGTGCTAAACAACGGTGGAAGCTTTAAAGAAGAGTCACCAGATAAAATGCTGCATTGGCAAAAATAGCAAAAATACGGAGGATATGATAGTGAAGAAAACAATGAAAGAGAATATCGAAACATTTGCGGTAAATCAGGCATTAGGTTACATATCGGGTAACCCGGAGAAGAATCTGCCAAAGCTGTTGGAGTGGGCGGATAAGTTTGACAAGGAGGGCAACTGGGAAGCGATAAGAAATGTTTTCCGCACTATCCTTGATGATCAGGATAATAACTGGTATCAGTACATAATGGGTCTTTATAATGACATTGACCTGGAAGTGTTAAAGACAACCTTTAATAATTTCCTGTTAAATGCCAGCATGATTGGTTATCCAAGACAAAGGGCATTGGAGGAAAAACTGGATTGCAATGTTCCATGGGCAATTCTGATGGACCCGACTTCCGCATGCAATCTGAAATGTACCGGCTGTTGGGCAGCGGAGTACGGCAACCGGTTAAATATGTCCTATGAGACATTAGATGACATCATCAATCAGGCAAATGACCTTGGTACCTATTTCTTTTTGTATTCCGGCGGAGAACCGCTGGTTCGCAAGAAAGACTTGATTCGCTTATGTGAGGCACACCCGGACAGCCAATTTACTGCATTTACAAACGGTACGTTAATTGATGAGGAATTTGTTGACGAGATGCTCCGGGTAAAGAACTTTATTCCGGCAATCAGTGTGGAAGGATTTGAAGAAGCCACAGATTTCAGGAGAGGAATAGGAACCTTTGCCAAGGTAGAAAGGGCAATGGCAATCTTAAAGAAGAAAAAGCTTCCGTTCGGTATTTCCTGCTGTTACACCAGTAAAAACACGGAAGTCATCGGTTCCGAAGAGTATTTCGATCAGATGGTATCATGGGGGGCAAAGTTCTGTTGGTTCTTTACCTATATACCGGTCGGGAAGGAAGCCGTGCCGGAGCTTATGGTAAGTGCCGGTCAAAGAGCCTTTATGTATGAACAGATTCGCAGATTCAGAGAGACAAAACCGTTGTTTACATTGGACTTTTGGAATGATGGGGAATACTCGGAGGGCTGCCTTGCCGGAGACGCTTAAGTCCCCACTATTCATGGAATATCGAAAGGGGCAGCCCTTTAACCACAATCATCTGCGACCATGTCCACTCCTTGATAATCCGGGAGCCCTGTCTCATGCAGTCGATGTATCGGGAGCCCATTCCACGGACTTGCAAAATCCCGAAGATGTCCATGACCTTTCGGCAAAGTGCCACGATGCAGCAAATAACTGGGCGACTGTGTCAGGGGAAATATGGGAGAATGCACATTGTACAAAGTGTAAAAATTGTAATGAAGGTACTGTAAACCAGTAGCAGATTTATTGTGCTATAGACGCTTTTATTTTAGGAGGTAAAACATGGAAAAAGATAATTTTACAACAAGAAAAACCGGCGCTATCGTCATATGTATAATAATGGCTGTCATAGTCATAGCCGCGTCGCTCATAGCCGTATCCACTTCTGATGGCGGGTATAAGTGGTCACAGGAACTTGTGGATAGCAATGTTAAGTGGTCACAGGAACTTACAGATAATGATGGTAACTGGACACAAGAAAGAATAGATGACCATATAAGAAAATCACAGGAACGTATAGATGAGCATGTTAAGCAATCACAGGAGCGTCTTAAGGAGATTTTGGGAACCGATTGACAGTCATTATGCAAGCATTCCTGCACTTTTTTTATTGCTCGCGGGAATTAAGATTGTGCGTTCATAGTTATTGCCGGAAAAGAGAGAGCGTCTATTGAAAAAACAATCGCACAGGTGTGTATCTGATGAAAAGTCAATACCGATAAAATCAAAGCAGCAATATCAGAGTCAAAAATCTGATACATGCTGCTTTGATTTTATAACTGATTTTCTGGATATTCATGCCATAAGATTAAAAATTTAAGCATTAATATTTCTTAAACAAAACACAAGCAATTCTTAAACAATCGTTTTGTACAATAGGATATATCAAATGAGCAAAACGCTACTATAGAAATGGAGGGATTTATGATATGGGAAAAGTAATATCAGTAGTGGTGGCAATTTTAGGAATCTTGGCACTTGGAAATATTACAAGAAAGCGTAACTCGAAAACCTATATTAAAGCAGCCTCTGGTCATGCGTGCTAGAGTGTGATTATAACAAAGAGATTCGGTTAGGAGGAATTGAAGATGAAGAGAAGTAGTTTTATGGCGATGATTCTAGGTGCCATCAGCGTTATGTTTTTAGGAATTGGCATGTGTATGGCTTTGCTGCCGGATTGGAATGCATTTAAACCCGGTGTTGTTGTGGGATGTGTCGGACTTGTGTTTGCAATGATTACCGTAGTTGTCTGGAGAAAAATGGAGAACAAAGCACCAATCAGATTTTCGACAAAAACGGTATTAACAGTATTACTTGGTATTGCGGGGGCATTGCTCTTAGGCATTGGGATGTGTTTTACCATGGTATGGGGCAGGTTAGTGGCAGGCATAATCCTTGGAGTTGTAGGAATTATCTTGCTATTGTGTCTGATACCAATTTGCAAAGGGATAAGATAAGGAGTAA
>Ga0153945_1000277_pt1 | contig 15838 bp, 12 predicted proteins | sample TSNJ029MetaG_FD_104720 | JGI IMG/M metagenome (GOLD analysis project Ga0153945, IMG submission 104720) | Attine ant fungus gardens microbial communities from New Jersey, USA - TSNJ029 MetaG | ecosystem: Host-associated > Fungi > Mycelium > Unclassified | place: USA: New Jersey, Wharton State...
CATCTGGTGTACTACCCCACTTCAAATCTGCATATTTATATAAGCCTTGCTCATCCTTTAAATATTCTAATTCAATTTCACTTGGCTTTGCCTGACAAGCCATCAGATTAAAAGCTAAAGTGAATATCAATGTTATTAATAAACCTATTTTCTTTTTCAAGCTTATCCCTCCCCATAATTGTTGACAGGAAGAGTTTGCTATAGTAGTGTTTTATAGCAAACCCTCCTCCTGTTCATGCAATTTCATTGCAATTCAATCCCCTGAATTTACTTAGAACGGACACCATTTCTCATTTCCACGACCACAGTCCTCATGGATTTCTAGGCAATGGTGTTCGCCATCATACCATTCTACAGCATAACATTCAGTACAAATCATACCTCCTTTGGCACTAAATGAATAATACGTACATTTTTCCTGCCAAAAGAGACCATAGCTATGTGTTCCTACTCCTTCATAATTAAGATAGTCAGAACATTTTTTTATCATTTCTCCCCAGCAATTAGAGCAATAATATCTCTCTGCAACTGACAGTTCTTCAATATAACTTATTCTGCCATCTTCTATTGCAATACTATTATCATTTTTCTTATAAACATCATCCGAGGATGCCCAAGCAGTCAATGATAAAATCATAATTCCTGTAAGCAAGGATGTGATTAAAATTATTAATTTATTTCTTTTCATTAGATTCTCCTCTCTTTTTTATATGAAATATATTCATTACTTTTCATATTTATTTTCAAGTACCTTTTGAACCAGCTTCATAATATATTTATTAGTGAATACTTAATTATACATTGGAATCACCTTTCCCTTCATTGTCTAACTTTCGACATAATTAACAACAACCACAGCATGAATAATAGAATAGAGGCTTTAGATAATATCAACTACATACCAACGATGTTGTAATGGTCTCGTTGTAATAGTCAAGATAACCACAATAACTGCATTTATATTCATATCTATTAATAGAAATAGTATGATTATCTGTAGTGTAGCCATGAATGCATGGTGTTGTATCATAATACTTCGTAAGATAGTTAGTACCGATAAAGGTTCCGATTGAACATATCCAGCACATCTCTCCCAACTCTATTATTCGTTCTTCGGAACAGTATAATATACTCCCAATATGACTTTGTTCTTGCACCGATACTTCTGCTCCCAACACTTGCATAAAGCTTAACAAACTTATTGCACTGCACATAATAAGAGCCATTATCCTATTCCTCAGTTTTGATTTTTTACTCATAATATTTCCTCCATATTCTTTTTGAACTGCGTATTTGGTATGACAATTCATTGTTACTTTCTGATTATATCATGTTTTTATTATAATTGCAAGTCTATTTCATCTTAAATATATTATTGTATTTTCAATTTAACATATTGAGTGTATTGTAAGCGCATTATTTGAAGTTATATCAATGCAATGAACTAATCTATTGTAGAATGGATATGTATATTTACTAAGAAAAATATAATGTAAATGCTAGCAATTGAATTACCTACCCAAGACAGACAGGGGAAAAACAATCAAATAGAAAAGTTTCATAAACCGTATATTTCTTGGAAAGCAGATTGTCAGTACTGGATGTAATGTTTCAAAAAGATATGATATTGATGAATGATTTAAGTTTTTGAAAACAGAGATTATCCCGGAAGCTGTTTACCGTAAAATAACCGCTGAAGAAGCACATTATCTAATGGCTTCATCGGAAAATTATATACTCCTTGATGTGCGGACTGAAGAAGAATATAAAGAACAAAGAATTGAAGACACAGTTCTATTGCCTGATTATGAAATTGCCGCCAATGAGCTGATTGGCATGGGGTATAATAACGTATATGATTTCGGAGGTATTATTGATTGGCCATATGAAACAATAAATGACTAACCTCCTGCTCCCTTGGCAAGGGAGCAGGAGGAGCCTTATAGTTTCAACTAAATATCCGCACCTCACCCACAATTCCATTAGGAGTACGGACAGAGGGAAACATTGAGAAAAAGGCAAACGGTCCTTCCACCGGTATGGATGCCGCCTTTCGTTCAAGCGTTGTAAACACCTCAATCCGCAGTACATTCTTACCAGGTTTTATCAATCCGCTTAAATCCACTTCATAAGGCGGGCAGATAACCATTCTGGCATAAACCTCATTGCACCAGACCTCCATAGCTTCATAGACATAATCCGCACGCAGCCAGACAGGTGTCTCAGGGTTACCGGTCAGGTTGAAGTCAAACTCCCCTTCATAGCGTATAATTCCTGAGAAATCAGGATTAATCCGGTTCACATCTTCCAACGTTCTGCTTAAATAACTGTTGGTAAAATTCGGGTAGGATTTATTTTCTGCAAAGGATATCTTCCAATTAATATCCAACACGGTTTCTTTCCCAGGCTTAACAGGTAATCCTTTTGCATGTTCCCTGAAAGCCATGTCTTTGCTGACAACAACAACTGCGGATTGAAAAGGTTCCAGCTTAAGACTGATGGTCAGTCCCCGGGCTGTCGTCTGGTAAGGAAGCAGATATAGCTCATTTTTCACAGCATCATACAGATACGGGGTACCTTCTGCCGACAGAGTGATCTCTCCGATAAAGGAGTCCCATACATCCTCATTGGAGAACATAAAGCAGTCTTCCTTTTCATAAATATGAGAATGAGCAATATGCTCTTGATCCATATGCTCTTGAACAATATGCTCTTGAACATCAAACTCATGCACATAATGATAGAACCGGAGCCTGGGATAATTCCCATCCACGGATATATTACATATCCCTTTACTCCGCAGGAAAGGCACCAGCTCTTCAAGGGTAAGCACGATTGCCTGACTGCATTCCTTTGGCGCACCATCAATAAAAATCACCGGAAAGCCGGCTTCACCAGCTGCATTTATAAAAGCAATCGTTTCTTCCGGCAGAAACTCCGACCTGGCAATTACCAGAGCGTCAAATGTCTCGTCATTGATATGCAGCCGTCCGTCAAACGATGCCCCAAAAGCCTCCCTATTCCGGAACACATCACAGGGAATAATATCAAAATCAATTTGTCCCTCCGCCATAACCCGGGCCGGTTTCTGCATAAGCATATAGTCACCGCCGCTCCACTGGGCTTCAGCATGATAAAGCAAAGCAACATTGGCGATATGGTGTCCGCCGTCAAATATATGGCAGAGACGATTCATATATTTCATCAACTGACCAAAGGGCCGGTATAATGGATTTTCCCCATTGGCATAAAAATGCGGAGGACAGTCAAAATCAGGAAAAGCCCGTGGTGAAAAGGCATGGGGAACAAATCGGTTTACGCCCCGCACAATCAGATGGTCGGTAATATACTTCATCAGTGTGGTGCCCTCTTTCCAGCCATAAGCGCCAAAAGCCTCGCACATACAGCGACCTCGTTTCTTGGGGTCAATATGTCCCAGAGAGGAACCCAGCTTAGCCAGAACATTATGGTAGAACTCGCCGTCGCCGGTTCCGCCGCCAAAACTGTTGTGAACAACATTTTCCCCTCCAATCATGATCTGTCCGCCGATATCGTCAATCCCGGACATATCCTGTCCCCATAAGGCACGGAAAAAGTGGCCCATACTGCTGCCCAGTTTTTCACTGGCATTATTATCCTCCACAATATGCCCGATATATTCCACGCCCCGCTGCCGGCACCATTCACCAATCTGCTCTCCAAAATCCTTCTGCATCAGTTCCGTGATGGTATCCATATAGGCGATCCGGATTCCGGCCGTCAGCTCCTTACTGCCTACGTCACCCCAGAGAGCCGGCAGATACCTGACATAATCGCTTCCCAGCTTTTCTTCCAGAACCGGCCCGACTTCCGCACTCCAGGGCAGAGGCATCTGTTTTTTACCGATTATATTATCCCAGTCAAAGCCCGGAACATTACCAAAACATGGTTCATCAGAGAAGAAACCTGCAATGGTCTTGCCGAACTCCTCCTGATAGCGGCTATAATGAGGCTCATAAACCGCATCAATCAGCACACGGCAGGAATTCTTATCCACCATATTGATATATCCGTCGGCACCCCCACCGTTACGTGTCTGATAAATAACAAAAATCCGCCACATTCCTTTGGGTACATCCCATTTAAGAGTTCCATCCGCAATATGAGAGGTAATGTCCAGCAAACTGTCATCCACATGATTCAGTGCTGTATGAAGACCTCCGTCCAGTCTGGATGCAATCACCCTTAACAGCCGGTCATCATCAAAAACCCTCTTCTTTTTATCCCCGAACAGGGGATTTGATTCCCTGCCCATGTCAAAAGGGGAGGGAATGTATCTTGCTGCGGCGTTAATATCCAGTGTTACCGAAGGTATGGGACCACAGATATCCATATGGCGGTAGTTTATGTATAGTTTACATAATTCTGCATCGGCATCTGCCATTTTCCCGTTTGCCATACCGGTTGGGAAATGGGCATCATCCAGAATCCATACTTTCATATTGCGTTTCCTGGCTTCCTCCAGAATTATATCCATATCTTCCCACCACTTGGGTCCGGCAAAATCAGGATGAGGGCGGGATTCCACACATACGGCTTTAATATTCGCTTCATCAATAACCTTCATATACTCCCGCAGCGTAGCCTCATCCTCGCCATGCTGCCAGAAAAAGGGGAAAATATAATTGCTGTTTAATTCTTTCAGGTTCTCCAATATTCTGCTCATAATATTATCCTTTCAACTTTTATTGCTCCCGGTACAACGTCCTGTAAATTTCAATGTATTTTACTGAGGAAAATGTCGTACCTACCCCTTAACTCCGCCAAGTGTGATACCTTTGACAAAATATTTCTGCAGGAAGGGATAAATCACCAATATCGGCAGTACACCCACAACTGCAATGGCCATACGCACTGTTGTGGAAGGCAGCGAGCCGATATTTACACCGGCCATCTGGGAAGCATTTTTTGACAGATAGCTGATATTCTCATTAATCTGATTGAGGATCAGCTGAATGGTAAAGAACTGGCTGCCATTTTTGACCGACAGATAGTAAAGCCCGTTTGTCCAGTCATTCCAGTAGGACAGGCAGGTCATCAGACCAATGGTGGCCAGAATTGGTTTGGATAGCGGCATAATGATTCTGACAAAAATACTCACCTCACCAGCACCGTCAATTCTGGCTGCTTCTTTTAAGGATTCCGGTATACTGAAGGTAAAATAGTTCTTTACCAGGATAACATTAAAAGCATTCATCAGCAATCCCGGAAATATCAGCGCGGCAACCGTATCACGAATATGAAATACCTGGGTCCAGATAAAGTAACTGGCAACCATACCGCCCTGGAAAAGCATGGTAAAAATGCACATAAAATTCAGAAGGCGGCGTCCCGGCAGGATTTCTTCGGAAATGGCAAAAGCAAAAGTGGTAGTTACCAGAATACTTAAAAAGGTACCGGAGGCAGCCACCAGAATAGTCATCAGATAAGATTTACCGATAACTTTCCAGGATGCGGCAATATATTCAAAAGCTGCCACACTCCACTTACCGGGGAAGAAGCTGAACCCATTGACTGTTGCCCAGTTATTATCTGTAAAGGAAGCAATAATCAGAAGGATAAACGGAATAATTGCACCCAGTGTAAAAATCAGCATAACAGCATTGGCAAGAATCTGCCATAATCTATATTCTTTTGATTTCATGGTATCCCTCCCTAAAAGATTGCATTTTCTTCACTGTACCTGCGGACAATGAAGTTTGCTGCCAGAACCATTGCAAATCCCACAACCGACTGGAATACACTGGCGGCTGAGGACATTCCGTAATCACTGTTTTTCATCAGGGCATTGTACACATATACGTCAATTGTCTGGGTTACATCATAAAGGGCTCCGGAGTTCTTGGGTACCTGATAGAACAGACCGAAATCAGAAGAGAATATACGCCCCACCGATAAAATGAACATGGTAATTACCGTAGGCTTAAGCAGGGGGAGCGTAATGCGCCGTATCTGCTGCCATTTACTTGCACCGTCAATCCTTGCCGCCTCAAAATAATCCTGGCTGAAGCCTACGATGCTGGAAAGATAGATAACCATGGAATAACCCACACCTTTCCAGATATGGCAGATGGTCAGGATAACAGGCCAATAACTTTTCTCCTGATACCAGTTGACGGTATTTAATCCCAGGCTCTTTAACAGGGAATTAATCAGTCCTGTATCCGAAGAAAGCAGGGCATAAACCAGATAACTGACCACAACCCAGCTGATCAGAAAGGGCAGCAGGATAAGGCTCTGATAAAAACGGGATGCCAGTTTGCTGTGCACTTCATTTAATAAAATAGCCACAGATATGGAAATCACCGTTCCCAGGATAATAAACACTACATTATACAGGACGGTATTGCGGATACTGGTAAAAGCAGTATTGGACTGAAACAAAAACTTGAAATTGCTTAGACCAACCCAGTCACTGCCCCAAAAACCCTTTGCAACACTAAGTTTTTTAAAAGCAATGGTGATGCCGAACATAGGCAGGTAATTATTGCAGATCATATAGATAATCCCCGGAAGTGCCATCATATATAATGGGATAATCCTCCTCCAGGGACGTTTTTTCTTTGAAAGTAACACTGTTGTATTCTTTGCCATGATAACACTATCTCCTTTTTTCTTAACCGCTGTTTTCAAAAGAAAACGGGATGCTTCAGCAAAGCAGCATCCCGTCAAGGGGAAACCATGTTACTGTTCAGACAACCATTGATCCAGCTGTGTCTGGTTTTCCACGATGATATCTTCTATTCCGGCATCCCGCAGTGCTTTTTGAAACTGAGGCAGCACACTGGACGGATCCTGAGCACCTGTGGCTACAATTCCGCTATACTGCTGAACTACCGCTTCTACTGCCGAACGCTGGGCTGCCACGGATTCCGAGTTGAATACATATCCGAGAGACAGGGATTTTCTGCTGTCGGGCAGCCCGGCATTAAATTCTTCCGCCAATGTATAATAATCAAGGGACATAGGCTCAAATACGGCAATATTCAGTTTATCCCCAAAGACATGCAAGGGCATGATATAGGGGGCATTTGCTGCGTCCACACCCTCGGCATAATGTACCACCATCTGTCCCGGGCGTTCGCCTTCTTCCACCACTTCATAAGTCACATCCTTAAGTCCATTGGTCAGGATGTTGGCAATTTCATTATCTCCATATAACATATTCAGGAACCGAAAAACCTTTTCCGGATTTTCACAGTTCGTGGGAACAGACCACATGGATACCATATACATGGAAGTGGAAGCATAGGGAGCAACAAGATTGATTGCCGTCATGTCATAACCGCAGTCCCTGGATAAGTTGGATTCCATATCGGTTTCCGTACTTGAGAACGAACCCAGGTAATAGCCTGACTGTACTTGTATTGTTCCCGCATCTGTATTGGTGGAAGCATCCGGAGAAAAAAATCCAGCCTGGGCCCATTCATACATTTGCTGTGCGTAAGCTTCATATTCAGGAGATTCATAGAGATTCTTTACCGTGCTGTCTCCATCCAGCCCGCCGCCTGTCAGAACACCGGTGCTTATGCCGGCCCCCAGAACATCCAGTTCGTGTATATTGCTGTATAATTCAGTGGTGGCACTGGTCCCGGCAACACAGTAATAACCCTCCCCGTATTTTTCTTTATAAGCGGTAAATAATTCTGTTAAGTCCTCTAACGTGTAAACCTCATCCTTTGAAACTTCAAATCCAAGCTCATTCAGGATATCAGTCCGGGCAAAAAATCCATAAGAACGCGCGTGCTTCTCTTCCGAGGGAATGGCGTAAAGCTGTCCGTTATAATATCCTCCGGCTAAAGCAACACCTTCCGCTTTTTCAATTTCCTGTCCGTATTGGGCATATAAATCATCCAGGGGCATAATGGCATCCTTGCTCACATAGCTGCCCACACCTGTGACAAAAGAAATCAATAAATCCAGTTTATCCCCTGATTGCAGCATCAGATTGGTCTGGGATGTCAAATCATAGATGAAAATCGGATACAGGGAAATATTAACACCTAACTCCGGCTCCACAATGGCATTAACAGCTTCTTCCACATCTGCCAGACCTGCCGGCTCAGTCCCCAAAGTGGGAATAATCATTACAATTTCATAGATGTCTTCACTGCCGGCATCCACAGAGCCGGTTTCTTCTTTTTGAGTTTGAGTCTCTTCCCCGCCTGACTGGGTAACAGCCGCATCGCTGCCGGGCGCCTCATTTTGGCTGTTGTTACCGCAGCCCGCCAGTGACCCAATAAGCATTGCAGCAAGTAATAAAAACGTAATCCGCTTCTTCATAAATAACCCTCCTTAAATTTTTTAAGCAACAGCCGGGAATCAATATCCATACTGTTGCCTCATTATAACGTTTTTATAAACTTAAGTATCTGCTTATTTCTCCAACTAACATAACAAATTAAACATGTAACTGTCCATATTAAGCATAGAATAGCACAATTTAAACATCGTCTTGTTTCATACACTAATGAATATATTTATTTCGGTATTCCTTTGGTGTTATACCTCCATATTTTTTAAATACAGTATGAAAATATTGCTGACTGGTGAATCCCAAACAGGCCGAAATTTCCACCAGCGAAAAATCAGTATATTCCAATAAACGCTTTGCTTCCTGAACTTTTCTTTCTGTTATATATTCAGAAAGGGCTTTTCCTGTTTTTTGTTTAAAATGTCTGCATAAATAAGCATTGTTAATGTGAAGATTCTCAGAAATATCTGTGGTTAGAATCCTTTCGTGCAGATGTGACTGGACATATTTACAAACACGTGCAACTACTGCTGAATCCGCAGGTAGTTTTTGTGTTTTTTCGGTTCTGCGGGCATAATCAAAAAACATAATCAGTATCAGCCTCTTTATTTCCTGATACTGATTCATTTCTTCTATTTGTGCAAGATACTTTTCCCGAACTGTTACCGCCGTTGTATAATCCAGCCCTCCCCTCATGGCCGCTCTTGAAACAATTGATACTGCCATGATAAACGTATTTTTAAATGACCTTATCACATTATCAGATAATACAAGAAACTCTTCCCCGTTCTCATCATACATCCGCAGAAGACGGTCCAATTCTGCAGGATTCCCTGATTCCACAGCCATTATAACTAAGTTTTCTGTGGCATCATCAATTTTGTTAATAAACGAAAGATCCTGTGACGTCACTGTCTTTGAAAAATCCGATAAAGGACAGGAAACTGGAACAGCAGAACCATCCATACTTTCATCCAACAAATATGCAATTAATGAAAGTGTTTCTCTAAAACGTTTTATTCTGCATGTCGGCAAAGTATGAAGCCATCGCATCATTTCATTCTCACGGCTCATACTTTGCTTGAGCAACTGTAAAATGCTGCGGATCTGGTGTTGTGTAACCTTATATGTTGATACGGGACCCGCCGCAACTACTTTATTACCAAGGCGGACACATCCATAAAAAAGATAATCCGGCGTGATTGTATAGTAAACACCATCTTCCTTTAAACCCAGGCTTTCTATAACAGCAAAAGCCGGATTCGGTGTAAAGTTATTAAACTCAAAAACAGAGCTTTTATCTATGAATAATGCCAGGGGTATTCCTGTTGATTCACTTGTTCTTTTTAACATCGTTTCCAGTTTCATAACCATCCTCCTAAAATGAAGTATATTTATTATAACAAATATCAATAATTTAGAATACATTTCTACAAAAAATAATTAAAATTTCTTTTATTACATGTAAATATAACAAAAATATGGAGGTTAAATATGGAAAATCCAAACAAGTTGTATCACCCTCAAGGAGATGCCAGATATGCTTCACCTTACATTGATAAGAGGGAACAAAGAGAAAGCCCCTTTTCTCATTTATACGTTCACGGAGGTTTTCGTGGGACTAATACTCGTTTCTCACTTTATTTTCCGCCTGCTGCCAGTTATAAGGGCCGCTTTTACCAGCTGCTCACTCCTGTACAGGGGAGCGAAGATGCATCTCAGAAGCTTATTGGAGACGAAGATAATATTGGATTTGCAATTTCCCATGGAGCGTATTTTGTGCAGTCAAATTTGGGTGGAAATGATTCCGAACACACAACACTATTTCGCTCCAGTGCAGCTGTTGCAGAATATTCTCGTTGTGTTGCAAAAGAATTATATGGTGAACACCGTACGTATGGCTATGTATATGGTGGGAGCGGCGGCGGTTTTAAAACGATGTCATGTGTTGAAAATACAGAGGGCATTTGGGACGGGTCAGTTCCTTACATTATAGGTTCCCCCATGGCGATTCCATATATGTACACGATTCGTGCACATGCCTTCCGCATTTTACGAAACAGGTTTTCCACAATTATAGATGCCGTTGAGCCTGGGGGAAATGGTGATATGTATGCCGGATTAAATATTGAGGAAAGAGATGCACTTATGGAAATAACGAATATGGGATTCCCTCCTGGTGCCTGGTTCTCTCATAAAATCATCGGTGACGGAGATTTACCTATACTGGCCTATGCCGTTGATCAAATGGATCCGGCCTATTATACCGATTTCTGGACAACACCGGGTTATTTAGGCGCTGATCCCAATGGTTCTGCTGTACGTGACAGGTTTCGCCATTTTACTCGTGTTAAAGCAATTATACTGCCTGAAGGTAAGGGACACTATCACAGTTTTCATAAAGGTGATGTACATGATGAAAATGCCGAAGCCAACGAAGCGACACAGCAGGTTTCCATACAATATGAAACGGAACCCGCATTTGTGATGGAAGATGCGCCTGGAACCATACCCTATAATGTTGGTACAAAAATCGTTATTGCTTCTGGTGCCGCTGCCGGCTTAAAGCTTCCAATGGGAAAAATTACCGGTAATACCGTTAACGTAGGATCAGCATATGGTATGGGTGATATTGCTTCCTTACTGGAAAAAATAAGACCCGGTGATGAGATCATTCTGGACAATTCAGATTATATCGCATTGCAGACTTATCATCGCCATCAAGTTCCGGATGAATACTATGCAGGCTGGGAACAATATCGTGATGAAAACGGAAACCCGATATATCCGCAGCGGCCGGAGCTTCTGGGACCCAAACTGGTTTATCACGCTGCCGGTTCTGTACAAAGCGGAAAAATAAACGGGAAAATGATAGTGGTGGCTTCACTCCTGGATGAATGCGCAATGCCATGGCAGCCTGATTGGTACAGGAACAAAGTAACAGAATTTTTAGGCAGTAAAGCAAACGATAATTTCCGTTTATGGTATAACGATAATGCAATGCATAGTGATAATTGTGAATATTATAATAACGAAATCTATTCAAGTCATATCATAAGTTATCGCAGTGCATTATATCAGGCATTGTTGGATTTAAGCGCATGGGTTGAACATGGTGTTGAACCGCCTCAAAGTACAGCTTATGAGATTATTAATGCGCAGGTAGTTGTGCCCAATATTGCAAAAGAGCGCAAAGGAATCCAGCCTTTGGTGACTTTAACTGCCAATGGAAATACGAAGGCCGCTGTTTCAATCGGCGAAACGATTGAATTGGAAGGATCTGTTGATGTCCCTCCAAATGCCGGTAAGATTACCAGCATGAAGTTTGTCTTTGATGGTGATTTTGTTTCTTCCGGAGAAACACTATTTACAATACTGAATGATGAAGGTACTTCGGCAAAAGCTAAAATGATCTGTACCGCGAAGGTACCAGGCACCTATTTCCCGTCACTTCGTGTTACATCAAACAAAAATGATCCGGCCGATACCTACACGCAAATCAAAAATCTTGCCCGTGTAAGGGTAGTGATTGAATAGGAGAAATAAAATGGCTGATGAAAAAATTGCAGTAAAACAGAAGAAGGAAGATAAAGTCGGTGTGAAACGTATGCTCTTTTGGCAGAGCCGTACGATCTCACAAGGATGCAATGTACAAATTATGGGTTTTCTTACTATTTATTGTACAGACACTCTTCAAATGCCTGCCGCCCTTGTTGGTATACTTTTGATGAGCAGCAAAATAGTAGATGCCTTTACTGATTTATTTGCGGGATATATTGTGGACAAGACCAACACGAAAATCGGACGAGGCAGACCATATGAGCTAAGTATAATTGGCCTCTGGGCATGTACATGGCTCATGTTTTCCTGCCCGCCAGGATTTAGTCTGGTGGCAAAAAGTATCTGGATCTTATCCATGTATATTTTTGTAAATGCCATCTTCGCTACATTTCTTAATGCAAGTAATACCGTTTATATGGTGCGTGCTTTTGCAAAGCAGGAGCAATATGTTGCCATTCAATCTTATGGCAGCATCGTAGTAATGCTTTTTATAGTAGGGATCAACTTTTCATTCCCAATGCTGATGGCACGCATTGCGACTTCCGCACAAGGCTGGAGTGCCTTATTGGCGATTTTTGCTGTTCCCTTGTGTGTAATCGGGTTATTACGTTTTTTGACAATTAAGGAGACAAATGATATCGATGCAGCCAGTACCGAAAAGGTTCGTTGGAAAGATGTTGTCGAAGTATTAAAAAATAACCCTTATATCTATATTGTCGCACTAATGACTTTGGTATACTATTTTGTTCAAAATATGGGCGTAAATGTTTATTATTTTACTTACATAGTAAAAAACGTCGATATGATGGGAATTTTAGGATTAACGCAAATCATTCTCATACCCTTAATGTTTGTAGTTCCATTTATAATCAAAAAAAGTTCAGCCACTAAGCTCATTATCGGCGGGCTTCTTATAACATGCATCGGGCTGCTGCTGAACTTTTTTGCATTGGATAATTTTCCTTTACTGCTGACAGGGAATTTTTTTACAGGAATTGGTATCATGCCTATCTCGATGATGACCCCTTTACTCATCATAGACTGTGCTGAATATAATGAATGGAAAAAACGCCCACGGCTTGAAGGAACTCTCAGCAGCATCAATGGATTCGCCACTAAACTGGGTGCCGCATTCGGTACCGGAGCCATGGGATTATTGCTGAGTGCGTCCGGTTATACCGGTTCGGGTTCTACTATGCCCGGCTCTGCAGAAATGATGATAAGGCTGCTATATAGTCTGATACCATTAGGTCTTTATGTTGTTGTCATGATTGTTTTAAGGTTTTATAAGCTTGATAAGCTTGCTCCGCAAATCAGAAAAGAAAATGAAGAAACCCGTCATAAATCCTGACAATCATCCGCCAGCCGATATTCCCGGGGTGTTTTACCTGCGATCTTCTTAAAAGTTTTGGTAAAATAGGAATAATTGTTAAAACCGCAGGCAGCTGCTACGGCACTGATCGTCAGCTCCTGATCTGCCAGCAGCTCCCGGGCCAGATTTATCCGTTCTGCCGCAATATAATCAATCAAGGTCAGATTATGCTTCTTCTTGAACAAGCGTCCCAGATGGGTTACGCTTAAATATACCATTCCGGCAAGCTCTTCAACCTTAAGCGGTTCGGATATATGGTTATGGATATAATCCTCCACCTACCTGACAGCATCCTTCGACCCGGAAGGTTTCATATTCTCCTTCAGCTGTTTCAGGTATTGCTGTCTGTAATCATGATTTTTCCGGCTTTCATTATGCTCCGCCAAACGTTCCTGGGCTTTTTTGAGATATCCTGTTACCTCCTGGGTTTCTGCCGGCTTTAAAATATAGCCAATACACTGCAGGTTTACCGCTTCCTTTGCATATCTGAAGCTGTCATGACAGGTCAGGAATATACACTGGGTCTGGGGGTAATGTTCCCTGACCCATTTGACCAGTGTAATACCATTGCCGAAAGGCATTTCAATATCACACAACAGCACATCAACCGTATGGCTCATAAACAAATTGACAGCCTGTGCATAACTGTTTGCTGTCAGTATCACATCAAAGTCCAGCATAGTCCAGGGAATGTCATCCATAAGTCCTTGAATGGCCAGTATCTCATCGTCAACAATCAATAAGGTCATCTGCTTCACTCTCCAATGGTATTTTCATAAATATCTGCGTCCCATTGCCTGTTTCACTGGTGATGCGGAAATAAACACGCTCACCATAAATCATTTTCAGGCGCCGCAGACAATTCCAGACACCGATGTGCTTTCCTTCCTCATCTTCCAGAATTTCTCCCCTTTCCAGTGTATTGCGGGTTTTTTCATCCATACCGTTTCCGGTATCACAGATGGACAGAACCAGTTCATTTTCCTCACGTCTGGCAATTACCAATATCTCAATGGAGCGATCCGGAAGAATTGCATATTTGGTGCAGTTCTCAACAAAATTCAGAATCAGAAAAGGAGGAATCAGCACCGTCATCACTTCCGGATCAAAATTGGATACATAACTGAACTGACCCGGAAAGCGTATTTTTTGAATCGTCAGATAATTTTCCACACAGCCAAGCTCCTGTTCCAGGCGCACGGTACCGCTGGTATTCCACAGGGAAAAACGCAGGTAATCAGCCAGATATTTGGTAAAGGACTTGATATTGTCCAGATTCCCTGACCGGGCCAGACTGAATATAATATTCAGGCAGTTTAAAATAAAGTGCGGATTTACCTGCAGCCGCAGATTGGTCGCCTCAATATCCATCCGTTCCAGTTCTTTTTCATAAACCTTGATTTTTAAATCCTTCAAGTGATCAGCCATGGAGTTGAACTTAAAAGTCAGCTCCTGTGCCTCACGGTTTTCTCCCCGGGCACTGATACGGTAATCAGGATTGCCAGCCTCCAACTCGCCCATTGCCATATTCAGACGCTTCAGGGGACCAATCAGAATCCTCTTGATTATCAGAATCAGAATGGGAATACATGTAAAATACACCAGGCCCAGCATGGGGCCGATCTGCTGAAGCAGCGGAATCTGTCGTAAAAGTTCATTACGGTTAAAGCTTATCCGGGCAGAAACATCCGCACCGGCAGCATTTATCAGCACAATTTCCTCAGCATTTCCCTGAGGTTCTTCAACTGTATCTGTGAGGATAACCGATGCGTCTTCTATAAACAGACCTGCCGCAATCTGATTTTCAAATTTATTCAAATTAATCAGGGCTCCATAATAGAAACCCCGGGTGGAGTAGACTGATACCAGCCATTTCTCACCGGAATTCTCCAGTATAATCCAACTGCCCTTCACTTCCCTTAAATCCAATGTGCGGATATATTCCCGCAGTGATTTTCGGGTGCTGTAGCTGCTGCTCAAAGCCAAATCCAGATGCTCTTCGGATTCCAGATAAAAGAAATATCCGTCGGCTTCATCATACCACTTGGTCCGTTCATTCAGCTGCTGCCAGTATAGATTGGCAGCAACTACATAATAATCTCCCGGAATATGATTGATCAGCCTGGAGACATAAAGATTTTCTCCAACTTCCTTAAATAAAAAGGATTCCGTTGTCTGAATGGATTTGTCCAACTCTGTGATATACAGACTGGCAGTATGCTCAACAGAAGAGCGGCTCTGCTTTACATAGGCATCCCTTACCTGAGCAGTAAACAGAATAAGGATGATATTCATGGGCAGTATAAGCAAGGTCAGTAACAGGATTACCTGTACTGTAACGCTGAAATTATAAAAATATCGAAGTATATTTTTCATAATGTAATGTTAATCTTTTTTTATCCATGGTCAGCACCTCCATATTAAATCGCTTTATTTCATGTACTGCGACGATTTCCACATCCTGAATGATGAAATCATCCTTACCCTGAATAAAGCATATCACATTGCCAACAATAAAAGCAATACAATGTTACTCATGGTTAGCGGAGGAGACTATATCCTTTCCATATTAAACCCGAGTAATCTTCGGCTTAGCAGATGAAAACCTTGCA
>Ga0153945_1000279_pt1 | contig 15756 bp, 6 predicted proteins | sample TSNJ029MetaG_FD_104720 | JGI IMG/M metagenome (GOLD analysis project Ga0153945, IMG submission 104720) | Attine ant fungus gardens microbial communities from New Jersey, USA - TSNJ029 MetaG | ecosystem: Host-associated > Fungi > Mycelium > Unclassified | place: USA: New Jersey, Wharton State...
ATGTCTGTCATACATCATTAATGTACTTTTTCCTTTTAGATAACCCATGAAACTTGATATACTAATCTTCGGCGGTATAGCCACACTCAAATGCACATGGTCCATACAAACTGCACCTGCAATGATACTGGCATTTCCAGCGACTATGTGATAAACTTTTATTGTCCATTTGGACCTCCTCCTATGTTTGAAATTTGGCTTGCGACACCAATTTCATTGTAACATAGGAGGATTTTTATTGACATCATCACCGTTTCCACTTACACTATTCTCCCCAGCATAGCTAGGGGTTTAGTATTTTCAATTAAACATCTATCCATCACTTTAGTTTACACACTGTCCAGTTCAACTATCACATCGCAGTCAATAAGACGTGATGCCTTATCAGTATATCAAAAATAAGGTCGATGTGCGAATAACAGAAACAACGGTTGAAATATTTCATAACCACAACCGGATTGCTTCCCACCGCTGTCTTCATGGAAGAAGTGGTCAGTATTCTACGGTAATGGAACATATGCCACAAGACCACCAGAAATATCTTGAATGGAACGGTGACCGTTTCCGCAGATGGGCAAATTCGATTGGAATTAACACAAGTAAAATAGTCGATGTAATCCTTATTGTTTCAAAGCGCTTTCTTATTCCGATGAACCCAGCTACAAAAATATCAAAAATATCTTAGCAGCTATGAAAGACAATCCTGAACTCATGTCATGCGATTCCGAATTCAAACCAGGCGAGGGCAATTGAACCGGATGAGATCGAACATGCCGCCGCCGAATTGAAAATAGAGAGATTCGAACCGTCGGATTACGAATCACCGGAGCACTCCATAAACATATCCGTTGATAATGTCTGTGTCAAAAGACAGAGTGACAGACATCCGAAAGAAGGGAATTCCACGTAGCCAAAAAGGGTAAACAATACCGTGATCCACGTGCAGGGCAGCGAAGGGAAGTATATTCTGAATGCCGCAACCTTGTTTGGGTCACTCAGGCTGCTGGTCAGGTTTCTGCTCAACTGTGGTCTGCTGGGATGCCAGCTCGTTTTTTTACTGACGGGGCTCGTGATCTCCATGGTGCGTTTCCCAAAGTGTTTCATTTTGCAAACATTAAGATTATTCTGGACTGGTATCATTTGAAAAAAAGTGCCAGGAACAACTTAGCATGGAACTCAAGGGAAGCAGGATAAGGAACGAATTCCTGGAAGAACTGTTGCCATGCCTGTGGTTTGGAAATGTGGATGGCGCAATACTTCTGCTCAGAAATATAGATGGGAACAAAAATTAATAAGTGGGTTTATTTTCATACCATTAAATTCGCTATCGTGGATGACACAGCCGCATAAACCAATTGCACAGGTCGAAAGTTTTTTTTGCAATATTCTTCTTACGATAGGCAGCTTTTACCGCAACATTAAATATCATCAGACAGGGCTGGAAGGCAAAAACAAACAAGTCAATGGCATATTGCGTGGCACTGCCTACAATTTCACTTCCTCTTTAACGACAAAATCTTATACACTTCATTCTGATGATACTTTTCGTATTGCGCCAAATTATTACTCGAGCCAAAACATTCATCAATTAATTCTTTGAATGATTTCAAATCTTCTGATTTCAGCAGTTCAACTATTATTGCCTTCGCCCTATATTAGTTATAGAATTATTTTCCTTACTTTTCATTTCCACGAAAAATCACTTTACTTTTCACTCACTCTTTAGTGTGCATCCGAGCAAAAGGTAATGATTTAGGAATTCCACTACCTTATTCCTGTCCAACATGGAATGGAAGTCCTGATTGTAATAGTCACGAAGACACTTGTAGCAGGACGGTGAGCATTCGCATTCCGAGCAGATTTCATATGCTTTGCGGATTACACTTTGGAAAACGTCCTCATTGGCGGCAATTCTATGAATGTGTCCCGCTCCACCCGGAACGCTATCATAGAGTATAATCGAATACTGAACATTGCCATTTGAGGCATAAAGACAGCCATTGATATCCGTGCTTTCAATATCCAATACCTGAGAGGCCGCTCTAAGAAAAGCATACATCACCGAAAGCATAGTACCGAAGTTAGCGTTTTCGGAAAATATTAACTGGACAACATCAGTCTTAAAAACATGCGAAAGCTTGTATGGATATAGCTTTGTGTTGGAGCATTCCCGTCCGTATGAAGTCTTGTGCCGTTCTTCGATAACATAGCTGTAATTCTTGGATTCCTTACGGCTTTTTGCATATCCGCAATAGCTGCAGACACTGAATTCCGTGTCGCAGCTTATCATCAGCGAGTCGTTGGTCGTCGTCAGAAGCGTAACCTGTCTATCGCCAAAGCGAAATGTACTGTGGCTTAGTTCGTGGCGTTCGGTGTCTCCCAGATAAATGATGTCGCCTCTGTGGTATTTGCGAGGCTTTCTGCTTCCTGCCGGCACTATATCACTAGGGTCGTTTCCAACAACGAACCCCTTTCGAGGCTCGATATTCTTTTTCCATCCGCTGTCTATTGTAAAACCACAAGCGACACAAGAAGCGGTTTCAACAGTCTTTTTACTAAAATTGATAATCCTGCACTGCGAACATTCGGCGGTGTAGTAAATCTCCCAGTCAGCTGTTCTACGACGGTCTTTAGCGATGTAGCGGCTACGATAAATATTTCCGTCAGCGACGACCTCTGCTCCGGGGGCGTATTCTGATATACCAAGTTGAAGGTCTCTTTGAAGTTCAACACTTTGTTTTGTGTCATTCGAAGAATTTGGCTTCAGTTCGACAACATCGACGGGGAATCCGTATTTCGGCAAAGCACCAGCGCGAACAAGGAAGTCTAGCAAATCCGTCTTTTTGTAACCATCACCTTTTGTCGTTGAACGACGATGATCTTTTAATAGTCTTTCAAACCGCGCCGCTTCCTGATATTTTTTCTCTTTGGCGGCAATTTCAATCTGCTCGGCGAGCCAAACCGTAAGGTCACGGAAATCCTTTACTGCAATGGCAAGCGTTCCGTCTTCGCCTATCAACTGCTCGATCCATGAAAAAGTATCGACTCCAAGCACATCGAACAGTTCAGCAGGGACACACCGATGTAGGTATTCTTTAACAACTGCAGGTTTCGCATTGAGAAATTCACACAGACGTTCATAGCCATTCGCATTGAGAAACACGTCGGCATCGTTGCTGTTATAAACATCGGTATTGGCACTAAAAAAATACGATAATACTACGGCGTAAATATGCCGAAGGATAATTTTCACATTTCTTATCTCAAATGCAGGAGCCTTTATTTTCCCTGAAATCATATCCGTCGGGCGACCAAAGAACGTGATATCGTGCGATGAAAGTTTAGCATATGTCAGAGCAAATGCTGCCGAACGCAAATCACGACCGGCACGGCCCGCCCTCTGAACATAATTTGCCGGTGACGGTGGTGTGTTCCGTAGAAATATTGATTCGAGGGAGCCTATATCGACCCCCATCTCGAATGTGGTCGAACAACTTAGAGCGTTAACATCGCCCTTAAGGAACTGCTCCTGATATTTTCTGGCGTTGTCCTTCTCTATCTGTGCTGTATGCTCTTTGATATAAAAAGGAGCGAGGTCATCCTTTGAGTAAAGGGCGGCATAGTGGTTATCTGCTTGTAGCTTTTCGGGCGAAATCGGCACAAGTTTGCCATTGCAGCGCGGATAAGCACAATGGTATTTGAAGTTCATGACGGTTACTCTCCCACAAGTTTCGCAAACAAATAAGCTGTTCTCTGTGGGAACAGTGATAACAAAATCCTCAGCCGAAAGGAAACGCCCTTCACCACGGCCTCTTGGAGTCTTAAGTGTTCCATTTTCGGCGAGTAGGTTAAAGTAGTCTTCGGCGATTTTGTAGGCTTCATCCTCTGTGACGCCTAAAGCGGAAACAAGACGGCGTAAACGACCATTGGCGTAAAAGCGTCCGTTTTTCTGTGTGCGCGGAAGCCAGCCCATTGCAGATGCCGTTTCTTTTCCTGTCTTACACTTCACGAGAAGTTTTCTAACGGATGAGTAGAAAATCATCTCTAAGTCTTCACCATCGAGAGGTGTTCTGGAAGGTTCCTGAATCGCGCCATGAAATACCACATCCATAAGGAGTAAGTCAAGGAGCGTTTTTGCCTCGTCCACAGGCAACCCATACTTTGAGGCAAACACCGGGGCCGCTTCACTATTACAAATGGGCAGTATTGAGACTGACCCCAGCGATGAAAGGCTGCTCGGTCGACGTGCAGCATACATTTCGCTTATCAACGCTATCCACGCATTACGTCTGCTGATTGGTGTTAAGGTTTCATTTTTACCGAGAATTGCAAAGGTTTTATTCACGTCAAAATAATTTGCAAGTTCTTTAGCAAATGTGTCAAGCGTCCAAGGCTCCCGCCGCATTTCCACGCGATTCTGTTCGGCAACATACCATATGCCTCGCCGACGCAAGACATCTTTGTACGTTCGCTCCATATAAGGGGCAAAGAATGCGGCATCCCCACGACTGTCTGAAAAGCAGAGGAATTGTCTTGTCTTTTCAATCGGCATATTTTCGTAGAGAGCAGTCGCAAGCACGGCAGTTGCCGCCTCGCTTCCGAGATAAAACCGCCTAAGTTCGCCGTAAGAGCAAGCCGGACAACGAACCGTGCCGCTTTCCTTGCTTCTAGGAGCCTTTGTAACTTTAACGCCGAACTCATCCATACAATCGCAGACATTCCTGTCACCATTATGTTTAATGGTTCCGCATTTGGTACAAATGACATATTCGTCCGGCGGTGTCTCAGTCTCGTCATCTGTAAGAACCCAGTCGTCCGCATCTTCAAGGAGAAAATACTCTGCACTTGAGTCTGTGCTATTTTCCGGTAGTTTCAGCTTTCCGGTCTTTTTGTCATTTATACCGATAATGGCAATACGCCCACAATCCGTGCAAGCTGCACACTCAAACGCCCGTTGTCCGTCAATTTCAGTTACAGGGGTGAGAGACATACTGCGCGGCGTGATAAGCGTGATGTAGGCCCCTTCAAGCGCACGGACAAAGAGATGGTATCTTGCTCTTACAAGCGGCACACCGGTTCCCGTAACAGCACGAACGCAAGCAGCAATAAAGGTAACAAGCTCCTCTTGCCGCATATCCGTCTCATTAGCTATTTCAGCGAGGGTGAGCGGTTGACTCGCTATAGCACGGATTTTATGGTACTGGGTGCTTCCGTTGCAGATATCAAACAGTCGTTCATCTGGCTCGTCTTGTAAAGACTCAATTCCAACAGACGTAAGCAAACGGGTAACCTCTGGCATAGCGTGTTTTATCGATTCCGAACGAACAATGGTCTGAAAACCATGCCCACATAGTCTTTCGCCGAAGGCATAAATCTGAGGATTACTGCCTTCATCACCAAGAGTGGCGCTTGTAAGGATGTATTGCGGGCTGTGTCCTTCTTCGGTAAGCCTTGTCTCAACACGACGAACAAGCATTGAAGCTTCTATGCCGGTTGCACCTTTATATATGTGCGCCTCGTCCAACACTACAAAGCGAAGCTTCGCATTGCGAAAAACTGCGTCGTCATTGGGGCGGATGCACATATATTCGAGCATAGAGTAGTTTGTGATAAGAATGTGCGGCGGTTTTTCACGCATGGCATCGCGGGAAACACGCTCGTTTAGCATCGGTTCAAAGCCGTATGTAGTACGGTACTTCAGTTGTCCTGCCTTTTCGGTTTGCTCTGTGTTCCCATTATAGACTCCAAAAGTAATGTCGCTGTCTACAAATATTTCACGCAGACGCTTCACTTGGTCGTTAATCAGGGCGTTCATCGGGTAAATGACAATAGCCCTAACGCCGTCATCAAGATGCCCTGTCGACTCTTGTTCTCGCAACAGAGCATTCACAATAGGCATCAAAAAGCACTCCGTTTTACCTGAACCAGTACCGGTGGTGACAATCATATTATAGCCGTTTGCGGCGGCACGAATCGCCGATTCTTGGTGGACATAAAGAGGACGTCTGAGTTTGAATCCTTGTCCGAACCTTTCAAATAAAGGCGACATTATGCCATCTGCAATCAACTCCCTAATGGTCGCACCGGTTTTATAGGCATCGCCGAGTTCAAGATATGGACCCTTGGCTATGATGCCGTCTTTTCTTAACTCTGCCTTGAGCAACTCGGCATACCGCTCGTCTGCAATCGACAAGGTGGTTGCTACATAGTCAGCGAATGTGTCTTTTATTGTTCGTGAGAGAACTACTGGATTAAGCATTAGCGCATCTCCTTGCTATATTGGAAAATGAAAAAGTCCGGAATATTGAAATACTTTTCGAGTATCTGTGGTGGGTCAATGTGCTTATACAACTCCGTTCCGTAGTCCCCACTCCTGTCAATGAACAGACCCTCACCGTCACAGAAGGAAATATGTAGTATCCCGGACTTATCGTTGACAAGATAAATATCTACCGGATTGAGATCTGTAAAATAACGTTTTCCGTTCTTGGTCATAAAGAACAGCTTTGCGGTGTAGTAGGCGTAATCACCACTCAGGTCGGTGTAGCCAAGGTTCTCCGTCCCTATGTAGGTGATGCCTTCCGCATAAACGGGCTTGATGTTTGTGTAAGTGCCTTCTTCTATGACCTGCGTGATACGAAGAATTTCACCTCGAAAAATAACCGCTGCCTTGTCGCCGAAAATAATGGTGTCATCGGCAAGTTTAGTGTCAATCATTCCGAAGGCCGTCTCTGTTTGGGCAACGAGCTGAAATTGATAACGCTCAGACTGCGATGGGAAGGCCTCACACAGGACTTTTGCATCCTGTTCTGAAAATAGCACAATTGGCTCGCCGTATCGAGGCTCGAACACAAATTTAAGTCTCGTGCTTTTATCGCCCATGAAAGCATGGCTGTTCAGCCACGTCAGCGTGCTTTCGGTTAGGTTGAACGAAGGAGATTCCGTAAGTGACATTTTGAACACAATGTCGAACATATGAATGCTATCGCCGGAAACGAGCAGCTTAACGGAAACTTTTTCTGCTTCTCCGTCATACGCTTGTACAGCGTTGCCTATGGCGTAATCGAAGCCGCCCATTGTGCTCCGCCTCGTTATCGGAACATTTGCAAACAAAATCGACAAGACGACGGTTTCCGGACAAAGTACCCGTAAAGTGCTGCTTGGAGAAATATTGCCCTTCCAAACCGACTCGGCTAAGAGTGGGTTGCCGTCTAAAAGCAGTCTGATTCTCGGTATCTGAATCCGAATGTCACCATTGCCACACGGTATTATCACCTTTGAGGCAAATCCCATTAAAGGCAATTCGTAATGCTGCTCATCAATGTCAACCGTTACATTGCCATCCTCGGCTGATTCAAGGTAGTAGTCGCTGTCAAAAGCAACCGAATAGCTGTTGACAATGTAAAATCTGACCTCATCATAAACCCGGTCTGTGTTCTCATCAGTCAGAGTAACGGTATATCTGCCGTTTTCTATGGGCAGGCTGAACTGGCACATATTTGTGTCCCTGTTCTGTATGCTCAAGTTCTCTCCGCTTTGTGTAGAGGCTACGACACTCTTTCCCTCAAATGCGCCGACAGCCGTGACGGTTAGCTCATCACGGCAAAAAAGAGGGTAAGATATGTCGCGAAGTATATACGCCACTTGCGTCTGTGGCAACCTGAAACAAAACGAGCCTTCCGGCGATTGTGAGCAAAAGAACAGTCTACCGTCGGCAAATACCGAGACTTCGCCCTGAATATACATATCAAACAACTGAGCGAAATAGGAGCGGCGTTGTCTTTCCACATTGCCTTGGAATTTTATATTCACGGATTTGGGTGCAAACAGTATATAATTGCCCTCATCCACGGATTTGCCTGTTTGGAGCTTTCCGTTTTTGAACAGCAGCGCCTTGGCGTTCAAGCTAATACCGGAAGTATAGATTTGCTTGCCGTCAATTGTGATTTCGGTGGTAAGACCGATAAAGTCCGCATCCGATATATCCGAAAGCGGAACGCTCACTTCCTCGGAGGTCGCCGCATAGTCATTTCCGTAGATGCCTATCGTATATTGATAGACCAAATCTCCGTTAGAGCGAATGGTCAGAATCGGATTTTCACGGCTTGCCAGACGGATGGACGGGATTCTGATTGTCGGCTCGCCTTCGTTGTCTAAAACATACTCAACGCGAATTTTTCCGTATGAAAACGCAATATCAGTTGTGCGTTTGTGGGTCGGGATACCTCTTTTAATGGGCGAAACTGAAGGGTCGGTGAGTTTGCCTAAGAACCATTGCGTCAGCAGAACATCAACATAATCTCTGCCGGGCAGCTCGTCACCTGATAGCAAAGAGTCAATTTTTCGAAGCGCCTTTGTGAGGAAGTGCTTCATGTAGCCGGGGCGTGTGGTAAGCAACACCCGAAGCCCCGCTTGAATGCCATAAACTGTGCCTTGGATATCCTCGTCCTGCTCAATTGTCGCGCCTTGGCAACGATCACGGAGAACTCCAACCATTCTGCCGATGGCAGGGTCTTCCTCGTAGACCGAGTAGTCCAGATTGTTTTTGTAAAACTTCACAAGAAAGTCGAATAGTGCGAATGCGCTCTTATTCGGCGAAAGCGAGTGAGCCAGAACTGTTGAATAATAGCTGTTGTCCCCGTTCGGGTCTACCACGAAAAGGCGGTTGTAGCTACGGCAAGCGACTTTTACCGAGGTAGTCAAAACATCATAGACCTGTTGGGAATACTTGTAACCGAACTGCTCGCATATGTACGCCCAGAAGCCGCTGTTTCCGGCTCGCTCCCAACTCTTTGCGTATTGCACCATTGTCAGGAACACGGCAAGGTGTGCCCAGTTATAAACTTTGCTGTGGTCAAGCGAAAACTTGATAGCCTCCAGAGCTATCTTCTCGACCGCCTTGCGGCGGCTTTCCGTTATGACAGCCATGCCAAGCAAAGGATACCGTGCGGCAATCGCCTCAACGTAATCCTGAACGGACACCTTGCCCAACTTTTGCGGCTTGAGCAAGATGCGCATATCCTGTTCAATTTCGAATGAGACCTCTGCCCCAAGGCTATTAACGGTTGTTGTCTCCATAGTTACGATGTTCTCCTTCGGTTCGTTTGCTTTTCGGCGGCTGTTAGGGAGTCTTTGCCGCACTCCCCGTCTAAATCCGAATCATCATTATATTCTCCTGAGCCAACCGAATTGTCGGCTTCATCGTCGACCCCAGTTCGTTGGCTAACTTGTCCCACCATGTGTCGTTTTCCTCGTTTTCCAGCTGTTCAAAGAGTTGCAGCAACCACTCGAATTGTTCAAAAGTTTCGGCGGCGTACAGCAATGTGCGTTCGTCCGCATTTTTGGTGATATACCACATTGTTGTTCACCTCACTCGCATGTCTTTAGTTACTTGGTTTATATGATTTATCATCTCTTTTCGAATCTTAAGAGCAACTCACTCCATCGGCTTTACTTTTTCTTCAATAAAGGCGATTTCCTTTTCGTCAAGCCCGTACTTGGCATAAAGCTGACGGTCGATTTCCGGGATGGACTTCGTCCAGTTGATGTCACTCTGCGTCGTGAAGTCCTGCAAGGGGACTTTCGACCACTTGTCACGTGGGTTGTCTTGAGTTACTTTCAAAACACCCAACATAGTACGGGCGAATTTTGATTTCACATATTTCAGGCAGTTCTGAGCCTCTATTTCTTTATCAAAAGCACCAATAGAGATGAAAGTCTCCGTAAACCCGATTAAGGGTTCCCCAATTAGGGGTGTACTAAGCACCTCTCCAATGGCTCCAGAAGCATTAGATTTAGGTAGTATAACCTTATAGCTCGTCAGCCCATAGGGGCAATTAATGAAGTCTCTACGAACATAGCGATATACTCTTTGATTACTAAGCAAGCCTATTATCTGGATATACTCTTTGCCGTCGTTTGGTTTGCTTTCAAAGTAAATAATGTCGTTTAAAATTTTGAAAGCCCCTGTGCCAACATCGTTTTTATGCCCTTTTGATTGAATGTTAACTATCTGTGGATATTCTGCAATAGCCACATCTGTCAGTCGATAAACACCGCGTCCAGTAATGATAGTATCAATGGTTTCAGTAGTTTTGCTCGACACCTTAACTAGTAAAGAACTAAGTTCCCCGAAGTTTGTAAATGTCCCGATCTTGCCAAATGACTTATTCTTGTCACGAACAATAACAACCACACCACCCTTAATATCTGTATTCGGAAAGACATTTGCTGATTTTTGTTCATAGAACACGACTTTTAGGTGTTCGTCATTAAGCATTTTATCATTCCAGTTTTTTGGTGTATACCCTGCACGCGATAAAAAACGCGCCGGCGAAATTAAGCAATACTGTGGTGATATTTGCTCTGCCAAATCATAAAAATGATTGTAAATCGGGTCGTTGCTGGTGCTGCCACCTACGTTCTCGTCCTGATACGGCGGGTTGCCGACTACGACATCAAATTTCATTACCAAATCCCCTCCGTTCTTAGCCGTTTCAGTCAAGTCGCGGCACTGTAAGTTTGCGTCGCTGATTCCCGTAAATCCACCGAACACAAAATTTCGTGCGATGTTGCAGATAATCTCGCTCGGCGCAAAGCCGTAGACCTGATGCTCAAGGATGTGCTTTAGGCGAACATCTTTGTCCGGGATTTCGGCTTCCAGACCGGCAAACAGACGTTTTACGATTTCGGTCAGGTACAAGCCGGATTTCACGTACAAGTCGGCAAAGGTTCTGTCCTTGTCGGTGAACAAGTCGGGGTTTTCCTCCTCCAACTTGTCAATCATTAGCCGCACAACCTTTTTTGGCGTGTATATCTGGTTTGTTCTTTGCGGCGGGATATAATCGAAAATATCTTCGATCTGACTGTCATCAAAGTAATTAGCCAGTTCCGCTTTCTTGTGCAGAAACTCTTGAACGGACTCGTCAAACACAACCGGGTCAAAGAAGTTGTAGGTATCACGCAATGCCCTGAACTGGCTAAGGGTTATACCGGTGACCTCTTTGAACACCTCGTCTTTGATGTTCTCGTCGAAGTTGGCAAGGGTAGTGATCGGCTCACCGTATGCCATAAGAAATGACGGAATCGTGCGGGCAAAGCCGCGCAAACGGGAACGGATGTCGTCCTCAACTGTGGTTCTTTTTTTCTCCTCAGCTTTCTGGAGGATTTCCTCGGTTGATTTTTGGGTCAGTTCCTTGGTTTTCTCAGCGACCTTGCCGACAAGCTCCTGTTTTAGGGTATCGGCTATTTCCTGTTTTATGGTCTCATACCTTGCTTTTGCTTCGATGACAGCGGAGGTATCGTTTGCAGCGGCAGCGATTTCCCGATAGTATCCAACCGTTGCTTCGGCTTGCCTGATTTCAGCTTGTTTCTTGACGATTTCAACCTCGTGCGCGAGGGCGTTCGCATTTTGCTTTACCACCTGCTCCGCTTGGGCGACAGTAACGGAATTGTCCTTTGCAATTTCCTTAACGGTGTCCAGTGCGCCGCGGGTAAAGGCTGCAGCAACAGCACTTGTAAGTTTTGAAGAATCCTGCTCGGCGGTTTTTGAAGCGGCCTCGGTCACATCGGCATACACCTTTTCTCCGAAGCGTACATCGGTAATTGCCACGACAATGGAAGAGTCTACAACCGCATCTCCGACATCGTCCACTTCCACGCCCTGTATGTCAATAGGCGAACTTGTCTGGCTGGGCGTGACCTTGCCCGGCGCGACAGGGTTAAGCTGCGCCAAAATCTCACGGGCTTCGGTAGAAGCAAAAATGCCAGAGATGTTCTGGAACAGTAGATTGGACATGAAGCCACGTTTTACGACCTCCTGTGCCTTTATCGCTTTCGGGATAGTAAGGACTTGCCTTACATCCAGTTCAACCATTTTACCTTCGCTGTCTTCAGCGATAACGGGGAAGAAGTTAAGCAGCTGTCTTATATTGGATTCTCGGTCGTCGGTTGTCCCTCCACCTGCCACGGTCTTGCTGTTTAGGTTGTTGGCAAATTCGTCGTAGATGATAAGCGTACGCCCAGGAGCAAAGTCAAAGACATAAGCGTTTTCTTTGCGGTGCTTTTCGCCGTCAACAACATAGCTCCACTGGTTTTGAGCGCGGAAAGCCGCCTGCATATAAAGGCTGGGAGACTTAAGGTTAGAGAGCATCATGACGGCAGTCCATTCGGGAACGGTCACACCGGTGGTGAGTTGCCCAACTGAAAGAGTGATAGTTCTGTCGTGCGCCTTTATTGCAGCCTTTACCCTGTCAAGCGATTTTTGATTAATAACAGGGTCGTCCTCATCAGTCCTGCCATCACCGGCAGCAAGCACAACTTCGTAATTCTCAAACACGGGGTGTTCACAGAGCAGTTTTTCCAGAGCCTTTGCGCTTGCGACACGGTTTAAGAGCCAGAATGTGTGCTTGAGTTCGGCTCTCAGTTCCGGCGTTGAAAACGGGTACTTTTCGTTTTTAGTCAGGGTGTCAAGCCATTTCCTGACCTCGGCTTCGTGAATAAATTTGCCGTTATCACCTGTGGCAAAAAATTCATTTAAATCAAAAGCGAAGTCAATGTCCTTTCCGTCGATTTTAGCGCCTTTGTTTACCTCATCGGTAATCATCTGGCTCATCTGATATGAAAACAGATTCAGGCGAGGTAACCCACCATAAGGATTGTTCTCCTCTCCGTCTTCAGGCCATGCGGTTTTGGCCTCCTGCTCGTCGGCATATGTCCAGTTGTAAACTTGCGCTTGCGAAAACCTGCCGCTTGCCACGGCTTTGAATGGTGTGCCAGACAAGTGCAGGGTGAAATCACGGTTAATGTTATTGAAAGCCACATCTGTCTTAAATGTATCGACACCCTCATGCGCTTCGTCGATAACGAGCAAATCCCACTTCAAGCCTTTTACCCATTCCAGTTTATCGATCAAGCCGCCAAAACTTATTGCACCTTTCAAGTCCTGCAGCGAAATAAATGTGATGCAACCCAAATGCTCACCATCCTGTTTTCCAAGGTTTTCAGAGTTGAATTGTTTGCGTGTAAGAACAGGGCGTTCCTTTAGGGTGTCGCTCGTGGATACAAAGCGGTAATTTGTCTGCCAAGCAATAAAGGTTTCAAAGTCGTCAAACCACGAGTTGGCAATAGCAGGGCGGTTAGTGACAATCAGAACCTTTTGTGCTTTCATTCGGCGAGCTAAATCATAGGTCGTAAGGGTCTTGCCAAAGCGCGGCTTGGCATTCCAAAGGAACTCGCCCCCTTGATGTATTTCGGCGTAGTCCAATGTCATCTTGACAGCGGCTTCCTGTTCGGCACGAAGCTGATACTCAAGTTCCTTACCGACTTGGCTTATTTTCTTATGCCGGAACTCCTCAAAGTCGGCATGAGCCTGCTCGGGCATTCCATCGTAGTAAAACCATTCGGTGTTCGGACGCTGGTCAATCCTTTTGAACCTCCGAAGGTAGGCGTGTAACTGCTTGTCAAAGAACCACTCGTCTGTGCCGGAAAACTTGGCAGGTTCAGACCACAGCTTAGAATAGACTATCCCTGCGGTGTGCGTCTGCTGACGGATACGCTCGTCGACGTTTTTGCGTTCTGTGTATCCAATTTTAATCCAACCTTCATTTGGCTTATATTCAGGGAGAACATAAGCATAGATTTGAGGATAGATGGTTCTGGTAGTCTTTATTACTGTGTTTTCGCTCATGTTCATTTTATCCCCCTATCAAAGAATTCCATTTTGTTGGTATCCCAGTTCATAATCTTGACACGTTTACCGGGAACTATTGTCCATTCCTCTTTTTCGGGTCCGTTAAAATCAAACAGTGAAAGTTGATAGTTCTGAACTCGCTCTCTTTTTTCGGAAAGCGGGATCGTATAGGTCACCCCGTCCATTTGAAAGATGTTGTAGCTTATGATTTTGGCGATGTCTTTAAACAAACCATAAATCGGAGGATCACCCCATTTGTCAATGTAGTAGTCCCGATAGGTATAAAGCAGATTTTCACGGGCAAGGAGAAGGGAGTCGCCATTCCATTCAAATCCGTAGCTTGCTTGGAATGCGAGTCCTACTAAACGCTGCCATTCTGCCTTATCGGTTACCTCCCGATTTATCCGAGCAAGTTTGCGGTCAACAAAGCCCACACGTTCACCAAGTGGCACAACTTCGCCGGTACCCATGTCGTAGCGTGTAGCCATATATGGGGCTTCACCACAGGTGATTTCAAGCCACTTCCGGTGGGTGTATGTCTCCAAGTCATCAGCTGTGTAATCTTCTTCAACAACATCGTTTTGTTTTTTTACTATCCAAGTTGGGGTAAAAACCTCAGCTTTAGTTTTAGTGCGTTTCTTCTGCAAGGCGGCGGCTTTCAATGCCCGCGGCATAATCAATTTGCTCCTCTTGCCGGTGATAAGCTCAGGCCGTATCTGTGCCGTGGCAGCATAAGAAACTGCGTCGTATTCTTTATAGTTGTCATTCGCCCAAATGATGTTCCGCGACGTTTTGGGTGTCGAATTTGTCCTGTCAAGCAACAGGATTTCGAGGATATGCGACATCTGTGTCCGAATATTGTCTTCAGCGACATCAGGCATTGCTAATCCGTTGTTTTCTGATGCTTCTTCCATTGCGTGACCCCTCATTTCTTTTTGTTGCTATGAACGGCAAACATGGAACAGCCGCAGTCGCATTTTAGATACACGCTGGTTTCCTGCCTGCCCGGTGATTTTTTCTCGCCGATAACGCTCACCTTTAATTCTTATTCTTCGTCATGCAATATCTCGCAGATATCGGATATGTCACAATGAAGCGTTTGGCATATGCGGACGAGAATGTCGGTATTTAAGTTTTGATTTTTTGACAGCTTTGCCATAGACGCGGTAGAGAGACCGCAAGCCTCGCGCAAATCTTTTCTTATCATGTCTTTGTCAATCAGTAATTTCCAGAGTTTTTTATAGCTGATACCCACGCACTTCACCTCGGCTTATACAATAGGAGTATTTTATCACAAAAAGGCGAATAAAACAACACAAATTTACGAACGCAAACCTGCGCTTCAGGATAAACAAACGCATCAATTTCTTTTAAAAACCTATTGACTATTTTATAAAAACCCTTACTTGCATAGTGTAGCTTTTGCTTTCTCTAAAGCCAGTATTTATGCCGAACTTGCCTGAAAGTATCCTCAATATAGGTTAAATTGGTGCAAAATGCTGATTTGTAATTCAGAAAGTCTTGTTTTTAAAGGATTTTGCAACAACTCTATGCAAGTAAGGGTTTTTTTTATAAATGTTGTTCCATTGTAGTTTTTACTATCTAAATGTATTAAGTAGTGTCTGCTGATTAATTCATTTTTAAGCGACACCCACAATTTCGTCGCTCTCTTAAGCAAAAAAATAAAAAAGTGCAAAGAATATCCGCTTCTGAATCTTGAAAAGATTCGTCACGAATACGGATAATGCGATAGATGTCAGCGTTGTCTCTTCCAGTTTTGTACGGATGAGATCCAGACCATAGCAGCGTTTACTTAAGCTGAAGGCTCGCTCTACTTCAATTCTATCGGTATTATCCTGATATTCTACTTTTTGATCTTCTTTGGATGTTTCTCCCGGTTATCTGCCGATTCGGGCCTTGTAATGCTCCACCGCGTCCTGCAGGACCGTACTTTCATTGTATGCATCAAAGGATATTGTTTCGATTCGGCCATAACCGTCCTCATCGATACTTAAGTCAAATTTTGCGCCAAATTCCACGGGTGCTTTGGCCTTGCCTCTGACAAT
>Ga0153945_1000287_pt1 | contig 15578 bp, 18 predicted proteins | sample TSNJ029MetaG_FD_104720 | JGI IMG/M metagenome (GOLD analysis project Ga0153945, IMG submission 104720) | Attine ant fungus gardens microbial communities from New Jersey, USA - TSNJ029 MetaG | ecosystem: Host-associated > Fungi > Mycelium > Unclassified | place: USA: New Jersey, Wharton State...
GGATGCTCAGCCCATATTGATCTAGCTGGCCCTGTGCGTCCTCCACGCGGTGGGTGGCCTTGAGATAACCCAGCGCCGCCAACAAGGGCGCCATGCGCTCCCGGGAGACGGCCTCGCCGTCCTGGAGCGCCCAGGCATCCTGCGTGCGCGTGAGTGTGAGCGCCCGGCCGTCCTGGTGCTGAATGGATATGGATGCGAACTCACCGGTCGGCCGCGTGACCAGCCAAATGCCGTCTGTGTCCGTATTGCCGCCGCGCGTCAGCAGCCATAGGGATGCACAGAGCAGCAACAGCAGAGCCGCCAGTGCAGTCAATATGTACCTTTTACTTTTGCTCATCGGCGCATCCTCCGCGTCCAGACAAGCGCGCCGGCCGCCAGCACCAGAGCCGGCATAACACCGATCACAAAAGCTGTGAGCAAATAAGATTGCCGCGCGCTGGTCACCTGTAAAGGCGGATCAATCAGGGACTTCGGCTGGGTCACCACCGAGGCGCCCTTGCCTGCCGCCCAAGACACGCCGCCCATGAACGCGGTCAGGTTGCCCGCGAATTTGGCGTTGTCCAGCGAGGAAATGAAGTCGGTGCTGCCGTACAGCGCCACCTTGGCGCCAGTGTTCATGTTGTGGGAGGCCGCCGCCAGTACAAAGGGGCCGTCGGTGTCGCCGGGTTCCCTGTCCAGCGTCTCGGTGAGCGGATTGACCTTTCCGTAGCTGCTGCCCGAGGTGATGAACAGCGGCGTGATCTCCAGGCCGTCCGCCCGCGCTATACCCACGCTGCGGCAGCGGGACATGACTGTGTCCGCACCGGCGTCCAGCAGCATTTGGGTGACTGCGTGGTCTTGCACCCGTGGCCGCAAAATCACCGGGTTGCCGAAGTAGCGATCCGGGTCAGCCTCCACTACAAGGTCGGACCGCGGTGAGAGGCCGAACGCGGCCAGCACCCGCTCAAAGCGGGGCAGCTGGGGAGAAAGGGGGCTCAGAAAAAACAGGACCTTTCCGCTGCCCGCCAGAAAGGATTCCAACACCTGGCACTCCTCCTCGCTTAGATCTTGGACAGGGGACATGAATACCAGACAGTCCTCGGCCCCCAGGTGTGCGTCGTTATAAATCAGGTGGTAGGACGCCACCTGGTATTCGTCATTTTCCAGCACGCCCTGCAGGTAGTACAGGGCGTTCAGGCTCATCTCACCGTGGCCGGTCACAAAGTACACCGTGGGCTGGGGACCGCCCAGCAGCGAGGTAATGGCTGATGTGATGCGCTGTTCCGCCACGGTGCCGGTGGCGTAGAGCTGTTCGCCCTCCAGCTGCCACTCGTAAAGGCTGCTGGGCCGGATAAGCCGGAAGTCGCCGTCCACGCCGGGAAATGCCACAATAATGGCGTTGTTCTCCACCGGCTGGCCGTCCTGCTCAAAGCGCTGGGTATACAGCGGTGTGCGTATCGGGTCAATGTTCTGAACCGTCACGCGGGAGGAGGCCAGTTCGTAGCGCCGCAGCAGCTCGGTGATGGTGCGGTCCTCCTCGCCCTGGGGGTACACTGTGTAGACGACGATGTCCCGGTCCAGCTCCTGCAAGATTTGCCGCGTGGTGTCCCCAATGGAGTAAACGCGGTTTTTGGTCAGGTCCCAGTGCCAGTGGAGGCGCTCCTCCAACTGCTCGGTCACAACGGTGAGCACCACTGCGCACGCTAAGGCCAACAGGATCAGCAGTAACCAGATGCTCTGTTTTTGCAGATGCTTGGGGTTCAGAATGCTTCGCTTCATGCGCCGCTCCACCTCCTGCGCTCCATCACCATGCCGCTGAGAAACAGAAACAGGGCGCTGAATACAATGTAATACACAGCAGAGGACACACTGAAAGAGCCAAACTGGAACGGCTTAAAACGTCGGAACACCGAGAACCACTGCAGCACGCCGCTGAACCAACTGCTGCGCACCTGGGATACCAGCAGGTCCAGTGTCAGGAACAGCAACAGGAAGCCGTAGGTGCCCACCGCCGCCGAAAGCTGATTTTCGGTGATGGAGGAGACCAGCACCCCCACAGCCAGCAACGCGGCGCCCAGCAGAAAGAATCCGAAGTAGCCATTGAGGATCAGCACCATGGAGGGGCTGCCCAGCAACAGCAAAATCACGGGGTACACAAAGGTCAGTCCGATGGTGACAGCGAACACACTCAGCGCCGCCAGGTATTTGCCCGCCACGATCTGCGCCAGCGAGAGGCTGGAAGTGAGCAGAAGCTGGTCCCGCTTGGCGCGCTTTTCGTCGGCCAGCAGCCGCATGGTGAGAAGCGGGGAGGTGAGCATGAACACATAGATACAGTCATTTAGGGTGGTGTTGAACGCGGCGTTGCGGGTTAGTATGTTGTTGACCGCGAACAGGATGCCCGCCAGAAACAGGAACGCGCCGATGAACACATACCCCAGCATGGTCTGGAAGTAGTCCTTGAGCTCCCGCTGATACACCGCGCTCACGGCGTTCCCTCCTTTGCCGGCTCGATAGGGCTCTGCTCCGAGGTCAGACGCAGGAAAGCCTCCTCGATATTCGCCTCTGCGGGCTGCATGAGCAGCAGTCGCCAGCCGTTTTCGGCCACGGCGTCGAACAGCTTTTGGCGGAAAGCGCTGTCCGTGTATGTACATTCGAAGTCGGCAGCCCCGGTCTCCCGCGCCCGCAGCTGTTTGAGGCCGGTGAGCCCGGGCAGCGCCTCCAAAACAGGGCGGCACCGATCCGTGCCCGCCGTGATTCGCACGTGGAGCATGCCGCCCGTTGCAGACTTGCCCAGCTCCTCCACCTTGTGGTCGGCCACCAGTTCGCCTTCGCGGATGATGAGCACCCGTTCGCAGATTTCGGCGATCTCCGCCAGAATATGGGAGCTGATGAGCACGGTTCTGCTTCTGCCGAAAGAGCGGATCAGCTCGCGGATCTCCACGATCTGCACCGGGTCCAGGCCGGCGGTGGGCTCGTCCAGCACCAGCAGCTCCGGGTTTCCCAGCATGGCCTGCGCGATGCCCACCCGTTGCCGGTAACCCTTGGAAAGGTTGCGGATGAGGCTGTTTCGCATGCGGGTGATGCCCACCCGCTCACAAATGTCGTCTACCTCTTCGGACAGCCGGGCGCGCGGCACACCCTTGATCTTGCCGACAAACCGCAGGTAGTCCGCAACGGCCATGGTGTCGTATACAGGCGGCTGCTCCGGCAGGTAGCCCATGTGCCGCTTGGCTTTGCGGGGCTCCTGCGTCATATCGATGCCGCCCACCAGCACGGTTCCCTCGGTACAGGGCAGATAGCCTGTGGCCAGGTTCATCAGGGTACTCTTGCCGGCGCCGTTGCGGCCCAGAAGGCCGAGAACCTCGCCCTCGCCCACCTGGAACGAGATGTTCCGCAGGGCGGTCTTGTCGCCGTAGCGCTTGGTCACGTTCTGCAGCTGGAGCACCGCGCCACCACCTTTTAGAAACGGTTTTCCGGTTACCAAACCATGTAGCCGCCGTCAATAACCACAGTGGAGCCGGTCATGAAGCTGCTGGCATCGCTGGCCAGATATACGGCCAGGGGACCCAGCTCCTCGGGGCGGCCGGCCCGCTTCATGGGGGTCAGGTCCAGCCAGCGGCGTGCCCAGGGGCCATCCTCCTCCAGTGTCTTGTGGACCAGGTCGGTGTCCATGTAGCCCGGGGAGATGGAATTTACGCGGATATTGTAGCCGACCCACTCGGCGGCCAGTGAACGCGTCATATGTACCACGCCGGCCTTGGCGGCATTGTAGGACACCTGCCCCTGGGGGCTGTTCACGATAAAGGCCGACATGGAGGCCAGGTTGATGATGTTGCCTTTATTTTGCCTGATCATGACGCGGCCCACGATCTGGGACATGTACCATACGCCGTTCATGTTGATATCGATAACCCTCGTCCAGTCCTCCAGCGGTACGTCCTGGGCGTCTTGGTTGATGCAGATACCCGCGTTGTTGAGCAGGATGTCGATGTGTCCCCATGCTTTCATAACCTCGTCGCAGGCAGCTTGGCAGGAATCGTACTTTGCCACGTCCACGAAGATGGCCTCGGTGCGCACGCCGTATGTATCTGCGATTTCCCTGGCGGTGGTTTTGGCGGTTTCCAGGTCTATGTCCAGTACCGCGATATCGGCGCCGCAGTCGGCCATGGCCTCGGACATCGCTTTGCCGAGCCCCCTGGCCGCCCCTGTCACAACAGCTGTCTTTCCTTTCAGGCTAAACAGATCCAATACACCCATCGCTTGCTCCTCCTTTGATTGTTATCCTTCATGATGTTGCAACGCGGATATCCTTTGCAACCCATGTGTTGTGCTCTGTGTACCGCAGGGCTTCATATCCCTCCAGATTCAGGTTGACTATATCGCCCGGCCGGTAGGTCTTGCCCTGGGCGGCCGAATAGCCCATTTGCACGGCCGACAGGATCAGGTTCTCGCTGTCCCAGTAGAACAGCGCGTCAATGTCGCCGCTGTTCACCGCGTCGCCGAGCCTGCGGATGTCTCCGATGCCAACGGCCGACAGGTCGTCCTCGCCGCTGGCGATACCTAGGCCGTCGTTGGTGGACAGGAACAACACGCCTTCGATCCGGTACTTCTCCACCGACTGTTTAAGCAGCTTCCGCGCCATCTGTGCGGAGCCCTCTGTTTCAATCAGGCGGCAGACCGCGAACATCCCGCCGTATTTGACCTTTTGCTGTTCCACCGCGGCTTGTTCGATCTCCAGCGCGTGCGCGTCGCCTGTGCCGGGCAGCATGGTTATGTACATCCCGGATTGATGCATGATGCCGCTCAAGGTGTCTATTATGCGCTGCCCCATGTCGCTTGGGGAGAAAGGATTGATGTTGTAGGTCGCCGTTGCAATCTCGTCCCCCCGCACCGTGACCACCACACTGCCCTGATCCTTGGCGTACTCCAGAAGCGGCGCAAGCTCGTCGCCGCCCAGCGGCTCGATGCAGATCACATCCCAGCGTTGCTGAAGAGCCTGCTCCAAAACCGCCTGTTGTTCCGCGGCGGTGGGCAGGGTCGGCGCGGTGAGCTCCACCTGTGCATCCCGTTCGGCTGCCCACTGTTGCAGGCGCTCCTGGAGCTGCACAAATCCTTGATCCAGGGATGTGGTCGTCACCACCAGGATTCTGGGCGCGGGCTCATTGCATCCGCTTAGCAGCAAGGCCGTAAGCAATATACCCATGAGCAGGTAACGCTTGATTATTCTCACTCCGCTCTTGACTGATATCGGTCAAGAGTTGATTGATATCAGTCTATAATTTGTATACTACAATAACTTGTGCTTGATTGCAGTATAACTTTACCATAAACTCGCAACGAATTCAAGCCTAACTAGTATTTTTTTTAAAAATGACTTGATTTAGTCATTTAATTGTATTAGAATGACTTTAATCGGTCAATTACTGTTATCGATTTAGTGCCGACAAAGAAACAATGAACAAAATCGCAGCTGAAAATATAGGCAAAAAGCGAATTGTGGCTTTTGTGGAGGAATATTATGTCAAGGACAGCGAAGGCTTTGGCCTATATCAATCAGGAGGGATTTGTGACAGTTACCCAGTTGTGCGGCGAGTTTGGCATCAGTGAGAGCACGGCGCGCAGATTGCTGACCGGGCTGGCGGAACAGAGACTGGTGCAGCGTGTGCACGGAGGGGCAGCGGCCCTTGAACGGTCAAGATCCGCCAGTATGGTTATCCGTCAGAATACAAACCGGGAGACTAAGCAGCGAATCGCACAAAAGGCATGTGGGATTATTAACGAGGATTCCACCTTGATCCTTATGGGCGGCACCAATGTTGCGGCCATATGCCCGTTTATTAAAAATATGCGGCTCACAGTGATTACCAACTCATTTTTGGTGTTCAACGCGCTGCAGTATTCCTCCACAGTGCGGCTGATTTTTTTGGGCGGGTTGTTTAACCCGCAGGAATACGAGGTAGGCGGCGTTCTGGCCAACCAGGGTCTGCGCTTTATACGGGCGGACTACCTGTTTATGGGGGCTGCTTCATTCGATGAACGCAGCGGTTTTATCACAGCCACTCCGGCCGTGGAGCTGTACATATCCTGTATGGAGATCAGCAGCACGGTCTGTGTGCTGGTGGACAGCTCAAAGTATCACAGCGGCGGGGTAGGCGTGACAGCCAAGCCAAACAATGTCCACTATTTGTTTACGGATACAGGCTTGCCGGCGGAGGCTATCGAGCAATTTAAGAGCACCGGCATGCGGATTGTTTTGGCGGAGAAAGCGTAAGGTCGGACCGCCGGCTGATCTCCCCGCCGATGTGGTAGGGCAGGCCGCAGTTCGCAAAGGAAACGTATTCCCCGCGCTCGAACATAATGATCTGCGCCGACTCGTTCAGCCTGCGCAGGCGGGCCGCCGCCGAAGCGCCGCCAGCCACGCCGCCCACAATCAATACCTTTATTGCGCACTTTCCCCGGTGGTTTCGCAGTGCGCGATGACCTGGTCCAGCAGCTCGCCGGCGCGCAGGATCAGCTCCCTGCAGCCGGTGTCCTCCCGGCGGTGCCTCTTTTTGAGCTGGGCGCATTCGATGGAGCCCAGCTCCCGCTCGAAAGTGTGCACCATGTCGGCGCACGCGTCCTTGAGCCCGGCGGTCTGGTGGGCGCTGCCGGTGATATATTTTTGCCCGATGGCCGCCACCGCGCCGCACAGCGCGCCACAGGTGCGCTCGCAGCCCATGCCGCCGCCAAAACCGCCGATCAGCTTGAAAGACTCTTCCGGGATATCCAGCCCGTGCGCTTGGTCGGCGCCGTGCAGCACCCGCTCCGCGCAGTTCCAGTCGTTCATGGGATATTGGTTTTCAATCTGTTTGCGCGTCATGTCGATACACTCTTTTCTCGTCCGGTTCATTTTTGTTTCCAGCGCTTGTTTTTGTCTGCTGGTTTGTGGTCGCATAGAATCATCCTCTCTGGCAATTATCGCAATGGCAGCAAATAACGGGCTATTTCTCCTCTTGCTGTAGTATATAAGAGTTGCATTCATTTTGCAAGTTTTGACGAATCAATTAAATTTTCACCTGTGATTTCGTACGTTTTGCTTCTCAATACATGTCATCGTCGACGCGGATCATGCGGGCAATCTAATGGACGTAATATCCTCCGGCTCTTGCCGGGGGATATTTTATATCCGTCCGCGGCTTCGGTATAAGGCTCACAGGTGTTTCAGAACAGGCATATTTGTGAGGCACCGTCATTTTTGGGTGAATGACGGCGCCTCATTTTAAGAGCGGTTGCCTTGCACCACAGCGGGATTGACAAACACCGGGGCATCTGCTATAGTATATCCGTTACTAATTTACTAAACCAGTAATTCAGTAAATTCAAAATGATATTAAACTTATACGCCCGGCGGCGGGCGCCCGATAGAAAGGAAGCTGATTATGGAAATCCCGGCAATCACACAATTTCTCGACGAGCAGGGGCGCATTGCACGCCTGCCCGCAAAGCGCCGGACACGGGAGGCCGTGCTCGCCCATCTGGCCAGCCAATTTGAGAGCGGCAGGGTGTACACCGAAAAAGAGGTCAACGCCATTTGCGACCAATGGCACACCTTTCACGACTACTTCCTGCTGCGTCGCGAGCTGGTGGACCAGGGCTTTTTGCAGCGCAGAACCGATGGCTCCGCCTATTGGCGCGGAGAAGAGCGGCAGGCGCAAGCCGAAAACAAGGATCAGGAGGGCCGGTTGCCATGAGGATACCAACCACGCTCAAGCACAAGCCGGTTTATGCGGTGGAAAACTACGAAGAGGTGGACGGCCGCGGTATGGGCCACACCGATGCCAAGGGGCTCTCACTGGGGCTGGCCCAGTGGAACGACCGCGGCAAGGTGGACATCTCCGCCAAGGTCTGGCGCTACACGGGTGAGAAGTGGTCCCGCCAGTCGGAGGAGCTGCCCCTGCACCGGGTGCTGGACCTGGCACTGCTGATATTGGCAGCCAAGCGGCACATGCAGGACGCCTATCGCTTTCCGAAGCTCTACGATCCGGAAGAGCCGGTGGTGGACCGCATCGCCGTGCAGGGCGGCGCGATGACAGCCGCTGTGTGCACCGGTAACCCCTGTATCGACGAGGATATCAAGCTGTTTACCCAGGCCATGGCCGAGGACGACGAGCTGATCAGCGAACGGCTGCACCGGCTTTCGGACCTGCTACGGGAGCTGGGGTACGGCAGAGGAAGCGGAGGAGCACAAGGTGAATAAGGACAGACGCAAGGAGCTGCGCGAGCAATACAAGACGCGCAAGGTGGTGGGCGGCATCTACCGCATCGTCAACGGCGAAAACGGCCGCTTCTACCTGCAGAGCACCGACGACATGCAGGCGACCCGCAACTGGTTCGGCACCTTCCACGTGTTCGAGAGCTGTTCGCTGCCGCCCCTGCAGGGGGACTGGAAGCAGTACGGCGCGCAGGTGTTCTCGCTGGAGGAACTGGACCACCTGGAAAAAGGGTCGGAGCAGACCCGGGAGGAGTTCCAAATGGACCTGAAGACCCTGCTGGAAATGTGGGACGAAAAACTGCCCAAGGAAAACCGGTATTGACCCCGTACTTCCGGCAGCCGGGCACCAGCGGCCTTGACTTGGGCCGGGATTTGGTTTATACTGGGTGCACCAACAAAACTGAATATGTCTAACCGCCCGGCGGACCCTTGTGTTTGCGGGCGGAGCAAGGAAGTGAGTGAGAGTCTCACACAGTCCCGCTACCGTGTTTAAAGGCAAATCGCCTTTATCAGTCGGATCATTGCTGACACCACCCAATCTACGAGAGATGGAGAAGGGCTTACCAGCGTCACATTTTACAGCTTTCGTAGTCAATACGGGGCTGTTCTTTTTTGGGAGCGCCTTTCGCCAAATTAAAAAAGGAGACATACTATGAAACAAACTTCAAAGATTCTGATTGCGGCCCTGCTTTGCCTTGTACTCGCCCTATACGGCTGTTCTTCCGGCGCGGATGGGCAGGCCTTGTCGCAGTCGGGCCGGGACGAGCCGGTCGGTTCGCAGGCGGAGCAGGCCTCGTCCGGGGCGGAGGGCGCTGCCATCACCTTGACCGACAACCTGGGCCGCCAGGTGGAGCTGCCCTGCCCTGTCGTCACCGCTGTGGTGGCCAACCGCTACAACAGCGAGCTTATCCGGGCCTGCGGCGCTATCGACCGGGTCATCGCCGTGGATACCAGCACCGCCCAGGACAGGGACTACTGGGGCATGTTCGACCCCGGCAACGTCATCGGCAAGGGCCAGAGCGAGCTCAATTACGAGAAGATCGTAGAACTGGCCCCCCAGGTGCTGATCCTGCCCGAAAACGGCAGCGTGGACGAGGCTGTGGAAAAGCTGGACCCTTTCGGCATCAAGGTCTTCGTAATCTCTGGCTACGACACGGCCGACTTTAAAAACCAGACTGAAAACATCGGCAAAATGTTTGGTGTGGAGCAGCAGGCGCAGGCCTTTTACGACTACTTCAACGACAAGCTGACTTATATCCGGACCCAGCTCAAGGACCAGCCCAGGCGCAGCCTGTACCTGGAGACCACCACCGACTACTCCACCGTTGTGCCGGGAGGCGCCTTTTATGGCATGGGTGAAGCCTCGGGCGCATACAACATCTTTAGTGAAGATATCGACGCCGTCAACGCCGGCGAGGTGGACCCCGAAGAGGTCATTACCCGCCAGCCTGACTGCATCGTCAAGCTAATCACCCCCGCCCGGGCGCTTCCGGGAACCGGGCTGTACCACCCCCCCGAAAGGCAGCAGTTTGCGGACACCGTCTCCGCCATCAAGGCGCGGGCCAGCTGGGACGAAATCCCGGCCGTGCAAAACAACGACATCTACCTGATGACCCAGTTCAGCCACGGCGGCGCCTCCAAGCTGGTGGGCGCCTGCTACATTGCCAAGTGGGTCTACCCCGACCTGCTGCCCGACCTGCACCCGGACGAGGTGTTCCGCGCCTGGATGGAGGACTTCCAGGGCTTTGAAAACATTGAGGGGCATTTTTACGCGGCCCGGGAGCTCGCCTGAGCCATGGGCGGGCCGCTTGTCCACCTTGATGAATTGGAAAGACAGTACTGCAAAAGCAGCCGGAAAGCCGTGCTGCTCCTACTGGTTTGCGGCGCTCTGGTGCCTGTCTGCGCGGTGGCGTTCACCGGCGTGGGCGCCGCCGATGCCTCCCTGCGTGACATCCTCGGCGCTCTGCGGGGCGCTCTGCTCCGGGGCGGCCAGCTGCAAAACGCCAACGAAAAGATCGTGCTGCACCTGCGCCTGCCCAGAATCGCCCTGGCCATTTTGTGCGGGGCGGGGCTCTCGGTGTCGGGCGCCGCGCTGCAGGGAATCACACGCAACCCAATGGTCAGCCCATTCACCGTGGGGATATCCTCCGCCGCGGCTTTCGGGGCCTCCCTGTCCATTGTGTACGGCCTTGGGCCTTTCGGCGGCACCAATGCGGACATTGTGCTCAGCGCGTTCGCGTGGGCGCTGCTTTGCGCGGTGCTGGTGTACCTGGCGTCCAGCCGGGCAGGCATGACACCGGAGTCGATCATCCTCACCGGCATCGCCGCCAACTACCTGTTCAGCGCCTGTGACAGTGTGGTGAAGTTCTTCGCCAGCGACTACCAACTGGCCGCCGCGGTCCAGTGGCTCTTCGGCAGCCTAAACGGCGCCGCCTGGTCCCAGGTGCTGGTGGTGCTGCTGGTCTCGCTGCCCTGCCTGGGGGGCATCTATGCGTTTGCCCAGCCGCTCAACGCGCTTTCCGGCGGCGACGACGAGGTCGCCAAAACGCTGGGCATCTCCCCCGGCAGGGTTCGGGGCGCGGTGGGGCTGCTGTCGGTGCTGCTGACAGCAGCCATTATCAGCTTTACCGGCGTCATCGGCTTTGTCGGTCTGGCGGGGCCCCACATAGCGCGCTTGCTTATCGGCGGCGACCACCGCTTCCTGCTGCCCTTTTCCGCTGTGACAGGCGCGCTGCTGGTGCTGGCGGCGGACACTGCGGGCCGGGCGATTTTCGCGCCCATCAATGTCCCGGTGGGGATCGTCGTCTCGTTCTTGGGGGTGCCTGTCCTTGTGCACCTGATCCTAAAGCGGCGCGGGGAGGTGCGGTGACATGTACCTGCGAGTAGAGGCGCTCAGCTGCTGTTACGGGAGCAAGGGTGTGCTGGAGGATGTCAGCTTCGGGGCCGAAAGAGGCAGTGTCGTGGGTTTGCTGGGCCCCAACGGCGCGGGCAAGACCACCTTGCTCAAATGCATCGGCGGCATGCTTCGCCCCCGGCGGGGCAAAGTCCTGCTGGCTGGCAGGGACCTGGCCTTGCTGCCGGCCAAGGAGCGCGCCCATTTGGTGGGCTATGTGCCGCAGAGCGCCCATGGGACTATGTCGGCCAGGGTCGTGGACATCGTGATGATGGGCCGGCTCCCGCATCTGCGGTTCAGCCCGGGCAGCCGGGACCGGCAAATCGCCTTTGAGGCGATTGAGCGCCTGCAGCTGACCGAGCTGGCTTTCCGTGAGTTCGACCGCCTCAGCGGAGGCGAGCGGCAGCGGGTGCTGATAGCCAGGGCCCTTGCACAACAGCCCGAGCTGCTGCTGCTGGATGAGCCCACCAGCAGCCTGGACATGAGGCATCAGCTGGAGGCCATCCGCATCGTGCGCGGTTGCGCCGCCAAAAACAATGTGACCGTGGTGGTATCGCTGCACGATCTGAATCTGGCGGCCATGCTCTGCGACCGGCTGCTGCTGCTGCGCGACGCCCGCTGCTTTGCCCTGGGAAACTGCGATGAGGTGCTCACCGCCGAAAACATCCGGGAGGTCTACGGAGTGGACACGGAGATCAGGCAGGCCCACGGGCGCAGGCATGTGCTGCTGATGCGGTCGGACGAGCCGCGATAAGCATTAGACCTGTTCTGAAACCCCTGCGCAGCGGGTTCCAGAACAGGTCTATTCAGGAAAGCGGATGACAAAGCCGCTTTCCTGTTTTTCGTTATGGGTACCATTCGTGCAGAAGCTGCTCGATGTTTGCCACAGTGCGCTCATCCACAAAGTGCTCCAGCTTTTCGACCAGATCCAGCTCGTTGTCCGACTGGTTGATATGGCAGAACAGCCGGTGCAGCACCTCGTGCCTGCGCAGCAGATATGCCCCGGCGGCCTCCCCCTCCTTTGTGAGGTGGATCACGCCGTAGGGCTCAAACTCCACCATACCGCTTTCCCGCAGCTTCGCGGCCATCTTGGAGGCGGAGGGCGGGCGGACATTGAGCAGCGCCGCCAGCTGGTTGACGCGGATGTATTTTCCCTGCCTTGCGTGGCGGTAGATCATTTCCAGATAATCCTCCATTGTGTGCGAGATATCCGGGTGCTCTTTGCGGTTGTAGCCTCTAATGGTGTAAAAATCGCTGCTCGCCATCTTATCGTCATCCTTCCGGTTGTAACCTGCGCGCCGGTATTCGAATAGAATAGGTGCAGGAAACAAAGTTTCCCATACCTAATACTATGAAAAAAGATGACTAATTATCAGAGAGGTGGCAGTATGAAAGCAAATAATCTAACAAGCCTGCGGGAAGGGGAAAGCGCCAGGGTTGCCTCCCTGCTGAACACCGGCCGCATCAAGCGGAGACTGCAGGACCTTGGCCTTGTGGAGGGAACGCGGGTACAGTGCATTCAGAAAAGTCCTTTCGGGGACCCGGTGGCCTACGGCATTCGCGGCGCGGTCATCGCGCTGCGCACCGAGGACGCACAGGGCGTGCTTGTCCGCTAAATCAGATCATTGAAAGCGAGAGGGTAAATCGACATGGTCACAGCGGATCAGGCTGCGAACAAAGAATTTATGGTTGTAAAAACCAATACAACAGATCAGATCATCGCCTTGGCTGGAAACCCGAACGTGGGAAAGAGCACGGTGTTCAACGCGCTGACCGGCATGAATCAGCACACGGGAAACTGGCCTGGCAAAACAGTGGGGAGTGCGCAGGGCACACATCATCACCACGGCAGCGGTTATATTTTCGTAGACCTGCCCGGTACATACTCCATCATGGCCCACTCCGCCGAGGAGGAGATCGCGCGGGACTTCATCCTGTTCGGCGGGGCGGACGCCACTGTCGTTGTTTGTGACGCCACCTGCCTGGAGCGAAACCTGAACCTGGTACTACAGGTTATGGAGCTCACCGCCAACGTGGTGGTGTGCGTGAATTTGTTGGACGAGGCGGAGAAAAAGGGCATCCTCATCGACCTGGAGGCACTGGAGAGGGAGCTGGGCGTCCCGGTGGTGGGCGCGAGCGCCCGCAGCGGCAAGGGACTCGCCGAGCTGATGGAGAAGGTGGAGGCCCTGTGCGCGGGCGCCATCCCGACCAACCCGCGGGGGGTGCGGTACAACAGCGCGATCGAGCGGGCGGTCTCCCCCCTGGCACTGCTGCTGGAGCAGCGGCTGGAGGGGCGCATGAACAGCCACTGGCTGGCGTTGAGAGTGCTGGAGCAGGACACGACGCTGGCCGCCGGCATCAAAAAGCGCCTGGGTCCCGGCCTTTTGGACGACGAAGCCCTGTGGGAAGCTGCCGACGCTGCGCTTGCATCCTTGGAGGCCGAGGGGATTTCCCGGGAGAAGCTGGGGGACATGGTCGTGTCTTGCATCGTGTTCTCGGCCGAGGAGATCGCGCTGAGCGTCGGCGGGGACGCCGCGGGCTGCGCCGGCTGCGGGAGGTGCGGCGGGGCTGTGGTCCGCGCGGGAGGCGCCGCGGACCGCGATCGGCGGCTGGACAAAGTTTTGACCAGCCGCCGCACAGGCATCCCGATCATGCTGGCGCTGCTGTGCGGAATACTCTGGCTAACCATTACCGGGGCCAACTACCCCTCCCGGCTGCTGTCCGACGGGCTGTTTTGGGTGCAGGACCGCCTGACCGGTTTCTTCTGTTGGGCGGGGTCGCCCGACTGGCTGTATGGCGCGCTTGTGCTGGGCGTTTACCGGGTGCTGGCGTGGGTTGTCGCGGTGATGCTGCCGCCCATGGCCATCTTCTTCCCGCTTTTCACATTGCTGGAGGACTTCGGCTATCTGCCCCGCGTGGCTTTCAACCTGGACCATCAATTTAAAAAGGCCAAGGCATGCGGAAAGCAGGCCCTGACCATGTGGATAGGGTAAAAGCCGTGTGCCGAAATCCAAAAGAATTTTCCCCGCCAAATCGCTTGTATAACTGAATTGGACAGGCAGAAGAGCCAATTATAATAATGTATCTGTTGACAAACCGTATGCAATCGGGATAGAATTTACATGAGATTGCGTAAAGGAGAGAAAGCCATGGACTGGAACCATGTCGTAGAGTCCTCGTTGGAACAATTGGATTTTTATAATAACAATCAGGGCAAACCTGCGGCCTTTCGTTTACCACGATGCCGGTCACCGATTAGGGTGATAACCCCAGAACCATTGAAGAAGTGACGATGTGTTTCATGACCGTCTAGGTGCGCGTGAAGAACGAGATTAGGATATCCTTGATATATTGATATCGTCTCGCATAAGAATTCTCGATTCGGATCAACTCAAAGCCATGCTTGCGGCAAATTTCCATCTTCTTGCGATCCCGCTTTTTAACCGTTTCATCGTCGAAATGTTCCTTGCCATCCAGTTCAATCGCGAATACAGGCAGTTGATTGCCGCGCTCATAGATGACGAAGTCAAAGCGGCCGGAATAGAACATATCCAATCCTGTAAGGTTCTGCGCAAACACCTGAGAAATGGCCACTTCCCGCTGAACCACATACTTGACCTGTTCCGGCATGATATTATCGATAGCGTGGTTAATATTTTCCAGAAACGCAGCCTCGGTTTCGGTACTGTAAGGTTTAATGCCCAGCGCCCGGGACGCGGCTGTTTTCTGTGTCACAACAGATTCTCCGTTGGTTTTGACATACTCCACCAACTCGTAGAGATCGTCGTCAACCTCTGCCGCATGCAACCGACCGATCTGCGTGCTGTTTGCGACCAGAATGAGTTGCTCTACAGCGCGGGATGTGGCGACATTGATCAGTTCCTTATTCCCCTTCAGCCAGTTGTAGGTTGAGGGAGACGTCCTGCCGGTCAAAGCCAGTGAAAACAGAATGACATCCTTTTCATCCCCCTGGAACGCATGGACGGTACCGCAATTCACGTTATCAATCTTACGCTCGTCCAACAAAGACTGAATCATTCGCCTTTGGTTGACAAATGGGGTGATGACGCCGATCTTCCTGTCACGGTTCTTCAGGACAAAATCCACGATATACTCCGCCTCCAGAGGAGCGGTATTGCGTATATCCGGCTCGCTTTCATTGATCTCGGTAAATACCAGCGGCTGGTTACTTTCTACCTTGCTCAGGATTTTAAGGCGATTGTTGTAGTATTTCTTATTGTTGAACTCAATGATCTTTTCATGACATCGATAATGATAACTAAGCAAAATCTCATCGCTGACAGCATCGCAGGCAAGAAACGATTTGTAAACCAATGTCGTCAATTTAGCAGGAAGCGGTAAAAAGCTGACAAAAAGCACCGATATAATTCATATAAAAAGCGAATTGACAAAAAGAAGCCTGCAAAACAATTGAAGTGGATACCCAACAGGGTA
>Ga0153945_1000288_pt1 | contig 15559 bp, 16 predicted proteins | sample TSNJ029MetaG_FD_104720 | JGI IMG/M metagenome (GOLD analysis project Ga0153945, IMG submission 104720) | Attine ant fungus gardens microbial communities from New Jersey, USA - TSNJ029 MetaG | ecosystem: Host-associated > Fungi > Mycelium > Unclassified | place: USA: New Jersey, Wharton State...
AATGATTGTAAATGAATGGCTTTTAGCTGAGTTTATTGGTGAACGTCATCAAGAGAGAATCGATATGATATCAAAAATTGAAGGAAGACAAAAATAATTATCGACTAGAGGTGGAAAGATGCATTGCGTAATGGAGCGATTAGTATTATATGTTAATAATAATCATGTATTAGATACAAATTATCGAATTGCAGTTTATACATTGCAACATATTAATGCTGTTGTCGCTATGAACATTGTGGAGATGGCTAAAGCATGTTATGTTTCACAATCTTCCATCAGTCGATTTTGATTAATCGTTTCGTAAGGATAGGTATTTATATTTTTAATAAGATACTACATAAAAAGGAACCTCCTCAATCAATATGACTATCTTTTAGTCATCTAGTTGAGGTTGGTTCCTTATTTAATTTGTATAAAATTTCATAACCATATACATATAGCTCTATTAACCTAATCATATATTGAACAACAATTATTTGTTTGTCCAAATATTGGGGTACACTTCAAAGTCAACGTTCTGAGAAAGATTTATTAATCTTCCTTCTTCTGATATAATTTTACGGCTAATTCTAATGCTAGTAAAGCTATTTTTTGCTTTTCATCTAATAACACATCATTCCCTAGACTTCTACTATCCCAAACTGCTGTATCTAAGTTATCAGTTGCATAGAAGAATTGAAAGAATTCTTTCTCTAAAAATTTAGAAGCTGCACTCATTGCTGAACATTCCATATCAACACAAACACAACCATCGTCTTTTCTTTTTTTCATCTTTTCTCTAGTCTCGCGATAACAAGCATCAGTTGTCCAAACTTTACCTTTCGTATGTGAATATTTGTGTTCTTCTAATACTTTCTCAAATACATCCACATAGTTCTCATTAACACTAATTTCATCGCTACTTGGATAATAATGATAACTTGTTCCTTCATCACGAATTGCACTTGTAGGAACAATAACACTACAATCTTCTATTTCTTTATCTAATACTCCACAAGTACCAAATAAAATTAATGTTTCTAATCCATATGCTACTATATCTTCATAACTAGCAACACAAGCAGAAGCACCTACTCTAGACATAAAGAAAGCAATAGTATACCCTTTATAATGTAATTCATAGACTGGTACTTTTCCGTTAGCGTTACTTATTTCTGCAATCACTTTTGTTTCAGGAAATAAAGAAACAACACTCTCTACTAATTTTAATGAAAAACAAGAAACCCCTATACTAGGAAAATTCTCTTTTCTTTCCAATACATCACTAGCATTAATAATCGCTTTTTTATTCTTATCAAATTGTTCTAAAATCATGATAACCTCCTACTAATCATGGATTGGTATTACAATCCCATCATATTTTTCTTTTATAAATTTTGCTACTTTTTCTCCTTGTAATACTTCTAATAATGCTTTTACCAATTCATTATTTTCATTTCCTTCTTTTATTACTAAATATGTTTGAGCAAAAGAACTATCACTAGATTCTAATGCTATCACGCATAATTACCATTAATCACTGCATAATCAACATCTCCTAAAATATAATGTCTGCGATTTAAAAAAGGTGGTAGTGTACGGAAATCTTCTGCCCTGCAGTATGGCCTATATAGTTTTCTGAATGTAGTAAAGTAAACGTAATCTATTCTACTTGTTTTAAATAAATTAATAAAACTGAAATATCTGCAGGATTTATCCCAGAAATACGACTCGCTTGTCCTATTGTTCTTGGTTTAATCTTATCTAGTTTTTGTTTTGCTTCTAACGATAAGTTTTTAATTACTAAATAATCAATACTCGGAGGAATTTGTTTTTCTTCCATTTTTTGTTGTTTCTCTACCTGTCTTTTCGTTTTCTCAATATAGCCTGCATATTTTATTTCAATATTGACCGCTTTAATTTCTTCTTTCGTTAGATTTTGATTTCCAATGAATGCAATAATATCTTGATAATTGATCTGAGGTCTTTGAAGTAATTCTTTCGCAGAGATTCCTTCTGTTAATTTGCTAGAACCTAACGTTTCTAAATAATTATTAATTTCATGTTTTGGAGTAAAACGAATAGTTGATAATCGTTCTATTTCTTCTTGAATATGTCGTTGTTTTAATCGATAGCTTTGATAGACATCTTCACAAACTAATCCAATGTTGTATCCATACTTTCTTAATCTTTCATCCGCATTATCATGTCTTAACAATAAACGATATTCTGCTCTACTAGTTAATAATCGATATGGTTCTTTTGTTCCTTTTGTTACTAGATCATCTATTAGTACACCAATATATGCTTCATCTCTTCCTAGAATCAGTGGTTCTTTATTTTTAAGTTTTAATGCAGCATTAATTCCAGCTATTAATCCTTGTGCTGCTGCTTCTTCATAACCAGATGTTCCATTGATTTGTCCAGCAGTAAAGAGATTTTGAATTACTTTTGATTCTAATGATGGTTTCATTTGTAAAGGATCAATGGCATCATATTCTATGGCGTAGGCATATTTTATTATTTGACAGTTTTCTAATCCTGGAATTGTTTTAATCATTTTCTCTTGGATATGATGAGGTAACGATGTAGAAAAACCTTGCACATAAATTGTGTTTAGTGATTTTGATTCTGGTTCTAAAAATATCTGATGTTTTTCTTTATCACTAAATCGAACAACTTTATCTTCAATTGAAGGACAGTATCTTGGGCCTACTCCTTCTACAATCCCTGAATACATACTAGATAATTGTAAATTATCATTAATAATAGTGTGTGTTTCTTGATTCGTATACGTTAAATAACAAGGCGTTTGCTCATCAATTGGTGTAAATGAAGTTGTTTGATAACTAAATGATAATTGATCATCTGTTCCAGGTTGTATGGTTGTTTTAGAAAAATCAACACTTTCCATAGATACCCTAGGTGGTGTTCCTGTTTTTAAACGAATGATTTCTAAACCATATTCTTTTAATTTATTTGATAACTGTAACGATGTTTTTTGATTATCTGGTCCTATCTTTGTAATAGTATCTCCTACTAATACATGCGAACGCATATAGGTTCCGGTTGTAAGAATAACTGTTTTAGCGTATATTTTTTGATTGTTCTCTAAAACAACTCCTTTTACTTGTTGATTCTCTATCATTAAATCTTCTACCATTGCTTCTTTAATCTCTAATGATGATTGCTGTTTTAAAATAGATTGCATGTATTTAGGATATTCAATTTTATCGACTTGGGCTCGTAATGATTGTACCCCAGGCCCCTTTGCAGTGTTTAGCATTTTCATTTGTAAATAAGTGGCATCTGTTGCTTTTCCCATTTGGCCACCTATTGCATCTATCTCTCTTACAACAATTCCTTTTGCAGGTCCTCCAATCGATGTATTGCATGGAAGACTACCAATATTATCAAAATTTGCTGTTATTAATAACGTTTTTAATTGTAACCTTGCACTAGCTAAACTTGCTTCTATACCAGCATGTCCTCCACCAACTACGATTACATCATACATATTTATCACCTTCTTTTCTTTGCTTTATCATTATAACAAATTATAGTAATAGTAACAATTACTATCCAACGAACAAAAAGAGCTACAACAGATTAGCTTATCGCTTTCTGTCATAGCCAAAATGATTTTCTTATCAGTAACGTCCTCCACTACCGATTGATACAATTTCAAATGTAGTACTATATGATGTTCCACCACTAAAGAATTGAGCTCCATTTTGTAACCCATAATATAAATCTACTTTAGATCCATTAATATCTCCACCTCTATCCAATACAATTCCATAGAAAGGATCTGATATTGAATAATTGTGATTTGAGACTTTAATAATTGTTCCAAATGGAATTGATGAATCTGCAGCTAATACATAATATTCGTTACCATTTAATGTATAGGTTGCTTTTCCCGAATTATTAACACCATTTGTTACATCTACTCCAGCAGCAGTTCTTCCACTACAACCATAGCAATCAGCACCATAAGATGTTAATCGACCAGTAAAAGTTGCTCCTACTTGAACAACGCCATAGCCTGTTACTTCGTTTATTGGTTCACTAACAATCGTTTCTCCAACAACTTCCTCAGCGACAACTTCGTCATTTTGATAGGTAATTCGATAAGTAATTTCTTTGACTCCACTTACTCCCTCTTGTACAATTCTATCATCAGCGAATAATTCTACTGAGGTATCAGCGTTTCTTTCGGTCGTATACGCTATTTCTTCACTTCTGACTTCCTCTACATAAGTAACTCTAGTGATTTCAATGACATCACCTTCTAAATATAAAGAATCCAATTCAAGATTTATTATATCATTTTCTTGTAATTCAATATGTAATCTATCTAAGATTTCTGCTACTGTTCCACTATTAACTAGATAGCTCATTTCTTCTTTAGCACCATCTTTTAATGTGACAGTTACTGGCTGACTTGTTGAATTACTTAATGTTAATTCAGAAATAGCTCCTATAGAAGTCAATGAAAAACCTATAGATACATAAACTACAGATAAAACAATCATACTTTTAACCATAAAATTTGAATATTTGAATATTAATCTTATTTTATTAAACATAGAATCCTCCTTATTTAATGCCAAAGACTCTCATTGCATTACAAGTAGTTGCTTTAATTACTTCTTCTACTGGTAATTCTTTTAATCTAGCAATTTCTTTTGCAACATATTGTACATTTGCAGGTTCATTTAACTTACCTCTAAAAGGTACAGGTGTTAAATAAGGGCAATCTGTTTCAATTAATAAATGAGTTAACTCTATTTCAATTGCGACAGATTTAGGTACTTTAGCATTTTTAAAAGTAACTGGGCCAGCCAACGATATCATATAATTTATATTGATAAATCGTTTTGCCATTTCAGCACTTCCACTATAACAATGCATAATTCCATAATGGTTTGTTTCTTTTAGTATTTGATAGGTATCATTGAAAGCATCTCTACAATGGATAACTATTGGTTTATTGACTTTTTTAGCAATCTCTATTTGTTTATAGAACATTTCTATTTGTTTTTCTTTCGTCACAGTATCCCAATAATAATCCAAACCGATTTCCCCAATGGCAACAACTTTTGGATCATAACTTAATTCTTCAATTTGTTTAAGATCTGTTGTTGTTGTATCATTGCAATCATTAGGACCAATTCCTACAGCTGCATAAATAAAAGAATACTCATTTGCAATTTGCACTGCTTTCTTACTCGAGGCAGTATCATATCCAACAACCAGCATATAGTTAATTCCTTGTTGTAAAGCGTTATCTATATATTGTTGTCTATTTCCAAATAGTTCTTGACTATTTAAATGGGTATGTGTGTCAAAACACATGCTATCACCTCGCTTTACTATAGTAGCATATTTTTTTTATTTTTGCAAATTACTAGTAATGTCGATAGTGTAAAATAAGTAGGGAGGCTATGTGTTATTTGTCAAATACAATATAAATAGTAATATTAATAATTCTTTCATTTTAAGAAAAAAATATGCTAACTGGCTTAATCATTATATAATGTATTTAGGCTTTCGTTATAAGTTGTCGAAAGAATGAAAGAGTATTTATTTATATAGTTAAGGATCTATAAAGATAGACATAGTACTCTTCTAAACACTTGTGATAGAATTCAAAGAATTTAAAAAAATTGTTATTTTATATCATCTATGTGTATAATCAAGGTAATAATAATGATTTAGCTATTATACTTAAAACAAAACAGGAAAGTAGGTATACCATGAATGAAAAAAAAGAGCTTATTAAGAACATTGAACATGTAGAAGAAGAAATAAATCATCAAGAGTTATTGTTCAGTGATTTGAATAGTGCTAAAAATTTATTAGATGGTTTAAATGAAATTTTACATAAAATTAGTAATGAAGTTCTAAAAAAGAATATTGAAACAACCGTGAATAAATATTTAGATACTGAAAAATCTAAACAATTAATTACTAATTTTTTAGATGCTGAACTCTCTACGCAAGTAATGCAACAGATGAACGAAATGATTCGATCTGAAATTGAAATCTTTAATTTTGCAAATCAAACCAAAGAACTACTAACAGATATGTTTGATGATTTGCTTATGGATTACGCTAAATCCAAATCTCTCCCTATCGTAAATATTATTAAAATTAACCAAACAGAAATCGGTAGAACAAAAGGTGAGTTTTTTCATGAAAAATTTGAGGAAGTATTAAATTTAGTTCATTTGGATGAACCTGTTATGTTGGTTGGACCAGCTGGTAGTGGTAAAAACCATGTTGTTTTCCAAATTGCACAAGCTCTTGGTAAAAAAATGTATTATACAAATAATGCATCTAATGAATTCAAATTAACTGGTTTTATTGATGCAGGTGGAAATTATCAAGAAACACAATTTTATAAAGCTTTCAAAAATGGCGGATTATTCATGTTGGATGAAATTGATAATTCTGACTCCTCCGCATTAATTGTCATTAATTCAGCCTTAGCAAATGGCTATATGGCTTTCCCACATGCTACAATTAATAAACATCCTGACTTTAGAATTATAGCTGCTGCAAATACTTGGGGTAAAGGAAGTGATTTGCAATATGTAGGAAGAAACATTTTAGATGGAGCTACTTTAGATCGATTTGATAATATTTTCTTTGATTATGATCAAAAATTAGAAAAAGCATTATATCCTAGCCAAGCAATATTAGAGTTTATGTGGACATTAAGAATAGCTGTTGAAGAGATTAAAATGCTGCATATTGTTTCAACAAGAGGTATTGGAAAAATGTATAAAAAAGAAGTAAATCATATTCCTATCGAGACTATTTTACGATCAAATGTCGTAAAAAATCTTAAACAAGATGATGTAAATTTGCTGATTGGTTGTATGGCTTCCTATATTAATTTAGATAATCCATATTATCAAGCGTTAAAAGAATTAGATATAGGGCGATAACAATGTATAAATATTATGAAAAAAATGGTTATCATATTATGTATTATGACTTTGATTCTATGAGTGATTTTTTGCAATATTTAAAAAATCAACCTATTAATACAAATGTTTTTGGACCTAGTACTTTAGTTAGTCATCAGAGTAGTTATTCATGGTATAAAACATACAATTTTGATGAGGCAATTGAATTAGCAACGTATGGTAGTAGAGAAGAATTTGATAGATTTTATAAATTGAAAATTCAATTAGAAAAATTTATTAAATTAGATATCAAAAAAAACATACAATCGAATGATTATGTTGGATATACGCCAGATGTAAAAGCGTATTTAGAGGGTAATCCTTTATCTATGTTTAATAAAATAAGGCCACAAAGAAAGAGAATCGATATCTATTTTAATTCTGCAAATCTTGTTGGTGTTTCTACATCCCAAATATATAATCGAGGTGTGATTACCTTATGTTTAGTTGAAATGTTAGAAGCATTAGGATTTAATGTTAGTTTAAACGTGTTTGCAATGTCTGAAAAAAATAAACAGATTCATTATGCTAAATTTACGTTTAAAAGTGAAAATGAACATTTAAATAGTCAAAAACTATTTTTCCCAATGTGTCACCCATCTTGGTTTAGAAGATTAATTTTTAATTTGCGAGAGAAGACCCCTGATATTTCTGAAGATTGGTTATTAGGTTATGGTAGTACTTGTGGGGTAGAATTAATAAGGTCTATTATTGATTTAAAGGAAAATGATATTGTTATCTGTAAACCTGATGAAATGGGTGTAAAAGGTGTAGATTTGATAGTAGATGCTAATGCGATGTTTAAATACATTGATAACGAAACAAAAATTAATGGATTTGAATTATTGAATCGTTAAAATTTTGAATCTTATTTAGTCAAATTATGTGTAGTTATTTCAAGATGTTTCTTAGTAAAAAGAAAGTCCCTTAATTTCCTTTAGCCTAAAAAAAAGAGTGGTTCAAGATGAAGTACTAGCCTTTCCTCTCGTAAATATAATAGCAGGACCTTATAGGTTTAACTTTAAGTTCCTGCTTTATATTCGTATTAATTTAATACTTATCCCAATTCTTCACCGTTGGATTCTATTACTTTTTTATACCAGTAAAATGAATCTTTTTTATATCTATTGAATGTACCCTCCCCATAGTCATTTAGATCTACATAAATCAATCCATATCTCTTTTTCATTTCACCTGTGCTTGCTGCAACTATATCGATACATCCCCATGGAGTATATCCCCATAGTTCAACGCCATCATCAATAGCTTCTGCCATCTGTTCAATATGTTGCTTCATATATTCAATTCTATATAAATCATGGATAGTCTTATCTTCTTCTAATTTATCATCTTGCCCTAGTCCGTTTTCTACAACCATTATAGGCAGTTGATATCGATCATATATTTCATTTAAGAAGTATCTTAATCCTTTAGGATCAATTTGCCAACCCCATTCACTTGTTTTCAAATAAGGATTAGAAGCTCCAAATATCAAATTTCCTGTAGACATATCTACATTGGTATCAGTAGTAACGCATCCAGTGGAGTAGTAACTGAAAGTATAAAAATCAACACAACCTCTTTTTAATGTATCAACATCTTCCTCTTCTACATTAATAGAAATTTTATTTTCTCTAAAATATCGTTTTGAATAATTTGGATATGTTCCTCTAACTTGTATATCAGAACACATATAAAAGATATTGCACCTTTCTTTCTGTGCTAATAGTATATCATCTGGGTGACATGTCATTGGATATTGGCATATACCACCAATCATACATCCAACAAGATATTTAGGATTAATTGAATGAGCCAATTGCACAGCTTTTGCACTCGCAATTAACTTATGATGCAAAGCATTATATTGTTTATTTCTTTCAATCTCTTCATCTTTTTGATCTTCCTTTACATTTTTGTTAGTAATTAAAACACCAGATCCTTGTTGCTTACTTTTAACAGACTGAATTCCTGATGAGAAATAAGCATTACCTTTTATAATAGTACTATTAATTTCATTGAACGTTAGCCAATACTTTACTAAATCTTTGTATTCTTTAAATACTACTTCGCAATATTTTAAATAAAAATCAATACACTTTCTATTTAACCAGCCATCATATTTTTTTGATAAATGATACGGTAATTCATAATGTGATAAAGTTACAAGAGGTTCAATCCCTCTTTTCTTTAATTCTGTAAATACATTTCTATAGAACTCTATTCCTTTTTGATTAGGTACTTCGTCATCTCCATTAGGGAATATTCTCGTCCAATTTATTGACATACGGAACATCTTAAATCCCATTTCTGCAAACAATGCAATATCTTCTTTATAATGACTATAAAAGTCAATTGCTTTATGAGATGGGTATACTTTTTTTTCATCAATCGTATCATTAAATTCTCTTGGCACTAGTCTAGATCCCAATGTAAAGTGATCTGCAATAGAATCCAATTTTCCTTCTTTATTCCATGCTCCTTCACATTGGTTCGCTGCTGTTGCTCCACCCCAGAAAAAATTTTCTGGAAATCGTTTACTATAACTACTCATTCTCCTCCACTCCCAACATATAAGTTAAAATAAATGTTACTACCATTCCAACAGCTGCTGCTATTAAGAAATAGATTAAATTTGATGCTTTTGGTCCTACAAAAGTAACGATAGCAAATATACCACCAGATCCTGGGAAGGCATAACACGCTACACTGTTAATTCCGATAATAATACCTGCTACTGCATTTCCAATCATAGCTGCATACAATGGTTTTTTATATTTTAATGTAATCCCAAACATCGCTGGCTCAGTTACACCAGCTACATACGCTGTAATTGCACATGATAATGCTGTTGATTTTAGCTTTGTTCCTTTTGCTTTGAATGCCACTGCAGCTGAAGCTGTCGCTTGATTTAAATTAGAAATAATCATAGCTGGTAAAAAGAATGCATCGTATCCTAGACTAGCAAAAGCCGATGTCCAATATGGGGTCATCATCGTATGCATCCCAGTCATTACCAATAATGGTAATGTCGCACATAGTAAGGCAACACCTACAAATCCTATAGTATCATAAATTGTAGTAATTCCTAAAGAAATATATGTCCCAATATAATATCCAAATGGGGCTATAAGACATAATCCTAAGGGGAGAATTATTAATAGAGTAATTAAAGGAACTAATAACGATTTGAATGCATCTGGAGAAAATTTAGAAACAGCTTTCTCAATTTTAGCCATAACATAAACACACATTATAATTGGAATTACAGTACTAGCGTAGTTAGTTACATAGACTGGTAATCCAAATAATGTCATTTTCAATCCTTCTGTTGCTGCATTAATAAAGCTTGGATAAACAAGCAATGCACCAAACAACATACCCAATCCTTGATTAGCTCCAAATTTTTTTGCTGCAGTTGCCCCTAAGAAAATTGGAAAGTAGTAAATAAATGCATCTCCAACCCAATACAAGATTTGGTAAGTTGTACTTGTTTCTGGTAGAAAACCAGCCATATTAGCAAGCATATAAAGAACTTTAATCATACCTCCAGCTATCATCATAGGAATTAATGGAGTAATACATCCAGATATACCATCCATAATTCCTGTAATAGCTCCTTTAAAAGTTAGCTTTTGCTTTGGTAAATCTTCATCTAAATTCTCATCTATCATACCCTGTACCTCTATACCTCCTATCTTGCAAATGTTTTTGTAAGCATCCGCAACCGCTGGACCAATAATGATTTGTAACTCATCATTAGACCATTGTACTCCTAGAACCTTGTCTACCTCTTCTATTTCATTCACTTTTACTATACTTCTATCTTTTAAATTAAAACGTAATCTAGTGGTACAATGTTGAAAATATGATATATTTTCTTTACCACCAACAGCAAGTAATATAACTTTTGTTAACTCATCATACTTGTTTGACATGTTATTTTCTCCTTTTAGTTTTTTAATCTATACAAACAACATATTGTGCATTTTATATATTGTATTTGCTAAAATAAAACCCCATTAAAGTTTTTACTTATCTGGGGTGATGCCCTTTCGGTGACAATCCTCTTTCATATATAATCTATTAACATGTATAAGTAAGTACAGTAATTCTTCCTTAGTACATCTTTCTTGAAATTCTTCATATAAATAATCATCTATTAAGCAAATACATTTATATGTATTTGGATATTCTTCTATCATATTTTTATAGAGTTCTTCACTACTATTTGAAAACATTTCATTACTTGTTTTTCTTTGGACAAAGAACTTTAAATGATTTTTAAATCTAAAATAATTAAAACTGTTTTTTTCTACTTTAAAACTGAAATGTTTTTCTACTATTTTTGTAACATGAACAATAACTTTAGTAATTTTGTTTTCTAAATTATTTTCTTCATTTTTGCATTTCGTTCCATCCAATGCATTTATAAAATGCATGGTTATACTAGTTACCTCTCCTTTACTTAAATGTATATTCATTTTCTCATTTATAGTTTTAACCATCCATTTGGCAATGTTAGTAATTATTGGATATTCATATTCAAGCTCATATGAATATGGGAGAGTAACGTTTAATCCTTTGCGATTTCTAACAATTGCAAAGTTGATATGATCAGCAAGAATAAAAATCAAATTAGGGTTAAATTCTCCTTCTATCTTTTTCTTTGCTACATCAAGCATTTTTGTTGTTAAAATGAAAATATCATTAGGAATTTCTTTAAGTAATCCATGGTACTTATTATCTACATCATAGAAGCTTCTTTGTATTCTTGACATATCGGTTATCTCATAAGGAATATTACCAAAGCCTACTCCTTTACCAAATATAATCACTTCATGATTTTCACCATCAAGTGCAATTGCAATATTGTTATTGATTTTCCTGATAACTTTCATGAAGTATTCCTCCTCTACTTAATAAGAATATCTCCCCTATTTACTATTTGATTATAATAATCAAGTTGAACTTCTTTGTCATATCCAGAAATAAAAATAATCATCGTTGTCATGTCTATAGTGTTTTCCTCCATAATAGTATTGTCAAATTTCAGAATTGGAGTATTACTTTCTACTCTATCTCCAATTTTTACAAGGACTTCAAATCCTTTGCCATTCAATTTAACAGTATCTAAACCAACATGAACTAAAATTTCTAAGCCTTTTTTATTCTTTATACCAAACGCATGTTTACTATCTGGTAGCATAATAATTGTTCCTTCAATAGGTGAAGCAATTACATTTGTTGATGGTATGATTGCAAATCCATCCCCCATCATTTTTGTAGAAAATACCTTATCTAGTACTTCTTCTATTTTTATACACTTACCATTTACGGGTGCAACAATATTATCTGTTTCTTTACTAATAAATTTAAACATAGCCATCCTCCTTGTACACAAAAAAACTCTATGGGCATTTTTCCTTAAATAGGTTATGCCTCAAAGAGTAACAAGCCTTCTGTTCTATTTACAATTAAATAGTAACAGTAATTGCAATTGTTGTCAATAATTTTTTTTCAAGATAACTCGGGTTTTAAACACTTGTTTCAATTGGAATTCATGCTTGTATAGCGTTCAGATCGTTGACGATTGAACACATTGCGGCGGTCTAATTACGCTATTCGTTACCTTTGTGCTCCAATATATCACCCGGCTGACAATCCAAAACGGTACATATTGCATCAAGCGTAGAAAAGCGAATTGCACTGACCTTACCGGTTTTTATTTTAGAGAGGTTGACATTGGAGATTCCCACTTTTTCTGCAAGCTCATTAAGAGAGATTTTTCTGTCCGCCATAATGCGGTCAAGTCTTAATATGATAGCCATAACAACCTCCTACAGCGTTTCGTCAGATTCTTGTTGAAGCAGGCAGCCATACTCAAATATCAATGCAAGACAAAAAAATACGGCAGTGGCAACTATGATTCCAAGATTAATGGATGATGTGGCTTCAACTGCGGGTACGAATATCATTAAAACCAGCAATCTCAAGGGCGGCATTATTATCTCATTTGCGATAAGTAATAATGAAATAGTCCTTATTTTATTTGAGTTTTTCTTGGTAAATGGTGTACCCTCACGGCTTATATCCTTAAATATAGAGCTCGTTACAAAAAGGATTACCGTCATAATTCCCCCACTTAACATTGTGAATATCATTAGTGCACGAAATTGTGTCACGTCGCCGTCAATTGGTATATTAAGACCAAACATGTCGATAACTGCACCGCCTGATTTCAAATCAAGCAATGGAGCAATTGCTATTAATACTACCTGTGTCAGAATCGCCATTATCAGCACAATACCGCCGATTTTCAAAAATGTGCTTAAAATATTACTCATTTTTATAATTTTGCCTTTTTGGGTGTGCATAGTAAAACCTCCTACAATTTGATTTTCGGTTTTATCATACCATCACATTTTATGTTTGTCAATCAATATTTAATGTTAAACATTAAATATTATATTTATAACATATATTAATTAATCTGCACGCCAGCACTCCGAGCATAATAAAACCTTCGGTTCAAAAAACTGAATGTAGTTTTGATGTTGCATTATACAAAATTTCGCCGTAGTCATATGTAGTCCGATAACATTTGTCAAGGCGGTTTGTCTAATCTTACAAATAATTATTAAATGAGGGTTGATATTCGGTTTTATCTGTGTTACACTTGTACACAAATTTTAACGGAATGTTGGGAGGAAAAAGCAATGAAAACATTGGAAACTGAACGTTTAATTCTTCGCAAATTTATGCTGGATGATTTTCCCGATGTCCACAGCTATGCGAGTGTTTCCAAGAACACCATTTACATGGTTTGGGGGCCAAACACAACGGAGCAGAGCCAGGCGTTTATCAGCATGGCTATATCAAAAGCAGAAGAAAATCCATGTACAAATTATCAATATGCCGCTGTTCTGAAAGAGACTGGCAATCTTGTCGGAGCGTGCAACCTTGCACTATCCGGCGATGAAGCGGAAATCGGTTGGATATTGCATCGCAATTATTGGAAGCAAAGCTATGGAACTGAGATGGGCAAAGCTTTGCTTGAACTCGGCTTTGATGAATTGCGTCTCCACCGAATTCTCGCCCATTGCGATGCAGAAAATATCGATTCTTACAGGGTGATGGATAAAATTGGTATGCGCCGCGAAGGACTGTTTTTTGAAAGTCGCCCCGCACACAAGCAATCGGACAAAAAATATAGCGATGAGTTATCCTACGCCATTCTGAAAGACGAATGGGACACCGGGAAAGAAATAGCCTATTACAAAACACTGCCCGTTATTTTCGATGACTTTATTGATTTGCCGGAACTTTCAGATGGAGTGATTCATCTTGTTTGTTTTCAAAAGAGACCGGCGATACCCGAAAAAAAGTATGTTCCCGCATATGATTTTGCCATCTGCAAGGGCGGCGAGAAAGTCGGTGAAATCAACCTGCGCATCGGTTATGCCGGGTTTGGTCCGGATGAAAGTAGTCTGTATTACGGCGGGCAAATCGGCTATAATGTAGACGAAAAATATCGCGGCAACGGGTACGCTGGACGTGCCTGTCGGCTACTATCGCCAGTGGCAAAGGCTCACGGCATGACAAAGCTGTTAATTACAAACAACTATATTAATACCGCTTCGCGGCGGGTCTGTGAAAAACTCGGTGCTCGCTTCCTCCGCGTGGCTCGGCTTCCAGAATGGACCGACCTTTATAAAGATGGGCAGCGATTTTCAAATATTTTCGAATGGAGCGTGGAGTGATGGAGCTAATATTCCCCACTATCGAACACAAGCAAGCGGCTTTGGAATATAAACAAGAACACATTAATTGCAGCGAAGCTCACATTCACGGCAGCAGCGGGTTTATGCAAGCCGACGATTACGAAAGCTGGCTCGATAAAATCACATGGAATCAGACCAAAGCAACCTCCGATTGGGTGACGGGTTCAGTTTATTTTGCTATCGTTGATGGCAAAATTATCGGATCAATAGCAGTTCGTCATTATTTAAACGATTCTCTCTTGAAAAGCGGCGGTCATATCGGCTATGGAATCCGTCCATCGGAACGCCGCAAAGGGTATGGCACAAAGATGCTTGCCCTTGCGCTTGAAAAATGCCGTGAATTAGGAATTGAAAAAGCTCTCGTCACTTGTGATAAAGGCAATATCGCTTCTGCAAAAACCGCGATGAAAAACAGTGGTGTTTTAGAGAACGAGTTTACCGAAGAAGATGGAAATATCGTTCAGCGTTATTGGATTACAATATAACTGAAACGAGCGGGCACACAAACGCTCGCCGCCTTATCGGTTTACAATTCCATATCCTGTGTCCTGCACGGTTGTTGTTCCCGTGTAATACGATGGATTCTATGCGATAGCTACCAATCTTGATGCCATTAATGAATATCAAGAAATAATCAATAACAATTCCCAAAGATATAAGATTGAAGACTGTTTTAGAGTACTTAAGACAAACTTTAAGGCAAGACCTGTTAATCATAGAAACGAAGACAGAATCATAGCCCACTTCATGACCTGTTATACAGCTCTACTTATTTACCGATTATTAGAAGTAAGGCTTAATCGAAAAGGTAGA
>Ga0153945_1000289_pt1 | contig 15524 bp, 10 predicted proteins | sample TSNJ029MetaG_FD_104720 | JGI IMG/M metagenome (GOLD analysis project Ga0153945, IMG submission 104720) | Attine ant fungus gardens microbial communities from New Jersey, USA - TSNJ029 MetaG | ecosystem: Host-associated > Fungi > Mycelium > Unclassified | place: USA: New Jersey, Wharton State...
AGGCTATTTATCAATGATAGAAAACAGGGCATCAGAGAATAAACAGGTTTATTTTGGAAAAATTGGTGCGTTGGTTATATATTACAGCATTCTTTTTCTTGGTGTAGTTATAATAAGTGGCTTATGCTACCTTGTGTTTGTAAAAAGAAATGAAATAATCGCAACTGGAGTTCTTTGGAATAAAGATGAGTTGGTGCCGGGTATAGCTTGTATAGCTGTATATTTAATGGATAAATGTGTTCTTGTTCCGATTTTCCTGGTGGCATTAGGAAAAAGATACAGTTTAACTAAAACAGCAGTCATATTGGTGATATTGACTTTGGCTGGAAGGGGATTAGGATTTTTTCCGGGAATAGCGCAGTTTAACATCTGGAATATCAGTAAGAAAGCAGAAGATTTTGTGATATTGTGTGAAAGTGACACCAATATCGTTCCCGCGGGTATTATTTTGACGTTCTGTATTTGTATAGTGATAGGATTATTATTTACTGTTAGAGAAGGGAAGAGATAAATGAATAGTAATTTAATGGGATTAAACAATAATGTAATAGAATTTGAAATTGAAGGTATTAAAATACTGGGGAACTTTGAAAATTCTCAGGTAATCGGACTGACAAAGGATGGAGAGATGCTTGTCCAATATATCAAGAAAAATCATATAATTCCCAAAGAAATGAGCAGTGAGAATACATTGCTATTCCAGGAATTGATGTCAAGAGACTTTTTTGTGACAGAAACGAAGAAACAATGTAATAATTTGCTGGATTCATGTTATCTTCATGTGACAGATCATTGCAATTTACATTGCCTTGGTTGCTATTCATATATTTCTCATAGGAATGCTGAAGATGATTTAAGTTTAGTGCAAATACAAATTATACTAAAAAAACTAGTCGAAGCAGGAGTAGGATCGTTAATTATATCAGGTGGAGAGCCGCTATTCAGAAAAGATTTAAGAGAAATATGCCAATATGCTAAAAGTGAAGGAATAGATACTTTACAAGTTATTTCAAATGGTACTATGCCGAAAGAATGTTACGATCAAATCATTCCATTTATTGACAAATTGACAATTTCGGTGGATGGATATGACACTAATGTGACATATATACGAGATGAAGGTATTATGCCATCGGTAATAGATACCATAATCTATTGTAAAGATAAAGTAGAAACAACATTTGTTGCTACATTACATAAGAAGAATTTATTTGACCAACAGAAGTACTATGAATTGGCAGAACGGTTGGATGTAGATTTCAATTTCAGCCTATTAACCGTAGAAGCTCAGGATGAGTTATTTAAAGACTATATTATTACAGAGAAAGACTTTGCTAAGAATATTGAGCTTGCAAATAAAATCAGTAACAGGAGTGAAATTCATTCTACTCCTTCCTGTAATCTTGAGTGTAGGAAAGCTTGTGGAGCAGGCAAAAAGATGATCAGTGTTTCGGCTAATGGAGATGTTTATCCATGTCATATGCTGCATCGTGATGAGTTGTATATGGGAAATATACTGGAGGATAGTCTGGAATCAATATTATTCTCATCTGGAAATTTGTTAAAAGACTTTACAGTTGATAATAAAAAGAAATGTAAAGAATGCAAATATAAGTATCTATGTGGAGGCGGTTGTAACGCCAGAGCGTACTTAGAGACAGGGGATTTTAAGAATACCGACAGTACATGTATTATTTCAAAGGCTTCTTTAGAAGGATTTTTCAGCCAATTTGACGAAAAGAGTTTATAATCTCCATTACATATGGGTTTTATAAAAATATCACATGAGAGGGGGAATATACTATGTTATTTGCAACAACAGCTAACGCTAAAAAAGCATGCAAAACTGTAGGAGCTCCAGTAGTAGGATGTTTTATTTGGGGCGTATAAGTAAGGAAATGCCCTCAAGTAATTTAATACTTGAGGGCCTCTTTGAAAAATGATGGAGGAGTAAAGGCATGCGAAAAGCAACAGGGCTTAATGCAGAATTATATAAATATAGAAAGCAAAATTCTTATGCTATTACAGTCGGTCTTTTTATTATTCCGATTTTTTACGCTTTAGCCAGCGTATTTAACACAAATCCATTTGCACAAAATAATCAAAGTTTGTGCTACTGGTTGGGAAATGTAATGCTGTTGAATAGCATGATGTATGCATCACCGATTATTTGTGCGTATATAAGCTGCCAAAATTTAGCCAATGAAATAGAAAATCAGCACTTGAGTTTAATTGTGCAGAGGCTTGGAGATAGAATCAAAGTATATAAGAATAAAGTGATATCAAATATTATAGTTCTAACTCAAATTTATGTACTGTTTATTATTGGGTGTACGATCATATATTTTGTGGCATATAATCTGGGAGCCAGTGATATTACCGGCACTATATGGGGACCGGGATATAACATTGAAAGTGTTGTTATGCTTATGGAATTCTATGTTTTTTATTGTTTGCTTATTCCTTTGATTATTAATGGAATCAGTATTATTATAACGGGAAACAGTAAAATCATTATTCTTTTTATTATCATAATTTTTATGACAAGAATGTTCCCTGATAATGGCCTTACCAGTCACTTAATGCCTTGGAATATTTTGAAACAAATGAGTATAATTGATACAACATCGGGTGGAAATGATTTGAGAATGTCTGTTTTAAGTTTGACTAATGTAATAGTTATCAGCGGTTGCATAGGTTGTGCATTCTATTTCGTAGGAAAAAAAGCTATTAAAAAGAAGAATTTATAGGAGGTGTTATAAAAATGATTAAATTGTCCGGAAAAAATATTTTTCTAATTTTTATAACATCATTTATATATAATTTTATGGTAATTATTTTTTCTTTTTTACTAATGGAGATCATAGACAACATAAATCAATACAATTCGGCAGATTTTAAAATCTATTCTGTTCTTGCGGTTGCGGCGATTGTGGGTCAAATTTGCTTTTTTGCAGTTTATAATGTTCTGAAGGGGAAAATTGCAGAAAAGCAAATGGTTATAATTAAAACCAGAGTATTGAAAGGTATTTTTAAATTCCATATAAGTTACTTTCATAAATCAAGCGTGGATGATTATACTTCATTTTTTTATAATGATCTGGGATATATTAAAGAAAAATATATCAATCGTATTTTTGATCTGATTGAAAATTTTGGAATGCTCATTATGGCAGCTGTTAGTATTATATTTATTTATCCGTATTATGCAGTGGCAATTTTCCTGATTGTATTGATCGCGTTGTTTCTACCAATTTTATTTTCGAAAAAGTCAGTTTCTTTTATGCAGCGTATCAGTGAGAAGAGCCAGAGTTTAATGGCTTGGCTGCAAAATAATTTTAAAGGATTTGAAGTGATAAAATCTTTTGATATCAGCAAATTTATTATAGAGGAAGGAGAAGTAAATATAGCGGGTTTTGAAAATGCTGAATATAAATTTGATCTATTTATGAATTTTGTTCAAATTGGACTAAATTTTATTCTAACGATACTCACATTATTGACCTATATTGTTGGAGGATATTTGGTGTTGCGCCAACAAATTACAATGGGGGCGTTGATTGCATTATCACAATTACTGTTTAAGGTAGCATCTCCAGTGGTCAACATTACATCATCAATTGGCGATATTAATTCAACAAAGAATATTCGAGAGAAATTAAATGAGATTCAGTACTATGAACCTGAAAAAAAATTGAAGTTGGAAACGAAAACAGGAAATAATGAATATATTTACGGTCTTGAAAATGTATCATTTGCTTATCCAGAACAAGATTGTATTATCAAAAACATCAATTTATTATTAATGAAAGGAAAAAAATATGCTATTGTAGGAGAAAATGGAAGTGGAAAAAGTACATTACTCAAACTATTGGCAGGCTATTTTGAAGATTATACCGGTAATATTTTTTTGTATCAGAATGAAATAAGGTTAATTGATGAGAAAGATATTTCTAAAGCTATTTCATTTATAACCCAAAATGGTTTTATATTTAATAAATCAATAGAAGAAAACATATTTGTGATGCGAGAAAATCAATCAACAAAAGATATAGATAAATATTTTAATGCTTTAGGATTTGATAATGTGCTTTTGAAGCATTCAGACGGATTAAAATATAAGCTCGATGAAAATAATACCCTTTCTGGCGGCGAATTACAAAAGATATCTATCTTGCGAACCCTACTGAAAAATAGCAAGATTTTACTGGTGGATGAAGGTGATGCTAATTTAGATAAAGATAGTAAGACTAATTTATACAATATTATAAAAGAAGAATATTATGATTTAGTTATCGTAGTTACCCATCAGTTGGATGAAAGCAATAAAAATATATTTGATGAAATAATTTACTTGGAAGAAGGACAGATAAAAAAATATTTTCATAAGGTTGGGTGAAGAGTATAAAAAATTAGCTTTTCACCTTTGCTTTGGGTTTGTCGGGTAAAATGTGTAATAGAGATCGTTATCAATGATGTCGCCCTCGCCGATATAATGTCGGAGAGGGCGGTTTTAATATTATAAGTGAGCTAGCTTCTTAGTTGCTGCGATACCATTGCTTTGCCGTCATGATATTCCACCTTGCCGTAAGCTCCGTTAATAATTTGAATCCGCGGGGTGGTATGGCCTATATCGGTATCATAAAGTACAGGAATATTTAAACATGCAAGCCCGTTTTTTAGGGCGTCAAGCAGGATAAAATCATCTGCCTCAAAATTATCGTCAGGGTCAGGACGTCCGAATAGAATGCCGTTACAATGCCTGAACCAGCCGCATACGCGCATTTGCCAAAGGGTGCGGTAAATCTCTCCCGACCACATTTCGCTGACGTTGCTTTCCAACGTCCAGATGAAACCATCACTCTTGTATTTTTCCAAAAAGTCCGGCACAGGAGCAAACCTTGTGGCTAGCAGTATGCGCAGCACATTCATGCAGCCGCCAATCATACGCCCTTGAAAGGTGTGGCTTTCTTTGCCGTCCAGGGATTTCCATATGGTCTTTTCATTTTTCACTGTACTATCAGAATAAAAGTCTGAACTCCTTTGGGTAAATTCCTTGTTTGACATCGCCTCGAATGCTGCTAATTGATATTTGTCAACGTTATGGAGTCCCATGTCGATAAATTGCTGGTGTTTCGATACTTTCATATCCAAGTTCGCGCATTTTAGTATGGGCGTTGTCCATTCTTGCAAGACCAAATGTCAAGCAGGTCGGAATCGGTCATGGTCCTTTCATAGAGTTCATCTAGAGAAACGCGTTTGTGGCAATGATAGAGTTCCAAAAATTCCATTTTATGATTGCACTTCGGACATTGTAGGGGGTCATAACCGAAGGATAAAAGAATGAGAAGCCGCCATTTATTGAAATCCAAAATGGTCCTGCGCTTCGATTTAGCTACAACTTTATGAAGGTTTTCGTCAATCTCGCGATGACGGGCATAGAGACCATAATATCGTGTCATCTTATAATGCTTTTCAGGGATGTATTGGAATTAAAGGATGGATGGGAACGGAGCACCTGTCGAGCCATTTATAAGATGAATCGGTTGCCGCTTCGATTTCTGAATCTTTTGACCAATGGCATATTGGACAATGAGCAGCTGCTGGACTGGATTGACAAGGTAAATATAGAAAGATAATAACTGCTCAAGGCGATATTTGTGAGGATATTGACGGGAGAAGAGATAAGAGAGGATGAAGAAAATGAGCCAGGAAGAAGGAAGCTTTAAATTAGTGGTTCCGGCAGATACTACGATTATAAGATCGTGAAGAACTGCATAAGGTAACTTATATTCCAAATGTGGAATATGTGAAACGTTCTGAAGAAACGCTGTATCTGCAGGTTTTGCTGTCGGCAGGATTGCACAAAGTGGCGAGTAGAACATAAGACTAGACAAAGAAAGTAAGAAATATCTGCCAGTGAGCATGGCCGGAGAGGAATCGAAAGTTTGATTCTCTCCGGCTTTTTGTATGCTCTACAGGTAAGCAAGCTCTATAGATCAGGTAATTGATCTGATTATTACCAGCCTCATGTATTAAGTTTAAATTTATTGATACTAAGGAGCAGTGTCAGACATAATTCCTGATATAGATCCTCGTATACTCTCTAATTCGTTTTTATTATTTTATTCCTATCTCCATTGTCGATATTTTGTAGAGGTGCTAAATATTGTGGTAACATGCCATAATACATATGTGACTCTGAAAAGTGAAATTGCGCTCATAGTCTTAAGAATATTTATTGCTTAATAAATTAAACAAATTAGACAATTAGAATATCCATAATTATAATTATAATTATAATCAACAGATGACAAAATACTAAAGGGATATATAAACTAATCATGGGGGATAATAACTACTAGCCGCAGTGTGGGCAGCAATAGGAATAGCAGTATAAGAACCTGAAACGAAATGTACATATGTTATGGCCTGGAGGAGGACAACAGTAAAGATATACCAGAGGACAATCCTCTGATTGCAGCAAAGATGAGAGCAGCTATTGCGGAATTCCTTCATGATAATGACGCCCCGTATGAAATCTATACAAGGATGGGACTGGTTCGTAGTTGATAATGATGACAGGAAATATGGAAAATCTAATTTTAGAAGGGAATAAGAAATGCTGGACATAGATAAGTTGATTGAGGAGATGACACTGGAAGAGAAGGCAGGACTTTGCTCAGGTTCAGATATGTGGCATACGAAGCCTGTTAAACGCCTGGGGCTTCCTGCGATTAAGATGAGTGATGGTCCTCATGGCATGAGGACCTTTAACGAGGAAGGCAAAGTGATTCCTGCGATATGCTTCCCTACCGGGAGTGCATTGGCCGCTTCGTTCGATGTTGGGCTGCTTGAATCAATTGGTGCAGCACTCGGGGAGACTGCCAGGGCTACAGGAGTTCATACTGTCTTAGGACCATCTGTGAATATGAAGAGAAGTCCTTTGTGCGGAAGGAATTTTGAATACCTGAGCGAAGATCCTTATGTAGCAGGAGAGTTGGGCAGTGCTCTTGCAAGGGGCATTCAGAGCAAGGGAGTTGGTGCATGCCCTAAGCATTTTGCAGCCAATAATCAGGAGACGAATCGCATGAGTGTGAATGCGATCGTTGATGAGAGGTCACTTCGTGAGATTTACTTATCGGCCTTTGAGATGATTGTTAAAAAAGCTTCACCGCATACCATGATGTGTTCATATAATCGTATCAACGGTACCTATGCCTGTGAGAATAAACATATTCTTGATGATATTCTTCGTAAAGAGTGGGGATATGACGGTATTGTAATGACAGACTGGTCTGCCATGAACAAAAGGCCAAAGGCACTTGCAGCAGGTCTTGAACTGGAGATGCCAACATCTTATGGTGAGAATGACAGGCTGATTGCAGAGGCGGTGAGATCTGGTGCGTTATCGATGGATATTCTTGATGAAGCTGTGAGACGACTGCTTACATGGATAGACAGAGAACTGGAAGGAACAGCAGATGCAGAGGCGGACTATGATAAGGAGGTACAGCGCGCGCTTGCAAGAGATGCAGCTGCCAGATGTGCTGTCCTGCTTAAAAATGACGGAACGCTTCCTCTAAGGTGGGGAGATAAGATAGCATTCATAGGCGGGTTTGCCGATAAACCCAGATTCGAAGGAGGCGGCTCAAGCCATGTGAATGTAACAGACGCTGTAAGTGCTCTTGCATTTTCCAGGGACATACCAAATATTTCATATGCAGAAGGTTTTAATACAGAGGATGATCTTGCAGACTGCGTATTGTTAGCAGAGGCTGTAAGAGTAGCATCAGAAGCAGATACCGCTGTGATTTTTGCCGGACTACCGAATTCATTTGAGTCTGAGGGGCATGACAGAAGCACACTTGCGATTCCTGAGTCACAGAACAGGCTTATAGAGGCTGTATGTGCTGTTCAGCCAAGAACAGTAGTTGTATTCCATGCCGGAAGTCCCGTATATATGCCATGGAGAGGAGATGTGTCCGCAATTCTCTATATGTATCTTGGTGGTCAGGAGGTTGGCAGTGCAGCAATAGATCTTTTGTTCGGTGATAAGAATCCATCAGGTAAGCTGGCTGAGACATTTCCCTTACGTCTCGAAGATACATCGTGCTATATTGACTTTCCGGGAACAGGATATGATGTCAATTATGCGGAGGGAATATATATAGGCTACAGATGGTACGATAAGAGGAAGATCCCTGTGGAATATCCATTCGGTTTTGGTCTCAGCTACACCACGTTTGCTTATATGAATATGCGTCTCTCCAGTGACAGAATAATCGATACAGACACTTTGACAGTATATATTGACGTGCAGAATACAGGTACCCGTGCGGGAAATGAGATTGTTCAGCTATATGTACAGCCATGTGAAGGCAAGATTCTTCAAAGACCTGTGAAGGAACTTAAGGGTTTTAAGAAGCTATCTCTGAAACCGGGAGAAGTAGGTGTGGCTGTATTCGAACTCGACAAGAGAAGCTTTGCAGGTTATAACCCTGGTTTGTCAGATTGGTATGTGGAAAGCGGTAATTATGTAATACGCGCGGGTTCATCTTCAGTGGATCTGCTATTATCTGAAAGTGTCTTTATAGAGAGCACAACCAAGCTGCCTATCTTATATAGTGACTATATGACTGTTGGAGATCTGTGGGACTGTGATCTGGATGTTGATGAGGCATTGGAGCTCATGAAGACCAAGCAGGCTGATCTGAGCGCAGTAGGTCTGTCTCCTGATCAGATAGCTAGGGATAGTCATATGGAGGAGGTTAAGAGAGGAATGCCTATTCATGCAACAGTAAGTATGAGTGAGCGGGACATGAAAAAGGTTTATGAGGCACTCTATAGAATAAATGGACTTGAAGGAAAGGAAAATATACCATTATAACACATTATAAAAATTAAGAGGAGGTTTTCTCACATGGCAATTATTTCAATTGATTTTTTATCACAAATGATGTCACGCACTGTTTCGGCTAAAGTCATATTACCTTTTGACGGGTACACTCCTGCAAACCCATATGACTATACAGCTGAAGTGAAACCATTTAAGACACTGTACTATCTGCATGGATACAGTTCCAATGCAGAGATGATTCTGTCCCACATCAATTTCGCTGAGCTGTCAACTGCCAAAGGCTTTGCTGTAGTTATACCCAATGGTGAAAATTCATTTTATATTGATCAACCGGAAGAGCGTACATTCTATGGCAGATTTATAGCAGAGGAACTTGTAGCGGTAACGCGTAAGCTATTCCCGCTTTCTACGCACCGAGAGGATACATTTATCGGCGGAATGTCCATGGGTGGATATGGAGCGTTAGCGCTCGGCAGTCGTTATATGGATACATTCTCAAAAATTATCGCTATGTCTCCGGCTATATACCCTTACGATTTGTCGGATATGGGTATTCTGCCACTTCCTTTGCTCAATAGAGTATTTATAAGCAAAGAGAATTATCAGCATTACTATGATCCGCTTACCATACTCAGTCAAGCAAAAGACGCGGGCAAGGAACTGCCAGGTTTGTATGTGTGTTGTGGTACCGAGGATGACCGAACATACGTTGTGGACTGTAAGTTTGCAAATGATCTCCGTAAAGCGGGTATTCCTTTTGAGTATTGCGAGAGCGAAGGAGCACACGATTCGTCTTACTGGAACAAAGTACTGCCTGAGTCGATGGATTTCATGCTGCGCGACTAATAGAAGGTAAGAGCATCAAGTTAAAGACCACTTGCTGCATTGTGGACAGCAATAGGAGGGGTATATAATGAAAAAAGTATTAAACCTGCAAGGAGGTTTATATAGTGTTGTATGTAATCACGATGTGGAATTTAAAATAGTTCCTGGTGAACTTGGGAGTGAGACTTTAAAAAAGAGTCTTTCTATGCAGATGCTCATACCGAGATCTGAGGATAGGACAAAAAAGCCGGAACCTTTTACAATTGTACTGTATATAACAGGTGGTGGATGGAAGACACCTCAGGTCAGGTATCGTGTTCCGACAATGGTAAGGTTGGCTGAGAGAGGGTGGCTTGTTGCTATGGCAGAATACAGAGGCAGCGAGATATGCAATGGTCAGGATGCAGCAGAGGATGTAAGAAGTGCCGTTTGTTATATTCGCATGCATGCATCAGAATATGGAGGGAGTCCGGATAAGATTATTCTGCTTGGGGATTCCGCAGGAGCACATCTTTCTATGCTTGCCGGATATCATGGAGAAGAATTCGATTCTCCGAATGATAACTTAAGTGTTTCCGCTGAAGTATCCGGTATTATAGAATTGTTCGGTCCGACTGATCTTGTGCGCTCCATGAGAGAATTTGACACGAAGGAAATGGAATCTCATCCTGTTACCGAGAGTGTGAAGTCAACATTTGCAGCACTTACAAAAACACCTGATCTTGATAAACAGGCAGAACTTCTTGAGCCTCTCTCTATTCTGTCGCGAATCAGCCCTGAGGCTAAGATTCCACCGACACTGATCGCACAGGGTACCGAAGATTTTATAGTTCCGCCATGGCACGCAGAGGAACTGTATAATGCTCTTACGAATGCTGGTAAGGATGTGGAATATTATCTTCTAAAAGGTGCAAGGCATGGAGATAAGAGATTCTATGAGGATGAGATGATTGACTACTATGAAAGATTTATTCAGAGATGTACTGAGGAGAAGCAATGAAACAAAGAACAATACCTATGACACATTGGATATGGCGACCAATATGGGATGAGAAGCTGCATGAACAGCCAGTCCTTGTCTATTTTAGAAAGGAATGCGAGTTTTTACGAATTCCTGCAAGCTATAAAATATGGATATCTGCAGATACTCGTTATAAATTATATATAAATGGAGTATTTGTTGAATTGGGTCCCGCAAGGGGTGACAATCATGCTTGGTACCGTGATGAGATAGATATTGCCTCTTATCTGAAAGAAGGAGGTAATGTACTTGCAGTAGAGGTTCTCCGATATCCTGTAGCACATACCGATGGCAATTTTAGCATGTTCCGTACATGCACACCCGGCCTTTTCTTTGAAACTCATAACAATATGGATGAATTAGAAAATATCTATGCTGATGAGAGTTGGAGATGCAGGATGAGTGAAGGCTGTAAGTTCGTCCGTGAGAGAGAGGGATTTGCTCCCTTAATGTTCATGGAGGAGCGAACAGGTGAAATGTCGAATGCAGGGTGGAAACTTCCCGGATTCAATGACAGCAATTGGGAGTATGCTTATGCCTATAATGCGAGGGAGATGAAAAATTCATCTACGCCCGGTAATTTATCTGAAAGACCGATACCTTACATGAGGAAAGATCCCTGCAATTTCGCAGGAGTTGTACCTAAGGATACCTCACAGGAAATATTTACCTGGGAGCCATTCCTGCAAGGCGCAGGGACAGTGACGCTTCATGCCGGTATAAAACAAACGATAGAGATTGATGCCGGAGAATTGACGTGCGGTTATATATCCCTGCGCGTTAAGAATGGTGCAGGAAGCAAGATCAGGCTGCTTTGCTCGGAAGGTTATGTGCGGAATGGAACGTATCCGGGCAGTGCTTCACCTATAAAAGATAATCGCCTTGATTGGGAAAATGGCTATTTAAGCGGATATACGGATATTTATAACGTATCAGGTTATGGAAGTGATAATCTGTTGGAGATATTCGAACCATTCTGGTTTCGTACCTTCAGGTTTATCAGGCTGGAAATTAAGACTGGAGAGGAACTTGTGATAGAAGGCTTTGATTATCTTGAGACAGGATATCCGCTTGCGGTATCAACTACGGCGGAAGCTTCTGATGACAGATTTCCTGCAATCTGGGATATAAGTCTACGTACATTGAAGCGCTGTATGCATGAGACATATATTGACTGTCCATTCTATGAGCAGCTGCAATACATAATGGATGCAAGGGTTGAGATTCTATATACATATATGATTTCAGCAGATGACAGATTGGCAAGGCAATGTATGGATGATTTCAGACGGTCACAGAGAGCAGACAGTCTTTTGAATGCATGCTATCCAACAGTCGCAGCTAATGTTATTCCCATGTTCTCTGTCTATTATATACTTATGGTTTATGATCATATGATGTTCTTCGGAGATGAAGAGTTGGTAAGAACACATCTGGGAACTATAGACAATATTCTTAACTTCTTCGAGCAGCATCTTGATGACAGAGGAATGCTTGAAAGTATAGGCGGCAGAAATGGCTCAAGATACTGGTCCTTCATAGACTGGGCGATTCCCTGGAGGGACACGACTGGAATGCCGCTTGCCGGGATGGGCGGGAGACCCCTCACAATGGAGAGTCTGCTATATATCTATGGATTGATGCATGCAGCAAAGCTATGTGAGTATGTCGGCAGAAATGATACTGCAAGAGAATATAATAAGAGAGCAGAAAAAGTCAGATGTGCTGTCAACGTATGCTGCAGGGATGAGGAAGGTGTATATCTTGATGGACCGGGTATAAAGGAGTACAGTCAGCATTGTCAGGTATTTGCTTTATTGACAGATACAGTTGCGGCTACGCAGGGCAGGAAATTGATCCTCAAGAGCCTTGAGGATGAGAATAAATTTGCTCAATGCACAGTCGCCATGACATTTTATTTATGCCGTGCAATGGAAAAAGCCGGAATCTACGATAAGACCAAAGATATCTGGAATATCTGGCAGGAAATGCTGCAGAACAACCTAACGACCTGTGTTGAAAATAATCTCGATCAGAGAAGCGACTGCCATGCCTGGGGAGCGTTGATTCTATATGAGCTGCCAGCAGCTATTCTTGGTGTTCGTCCTGGTGCACCGGGATACGAGAAGATTCTCATATCACCTGTCCCGGGGTATTTGAACCACGCAAAAGGCAGTGTTGCAACCAAGTGGGGTATGGTGGATGTGGAGTGGTTCAGACGGAGGGATGGTTCGTTAGACTTACGTTATAATGTACCGGAAGGTGTTAAGGATAGAGTTGTGGTTAATGCTGCTACCCTTAATTGAATACAGTTGTCATGTTCATATTTGTGATACGAAAGGAAATTATTGATGGGTGATTATATAATCGGATTGATTTCACTTATTGTTTTTATTATTACTATTTTTGTGGGAATTAAAAGAGAAGTTAATCTTGGAATTTTAGCTATTGCGGTTGGTTTTCTGTTGGGTTTATTTGTGCAGGCGGATGGTAGTGCAATGTCTTCGGCCGTACTAAAAGGAATCCCCATTATTTCCCTGTTTCCTTTCGATATATTCTGGTTGACTTTGAGCGTCAGTTTACTGTTAAACATTGGGACCGTTAACGGTGCCTTTGATTTTGTGATCAAGAAATTGGTTCACCTTGCACGAGGAAGGCGGGCACTGATTCCGGTTTTTATTTTTTTTGCCATGTTTGCCGCTTGCTCTATAGGCGCTGGTTCAACGGGTATCGTGGTGCTTCTATGTACCATAGCAGCAACGATTGCAAAAGATCAGGATATTGACCCTGTTTTTATGCTTCTGTCCGCTTTAAGCGGGTCTGCTGTAGCTACCGGTTCTCCTGTAGCGATTATCGGTATTATTTGCAACAGTTATTCGGAAAATCTGTGGGGTGTTCCAATCGCACCCTCCTATATGTTTCCCCGCTGCGCGGTAATGGCAATCTTATCTTTTGCAGTCATTTACATATTGTATAAAGGGTGGAAACTGGAAAAATGGCCTGTTACGAAAGCGGAGGAGATTCCAAAGTTAGGCAGAAAGCAGCTTATCACGCTCATTGGTATGCTTGTTTTTATTGTCCTGGCGCTTGTTTGGGGCTTTGATATGGGACTGGCCGCTTTCCTGGTTGCGGCGGTTCTTCTGCTTTTGCGATGTGCAGATGAAAAAAGAGTTATTGCAGATGTTCCCTGGTCTTCGATCTTGTTGATTTCGGGAATGTGTATGCTCATTGGGGTTGTACAGGCTGCAGGCGGAATTGACTTACTGACGAATGCGCTGAGTAAAATGATGAACCAATACACAGTAAAACCGCTTTATTCCATTATTGGAAGCCTCCTTTCCATGGTATCATCCATTACTGGTGTTGTTCTTCCAACTATGATTCCCACGATTCCTGAGATAGCCGCCCAAACGGGAGTAAATCCGTTTTCTTTAGTAACTGCACTGGCGTTTGGAGCTAATGTCACCGTTGCGAGTCCGGTAAGCTCACTGGGAGCAATTGCATTGGGAATTATGAGTACAAATCCAAAATGGGATTCTTCTAAATTATTTAAAAAAATGTTTGTTTATACATTCATTTTGATGGGTGTTTCGGCATTATGGGCGGCCATTGGGATTGCCGGCTAGAGCCGATATCCTGGAATGCAATGCCATTGACACCGTTACTTTGAAAATATATAATATATGATGAAGCAGCATATGCGCAGTCAGGATAGTCATTGCGCTGCTCTGCAACAGAGACCCTTAGGAGTATAATAGAGCCATATGGGGAGGAGTCTATGAGTATCAGTCATTCACAGGTGGAACATTTTCTTGCTACAGTTAAATATATGAATATGAATAAAGCTGCGAAGGAATTATTCATTTCCCAGCCAGGTCTTAGTCTTTCCATTTCCAAACTGGAAAGCGAATTGGGAGTTAAGTTGTTTTATCGGGATAACAACATACTGATATTAAGTGAAGAAGGGAAAAGTCTGCTGCCATATTTTAAACAGATTACTGTTGATATGGAAGCTCTGATAAATGCTGCTAATGAGTTGGTTCGGTCAAGGGACAGTTGTGTGAATATCAGCTTTTCAGGAAGCATCTATTTTTTTTCCACATTTATCATATCAGGATGCTTACATAAACACCGCGATGCTATTATCAAACTCTGCTATGTAGAGCCGGAGCAGGCCGTCAATATGCTACTGGCAGAACAGATTGACTTTGCGATTTCGAGCACTCTGATTAAGCATCCCCGTATTGCGACAGCTGTAATATTGACAGAGCCGATTGGACTTGTTGTTCAAGCAGGACATCCGTTGGCAGAGCAAGAGAGTATCACGGTTGGTGATCTTTCGAAGGTAAAAATTCATGGTCTGAAAGCGGGTTATTCCTTCAGGCAGATCTGCGATGATATTTTCATGGCAAATAACATTTGCGTGAAGTATTATTCAGAAGAGGACTACGTATTTTATCACAAGCGAATGAAAGAAAATGACGGTACAGGTGTTTTTTTAGCATCGCAGACAACTTATGATACAACTTTTAAATTGTTTGGGGAATATAGATATCTGCCGATCAATGAAGTAGATATGAGTCAGAAAATCAGTATTTCGTATCAGGTTGACGGGAACAGACAGTTTATGTATGAAGGGGTGTTCAATTATATAAAAGAATGCATTTTGGATATTAATGTATCGCATAATCTCATGGGGAATATGCTGACAAATGGAAGCATGCTTACGAATGAAAGCTTGCGTCATTTATTGTAATTGATCTGTTGCTATTTAGATAATATCGGCAAACAATGTCATTAAGTTGGTATATGACAGAC
>Ga0153945_1000294_pt1 | contig 15338 bp, 11 predicted proteins | sample TSNJ029MetaG_FD_104720 | JGI IMG/M metagenome (GOLD analysis project Ga0153945, IMG submission 104720) | Attine ant fungus gardens microbial communities from New Jersey, USA - TSNJ029 MetaG | ecosystem: Host-associated > Fungi > Mycelium > Unclassified | place: USA: New Jersey, Wharton State...
AACAGTTGATGACAACTTCGAAATTTTAACTGATAAAAATACTGTACTACTACAAAAAACATTATCTAGTATTATTGACCATTATTCAAACAAACTAAAAACAATCTATTATTTAAGCAATAGTCAAATACTATTTAGTCAAGGTGATTATATCAAATCGAAAGAAATGTTAGAGCAGATACTCACAATAAAAAATTTAGATAAACGACTAGTAATCATTTGTAAATACTATTTACTACAAAATGCTAATTGCTTACATGATTATTTAGCAGCTATAAAACATGCTGAAGAATTGAACACACTTCTAAAATCATATCCTAATAAATTAAGAGAAATTCAAATAGTAGGAGAAATATCTCAAACCTATGCATTTATAGGAAATTTAGAATTTGCTGATAAAATAATGTTAAATGGAATTGAAACAGCGAAAGACATAAACGAAAAACAATATATGTTGTTATCTTATAATTTAGCAACTAGTCTTCTAGAGCAAAAAGAATATAGTAAAGCAAAGAAACATTTCTTAAATGTATTCGATTATTTCTATGACAATACCACTTGTTTTGATATTGCATGGTGTTATTATAATGAAGGTGATAAAATCAATGCTCTCAAGTATCTTAGCATTAGTCGAGATCAAAAAATAAAAATACACAAAAAATACAGCACCTATTTTTGTGATTGGTTAGAGGCAATGATCAATAGAAATTATTCAAATAAATGTGAAAAAATACTTCTTAGAATCTATAAAAACTATGAAAGAACAATGCATCCAAAAACAAAAGAACTTCTATATACTCTTTTACGCGATCATTATATTGTAAAAAAAGATTATGAAAAAGCATTAAAATATTCCATGTTATTAAATAAGTAATTGAAAAAACATACTATAAAAGACTGCTTTTGGGTATTCCTACATAAGACAGCATAAAAAACTAAACTGTTTATAGGTGGCCGCCAAGTAAGATGTCTAAAATAAGTGTATCGTTCTAAATGAGCGATACGCTTGTTTTTTATTTTCTATGTCCTAATAAGTAGATACCCATTGCAAATGCAAAGCTAAGGCAAAATCGTACAGCAGATTTATTGAATTAAAGTCCAAATATTATCTCAAAAAGAGAACGCAATGTACTATACATATCATGGTAGACCGTGACGAATTAGCTGTATGGCAGTGAACACTTGCCCTACTTGCTGTTTATCAAGACCTATAAAGGCTTCAAAAATAAAAAGTTGTTACTATTGAAAAAAACTTGACAAAGCGACACGAGTGTCGTACCATATAAAAAAAGACACGAGTGTCGTTTCGGAAAAGGAGAGTATGCCTATGTGTACTATATTTAGGACTGAAAACAAAGAGGAACATCGTTTTTTTATAGGTAAGAATTACGATGTTCCAGACCCATGCAAAATTATGCTTTTTATAAATCCCGCCAATGAAAATAAGCAAGCGTTAATAAACTCCCCTGACATGCCAGTATGTTGGTGCTCTAAATATAGAAGCATAACCTACAATCAGGTATGCAAGGATTTCCCAGCGGGTGGAATGAACGAAAAAGGGCTTGTTATTGAGCAGGCGACATTGTGGAATACAGTTTATCCTGACCGCGATAGCCGACTTGCAATCCGTGAATTGCAATGGATACAGTTGATGTTAGATACCTGCGAAACGACAGAGGAAGTAATCAATAAAAGCAAGGAAGTTCGTATCTCGCAAGAAACATCAAAGCTTCATTATTTTATATGCGACGCTTCCGGCGATACTTGCCATATTGAATATATCTTGGGCGAAGGTATTTATCATCGTAACAATCAGTTTCCATACCCGGTTGTCACCAATGATATGTACAGCACATGCGTAGACTACTTGAATATCCATGCTGGATATGGCGGTATCAAAGAAATACATCAAACAGATATGTCAATAGACCGTTTTGTCGTTACAGCTAACGCCATAATGAAAATCTCGGCCCAAGATAGGCAAAACTGCTTTAGGATTTTACAAATGTCAACGTATGCAAATACGCAATGCAGTATTGTTTTTGATACAAAAGAAACTGTTGCTTTATATAGAGCTAAAGGCACTCCTCGTATGGAAGTTATAGCGATTAAAGATGTTCCATGTGTCGATTATCCGCTGGTGCTTATGCCGGGCGAAAAAACCTTTACAAAACTCACTTTTGCAAAAAACTTAGAGCTGCTACAATTTTTTATGGTGGAAAGCAATTACTTCAAAGCAAAAGTAGCAAAGAAAGATATAACAGGATTGGCACAATACACTTACGGAAAGGAAAGGTAGATAACATGCTTACGAAAGGTGATAAAACAAGGCAAACAATTATTGAAAAATCCATGCAGCTGTTTTCCCAAAAGGGTTACGTAGCAGTTACAATGAAGGATGTGTGCGAAATATGTGATTTAAGCCGTGGGGGCTTATACAGGCATTTTGCTTCAACAAAAGAAATATTTATTGAAATCTTAAATGACGATAGAGAAGAAATGCAACATCAATTAGAGCAAAGCATTAAAAAAAATACGCCTGCCGATTTTTTGTTTGAATACTTTTTGAAACAACATAAAGAAATCATTATGAACAATAGTGGAATGGCTTTAGCTATTCATGAATTTTCATTTGCGGAAACAGATCAACGCCAATACATGGATACCCGTTTTAATATTGCTGTAGAACTACTTATGCAGTTATTGGATTATGGGCAAGAACAAGGCATATTTAAGAGTTTTGATACAAGGACGGTGGCCACACATATTGTTTTTTTCTTAGACAGTATGGAAACGTCATCTTTGACATTGACTATTACTGAAGAAATGCTGGATAAGCAACTAAATTTTTTGAAAGATTTGGTAATAAAAAGAAGCCAATAAAATCGATTATCTTTACAGCGATTAAACTTCGGACCAATTTGGCCCGAAGTTTAAATTTATTATGAACGCTGATTTGAATCCCAAACCGTCACAAAATTGATCCAGAACTTTACTCCTATATCGGTATTTTCTACACCGTAACTAAATCCATGTAAATCTAATATATTTTTTACAATGGCTAAACCTAAACCAGTTCCATCTTTACTACCTGATACAAAAGAATTCCATAATTCATTAATTAAAGCTCCGTCAATTGCTTCCCCTTCATTTTCTATCCAAAATTCAAAACCATGTATTCGTATAATTATTTTACCATTATTACGACAATGTCTTATTGCATTGGAAAGTAAATTATTAATGGCTATTATCATTTTATCTTTATCCATTTTAACGATTTCGCTTTCATTAATTTTCATATCAATTTGGACTGCTTTTTCCTTAATTAATGAATGATTATCATCAATAGCATCTAATATCAAATCTTCCAAAGCATACTCTTTTAAATCCAATACATCAATCTTTAATTCCAATCTCGATAACTGTAGCATATCGAATACTAATTTATCTATTTTTTGTATCTCTTTATTGATGATTAAAAGATATTTATCTTTCTTATTTTTGTCCACTGCCTTCTCTAATAGCTCTATATTTCCATTAATAATTGTTAATGGTGTTTTAATCTCATGAGTAAAAGCTGCAATAAATTCTGTTCTGACATTCTCTAACTTTTTGACTCTTTCTATTTCCTCATGTAATGAGGATATTGTTGTATCTAATTGTTTGGACATAGAATTAATATTCTTTGATAAGATAGCTAATTCATCGGTTCCTTTTTCATTTAAAACGACATCAAACTTTTGTTTACTAATTGCAGAAGCTGCTCTTGCTATTTCTTTAATTCGTTTGGTAATCATCATTGATACCACAACAGAAATAACTGCCACAAAAACAATCGTCATTAAGTAAATAAATTTATTGTTTTCAAAACAAGCTTTAAATGCTTTACTATCTAAATCATAGAATACTTCTACGTAACCTACTGTACCGTCTAAACTACTAATTCCAACTGTTTGTGCTTCTTCTTTTTGGACATTCATACTGATGGAATATATTATATACGTGTCTTTTCCATTTTTAATTACTTGTTGATCAAATATTAATGAGTTCTTATAGGATGCCTCCATAATTTGCATTGATGTTGTAGTTACTTTGTTTTGATATTGATTTTGATAATAATTATTGATAACATTCATTTCACCCTTTAGATTTTTTAGTAATGAATTACCATCAAATTGACCGAATAAATATTCCTTGGTTTGTATGATAAACTCACTACCTTTTGCCATTCTTCCACTGTGCTCATCAATGATTATTTCTTCTCCAATTTGTAAGTAGGTTGTCTTTATGACTTCAAAGCCCCACCAACTACCATTTGCATCATATCTTTCTGCTTCCATAGGAACACCAGATATTTGAATCACAGTATTTTTAGTAATTGTTGGTATTAGTTGATTAATTCGTTTTAATTGTTCTTCACTTAGGTGAGCTAAATCATAATAGTCACTACCTATTGAAATATATTGTTCTTCCATGTTTCCAAATTGTTCACTTATGGCAGTTTTAATTTCTTCTACTTCAAATGTTTCATCAATTAACACTACATATTTATCTGGATGGATGTAATCCTCTTGCATTCTTCGCCAAATTGTATTCCCATTATCCTGATACAGTTGATTAAAATTTTCATACATCTCATTTGGCGTTACATTTCCATAATTACCATAAAAAGAAGTCGCAAACTCACTACTAATAGTATTATATTGACTATGCAAACTAATAAAATTATTCTTATACCGCTCTATTTCCTGATTAAAAGAATAGCCAAATATCATTAAAAACCCAATCATCATAGCTAAAAATATTTTTAGTGTTAACCCTACTTTAATTTTCTTCATTATCTTTTACCTCCAGCATATAGCCACTTTTTACAATTGTTTTAATATAGTAAGAATAGTTTTTAAAATGTTTCCTTAACCGTTTAATATACGTATCAACAGCCCTTCCATCTCCAAAATAATCATAGCCCCAAATCGCATCTAGAATAATTTCTCTTGTAAGAATTCTGTTTTTGTTTTGATATAGATAGAATAATAAATTATATTCCTTATTGGTAAGTTGGAGTGTTTCTTTATTTATGATTAATTGCTGTTTGCTTTGATCTAATTCTATATCTCCAATATAAATGATGTCTTGATATGAGGGTTGACTTCGTTTAATTAATGCGATTACTTTCGCATACAATAATGATAATTTAAAAGGCTTCGTAACATAATCATCAGCACCAAACTCATACGCTTTCAATTGATTTTGTTCTTCAGACAAAGCACTAACGAAAATGATTGGTATATGATAGTTTTCTCTTAGTGTATGACATACCTCATAACCATTGAGATACGGCATCATGATATCTAATAAAACAAGATCTATTGTTTTATCAATTTTTTCGATAGCCTCTACTCCATTTGCCGCTTCTATAACTTCTATCTTTCGTTCTTCAAAATACTCTTTGATAAAATCTCTTACTTCTTTTTGATCTTCTACGATTAAAACTTTATGCATCTTATCACTTCCTTAACTATAGAATAGCATACTGATGTGTTTTTATTGTGTTTTTTAAAATAAAACTAAAGTTATTTTTTAAGCTACTTAAATAAACAATTAGACGATAACAGTTAAGTAGTCTAAAAAACTTCTGTAAATAAAAAAACGATGACTCCCATTAAATGAGAAGTCATCCGTTTTTAGTTAATTAAAACTATTTCCTATATTGACATTAATCTATTAATAATCAACTTTTGATAGACCAAATTCATCCATATGGTATTGTGTTGTACATACCTCAGCAATATATTTTCTATCATGTGAAATACTAATAATTGTACCATTAAACTCAATTAATGCTTGTCTTAGTATTGGATTTGACAAAGGACTTAAATTTCTTGTCGGTTCATCTAATACTAATACTTGACATTGATCAATCATTAACTTTACTAAAAATAATTTTGCTTGTTGTCCACTACTTAAATCTATAATATCAGTTTTCATTTCATCGGATGTAAATTTCATACTACCCAAATAATTTCGTATCCAACCTTCATCTTGATTAACAAAACCTTCCATTAAATAATCTAATGGTTTTTGATAGATTGATAGAATATCCTTATAATTTTGTGGCATATAACCAATGCTAAGATCATCTCGATTGTTTAAATCTTTAACAATCTCTTTCATTAACGTACTTTTTCCACAACCATTATTACCAGTAATCACAACTTTTTCTTTTCCTTTAATAAGTAAATGAATATCTTTCGATAATATTTTTGAACCAATACGAATTTGATCTTTATAAAAATCAATAATTGTTTTACCACTTGGTAATTCTTTATCTAAATGAAATTTCATAAAAATAGATTCTTCCACATCAACAAAATCGGTAAAATTTGTTGTGTCCAATTTCTTTTTTTGTGTTTTTAATACACGCATTTTCTTTTTCAAAAGTCTTCCTTGTGTTGGATTTCTAACAGCTTGATTTTGTTGATGATTTGTTTTTTCATAGATTTGTTGCCAATGTTCCATTTTTTCTTTATAGTCACGTCGTTCACTTTTAGCAACTTGCTCTTGTTTTAATAAAGCTCGCTTTCTTCTTTCAATGTAGCTTTTATAATCGTTTTTTTCAAATTGATGTCTAGCTTTAGTTTTTCTTTTAATTTGTTCAATGTGCAAAATCATATTTGCTGTATTCTCTAATAATGTTTCATCATGAGAAATAAAAATAATTGGATTGAAATATTGTAATAAAAAGTTTTCTAACCAAAGCAATGTATTGATATCTAAATCATTCGTTGGTTCATCTAATAATAAAATATCTGGTTCATTGATCAATGTTTTCAATATCATCAATTTAACTTTTTCTCCTCCACTTAACGTTTCAATTACTTGTGTTGGTTCAAATTGCTGAATATCTAATTTTAGCAAAGTCATCATTGGTGCGATTTTACTTAATAAGTTATATGATTCATAATTGATGTCATCATCAGGTTGTTTTTTTAATAGAAATTCATCAATCGTACTCTGATACCATCTCTCTTCAATAAATTGTGGTACATAACCAACCAATAAATGATGGGTATTAATTTCACCAGATATTTTTGTATAATGAGAGATAAGTTCTTTATTATAGATTGCTTTCAACAGAGTACTCTTGCCATTTCCTTCTTCACCAATAATTGCTAATTTATCATGATTATTAAGAGTAAAGCTTACATCTTTGATTAATTCTCTACCCTCTAAATCTAAAATATTTAATTGTTTAACTTCTAACATGTAGCCTCCTTCTATCTATTATGCGTATTTTAGTATCTTATACATTGTTTCACCTCCATATTTTTATGAATCATTAAGTACTTATTATTATAGCATATTTTTATATTATTCAAATAACAAAAAATAAACAATACTGAGATGATTGTTTATTTTTTACTATCATGATTTCAAAAATGGATTATCTCTTAATTCTTCTTTTAATGTAGTTTCATCGCCATGTCCTGGTTTAATAATCCATTCAGGATTTAATAATTTAAGTTTTTCTAATGTAACTTTTGTATCATAATGACTTCCTTGTGGTAAATCATAACGCCCAATGGAACCTTTAAATAAAACATCTCCACTAAATACAATGTTGTGATTAAGCCATTCAATCATACAAGAGCCAGGAGTATGACCAGGAAGATGATGGAATATAAAATTAAAGTTAGAATTAATTTTTAGATCTTTCGTTATTTGATTAATCTTAGCTTTCATCACATAAGGATGTAAAGAATTCGATAAGTTTAAATCTACATCATCTATAAAAGGAATATCTTCTTGATGAATGTAGACAGGACAATGATAGTTAGTAACTAAATAATCAGTAGCCCCAATATGATCAATATGTCCATGTGTTAATAAAATGGCTAATACTTGTAATTCATGTTCTTTTAAATATTTATCTATTTTGTTACCTTGATCTCCAGGATCGATAATAACAGCTTCTTTGTCAATCGTAATAATATAACAATTGGATTGATAAACCCCAACAATCAAACGTTTAATCATATCTATCATACCTCGTTTCATTTAACCTATGAAAATTATTATAAAACATACGATATAAACATGCAAATATTTACTAATTAAAAAAAGAGGAAACTACTATATCACAACAATCTAAAATTGCAATTATGCTACTATTTCATCGTATTAACTTCATTGAAATCAACATTCAATGATTCCAACAGTTCTCTACTTTCTTTTTTTACATTCTCACTTGCCAATTACCTCTATTTCTATGAACTTTTATATGTCTTCCTTCTACCTAATAAGCAATCTTGTGAATATCATAAGCCATCATAACATTTCTTGTTTAATTCTAGTTTTTTTATATTTATTTCCTTTTTCAGCTAAGTCATTTTCATAAGAATAACATGGAACAACATGCCCGTCAAAGTCAATTAGGTGAAGAATTAGTGATTAATAAAGTTGTCAATAAGTATCTTTCATTCCTCATTACATAGGAAATAAAGTGACTTTAGAAATGATATGGTAACGTGTATTATTATCTTAGGAGATGATCATAGATGAAAAAAGAAAATTATAGCGAATTAATCATTGAAAGTGCTAACCAAAGTAAAGACTTATATTGTAAGGCTCTACAAATGGCTAAGTGTCAACAATACGTGAGAGTGCAGTTATATTTAAAGGAGGCTAATAAATACTTAGGTGATGCTAGTGCCTTACATTTAAAAATGTTTAGTGATGATTTTAATAGACAAGAATATGGTATATCATTAGTTTATGCAGAAGACGTGTTAATGTCCGTTGAACTTTATAAAACAATGGTACTATTATTTATTGACATTTATAAAAATATTTCCTGATTTATGAGGAAAAATTGGGACTTCAAAGAAGCTATAAATAATCTATCATTAAAGTGTAGTCTATGATTAATCGAGATTATCCAAATAAAGAAGGAGATTTAAAAATGAAAAAATTTATGAATTGGATGGAAAAAAATCTATCCCCAGTTGCAGAAAAAATAGGATCCAACAAAATTCTAAAATCTATTTCAGCAGGTTTTAGTATGACTATGCCAATAATTATTATTGGAGCAATCTTTTCTTTGTTGTCATCATTACAAATTCAGGTATATCAAGATTTTCTTACATCCACTGGATTAAGTGCTTTATTTGTTATTCCTGGTAAATTCACAACAGATATTTTAGCAGTATATGTGTCTTTTGCAGTCGCTTATTCTTATGTTAAAAATGAAGGCTTAACAGCATATACAAGCATAACAGGATTGTTGTCTATTCTGGCATTCTTTATTTTAACACCACTAAGGGTGATTGAAGGAGTGTCTTATATTTCTTTTGATTATTTAGGAGCAAAAGGATTATTTACTGCCTTAATAGTTGGGTTATTAGTAGGAGCTATTTATACATTTATTATCAAAAAGGATTGGGTAATTAAAATGCCCGATGGTGTACCACCAATAGTATCTAAATCATTTACTGCCTTAATTCCAGGATTTATTATTACCTTAGTATTCATTATTATTAATGGTTTATTTGATGGGTTAGTTGGTACAACTTTTAGCGAATGGTTGTATTCCATTATAGCTACACCACTTGCATCGTTATCTGGAAGTTTACCTACATTCTTATTATTATTGTTTATTTGTTCATTATTCTGGTTCTTTGGTCTACATGGTGGACAGATTACAATACCAATCTCGATAATTTTATTTATGACGGCAGGAGCTGAAAATCAAGCAGCTTATGCTGCTGGTGAGGCTATGCCAAATATTTTAACAATCGCACTTCTATTTTACTTATCGCTTGGTGGCGTTGGTAATACCATTGGACTGGCTATCGACATGGCATTATTTTCTAAAAGCAATCAGTTTAAAACTCTAGGCAAAATTAGTATTTTACCATCACTTTGTTCGATTAACGAACCTATTATGTTCGGAATGCCAATTATTTTAAATCCAGTTATGGCAATACCTTTCTTTCTTGTTCCTCAAATAACAGCAATTATTACGTATTTTGCAATGAGTTCTGGATTGGTGAGTTTGACACGGATTGTCATGGGGGCTACAGGTACACCATTATTGTTAGATGGTTGGTTAATTTGCGGATTGTCTGGTGTTGTTTTAGAGGTTATTCTTATTGCATTAACAGCTCTGATCTATTATCCTTTCTTTAAAATACAAGATAATATGGCTTGCAAAAATGAATTACAAGTAGAGGATAAAATATAAGACTGGTATGCCAGTCTTTTCTAGATGAATTAGAAGAAATATATGTTATTTAGTCTCTAAATGTAATAGAATATTAGAAGGAGGTGGTACTGATATGATGGATAAAAAGCAACAAGTCATTTTAATGGAATTAATGAATTATGAATCATTAACAGGGAATCAATTGGCTTCTATTATTTTGATGAGTTCTCGTTCAGTACGTACCTTAATTAAAGATTTGAATCTTTTATTAATTAATCATGGGGCATTGATAGAGTCCAATACATCTTATGGATATCGATTAGTTTTAAAAGATCCGGATACATTCCTTTTGTTTATTCAAGAGAACAGTCAAAACATAAATGAAGATAATGACCAAACAAGAATGAATTATATATTTAAGCGACTAATAACCAACAGAGAATATATTAAGATAGATGATTTATGTGATGCATTATATTTGTCAAGAACACAAATTAAAAGTCTATTAAAAGAGCTAAGACTATATTTTGAAGGCTATCATTTAGAAATCACTTCTAAACCACACTATGGTATTTATTTAAATGGATCTGAAAGAAATATAAGAAAAGCTATGTCACATTTTGATGATTGGAATAAAAATGAAATAAGGTCAAAAGATTATGAATATCATTTAGATAAAATAAAGAAAATTATTATTTCTTGCTTAGCGAATGCTGACTATGAAATAACAGAAGATGCTCTTCGTAATGTAGCCAACCATTTATATATTGCATATCAACGGGTTAATGAAAATAATATAGTTACTCTTAATAATGAATTATTTAATCAACTCAAAGATGAAAGAGAATATGAGTTAGCAACTCACATGATGACATTAATGTCAAGAATGTTAGGTATGCCATATAATGAACAAGAATGTGCCTATTTAACCATGCATCTATGTGGAAAGAATGCAAAACAATTTTCTTCTTTATACATTGATGATAAGATCTATAAATTAGTGGAGGAAATGCTTGCTTATATTGAAAATTCATCTTCCATTTCTTTTGCACATGATCTCAATCTTCAATTGGGGTTAGCTTTACATATTGTTCCTTTACTTAAAAGAATTCAATATAAGACATATATGAAAAATGCTTTAACAGAAGACATTAAAACGAGTTTAATATTTGCTTATGAATTGGCATTAAAGGCCAGCGAGGCCATAAACACTTATTATCATTGCATTCTACCAGAGGATGAAGTGGCCTATTTTGCTCTTCATATTAATTTGAGTTTAGAACAAAAAAAGACGGAAAGTTTAAAGAAAAATATATTGATTGTCTGTTCAAGCGGAGCGGGCAGTGCTAAATTATTAGAATATTCATTTAAAGAGTATTTTTCTAGTTATATCAACAAATTAGATGTTTGCTCATATCTTAATTTGGCAGATGTTGATATGAACAAATACAGTTGTATTTTCACAACAGTACCACTGCAAATAGAAGTAAGTATTCCTGTTTTTGCAATTAATCATTTAATTAATCAAAAGGAAATTGAGAAAATAGATAAAAAAATCAAGCAATTAAGTTATCAAAATAGTATTCAATATTTTCCAAAAGAATTATTCTTTCATGTAGATGAATTTGCTACTAAAGAAGAAGCAATCTCACAGATAGTAAGTAGGTGTGCTCTTGTATATAGCTTGCCTAGTGATTTTGAAGAACAGATATTAGAAAGAGAAAAAATGGCATCAACAGAATTTAATGAGTTAGTGGCCTTCCCCCATACTATTAAACCATCTATAGATACTACATTTATATCTATAACAATATTGAAAAAACCACTGTTATGGAACCAAAATAGAATTAGAATCATTATGCTTTGTTCTATAGAAAACAATCTTATTAAGCAGTTAGATGGACTTTATCGTACTATTTCCTCTTTAATTAGTGATCAAAAAATCCAATGGGAGTTATTGAAACAACCCTCATATGATACCTTAGAAAAAATAATAGAAAGACTTGAAAAATGAAGAAAGAAAGAAAGATATTATTAGTTTGTGGTTTAGGAATGTCAACAAGCTTATTAGTCAAAAAAATGAGAGAACAAGTGAAATATAATTTTGAAATTGATTGTTGTGATATAGTTAGTGCACAAGTTAAGATGTGTGAATATAATCTTGTTTTATTAGCACCTCATATAAGTTATATGAAAAATATTTTTATTAACAAGGCCAAACATCTACATATTCCTTTGATGCTTATTGATAAAGAAGATTATCAAAATATGAATGGAAAAGTGCTGTTAAACAAAATAGACTCTATTTTGGATGAGTATCAAAAAGAATACCCCTTTAAAGTTGTTTTACTTCATGCACTTGGTGGTGTAATGTCTGATTTAATGATGCTTGATATGAAAAAGAAACTTAATGGTAGAGAGAAAGATTGGCTTATCGAGTCGATAGATATTGGTAGTTTTAACTATCAGGATAGTTTTGTCAATGTAATTCTATTAGAGCCTCAGATTAAGTTTGAAATGGAAGAGATTAAAAGACAAATTGGTAAAGAGTCACTAGTTGTCATAAACGTGCCTCCAAGAGCTAAATATGCTTCATTTAATGGGCGTATTATGTTGGATTATATAAATGAAATATATGATGTAGAATTTAAAAAGATAAAGAAAAACGTTAAACAATATATGGAGGAAACATATGAAAGTAATTTTTAGAGCTGATGATTTAGGTTATAGTGAAGGAATCAATTGTGGTATTTATAAAGCAATAACAGATGGTGTTATCACCAGTGTTGGATTGATGCCTAATATGGAAGCTGCGATTCATGGCTATACTATGGTTAAGGATTTGGATATTTGTTTAGGTCAACATACAAACTTATGTGTTGGTAAACCCGTCAGTGATCCAAAATGTATTCCATCGTTAGTAAATAAGGAAACAGGAATGTTTTGTAGTAGTAAAGAAATAAAGCAGAGAACAAAAGATACTATTGTTATCGAAGAAGCGGAAATAGAGATTGAGGCACAACTAGAACGATTTAAAGAAATAACTGGTAAAAACCCTGATTATTTTGAAGGACACGCTATTTTTTCAACAAATTTCTTTATTGCATTAAAGAATATAGCAAAAAAACATAACTTATTTTATTGTGGTTGCATGGATGCAAGTTGGTGCAAAGAAGTTGGAATTACATGTTCTAAGTTCTTTATTCCAGACAATAATGGCTTATATAATCCATTAGAATATCTTAAAAATGATGATGCTAAAATTAAAGGGACTGACTGTGCTGTTTTAATATTCCATCCAGGATATTTAGATCAATATATTTTAGAAAATTCATCTTTTACCCTAATAAGACCAATGGAAGTTGCGTTTTTATGTAGTGAAGAGTTACAAGAGTGGATGAAAGAAAATAATGTAACATCGGTTGACTTTGTTAACTATAAAGATTAGATTAAAGTTGGTTGTAAAAATTGAGAAAGCTAAGAAAGTATAAGATAGGGCTAATCTAATGTAATATAATCAGGATGTATTTCTTGCATATGAAGAGCTGTGGTGAACTTCTTTGCCCCAAATGAAACTAGTTACTTCATAGGGGCTTTTTTCATTTAGTCTGGGCTCTTTACTGGAACATCATCATCCAGATATTTCTTCGTTTTAGCCCTTTGAATGTGGCTCTTTTAGGTAGTATAAGTTTAATGGATTTATGATTCCTTTTACAGCTCTCTTTTTGGTCGCTTCTATTGGAATCACAGAAAAAGACTCTGCAATCTATTTCCTCTAATTTTTCTATTTTTGTTATCTTGGGTTTGTTATTACCATTATTCCGATATCGGAATAGGATTGGATAAGCCTTTAAATTCGCTAATACAAGAAAAGATTATTGAAGATATTCGGTAGCTTTATCTTAAATCGTGCTATAAGAAATGAATATATTCACCAAAAGTTAGTGTTTAGAAATATGACAAAGTATTATGACTTTTGTCATTCGAACCGAAGTGCCGTATACGTGAACTATACGTACGTGATATGAGCTGGTGAAGATATAGCTAGAACTTCACCCTACTCAAATTAATTTTTTATTTTGCTTGCCATCAGGGTATGTATGGATATAGAAATAACTTATCTGCTTTACTTCTTACTTCTTCGTTGCAACGATTAAAACTATAACTCATAATAGCTTTAACCATAGTTCCAGTAGGTTTGAACTTTCTTATTTCATCTGGAACAGAATATTTACCCGTTACTTTTATATTTGTTTTACACCTAATTTTTCAGGATGTTCTGCTATATACGAATTGATAGTGGCTATTAATCGTTTCGTTGTTGATAGTTAGACAATAAACCAAATAAAAAAGTAATAATCAACAAAATTATTACTTTTAAATAACCATCTAGACTCTTTTACTTATATATCTCTAATGCTTTGCTTCTCAATTCATCAGATAAGACAATTCCTATCGCATCTAAACTCGTTTGATTGAATACAACATCAACATCCTCTAATGATTCAATTGCCATTTCACTAATCTTGTCTTCCCCTTTTAAAATACGTACTGCCATTTCTCCTGTTTGGTATCCTAGTTTGTAGTAGTCAATACCTGCAGTTGCACTCATTCCATCTTTTACCATTGAAGTTGATCCACCGACTGTTGGAATTCCTAAAGGATCGCTGATTTGAACAACTGTACCTATAGCACTTGAAATAGTATTATCTGTTGGTACATAAATAGCATCAACTTTACTAGCTAAACTTTCTGTCACAGAAGCAATATCATTACTTGTTGTTGCGATTCTTTCTTCATAGGCTATTCCTACTTTATCTAAGTATTCCTTGGCTATTTCTAATTGAATGAGTGAATTACTTTCATTTGTTGCTAATAACCCTACTGTTTTAATACTTGGATCGATTTCTAATAACAATTCCAATTGTTTGGCTACAGGAGTCATATCGGTTGTTCCTGAAATATTACCGCCTGGTTTGTTATAATCATCAACTAAACCAGCATCTTTCAAATCTGTGACTGCTGTGACTAAAATTGGTATTTCTGTTGTTGCATTCGCAATACTAATCGCTGCATCTGTAGCAATCGCTAAGACTAAATCTTTCTTATCATTCACAAATTTTTGTGCAATGTT
>Ga0153945_1000295_pt1 | contig 15221 bp, 18 predicted proteins | sample TSNJ029MetaG_FD_104720 | JGI IMG/M metagenome (GOLD analysis project Ga0153945, IMG submission 104720) | Attine ant fungus gardens microbial communities from New Jersey, USA - TSNJ029 MetaG | ecosystem: Host-associated > Fungi > Mycelium > Unclassified | place: USA: New Jersey, Wharton State...
ACTGATGAAAATGAATGGGTTTTCTAATGGTGATGTTGCTATAGTAGAAGGATTATCTAAATCCCGCGTTCAGCAGATTATGAAAAAGGTTCGGAATAAATACATAGAGTTCAGTCAGGAATAGTGCAACCAGGGGACTATGAATGCCAGTTTTATTGAGAGAAGGGAGTATATTATGAATAAAGAAATAACAATAATTAAATTTGAAAAGGAAACCGATTGGGGTAAATTATTCATAAGTGCTAAAGGGGAAAGAGTTTATATAAAACAATATCAAGAGGGGAATCTTGTACTTGATACATCGATTGACACTATTAATCATGTTTCCCAATTTGTAGAGGGGTGTTTTACTAAAGGATCAAATGTAAGCAGAGAACTTTCTGGGGCATATTCTACAGATAATGAACTCAAGCAAATTAGTTTTAAATTTAACGGCGTGGAAATTACGGCGATAGCCACAACCACTGCCGATAGTATTGTAAAACAATTATATGATGGATATGAAGCGGATGCAGCTAAGCGAAAGGCAGAATATGAAGAATATAAGAAAACTCTGCAGTATGCAATTGATATGAAAGAAAATGCTCGTAAAGAAACTATCCGCAAGACTATCGAAGCTGAAGTGATCCATATAGACAATACCACCGAAATGGAATTCAAGGATGACGAGGCAAAAGAAAAGTGGGATGAGTTTGTTGAAATAAATTCTAAAGACGGATACAGTGCGGGGGTTGTTAAGTATGCCCGGAGGTGGGCAAAGTATATGCAAGCTAAAATTGCAAAAGGGGAAAGACTTACAGACATAGCAGACTCTACTCATTTCGATGCGGATATTGAAGGCATCACAGGGTTTATGTATGGGGGTGCCGTTAACGCCTTATCCCAATTTTGGAAGCATGGCGAGGAACTTCGCAAGTGGCACAATAAAGGCTACGGTTATGAAGGAGACGGTTGTGTTAATCCAGCAGTACTAACCATAGGATAAGATTTAAACAAACGGAAGGTTCAAATTTAATGGCAACACGAACTTAAAGTAGTGTGTCAAAATAAAAAAGGAGAAGAGAATATGGAGTTTAATCAATTTAAGGAAAAGTTTCAATCGAACTTTGTGGACATGGTTAAGGAGACAACTTGTTTATTTGAGGTTGAAGTTGATAAGGACGAGTTCTGGAATCTGTATCTTAATAGCTTCCCGCCCAGAACAAATGAAGTCTACAGAGAAAGGAGAGAGTATGACTGTAGCTGTTGCAGGAACTTTATAAATAGCATTGGAAATGCCGTCGTTATCAAAAATAATGAAGTGCAAACGATGTGGGATTTTGAAACAGGAGATACAACATTCCAGCCCGTTGTAAATGCTTTATCCCAATACATTAAATCAAAATTGGTAACTAATGTCTACATTAGCAAAGAGAAGAAAATTGGTACGGATAAGAACTTTGAACAATTTGCAGATGGCAAGTCTGTTAAGTGGGAACACCTTTATGTTGAACTTCCCGATAGATTTGTTGATCGAAGCAGCAGGTCTATTGGAGACTTGCAGGGTTCATATCGTGACACGAGGAATGTATTCAAAAGATCATTAGATGAAATCACAGAGGAAAGTCTGTTGACAGTTCTTGAACTAATTTCTCAGAAATCCTTATATAAGGGAGAAGAATGGGAAGGCGCTCTAAAGGAATTCTTAAAACATAAGAAGGCTTATACCAAACTAAAGACAAATTCTGAAAAAGAAAACTATACATGGGAGCAATCAATAAAGGTTGGTGGTGCAATTGGTAGGATCAGGAATCATAGTATAGGGACACTTCTTATCAATGTCAGCGAAGATATGGATTTGGATACGGCAGTTAAGAAATATGAGGCAATTGTAGCCCCTACGAACTATAAGCGACCTAAAGCCATATTTACTCAGAAGATGCTTGAGGAAGCTAAAAGAACACTTGATGAACTCGGCTACATGGAATCTCTAAGTAGGCGGTACGCCACACTGGATGATATCACAGTAAATAATATTCTATTCTCAAATAAGGATTCAGCTAAGAGAATTGGTGGTGCGGATATTTTTTCTGATATGGCAAAAGACGTTGCTGTTAATCCCAAGAAGTTTTCTAAGGTTGAGGAAGTAGGTATTGAAAAATTCGTAAAAGATATTCTGCCCACAACGAATGAACTGGAAGTGCTATTGGAAAATAAACACGCAAGCAATATGGCGTCACTGATTGCCCCAGAGGTTAAAGACTGTAAGACAATGTTCAAATGGGATAATAATTTTAGCTGGGCGTATTCAGGGAATATCACGGATAGCACAATGAGAGAGAATGTAAAAATGGCTGGCGGTAATGTGGATGGGGTTCTCAGGTTCTCAATTCAATGGAATGATGGACAGGAATGGAATAAGGATGATTATGATGCTCATGTTCGTGAACCAAATGGTAATGAAATTTATTTTGGGAATAAAGGAAGAAGACACCCATCGACCGGTATGCTGGATATAGATATTACAAATCCGTCCCAAAACACCCCTGCAGTCGAAAATATAAATTGGATTGACAAACGCAGAATGCCTATGGGCGTCTATAAAATGTTTGTTAATAATTATGCTCATCGTGGAGGGAAGGATGGGTTTAAAGCAGAAATCGAATTTGATGGACAGATTTATTCATTTGAATATTGTAAAGGAATTAGGCAAGGAGAGAATGTCCAAGTCGCTGAAGTAACACTTGACGGAAACGGGAATTTTACTATAAAAGAAATGCTTCCTTCTAATGTGTCTTCGAGAGAGGTATGGGGATTAAGAACAAATCAATTCGTACCAGCATCAGTAGTTTTATATTCTCCCAATTATTGGAATGAACAGCAAGGAATCGGACATAGGCATTATATGTTTATGTTAAAGGATTGTATTAATCCTGAGAAACCTAATGGTTTCTACAACGAGTTTCTTAAGCAGGATTTACACAAGCACAAGAGGGTGTTCGAAGCTCTTGGGGAAAGAATGGCGGTTAAGGATGTAGATGACCAATTATCAGGGTTGGGCTTCTCATCAACCAAGCGAAATGAGTTGTTGGTAAAAGTCAAAGGGCAGTCAGAGCGTGTCCTGAAAATAAAAATTTAAAAAGGAGAAAATTATGAGTAACGAAAAAACGAACATGTTTGAGGTTGCAGTTAGGTCTAAAATGAGATTTCCGTTCAAAGGTCAGATATCTGTGGAGGATTTGTGGGATCTTCGTGCGGAAGACTTGGATTTAATTTTTAAGCAGCTTAATTCCCAAGTTAAGAAAGCCAGTGAAGAAAGTCTGCTGAACAAAAAATCCGCAGAAGACGAAATCTCTGATACCAAGATTGAGATTGTTAAGTATATCGTTGGTATTAAGCTTGCAGAGGCCGACGCAAGAAAGCAAGCGAGAATTAAGAAGGAGCAGAAGCAGAAGATTCTCTCTGTTATTGCAGATAAACAAGATGCTGCTTTACAAAATAAGTCGTTGGAGGAACTTACGGCAATGCTTGGAGAGTTGGAGAACTAACGTAAAAATGTCGGGACTTCCACCTCTGGAATATTGGGGGTGGAAGAGCGCTCAAGATAATGATAATTCCAATAAAAGAAGAAGGATAAAAAATATGAGCAATACTATTTGTCAAAGATTCATTGATCAAAAGCAAGTGAGTACAGATAAACTCTTATATTTGGCCGGGTACGTAGAATATAGTTATGAAGATGGCTGCTTCGTGGTTGCAGATCAGCAGCTTGAAGCTCAAGAAACGTTTTCGGTTGGACAGCCTGTTTATGATGTAGACAATAATCTTATGGGATATCTTAAGATTGGTCTTCATGAGAGCGTAAACTACTATGGTGATTATAATGGTGAAAAGATACCAGTAGAAGCATGGGAAATAGGGAACCCAACTAAGTACTGTATTCATGATAAGCAAATAATTACGTTTTGGCAGCGGTGGAAGAACTTCCAATAGATTGGATAATTCATTTGTTACAAAAGGAGGAAAAATGGAATTAAAACCATTTGATAGAAATAAGGTTTTTAAACTCATAGAAAATGAAAATATAACTAAACTAAGGGAATATGACTTACAATATGCTGACCTTCACAATATTGACCTTCGGGGTGCTGACCTTCATAATATCGACCTTCGGGTTGCCGACCTTCATAATGCTGACCTTCGGGGAGCAGACCTTCATAATGCCGACCTTCGGGAAGCAGAACTATGGAGAGCAGACCTTCGGAGAGCAGATCTTGGTGGCGCGGACATTGATTTTTCCTGTCTTCCGTTATGGTGTGGGGGTTTACATATAAAAATTGATGTACGCATTGCTAGACAGATCGCATATCACTTATGTTCCATGCAATGCGATGACCCGGAGTTTCTTGCAGTACGTAATGCTACGTTGCCTTTTGCAAACAAATTTCACAGGGTAGAGGAATGTGGGAGGTTGGTGGAGGTTGAATAATAAACTAGAAAAAATTGCTGTTTTCGTAGTTAAGTTATTCATTTTCATATTGATGCTATGTCTAACCGTGTCTTTAAACTGGATAATTTTCTGCGGACTCGTAAAAGTAGTAACAATAATTTTAGGAATCAGTTTTAGCTGGAGTATTGCTACCTGTATATGGTTGGCATTTTTGCTCATTAGTGTCATATGTGGAGAAGGGGGAACTGGGTGGCAATAAACATACCATATATAGATTATTGTGTAAGTGAAAATGCAAGATATAGACGAAATATTTGAATGAATTTCGCATTTCATAGAGCAATCACCAAACGGTGTTTACATAGATAATTTAAAAATAATGGAGGAAAAAATTTGGGATTTCAAGTTAAGAAGGCGTTAAGAGAAAAGATTTATGTAAAAGTAGCATTAATGAGTCCGAGCGGAGGCGGGAAGACTTATTCCGCATTAAAACTTGCTACGGGCATGTCTGAGGAAATTGAGAAACAGACCGGAAAACCAGCGAGAATTATAATGGGTAATACAGAATCAAAGCGTGGCTACTATTATGCAGACGAGTTTAATTACGATATTGTAGATATCGAGTCGCCACATAACCCAGAAAAATATGTTGAATTTATTGGGTTTGCGGTAAAAGAAGGGTATGATATTGTTATTCTTGACAGTTCATCACATGAGTGGGAGGGAAAAGGTGGATGTTTAGAGCTACAGCAACAGGCCGGTGGTACATATCAGGCATGGAAAAATGTCACTCCTCGACACAATAAGTTTATCGAGGCGATTTCCGACAGTCCCATTCATATTATTGCGACAATGCGTGGTAAAGATCAATATGAAGTAGAAAAAGATAGTAACGGTAAAACAAACGTTAAAAAGCTTGGGGTTGGCGCAAAACAGAGGGATGGATTTGAATATGAGTTCACATGCACTTTCCTTATTGACCAGAAGACGCACATGGCAGAGCCGCAAAAGGATAATACGCATATTTTCGAAAATGAAACCGCCACATTGTTAAGCGAATCTTATGGAAGGAAAATTATGACATGGGCTAACTCTGGAGAAGGATATACTCCAATTGTAAGAAAGGAAGACGGTGAAGAATCCAACAACGACGGTCTAAAGCTTGTAAAAACTAAAATCATTACTTTGTGCACACAGTTGGGTGGGACGCAGAATGACGAACTAATGTTGATATTGAAAGAGTACTCCACAAACGGAAACCCGAACCAAATTAGAAATATCGACAAAGCAAAAGATTGTTTAAATAGAATTAAAACACTACAGGAGGGAAAGTAATATATGAATAAAGTTCAAATTGTAGGTAGATTGGTAAGAGATCCAGAAATAAGATATTCAACTGGAGAGAATGCAAATGCGATTATTCGTTTTACAGTGGCCGTTAATCGTAGAATGAAAAATCAAGAAGGTAATTATGATGCGGATTTTATTTCTTGCATAGCGTTTGGAAAAACCGCAGAGTTTGTTGGGAATTATTTCCGCAAAGGCAATGCGATTGGCTTAGTGGGACGCATTCAAACGGGAAGTTATGTAAATAAAGAAAGTGTAAAAGTATATACCACCGACGTTGTAGTTGAAGAAGTAGAATTTGTCGAGAGCAAGGGTGGCGGTTCGCAAAATGATAGGACAAATAATACCCAAAATGATAGTGGATTTGTGAATATCCCTGATGGGGTAGAGGACGAAGAATTGCCCTTCAACTAAGACAAGCAAAAGACTTGAGGCTGGCATAGTCTAGCCTCAATAATTGAAAGTGGGTTGTGAGTTATGTGTGCCGTGACATGTAAATATAAAAATTGTAGACATGAAAGCAGGGATATAGTTGAAGATGAAGCAGTTAAAAGCGGAGATAGTTATTATCACAAGGATTGCAACCAAGAGAAGGATGAAATAAGAGAAATCATAGATCTATTTGTTAAATATGTAAATCCTCACCCGGTCTATACACAACTGCAGAGCGTTATTAAAAACATTGTGATCACTAAAAATCTTGGTAGCAGCTTCTTGTTATTCGCATTAAAATACTACATTCAAAACAAAATCCCATTAAATTATCCACAAGGATTATATTATGTAATCCAAAATAAAAAGGTCATAGAGTCGTATAGTAAAAATCAAGTAAAGATAGCGGGTGATTTTACCATTGAAGAAGCGACAGAATCAACTTTTGACTATACGCCAAGAAAAACATGTGGTTTTCAAGACATTATAAAGGGGTGATGAAATAGTTTGGCTTTAGATATTTCTGAGATTGTTGATAATCAAGCGGAAGCCGGGGTTATTGCAACATTGGTGTATCACCCAGAGTTCATTTTATATACGGATTACTTAAAAGCTTCTTATTTTTATAACGTAGAAAATGGGTGTATATACTGGGCGATTCAAGAATTATATAAAAATGGGGTGGAGTCAATTGATGCGTTAAATATTACGAATATGCTCAATTCAAATCGCGCCATTAAGAAGAAAATTGATAGTTACAACTTATCTAACTTTCAGGAGTTTATATCACTAAGTCAATACGCACGTCGTGATACACTAGAAGAATATAAATTACTTGTGAATAATGTCGTAACAATGTCATTTAAAAGAGAACTAAATAATATAGCATCTGAAATTCAAAGAGAATGTTTCAATCCAAATTCTGATTTATCGAAATTAAACTCCATCGTAAATACAAAAATCAACAAGCTCACTGAGCGATATATTACATCAAATGAAATAGAATTATTTGGGACTCGTGTTGAAGACCTCTGGAATGAGATAGTTAGTAGAAGAAACGAAAATGGAGTATATGGAATACCTTCTAAGTACGAAGCATTAAATGAATACTTTACCTATGAGCCTAGTGAATTGGTCTTATTGAAGGCGAGGATGAAAAAGGGTAAGTCGGCTTTTTTTATGAATGAAGCAATCCATAAGATACAAAACGGCGTCCCTACATTATTTTTTGACACAGAGATGAAGGATAGACTTTTCTTCGAAAGAATGCTCGCTAACCTCACTGGAATCGAGGTTAAACGGATAAAAAATGGTTCTTATTCTTACGACGAAGGGCAATTACTGCAAAAAACTAACGATTGGATAAAGAAGCAGCCATTTGTTCACATTTACAAGCCGTCTACATCAGACGAGGAGATTTATGCGATACATAAGATCCTAAAGTATAAAATGAATTTGGAGTTTAGCATTTTTGACTATATAAAAAGCAACATGCTATCTGCATCAGAGAATTACAACGCTTTGGGCGCAAGGTGTGATTTTTTGAAAAATAATATTGCGGGAGAATTAAACATAGCTATGTTAGCCGGAGCTCAACTCGGTAGATCCAATCAAGTGGCTGATTCTGATAAGTTAGAAAGATACGTTTCTGCCAGTATTATGTGGCGCGACAAAACAGGTGAAGAAATTGCAAAAGATACACTAGATTGTGGCAATTATGCTCTAACAATAGACCTTAATCGTATGGGGGCTCAAATGAATGAAGAGGAATATATAGATTTCAAATTTGACGGCAGCCGTATGAGAATTGAACAGGCAAAACAACATCATACAGATAATAATATTTTTAGTTGACAGGTGGTGATATAGGAGGGTGGAGTATGATAATGAAGCGATTAATGAGATGTGTAGCAAAATTGATTTGCTAGAATACGCACAAAAGTCATATGAGTTTAATAAGCGCGGCGATGAATATGCAACAAATTGTCCAAGACATACTGATAAAACCCCCTCCTTATTCATTACACCGCATCGTAACCTATTTCACTGTTTTAGTTGCGGCGTTGGGGGAAATATTATTAATTGGATTATGATGACAGAGGGTATGACATATTATCAAGCACTTGAAAAGGTATCTCTTCTAACTGGAATAGAATTACGGGATATTAAAATACCAAATGCGGTGTCAATTTTCAAAAATTTAAAATACAAACAAATTTCTAAAAATAAACCTAATAGGGATATTCTTGATGAATCTATTTTAAATCAATATGAATTGGCACCGCCTAAAGAATGGACAGACGAAGGTATCAACCAAGAAATAATGGAAAAATATAATATTAGGATTGATAGCAAGTCAAATAGGATCGTGTATCCAGTATATGATAACAACTTTGACCTAATTGGTATTAAGGGGAGAACAAGATATAAAAATTATAATGATTTGGGTTTAAAAAAATACCAGAATTATCACAAGATCGGGACAACAGATTTCTTTATCGGGTTGCGCGAAAATATAGATGCAATAAAGGAGTCAGACGAAGCGATAGTTTTTGAGGGAATAAAGTCTGGAATGAAAGCAGAGGGGTGGGGGTATTACAACTGGATTTCAAGTGAAACTGGTTATTTAAACGATGAACAAGTAAAAATTCTTATCGACTTAAAAGTGAAAAATGTTGTAATTGCATATGATAACGACGTAGAAAAATCTAAAATAATTGAGTGTACCAAGACTTTATCTAAATTCACCAATGTGTATTATATCAATGATAAAAATAATATTCTTGGTGACAAAGCATTAAAAATGTCTCCTGTTGACTTAGATAAAGACACTTGGGAAACTTTATATCGAGAGAAGGTGAAAATAAATAAACGAAGATAGATTTATAATAGATACAATGGTTTGGAGCTTTTCAAGATTAAGTTCTTTCCATCAATGTCCCTATGGTTTTTGGCTGAAGTATATGCAATGCAATGAAGGCTCTCCAAATTTCTTTGGGCAATACGGATCTTTTATACATAGTATTCTTGAGAAATATGAAAGGGGAGAATTGTCTATATTCGAAATATCGCAATTTTATATTGACAATTTTAATAATTATATTACGTGTGATGCTCCAAATAACAAGTATGTAAGTATTAGAGATACCTATTTTGATAAAGGGTTGAACTACTTAGATAATATAGACTTGGTTCTAGATAAATATTTCATTCTTGGAATTGAAAAGGAAGTAAAATTTAACATAGGAAAATATGAAATGATTGGATACATTGATCTATTATTAGAGGACAAGATCACACACGACATCACAATATTAGATCATAAAAGTGCTAGTATCAAATTTAAAAAAAATGGTGACGTAAGTAAGTCAGATTTGGGGCATGTTTTAAATTTCAAAAGGCAATTATACTTATACTCCTTGTCGGTATTTGATGAGTACGGCAAGTATCCTAAGTATCTAGAATGGAATTTGTTTAAAGATTGTAATAAACTAAATGTCGAATTTGACATAGAAGAATTTAATCAAGCCATTAAGTGGGCTGAAGATACGGTTGGGCAGATTGAAAATGAGACTTTATGGTTGCCAAACCCATCACAATTTTTTTGTTACAACATTTGCGACATGAGATTTTGCGCTTGTGAATATAAACCCCAATAGACTGGAGGTGACATTATATCAGATAAAAATTATACAGTATTTCATTTACACACAGAATTATCGTTATTGGATAGTACGACAAATTATAAGGATTATATAAAACGTGCGTCTGAATTAGGGCAGAAATCAATATGTTTTACTGAACATGGCAATACGTATAACTGGATTGAGAAAAAAATGTGTTGCAAAGAATTCGGAATAAAGTATATGCATGGATGCGAAATATATCTTACAGAATCATTAACTGACAAAATCAGGGATAATTACCACACTATACTGATTGCTAAAAATTCAGATGGATTTGAAGAGCTTAACTTGTTAATTGATTTGTCAACGGATAGCCAACATATGTATTATAAGCCCAGATTATCATTTGATGAATTCTTAAACATATCCAATAACATAATTAAAATATCGGCATGTCTGCAGTCGCCGTTAAATAGGATCGGGGTGAACATTGAGAGCGCTGATGATGTTGACAGAGTAGATAGGTTAAACAGCTATTATGAAAAACTTATTACAGCATATGACTATTATGAAATACAACCGCATGTTAATTCGGACGAGCAACGGCTTTATAATAAAAAATTGTATGAGTTGTCAAAAATCACGGGTATACCGCTGATCGCCGGAACTGACACGCATTCTATAAATCATTACAAAGCTGAATGTAGAACAATGCAGCAATATAGTAAAAATATTATTTTTGATAATGAGGATGTATTCGACCTTACATATAAAACATATGATGAATTGGTTGAAATGTTCAAGAGACAAGATGCTTTACCTAATGATGTTATTTGTCAAGCTATTGAGAATACGAATATCATGTCTGATAGCGTATATGAATTTGATCTGGACTTATCTTTCAAATATCCTAAAATCGAAGGCAAAGAAGAGGAACTATTCAAAGAACGTGTTAATAGGATGTACGTTGAAAAATTAATAAATGGTGTTATAAGTAATAACAAAAGATATTTAGAAAACATCAAAGAAGAGTTCAGAGTGTTGAAGAAAATTGGTATGCTTGGTTTCATATATTTTATGTCGGAACTATGTTGTTGGTGCCATGAAAACGATATACCAACTGGGTTTTGCAGAGGATCTATTGGCGGCAGCTACATAGCATATATCTTAGATATAATCGATCTTAACCCATTAGTATGGGGGACTAAATTTTCAAGATTCGCAAATGAAGATAGAATTGAAATAGGCGATATTGATATTGATTTTGCCCCAGAAGATAGGGAAAGGGTGTATGAGTACATAATAGGACGCTTTGGATTAGATAAGACTGCATATATACTTACAACCAATACATCAGCAGATAAAGGTTCAATTGATGATATTGTTAGGGGGTATGCAAATAAATATAGGCGAGACAATAATCTACCAAAAGATGCAGACACACCATATTCATTAGAATTTGCAAAAAAAATAAAGCAAGATTATGAAGTATCTCCAGAAGAAGCGAGAGCCAAATATAAAGAAGTATTTTACTATTTTGATGGCATGAAGGGGTGCGTAGTATCAAAAGGTATACACCCGGCAGGAATCGTTGCATCTCCAATTACGTTGCCTGATAATTATGGAACGTTCTGGTATGATGGGAAACGAGTTATGTCCATCAATATGGAAGAAATACATATAGTAAGCCTTGTTAAATATGATATTTTGGGATTGAAAAATATTGGAATTATCAAGGCTGCATGCAAACTAATCGGAATTCCATATCCGAAATCTCACGAGATAGACTGGTTAGATAAAAAGGTGTGGGATGATATGGTTGTATCTCATGTTGGAATTTTTCAGTTTGAATCATTATACGCCTTTGATCTGCTAAAAAGGTTTAAACCACAAAAGGTTAATGATATGTCACTTGTTAACGCAAGCTTGAGGCCGTCTGGAGAATCATACAGAGATAGACTTATTGCAAGAAAAGTTAATAATAATCCATCGGAAATTATTGACGAACTGCTTAAAGACAATAATGGATATCTCGTCTTTCAGGAGGACGTAACAAAATTCCTCCAAGATATTTGCGGATTATCTGGTAGCAGAGCTGACAATGTTAGACGTGCAATTGGACGTAAGCAGATAGATAGACTTCAAGAGGCATTGCCGGAAATATTAGAGGGATATTGCTCTAAATCCACCAAACAGAGAGACGTTGCGGAAGAGGAAGCAAAAGTATTTTTGAAAATTATAGAAGACGCAAGTTCATATATGTTTGGTTACAATCATTCGACTGGCTATTCAATGATCGGATACTTGTGTGCATATCTACGTTTTTATTATCCCGCAGAGTTTATAACATCGTACTTAAATAACTCAGATAATGATGATGACATCTTACTAGGTACTGAACTTGCAGAAGTAAAAGGAATCAATATAAATGGAGTAAAATTCAGATATTCTAGAGGTAAGTATTTCTTAGACGATAAAAAACTTCAGATATACAAAGGGATAGCCTCTATTAAATTTTTAAATAATCAAGTAGCAGATCAGCTATATAATCTAAGAGATTTAGATTATTCAAACTTCATCGAGTTGCTAGAGGATCTAAATAATACATCAATTAATTCAAGACAACTTAAGATTTTAATAGAAGTAGGATTCTTTGACGAGTTTGGAGATATTAATTACCTATCAAACATTAGTGATTGGTTTTTAAAATTGTACGAAAAGAAATCCATCAAGGTAGATTCGCTTGAGAAAATTGGATTAACTTATGAGGATTTAATGCCGCACACAAATAAGTTTACAGGCAAAACATATTCTGGCATCAATTCGATGGAACTAATTAAATCTCTGGAAAAACAAATTCCCAAAAACACTACAACATTAAAAGATATTATTCGTTACCAAATGCAACATATTGGTTCTATAGACATAAAAGATAAGAGATATTCAGGTCTTATAGTAGTTCAAAAAATTGATACTAAATACACGCCAAAGTTAAAAGTGTATTCGTTAGCTAATGGTATAACCGCTGATGTAAAAATAGATAAAAAAGTTTTCGATAACAAAACACTTAATAAAGGAGACATAATCAGAGTAATTAAACAGTCTTCAAAACCAAAATACGCAAGGCTTCCAGAAGGGGGGTATATGGCTATTGAGGGGACAAAAGAAATTTGGATTAGTAATTATGAAAAAGTGGAATTTCTATATACCGACGATAGACAGCAGACTTATCTGAAGAAACTTCGTAGTTGATGTGGCAAGGCGATTAAAAGGAGGGGCAGTGTGAGAAAGATATTTTATTATATAGCAACACGACTAAAATTATGGTTTATTTACGGTCGAGATATTCCCATTTGGGAAGATGACGCCGATTATAAATGCCCAACTTGTTACTGGGATTCCACGAACGACGATATGTTGGAAAATGCATATCTCACAGACATGAGTTATGGTTACGAGGGAAATGCATCATGGATAGAGCATTTCACTTGTCCTGTATGCGGAACAAAATTCGATGTTAGGAGCGGAGTTTAACCAAATGGCGAAGGAAATAGGAGGATAAAATGAAAAAGAAAATAGGTAAATTTATTTGGGGTTTTTCTGAATATTGGGATATTGATTTAGGTGAATTCGCTCCTATAGTATTTGGGTGGATGATAGGTTCGAAGGGGTACAAGATTACCGATAGAAGAGGTGAAAATGAATCAGAAAAAAATTGAAGAAATCAGGGAAAAGTATGAAGTGGAGTGGAAGAGCAGAATATATTGGTGGGAAGACACGACATACGGGAGTGAATTGTGGGCGAGTGAATTCTACGAAAAAAAGTATATTGGGCGCGTAACACAGTGTGATGATGAACTGGATTTTTGGCGCTGGACGTGTAATTATTTTGACCTTGGGACTAATTTCTTGTATGCAGAAACGCTGGAAAAAGCAAAGGAATGTTTTGTTGATAGGCTTCATCGGCATTTTGAAGACCAAATAGATTATTACAAAAGAATGATGCAATTGTTTGAAACAACGTAATTAATCATCCAGTGAGGAGGGAAATCAGGAATGGGAAAAAGGACAAGCGTTAAAGAGAAATTGCCCGAAGAACACGAAGAAACAAGAAATATATTTGACATGGAGACATTTTCAATTGTGGATTGTGTGGTATATAAAACATCTGACCTTGTAAACGTCACAGTTAAAGACCATGAAGACGATAAGATATTCGTTTCCGATGATTGTACAACGGACGGTGAATGGAGTAATTTTAACGGGGCTTTTGAGGTAATTGCGTGGCAACCGCTGCCAGAGCCGTATAATATGGAGTTTGAGGAGGAGAGAGATTTATGAATAACGGAATAGATATAAGAGGATTTAAGCTTCTTTATAATAAGCAAGTATGGAACCCAATTGGATTTAACATGGAGTTTGATGCGCCCTGCGATGATAAAAGGCTGACAATAGATAGACCTAAATATTTATCTGTTGTGGTGTTAGATAGTGATGGCAAGGTGAGGGTACTACATGACCAATCGTTCATGTTCCAGTTCGTGAAGGAACACAATGAAGAAAATGATAGAAACCAGATTGATCAATCATGGGATTGCCCGTTTTGTGGTGCAGGTGTTGAATGGTGGGCCCCTCGTTGTAATAATTGTGGTTGCTATATAGGTGGGTCCTTTGATCCAAAAGAGGAAATCATAGCCGCATGGAACCAGTGCAATACTAGCAAAATGAAAGATTAAAAGGTGATAGAATAATCGTTTCATTGTGAGTAGAATGTTTTGCATGTCAACCTAGGAGAAGAGATGAACAATATAAGACACAAATAATATTACATGCCCCTACTGCGGGTATGAGTACATTGATAGTTGGGAAATGCAGTCAGGAGAAGAAGATATAGGGCTTATCCAGTGCGATAATTGCTACAAACATTTTTATGCAAACAGGAATATTGCTATTGATTATAGTACTAAAAAAGCTAAATATGGAACCTGTGGGCATTGCGGAAAAGAAACGGTCGTGGAAAATTTTCATTCTTCCCTTGGAAGTTACGAAGGCTTATGCCCCGATTGCGGGTATAAAGAGGAACGCAGATTTGCCGCAGACATAGCTAAAGAACTTTCCAAAAACAAAGAAGAAGTAAGAGAGGAAAAATCATGCCAAGATTAACCATAGAATATGATGGGGGCTACGTCCCCAAGGAAATGTGTACGATTGACAGAGAAGGCGGGGCAGATGATTGTTTATCATGTGCAGAAAATTGTGGATATAATGATGATCGTTGCGATGAATGCCCGATACAGGTGTGCTTTGACAAATTAGCAGCCTATGAGGATATTGGAGAGCCAGACGAACTTGTTAAAGAATTGCCTTCATTGGAAATGAATTGTTAT
>Ga0153945_1000298_pt1 | contig 15190 bp, 14 predicted proteins | sample TSNJ029MetaG_FD_104720 | JGI IMG/M metagenome (GOLD analysis project Ga0153945, IMG submission 104720) | Attine ant fungus gardens microbial communities from New Jersey, USA - TSNJ029 MetaG | ecosystem: Host-associated > Fungi > Mycelium > Unclassified | place: USA: New Jersey, Wharton State...
ATGAAACCGGCAGGGGAAGCGTCCGCGTTCGGGGCAAATACAGCTATGACCGGAGCAACAACTGCATCGACATCACTCAGATTCCCCCCTCCACTACGGTAGAGGCCATTATGGACAAGGTCATTGACCTGGTGAAGCAAGGGAAGATTAAAGAAGTATCCGATATCCGGGATGAAACGGATTTATCCGGGTTGAAATTGACCGTTGACCTGAAACGGGGCGTCGACCCGGACAAATTTGCGCTCAAGCTATTTAAAATGACCCCTTTGGAGGATGCTTACTCCTGTAACTTTAATATACTGATTGGAGGAACCCCCCGGGTGATGGGCATCCGGGAGATTGTCACCGAATGGGTGGCCTACCGCACGGAATGCGTCAAGCGAAAGGTCCACTATGAGCTGAAACAGAAACAGGAAAAGCTCCATCTGCTCAAGGGTTTGTCTAAAATATTGCTGGACATTGACAAGGCGGTTAAAATTGTCCGGGATACTGAGGAGGAACAGGAGGTAGTCCCCAACCTGATGATTGGCTTTGGCATAGACGAGCGTCAGGCTGAATATGTGGCGGAAATCCGTCTGCGCCACCTCAACCGCGAATATATCCTGAAACGTACCCAGGAAACCCAAAGCCTTTCGGATGAGATTGCTGAGTTGGAGGAGATCCTTAAAAGTGATAAGAAGATTCAAAGCATTATCGTCAAGGACCTGCGCCAGGCGGTCAAAAAATATGGGCAGCCTCGCCGGTCACTGATTGTTTTCCAGGAGGACGAGGAAGAGATTGACTTGACAGAGGAGATCCCCAATTATCCTGTCAACCTGTTCTTTACCAGAGAGGGATATTTCAAAAAAATCACCCCCCAATCCCTTCGGATGAGCGGGGAGCATAAGCTGAAGGATGCGGATGAGATTGTGACCCATATGGAGACCACCAACCAGGTAGAGCTGTTGTTTTTCAGCAACCGGTGCCAGGTATATAAATCCAGGGCCAGTGATTTTGACGATACCAAGGCCAGCATCATGGGCGATTATATTCCCGCCAAGGTAGGCATGGATGAGGGGGAGACAGCCGTTACCATGGTGGTAACTCAGGATTACAGCGGCCATCTGCTGTTCTTTTATGAAAACGGCAAGGTGTCCAAGGTCCCGCTGATGTCTTATTTTACCAAAACAAGGCGGAAGAAGCTGCTCAACGCTTATTCTGATAAGGCTTCCGTAGTCGGGATTGCCCATATCACCCAGGATAAGGAGTTCATGTTGACCTCCACAGGAGGACGAATCCTGTTGATACACTCCGCCAATATCAGTGAAAAGGCTAAAAAGGACAATCAAGGAGTGGCGGTAATGACGTTAAAGAAAGCCCAAAAACTGGCGTCCGCAGTGCCCTTTGAGGAAATGACGCTTGCCAACCCGCACCGTTTCCGTACAAAAACGTTGCCCAGTGCAGGCGCCATTCCCAAGGAGAGCGACTACGGGGAGCAATTGACGCTTTAAGGAGGGTAATGGAATGGTGGGCAAGGTATTACAGGCGATGATCTGTTATTACGGCAAGGAACTGCGGCAAACCGCTCACAGCCTCAAGGTATACGGCTATGCCAAGGCTATTGCGGCAGGGGAAGGCCTGGATGCAGCTCAAACGGAGCTGGTGGAGTGCGCCGCGCTGCTCCATGATATCGGCATCCCGGAAAGCATGAGAAAATATGGTTCTGCAAAAGGACCTTATCAGGAGGAACAGGGCGCACTGGTGGGCGAAGAAATTTTAAACGGTCTTGAATGTCCTGGGGAGTTGAGGGAACAAATTTTGTTTTTAATCGGTCACCACCACTCATATGGCGTACAAGGTGGCGGCGTGCCCCTACAAATTCTTTTTGAGGCTGATTTTTTGGTCAATCTCGAAGAGGGGAATCTTGGCGGTACCGATCCGAAAAATATCAAGGAAAAATATTTTCAAACAGCGACTGGCAACAAATTGATTGATGTTATGTATCTTGGTGAATAAATAAAGAGTGGGGAACAATTTGTTCCCCACTTTTTATGATACCTTTTCTAAATCCCGCTTTAACCGCTTGATAATTCTTTTTTCCAACCTGGAAATATAGGATTGTGAGATACCAATCATGTCGGCCACTTCCTTTTGAGTATGCTCCACACCATCCAGGAGGCCAAAGCGCATCTGCATAATGGCCTTTTCCCTGGGCCCTAATTTATCTACGGCCTGATGCAGCAGGCTCTTTTCCACATCCTGTTCCAATTGACGGCTAATGGCTTCGCTGTCACTGCCCAATATGTCTGAGAGAAGAAGCTCGTTGCCGTCCCAATCCACATTTAGGGGTTCATCGATGGAGATGTCATTCTTGTACTGGTTGCTTTTCCGCAGGAACATAAGGATTTCATTTTCGATGCAGCGGGAGGCGTAGGTGGCCAGCTTGATCTTTTTTTCAGGACAGAAGGTGTTGACTGCTTTGATTAACCCGATGGTACCGATGGAGATTAAGTCCTCCACGCTGATACCTGTGGATTCAAACTTTTTAGCGATATACACCACCAGACGCAGGTTGTGAACAATTAAGGTTTCCCGGGCTTGCTCCAGATCAGTTGAGGTTTCCAATTTGCGGAACACAATCCGCTCCTCTTCGGCCGATAAAGGCGCTGGCAGGGTTTCAGGGCCGTTAATATAATAAAGGTCATTTACAAATCCTAGTTTCTCAAGGACCCGAAGAAAGGCTATTTTCAGCCTGCTCTGAATCCTGTTGTCTTTGTTCATATTGACCGACACCCCTTTTTGCTGTGTTATTTTCTATGACTTGTGGGTTGATCAGGCACTGATACTCCCCATTAGATAAGCTTTTATTGGTAAAGGCGATATAGACCCGGTCCACCTCAACCTGCACATTTTTTTGAGTGAGGAGAAACCGGCTTGGCCGAATCGCGCAGAGGATACCGCTGCCGGATACATCCGTGTAGGGCACGAGCCGCAGGTCCTTGCCATATTCACTTTTGGCCACCTTACCAATGTTGGAAAAGCTGGAGGAGATAAGGGTAGCCAGCTTTTTGGGCAGGATGTCCTTTACGGCGTTAAACTCGCAGACACAGACAGGGGTAGCGGAGAACACCTCTGACAGGTCGCAGCCGGTATCCACCATTGCGCCTATAGCTGTGGAGCGGCCAGAGTATTCAATAGTGGCTACATACTCCATATCCCCCAAGGATCTTTTTTTCGTGAAATGGGTTAGCAGGGAGATGAGGATGTAAATAATAGCCGCTATTCCAATCAACGTCACTGCTGAGAAATTGAAGTAGACTACGGAGTTATTGATATACATACCATTTGGAGAAAAGAGAATAAAAAAAGCGATCATCCCGCCTGCAAACAGGAAGTTAGCAATAAAGAAAATTGCGGTACACCGCAAAAACCTTTTAACATCCTTGATTCCAAACGTAGTCGCTACTATAGTTACTGAGAATATCAATTTGATCAGGCCCATGACGCTCCAGTGCAGATTGGGGAGAAAGATGATAAATGAAAATACCGCTCCAATCGCCGCACCTAGAAAAATACGCCGTCGCTTGGTATAAGGCAGGGCCATCTTTGCCGTAATCCGCAGGAGGAAGTAGTTGATAATCAAATTTACGGCCAAAAGAATATCCACATAGATGGTTTGCTTCAAAACTTGACCACACCCTTTAAAAGATATTATAGAGGTGGTCTTTGAAAAAATATGTAAAAAATGGAAACCTGTTCGATTTTTTAAGAAGGAGTTATCCTTTTATAAATTTAGAAGCGAGCTTTGCATCAACTTTTGGATTGATGACTAAAATGTGGTCCATGATTTTGGAAAAAGCTTTATCAGGATTTATTTTATAAGAATCTTCGAGGCAGTTACCCCCAAGGAAATCCTCAATGGTACAAAATACAGTGCATGCCCAGCCATAAGGCACACCGGTCTTTGACAGTTTGTAAGCCTTGTCGCAGATGGTGATAAGCAATTTGCTCTGTAATTTGGTCAAGGCGGAGTCAAACCGGGCCCTGTCCTCTTTGGAGCAGCTCATCCTTTCCCTAATTTCAAAGTAGGGGAGACGGATATTTTCCCGGATTGCATCGTAAATTCGTTTTTCCATATGGGTGACATGCCCATCGGCATAAAGCTCATCAAAGGTTTTCCCCTGCCTGCGCACAGCCAAGAAATAGGGATACCACTCCTTGGTGATCCAGCCGCTTTTTTTGAAAAAGACCTTGCCGTAAGCAAGGCCCTCGCACTCCGTTACAGCCCGGATGCGCCATTCCCATGGATCGGTGTCAGCATCCCCTGTATGCCATTGAATACAGGGATCGAAATACCGGGCCAAGGAACAGACCGTGTTATCGGAGCCCCCTTGGGTAAAGCCCACCTTCCGCAACGCATCGCAGAAGGTGGAAAAATTAGTGATCGTTTCGATGCCGTTCATAGCCTTAATCACCACAGTCCAAAGCACATAAAGCAGGAGACAAAGCCCAGGCTATTAAAGATTGTACCCAATAAGGACAGGACCATGCCCGCAGTGACGATTCCTCCAACAGCGCCTTGCTTTTTTGCTGTGCTGGACAATCCCAGGCCTATGATACCTAATATCAGGCCCAGCATCCCCGTGACGCCAAGCATGCTTACTGAACTGATTACAATACTGATTATACCCAATACCATGGAAGCTGTAGCAGCGCCCTTGCTGTCCATGTGAATGTTGTTTCCTATTTTGAAGGTGTTGTCTTTGTAAGGCCGGTCCGTTTGGTGCCGATAGGGGGTATTGGTTTCTTGGCTGGAAAAGGGATCGGGAGTACTGGGACTGCCCGCAGGAATATGTCCATAGATATTTTCATCATACTCGTGCTCCCGGCGATGAGAATCGGAAATGGAATTGGGCGTGGGAGTGGCGGTGGGTGTGGATGGGCTGGCTTCGCCAACGGGGTTGCCGCAGTGCGAACAAAATTTGCCCTTTACCTCCGCGCCGCAGTTTGTACAATACATGATCATCATTCCTTCTCATTTAATTTTTTATTACTTTGCCCAGTCCAAGGATCTGGTTACGGCTTTTTGCCAAAAAGAAGTGAGTCTCTTTCTTTCGCTGCCATCCATCTCAGGGGTATAAATTTTATCCAAAGTCCAATTGTCCTTAATTTCGTCTAAATCCTTCCAGAAGCCGATAGCCAGGCCTGCCAGATAAGCGGCTCCCAAGGCTGTGGTTTCACGGATCATAGGGCGGCGAATGGAGAGCTCGGAAATGTCAGCCTGGAACTGCATCAGAAAATCGTTGGCTGATGCGCCCCCATCCACGCGCAACTCCCGAAGGGGAATGCCGGTGTCGTTGACAATGGCTTCAATCAGATCATTGACCTGATAGGCGATGGATTCAAGGGAGGCCCGGATAATGTGATTCCGGGTGGTGCCCCGGGTAATGCCAACAATGGCGCCTCTGGCGTACATATCCCAGTGGGGAGCGCCCAACCCTGTAAAGGCGGGCACCAGATATACGCCGCCATTATCGGGAACTTTATTTGCAAAGTATTCGGAATCTCCCGATTCGCCCAGAAACCGCATCTCATCCCGGAGCCATTGAATCACAGCTCCGCCGACGAACACGCTGCCTTCCAGGGCGTATTGGACATGGCCGTCAATGCTCATAGCGATGGTGGAGACCAAGCCGCTTTTACTCTCGACAATTTCTTCGCCAGTGTTCATTAACAGAAAGCAGCCGGTCCCATAGGTATTCTTTAAATCCCCTTTATTAAAACAGGTTTGCCCAAAAAGAGCAGCCTGCTGGTCGCCCGCTATTCCGGCAATGGGGATATCCTGTCCAAAGAGATTGGCGGCGCCGTAAACCTCGCTGGAATTGCGCACCTCAGGCAACAGGCACCTTGGAATGCCCAATTCGCCCAAGATACGGTCATCCCAGTCCAAGGTGCGGATGTTAAATAGCATGGTGCGGGAGGCATTGGTGTAATCGGTGATATGGACAGCTCCATCCGTCAGCTTCCAGACGAGCCAGGTATCTACTGTGCCAAAAAGCAGGTTGCCGCTTTCGGCCTGTTCCCGAGTTCCTTCCACATGGTCCAGAATCCATTTGATTTTAGTGGCGCTAAAGTAGGCGTCTATTTTGAGTCCGGTACTTACTTTTATGTAATCCGCCAACTCAGTGTCCCGCTCCAGCTCTTCACAGTAATCCGCCGTCCGCCGGCACTGCCATACAATAGCGTTATATACCGGCCGGCCGGTGTTTTTGTCCCAAACAATAACCGTTTCGCGTTGATTCGTAATCCCAATCGCGGCAATTTCATCGGCCCTTACACCGCTCTTAGCCATGCACTCAATGAGAACGGAGTATTGGCTGGCATAGATGTTCATAGGGTCATGCTCCACCCATCCGGCCTGAGGGTATAGCTGCTCAAATTCACTTTGGGTGACCTCTAAAATATTTTGTTGTTTATCGAAGATGATAGCCCGGGAACTGGTGGTTCCCTGATCCAGCGCTATGATATATTTCTTCATAAGTCAGCCTCCGTAATTATATTGGTTATAGAATAAGAATACAATATTTTTTATTATTATACAACAAAATCACCATATAAATAAATAGTTTCATAAACATTACCTTGGATTTATTGTGGAAATTATATTGACAAAATTTAGTTTGTGGATTATGATGAAATATAGGTAAATTATTACATTCTTATTATTTTTGACATCGAGGGTGAGACATATGACGAAAAGAGAACAAGAAATTTTGGGATATATTAAAGATAATCCGTTTGTATCCCAAGCGGAGATTGCTGAAAAGGCGAATATAACTCGTTCGTCAGTGGCGGTACATATAACTAATTTGATGAAAAAAGGACTGTTACAGGGGAGAGCCTATGTCCTGTCCAACAATTCATATGTAGTGGCGATTGGAGCCGCGAATATTGAAATCCTTGGAATTCCTGAAAAAAAATTATCCAGGAATGGCAACAACGACGGTTTAGTCCGCCAAACAGTGGGGGGAATATGCCGTAATATTTCGGAGAATTTAAAGCGTTTGGATATTGACGTTGAACTAATCAGCGCCTTTTCCGACGATCACTATGGAAATTTACTGATGGATTCCTGCAAGAATTTTAATATTTCTATCAGCAGTTCGTTATTTGTTCCCAATAATAAATCCGGTATTTCTGTCTGCGTGGCCGAGGAGACTGAAGAATCCCATTATATGGTGACCGATACCTCTATTTATGAGCGCATTACCCCGGACTATATTATGTCGCGGGCCGACGTTATCCGGGGAGCGAAAGCCATCGTCGTTGACGCCAACCTTCGGCAGGATACCATAGAATATATAGCGTCCGCTTTTAGCGCGCCCATATTTGTAGATCCGGTTTCAGTGGAAAAGTGCAAGAAGCTGGAGAATGTATTGGGCAAGATATATGCCATTAAGCCCAATAAGGCTGAGGCTGAGGTATTGACCGGTATGGAAATTAAGAAATATAAGGATTTGCGGCTTGCCGCCAGCACTTTGTTGGACAAAGGCGTAAAGCAGTTGTTCATTTCGCTGGGTTCCGGGGGGGTATTCTATGCCAGTGAGCAGAGCTGCGGGAGGGTACCCAGCATTGTGGATACGGTTATCAATGCTTCGGGCGCCGGGGACGCGTTTTTGGCAGGCGTTGTCTATGCCCATCTCAACCGCTTTAATATTAAGCACGCGGCTCAGATTGGGAGCGCGGCCTCCAAGATCAGTTTATCCTCCCCTGAGACAGTCAACAAAGATATGTCCGGTGATCTTGTAAACAGTGTACTGATAAAGGCATTTTAAGTTAGACTATTTGATTATCATAGCACAGGATCATTCATTAGGTCCTGTGCTTTTTATATATGCCGCGGTTAAACCGCTGAAATTATCCGATATATGGTGGAACAGAAGGTGAATATTATTCTTGCCGCAACGCTTTTCTTATTAATTGAAGATGAGAGGGAGAAATTTGAGTACTTATATGCTCGATATAAAAATCTTCTATTGCATAAGGCTTATGAAATCCTTAGAGATCCTATGTTGGCGGAGGATGCGGTGAGCGAATCCTTTATTCGCATTTTCAAAAATTTACATAAAATATCTGATCCTGAATCCGGCCGGGCTGCTGCGTTTGTTGTGACCGTCACAAAAAATGTGGCGCTGTCCCTTTTTAGAAAAGAGAAGGGACAGTCCGCAGAAGAGTTTGATGATACCCTCCAGGACCAATTCGATCTGGAGTCCTATATAGATTCCCAGGTTGGCGCTGAGGCGATTATTCGGGTAGTTGACCAGTTGGGAGAGGATTTAAAGAGTGTATTTTTGCTCAAATATGCCTATGATATGACTCACCGGGAGATTGGGAAGGCGCTTCACATCAGTGAAAATAATGTGACGGTCCGGCTTCACCGCGCCAAAAAAAGAATAGCGTCCGCTTTGGCAAAGGAGGGATTGACCTATGGACGAGAACAAGTTATATGAGAAAATAGCCTCTCAATATGTGGAGTTCTGCGGGGAGAAGCTTTTGCGTGAGGCCGATGAAATTCCGTCACTGTCCACATCTGGGTTGGATAAAAAAGTCAGCCTGCGGATGAAAATGGGAAAATTGCGCCGAAATTTAGCGGGACTGGGAACTTTAGTAGCTACATTGCTCTTGTTATTATTGTTGCCGCGTATGCTGCAAATATTTAGTGGAAATGAATTTATGGCAGAACCGTCGAGTAGCGTGATGGAAGAATCATCCGCTGGCGGCATAATGACACCGGCTTTATCACCAGTCGAAGAGGAAGGTGGCAATCAAATAGAGATAGAAGCACTGCCCTTAAACGTCACATTGCCACATAATTTTGATGTGGTGGAGGTGGAGGTGGATCAAGGGCAGACCATCTATCATTTGGCAGAGACCTCCATGGACCATGTGGTATTAACCCTGAGGGAAACGGATGAAAAGCCAGAAGTGGAGGAGGGTTTGCAGGAGATAGTCATTAACGATAAAACCGTCTACGGAAGTGATAGAGGGGACTACAGGATATTGCTTTTTGAAAAAGAGGGTATATTGTATGAAATGACCTGCAAGCATGACATTAATACGCTGATTCAGCTAAGTTCAAGTATTTTGTAATCTAATCCGGCATAATGCCGTTGATTATTATAGCATCAAATTACATTAAGGGGTATTCATATCGCCTATTTTGTAATATTAGCCCTTATTATCATGGCCTCCGGTACAGTCGGAGGTCATGATTCGTCAGTTTAGTCAAAACATGGATGGGATAACTGTGACAAATGGCTGCGATAATGATATAATATGCATGTTTGCGTTATCCATTATGCTTAATACCTGCCGCCGTATGGAATATGTAATTGGGCCATTATTCCTGCTCCCGACAAGGCAGTGGCAAGCACACACGGTAGGTAGGTGTGTTATGAAATTTTGCAGATGAAGTATAATTGTCAGCAGACATGACCACAAATAATTGACGGCATAACCTTTATGGCTATACCGTCAGCTTCTATAACGCCCCATCTTAAGGCGCATGTTCTATGCAGCTTTACTGCTCTTTAAAGGTGCCGCAAATAGTATCTGCTTGGGTTGCCGCATAGGAAGGGCCGATTTTGATATCATTAGCGAAGCAACATTCATCTTCATTATAGACACAGTTCTTAACGTCGCATCTGACATCCTGTAAATGCTCGGTATGATTTCCAAAGAGAGAAGGCATAATTCTTTCCTCCAAACAATCAAGTCCATTATCCTGCAAGCTATCGCAAGACTATATTAGTATTTACTCAAGTAAAAAAAATATACAGACACAGAAAGGATGTGTGGATTTGGCAATATACGCAATGGCCGATCTCCACCTGTCTCTAGCAACCGATAAATCTATGGACATTTTTCCCGGTTGGAGCTGTTATGAGGAAAAAATTGCAAAAAATTGCGGCACCGTCCTTCGGGATGACGATACCTTGGTTATTCCGGGCGATTTGTCCTGGGCCATGACATTGCCGGAGGCGTTGGAGGATTTTAGATTTATCCACAAGCTGCCCGGCAGCAAGATCATTCTAAAGGGGAATCACGATTATTTTTGGACCACCCGGGCAAAGATGGAGAAGTTTTTTCTGGAGAATGGCCTGGCGGGCATCTCAATTCTGCACAACAACGCCATTGCCTGTCAAAACTATGCTATGTGCGGTACCCGGGGATGGGTCAATGATGGCAGTCAGCCCGCGGATCAAAGGGTGATTTTGCGGGAGGCCGGGAGACTGCAAACCTCCATCAATGAGGCCAAAAAGCTGAGGCTTCCCATTCTCTGCTTTCTTCACTACCCGCCGGTGTATGGGGAAACGCGGTGCGATGAGATATTACAGGTCCTCTTGGACAATAGAATAGAGCGCTGTTACTATGGGCATATCCATGGAGCGGGCCACCGCAAGGCGGTTCAAGGGGATTATATGGGGATTGATTTCCGGTTGGTTTCCGCCGATTATCTTGACTTTATCCCTCAAAAAGTAGTATAGTATAAAAGCGCGTATTTATATTGTTCTCCATTTGTTTTTTCAAGGAGAATTTGGTTTTATCTTGTATTGTTTTTTGAAAATATTTGTTTGCGTACAGTGAATATGTTATAATTTGTTAATATATTTATGCTATAATGAGTTGTTAATATAAAGCCGACTAATTGTATCGGTTCTATATATAAGGAAATGAGTTTAACAGGGGAGGACGTCGAGTATGAGCTTGACCTCGGCAAAGAAAATTGAAACAAACAAATATGAACTTGAGGTTTCTGTTGGTGAAAATGATTTTAACCAAGCTATTGAGCGGGTTTACCGCAAGGCTGTAAAAAATATACAGATTCCCGGATTTCGTAAAGGTAAGACACCTCGCCCTATTATTGAAAGGATGTACGGCAAGGAATTTTTTTGGGAAGACGCTGTGAATGAGTTGTATCCCAAATTCTATCAGGAGGCTGTTATTGAGGCTGGGATTGAACCTGTGGACCGTGCCGATGTGGAGATCACCGACGTGGACGGCCAGGGTTTTACCTTTGTTGCAAAGGTCACCGTAAAGCCGGAGGTGGAAGTAGGCCAGTACAAGGGCCTGAAGGCTGAGAAGGTTGACGCCAAGGCCGGCGACGCTGAGGTGGATGCGGAAATCAGCCGTTTGCGAGAGAGAAACGCGAGAATGGTGCCTGTTGAGGGCCGCAATGCAGAGAATGGAGATACCGCAAATATCGATTTCGAGGGGTTTAAGGATGGCGTTGCCTTTGACGGCGGCCAGGGCGCCGGCTTTGACCTCAGCCTGGGCTCCGGCCAATTTATCCCCGGCTTTGAGGAGCAGGTTGTGGGCCGCGCCGTGGGGGATGAGTTTGATATTAATGTCACCTTTCCTGAGGATTATCAGGTGGAGGATTTGAAAGGCCAGCCGGTGGTTTTTAAGGTCAAGGTCAATGGCCTGACCCAGAAGGAGCTGCCTGAGCTGGATGATGAGTTTGCCAAGGACGTCAGTGAATTTGATACCTTGGAGGAGCTTAAATCCGATATATTAAAGAAACTTCAGGAGCAATTGGACTCAACCGCCCAGCAGGATTTTGAAGACGCCTTGATCACCCAGGTAATCGACGGCATGTCCGGCGATATTCCTGAGGTCATGTATGAAAGCCGTATTGACAATATGGTCCATGATTTTGGTCACCGCTTGGAGCATCAGGGGATGAATCTGGACCTGTACCTCCAGTATACCAATATGGAAATGGAGTCCTTCCGCAAGACATTCCGGGAGCAGGCTGAGCGTCAGACCAAGATTCGCCTGGCCTTGGAGAAGATCGCCGAGCTTGAGAATATTGCTCCCTCCGAGGAGGACCTGGAGGAAGAGTATAAAAAGATGGCGGAAGGGTATAATCTAAACGTTGATGAGGTCAAGAACTATATTCCGGCCCAGGATTTAATGAAGGATATCGCTGTCAATAAGGCCATCGACTTGGTTCGCGACAGCGCGGAGGTGGATTTGATTTCTCCTGAGGAAGCTGAAGCGAGGATGAAGGCTGAAGCTGAAAAGGCCGGGACGGATGCCGTGAAAGATGGGGCGGGGGAAAAGAAACCTGCGGCCAAAAAAACATCTGCGAAAAAGGCTTCTGAAACCGGCGCAAAGAAGGCGGCAGGCAAGGCAAAAAAGGCTGCTGAGGAAACAACTAGTGCGGAAGAGGCAGGGCAATAATTCAGTAAATGTTCTGCGGCTGGCTGTTTGAACTGGCCGCATAAGGCTAAATCCGCATATTTCTGACATATAATATGGAGGTGTATAATATGGCGCTGGTGCCAACTGTAATAGAACAAACCAACAGGGGGGAGCGGGCATATGATATTTATTCCCGCTTGCTTAACGACCGAATTATTATGCTCACCGACGAAATCAACGATGTGACGGCCAGCCTGGTGGTGTCCCAGCTTATCTTCTTGGAGGGACAGGACAATGAAAAGGATGTCAATCTGTACATCAGCAGCCCAGGTGGCTCAGTGACGGCCGGCATGGCGATCTACGACACCATGAGGTATATTAAATGCGATGTCTCCACCATCGGCATCGGCATGTGCGCCTCCATGGGAGCATTTTTATTGGCGGCGGGAACTAAAGGCAAGAGGATTGCGTTGCCCAACTGTGAAATAATGATCCACCAGCCCTCCGGCGGCGCCCAAGGGCAGGCGTCCGACATTCAGATCCACGCTGAGCACATTATTAAAACAAAATCAAAGATGAACAAAATGCTTGCCGAAATGACTGGCCAGCCGTTGGAGGTCATCCAACGCGACACGGAAAGAGATAACTTTATGTCTGCACAGGAAGCTTTGGACTACGGCCTGATTGATAAAATAATTACTACACGCTAAGGTTGATGCTTATATGATTAAAGATATGGATAACAGGACCGTGTACTGTTCCTTTTGCGGCAAATCCCAGGACGAGACCAAGTGCATGATTCAGGGCTCTGGAGCATACATCTGTGATGAATGCGTGGAGTTGTGCAAGAATATTGTGTTGGAGGAAGCCATGTTTTCCCGGAAATCCGGGGGCAAGGAAATGACTGATATCAATATTCCCAAGCCAAATGAAATCAAAAAGACGCTGGATGAATATGTGGTGGGCCAGGATGAGGCCAAGGTGACTCTTTCGGTGGCGGTTTATAACCACTATAAGCGTATCTTTTTTTCAGGTTCAGTTGGGAATGTTGAAATTCAAAAAAGCAATGTGCTTCTTTTAGGCCCCACCGGCGTGGGTAAGACCATGTTGGCCTCCACTTTGGCCAAGGTTCTCAATGTGCCTTTTGCCATTGCCGACGCGACCACTCTAACCGAAGCCGGTTATGTGGGTGAGGATGTAGAAAATATCCTGCTTCGGCTGATTCAAGCGGCGGATTACGATGTGGAAAAAGCCCAGCGGGGCATTATATATATTGATGAAATTGACAAGATCACCCGGAAGTCGGAGAATGTATCCATTACCCGGGATGTTAGCGGTGAGGGTGTTCAGCAAGCCCTGTTGAAGATTCTGGAGGGCACTGTGTCCAATGTGCCTCCCCAGGGAGGCAGAAAGCATCCCCAGCAGGAATTTATCCAGATCGATACCTCCAATATCCTATTTATCTGCGGCGGCGCTTTTGATGGAATTGAGAAGATCATTGAGAGCCGTGTGGGCAAATCCTCCTTGGGCTTCAATGCGGAGCTAAAAAAATCCAATCAGGAAAAAGAAGAGCTTTTGAAGGAGATCATTCCCCATGACCTGGTGAGGTTTGGCATCATCCCGGAACTGGTGGGCCGCATTCCTGTGGTGACTACCTTGCGTTCTCTGGATAAAGACGCTTTAGTAAAGATTCTTACTGAACCCAAAAATGCCATTATAAAACAGTATATTGCCCTGTTTGAGATGGATAACGTGAAGCTGTCCTTTGAACAGAGCGCTCTGGAAGCTATAGCGGAAAAGGCCATTGAAAGAAGGATCGGCGCCCGTGGATTGCGGTCTATAATAGAAGAGGTGCTGTCCGACCTGATGTTTACGGTTCCCAGTGACCACACTGTGGAATCGCTGGTAATCACCAGGGACTTTGTGGATGGCATGGGCCATGTAAAAATGGTTCGCAATGCCGACCGGAAGCCTCAAAAGATATCCGTCACCAACCGCAATTTAAAAAGTGGCAAAAAATCCAGTTCTTTTTAGTCTTTGTTAGTGTATGAAACCCATAAAGGAAGCACTGTTTTGTCGGTGCTTCCTTACTTATTATTGATTGGCAATATTGCATCCAATATTGCCTGTTCCCCTTAATCTTGCAAAAAGCAGACTATTTTAGTATAATCTTAATGAACTTGCTGTGGCGTGAGGATGGATGCTTTGCACAAGTTTATTACATACGTGAAAAAGGTGGGCGCAAAACAACGCTCTACCGCGGAGGTATTGAAATGAACAAGCTCAATGAAGATATATTTGAAAATACAAGGACAACCCTGCCCCTCATGGCTCTCCGGGGATTGGTGGCTTTTCCCAATACGGTGATTCACTTTGACGTACAGCGGGACAAGTCTAGGGTAGCCCTTGAGAAAGCCATGAAGGGCGGGCAGGAGCTGTTTCTGGTGGCTCAGCGCGACCTGCGGATTGAGGATCCGGAGGCGGCGGATTTATACACTGTGGGTGTAATTGCCAGAGTCCGGCAGACACTAAAGGTTGCACCCAATGTGGTCCGCATTCTGGTGGAGGGCGTGGGCAGGGGCCGGCTCATTGAGCTCCGCCATAAAAAAGAGTATTCTGAGGCTGAGATTGAAATGGTTTCTCTGGATGCCATCAGCTCCGAGACGGAGCGGGAAACGGCGGAGGCGTTGGTCAGGATTGTTAAGGAGCTTTTTGATGAATACGTCTATCTTTCACCCACGATGCCTAAGGAGCTGATCCTCAATGTTATGGCCGCCGAAGATCCCATTTACTTGGTGGAGTATATTGCTAGCAACTTAATGCTGCCCCTTGCGGACAAGCAGGCTCTCCTGGAGGAGGATAATCCTATTCAGCGCTTGACCATGCTCAGTGGAGTGATGGAAAAGGAAAACAGGATTTTAATGATTGAGAATGAGCTCAACGAAAAGATTCGGGAATCCATGGACCGGAATCAGCGGGATTACTACCTTAGGGAACAGATGCG
>Ga0153945_1000299_pt1 | contig 15185 bp, 12 predicted proteins | sample TSNJ029MetaG_FD_104720 | JGI IMG/M metagenome (GOLD analysis project Ga0153945, IMG submission 104720) | Attine ant fungus gardens microbial communities from New Jersey, USA - TSNJ029 MetaG | ecosystem: Host-associated > Fungi > Mycelium > Unclassified | place: USA: New Jersey, Wharton State...
TGAAGATCAGTTCCGGGTCATGAAGGGAGATCTTGAGACCCGTCCCCTTTATGTCCGTACACCGGAACATGTGAACGCCCATCTCCTAATCTGCATGATTTCCCTGATTATGCTGAGAATTATCCAGAAGAGGCTAATCCGTTCGGGGGACCATCAAAGTGGACGAGGATGTTTATTGGAGCGGTGGACTGAGTGCTGAAAGGCTCCAGCGGGCACTTAATAAATGGAAGGTAGATGCCCTGCCCGGTGATTTATATCGGTTTATGGATGCAGATGATCCCGATTTAAAACTGATTTTAGATGCATTTGGGATTCAAATACCAGCAAAGTTATATCGACGAGCGGAACTAAAGAGCATCAAAAAAGACATAAAGATTTTCATATAGGCACATCATGCAGGTACATATTATCAAACTTTATAAAGGCCAATAAGCACAAGGGAAATCGCATATTTACAGGGAAAAACGGAGACCATGAGGGCTCCGTTTTGACATCACAAGTGGCAAACGGGTATACCAAAGAACGGTGCACTTTTCATGTCAATAAAACTATTTTACCTAATTATATTGCTTGAATACGCTGCTTTAGCAGCGGTTTTCAAGCTGGGAATTACCTTGTCTTGCTTTTGATTATCGCTATTCACTTCAAAGTATTGCCGCACAAAGGCATTATAAGTCAACTCGCTCAAACCTGTGTGCCGGCACACGGTATTCATCTTGCTATTAAATTAATGTTATTCTACATTATATACGAACATATACTCTCCCGACCCAATCTCAACCAAAGTCTTATCATCTATTTGTTTGAACAAGTGTATGTCGGGATTCCGTTCAAGCGTTTTCCCTCCTTCTAATACCATTTCCGTCTTTGCCTTTGGAAGATATACATAAGCCGATGCATTAGGAGGAACTGTGACCTTATATACCATTATGCCATCTTCAATATTCCAATCTGAAGATATTCTGCCTTGTGCAGAATCATATACACCTCTCGCGTAAATCAATCGATCATCAAACTCCGGCTTGAAGCATATTTTTTTATAACCCGGTTCTGCTTCGCATATTCCTAAGATATTTCGATACATCCAGTTCCCAACACTTCCGGCTGCATATTGTATAAACGAAACCGGATTAACCGTACCATCCGGCATAATTGCCTGCCATGACTCCCAAATGCCGGTGGCACCTTTTTCAACCTCATATAACCAAGACGGCATTTGGTTGCTGAACAACCTGTCATATGCTTCTATTCGTCTTCCGTTTTCCAGTAACACATCAAGCAAGCACTGGGTGGAAGTAAATCCCGTATCCATTCTTCCGTTATTCTCATTGATCAGATTGACCAAATCATTAACGACTTTCTGTTTCATAGTATCCGGCACAAACCCAAACGCCAGCGCCAAAACCTTAGCCCCCTGCGTATTATCTTCTGGCGTCCCGTCTTCTGTCAGCACTTCGGCAATACATGCTTCTTTAGCTTTTTTACTAAGTTCAAGATAATATGCTGCATCTGATGTTTTACCTAACTCATCAGCAATTTCACTCATTAGTTTCGTAGTATAGACATAATAACAGCACGGCAGAAAATCCGCTAAAGGCCGGAAAGTTGGTTGATATGTAAATTGTCCATTCTCTGTGATACACTCGCTAGGAGTCAGCCAATCGCCAAACTTATATCCGGTATTCCAGATAAATTTAAAGTGTTCAGCACGTTCTGTACCAATCTCTCCAATACTGGCAGGATTCTTATACTCAGCAGTATTTCTAACATATTCAACCCATCTTACCATCATCTGATAATTTTCTTCCAGCACGCGTTTATCGCCATATCGCGAATACATAATCCAAGGAATAATGACGCAGGCATCTCCCCATCCTGCTGCACCATCCTGAGTTAGTTGATTGTAACTTTTCCAATTCGGTACAATTAACGGGACTCGTCCGTCAGATAATTGCTCTAGCCGCATTTCATTAAGCCATCTAAAGCAAAATGCATTTAAATCCACATGATAACACGCTGTTTTCAGGTACATTTGGGCGTCCCCTGTCCACCCAGCTCGTTCACGATCTGGATTATCAGTTGGGATCGACATCATGTTTGCAACCGTAGTCCATACCAGATTCTCATGAAGCTTTGTGACTCTTGCGTCGGAGCATTCAAATTGACACGTTATATCTAAATCACTGTATATAACTTTTGCCTCTAATTCATCTAAAACAAGTTCTGCCGAGTACCCCTCAATCATCACATAACGGAACCCGTGATAAACAAATTTTGGTTCATATAATATTTCATTACTGCAGTTGAAAATATATGTATCAGTTTGATTTTTATCAGCGCCGAAAACATTTAAACAGAAATTTCCGTCTGTGCCCAGTTCTTCTGTATATTTTAGTATAACCTTTTGTCCCTCTGTACCATGTAATACGATGCTAGGATAACCGGCTATCACTTGGCCAAAATCGACAATGGTTTCTCCTTTCGGCGTATGAATAATCTGCTTTGCCTTTATTGTCCTTTTTACGCGAATATGAGGAGCATTCTGTCCCCTGAGCGTATTTATTTCATAGTTTGTATATTGAACATGCTCCCAATCTTGATCTATGAATCCCGGCATTGACCATCCATTTTTTATATGGTTCGCATCATATTTTTCTCCAACGAAAATTTCAGCATACCTGACAGGACTCTCGGAACTTTTAAAGGTGTTATCGGATGCTATTATTTGTCTCGTGCCGTCCTCATAATTGATCTCAATTTGCAAAAGCACCGCCATTTTGTCACCATATTGGCAGGATGCGCTAAACAGTCCAATGATACCAGACCACCAACCGGGCGCAAGATGCGCGCCAATCACATTTACACCTAATCTTAAATCTTCGGTAATATCATATGTTTGAAATTGAAGATACTTATCATATGGCGTACATTCCGGCGCTAATTTGAGATCCCCAATACGCTTTCCATTCAATTCCAATTCATAGACACCATGCGCTGTAGCATATACTCTTGCGCGCTTAATGCCTTTTTCAATAATAAATTCTCTGCGAATTAATTGGCATGGTACCATCCGACTTTCGTCAATAGTGCTGTCCATAATTCCCATATTCAGGTTTGATATCACCTTTTCTGCCGGTCTCTGGTTAGGTTCTATCCATTTTGCTTGCCAATCCGACGAATTGAGCAAACCCATCTCCCACCATGCAGGCAGGCTCCACTCACTTTCGTCTCCTACCTGATCCCATATCTTTACCGACCAGAAATATCGGACTCCGCTTTCACTTACCTCTCTCTCAATTACGCAAAAAGAGTCATCGCTTTCAATACGTCCCGAATCATAAAAATCGCCCTTCCCCTCATCAATGTTGTTTATATCTTTTGTTACTATTAACCTGTAAGCGGTTTGCTTAACGTTTCTTTGATTGGCTTCAATAATCCAAGTTAATCGGGGGTGCCTGATATCAATACCCAAAGGGTTTCTCATTGCTTCACATTGTAAGTTTGATGTTCTTGTCATCTCTGTCACACCTCGTATAATAAGTTTGTAGTGCTGATTCATCCTTTTCCCATCTATACAGTTTACAAGTTACTTTTATTACAAAGCTCAGTATAAACGAGCAAGTTCATCTATGGAAGGTATTGCAGATTGTGCTCCTCGCCTAGATACAACCACAGATGCGATTTTCTGCGCCAGATCTATGGAATCATCCAGGGCCTGCCCTTGTGCCAATCCGTAGGCAATTGCCGCAAGAAAACTATCACCAGCTGCAGTTGTATCTACCGCTGATGCTTTATATGCCTTAAATAATTTTCTTCCTCCGTATTGAGGATACAACAAAGCCCCTTTCTCACCTAAACTTAATACAATATTCTTCACACCTTTTTCTTTTAGCCATACTGCCATCTTTTCATAGTCATCATGATTGGCCCCGGTAATAATACTGATTTCTGTTTCATTCGGCTTTATCAAATCCACATTTCTAAGCAGCTCCTCCGGTATATTGCTGATTGCAGGAGCAGGATCAAGAATCACGTACTTATTGAATTTCTTCGCCGCTTCGGCCACATATTTAACCGTGTTCAATGGGATTTCTAACTGTATGACGATTATATCAGCATTTTCAATTACGCTCATATGTAGATCGATATATGAAATATCAACACACATATTTGCACCGGGAATAACTACGATACTGTTGTCCCCTTTGCTATTTACCATTATCCATGCCAGACCTGTACAGATATCGGGGCACGATTTTATATAATCTACACTTACTCCAATGCTTTTAAGCTGCTGTAACATATCGCTTCCAGCTTTATCGTCCCCTACCGCACCCAGCATAGTAACGTTCGCTCCGAACTTTCCCAAAGCATACGCTTGATTAGCTCCCTTGCCTCCAAAATGGTATTGTAAATTCTGGGCCAGAATCGTTTCCCCAACATCTGGTATATGATCAAGGTCAACGACACAATCCTGGTTCAAGCTTCCAATTACTACGATTTTTTTCATTCTTCACCTCATAATTAAGAAAAGTTGATTTTATACCTATATAATATTTAACAAGCTCATCCACTTAAATTATTGCCATCCCGTCTGGAAGAAAATTGGTTACTGCAGTACCAGCCAGGCCTGCTATCCGGTATCCAAGCAATATGGATACATTCACAGCTATGGTGCCGTGCGAAGGCTTAACGACCGCAGGAGTTTTTCCATACGAGGAAGCATGTATGGAAAAAACTCCTGATAAGATGAACAAAAACGATTCAAACCGGAGTTCTCATCACGATTCCTGCGACATCCGCCCTGGCAAAGGCGAAGCCACCGGCACCCGGTGCAGGTTTCCAGTAACTGCGCGGACTGCTGAATAAATCCGATACGCTCGCGGTTTCGATCGATGGTTATCATACTGTCCGTATTGATATTACCGATACAGTAGCTATCCAGCATATAAAAATCACATGGATATACGCTGCCGTCCGCTTCAAATACATACTGCATCGAGCATATCCCATTCATATTACAACTCTCGGGATTATATCCCAACAGGATAGCAGCAAGGTTTTCAAAATATCGATTATATACGAATTTCCCTCTTTCAACGTCTCTATACCACACATTGAAAAAATTCTTTTTAAAAACCATATAAATGCTTCGGTTCCTGCGGAAGGGTTTCAAAAGGACAATCCCTATAAAGCTCTATCATTTCAGCGGGATGATTATTCTTCCACGGCCTGTGCGGAGCATTATAATGGACATGAAGGCAGAAAGGATTATCATCTTTGCCATGTTCCTCTATAAATCCTATTGCATCTTCGGTAATAACATCGGTCAAATACCCGTTAGTAGTCTCCTCAATCAACTTACCATCCTTCCATCGAACCATCTGCGCATTGAAATAGGAACTTGCTCCAGCATAGAATACATACCAGTGGCTGAAGCTCTTCTGCGGCAAATCACTGTGTCCCAAGTGCCACTTACCCACCATACCGCAAGTGTATCCGTTGCGTGCAAGAATATCGGTATATGCTTCCTGTCCCTGTAAATATTCAATCTCTCCAGTTCCACCCCATTGCAGTTTGTCATACTTACCACTCCCCCCCCAAATCCAATCATGTACACCGTGCTGAGAGGGAATCCGGCCCGTCAATATGGATGCCCTGGCAGGTGAACATACAGGTGATATACAGAAGAAATTTTCCATACGCACACCACCTTTTGCCATATTGTCGAGATTGGGCGTAATAATTTCCTTATTTCCTGAACACCCCAAAGCCCATTCGCCTTGGTCATCCGTTAATATAAATAAAATATTGTATTTCTTTAGATTCGTTTTGGACATTGGCCAAAACTCCTTTTATTTTTTTGCTACATTCATGACTACGAAGTATATCTATTTTTTATTTTTCCAATGAACTACGGAATTCTGCAAAAATGCACTGAAATTCTGTACCGGACATTGTTCCATTATCAATCCTTCTATCAATTTCGGCAACTTCTTTATCTGTCATATTGATACGATCCTTAATATTATTCCACATACCAATGAAATCAAATCTTGAATCCTGCTTAAAAGGTACAATATCACAAGTCTCCTGATACCATATCAGCATTTTATCTCGCATTTTATTAATGATTATTTGATATTCTTCATCATCAATAAGATTATTAATCTCATTTGAATCCTTATCCAAATCGTATAATTCATCCTTTTCATATAAGCGTTTAACATATTTAAAGTTCTTTGTACGTAGCATAGATGCTTTTGTATGGCTAATAGAATTCATTTGAGCAATCATTTTAGGACGATATTCGTAAGAGAGATCAGGTAATCCTGCAGGAACTTCTGAACAATGAGTTTCCTCTGCAAGCCTGCCACCTTCACATGATGCAAATTCTCGGACTTCTTTTGTTCTGTCACCTAAAACATTGCGAAGGCTTCGACCAAAATGAGTATGATTTGGTTTAACACTACATAAGTCCATAGTCGTAGCATAGAAATCGACAAGTTCAACAATACTATCAGAAATACCAGGGTCAACTCCAATCTCCTTATGAGGCTTTATCATAAACGGAACCCTCACAAGACAATCCTCAAATGTATTCTGACACTTCTCAGTAATTCCATAATCACCTGTAAAATCCCCATGATCGCTAAAAAAATAGATATCTGTATCATCATATAATCCAGCATCTTTTAGTGCCTGACAAATCAAACCAAATTGTAGATCGACCTTCATGCACATACCAAGATAGCAGGCACGTAATTCGTTCCAGTCGTCCTCTGAATAATCATTCATCATCTGCTCTTTCCTTATGGTTTTAAGCATGGATGGTGTATTTTCATTAGATTTGACATCAGAAATCCTGGGCGGCAGCTTGCTTCTATCAATGGCACTAAAATAGGGATCCTCAACTCGATAAGCCGGATGGGGGTAGAACAATCCAATAAACATACAAAAAGGCTTATTATTAACATTATCTCGATGAGTAATAAATTTAATGGCAGCATCGATTGTTGTGTCGTCAATACTTTTATATTCTGTTCCCTCAGGAATCATTATCTTTCCCCGATAATGAGAATAGTAGTCTTTATCACCGTATTCACCTCTGGGGTTGGAAGTTTTCATCCTTGGAGTAATAAATATATTGTCGTTCATAAAAACGTAATCAACATGTTTATCATAGTATCCAGCTTCCTGTGCTGGTAAAAAGTCGTTCCTGTCATTAAGCCAAACATAGTAACCGGCTTCCTTGAGTTCACGAAACAAAGTAGTCTCATGTTCATGAATCATATGAGTCAAGTTTCGGTGGCCAAAAACGTGTGGATATAGACCCGTCAGAAAACTACACCGGCTTGGAGCGCAGAGTGGATTTTGGCAATAAGCGTTTCGAAATGACACTGCATCATTTTGTGCGAATTCATCCAAATTAGGAGTTATCGCTGCATTATTCCCTAAATGATGCAATGCATCAGCACGCATCTGATCCGGATTAAATATTAAAATATTTGGCCTCTTCGTCATAATAATATATCCTTTCTAATGTGTCCTGCACGGCAGTTTTTTGCATCCCTCAATTAACCCAAACCGTTCATGCAAAGCTTCTGGAGTCTCATTCAGTTTCATCTGCTCAATTAATGCGTTTAATTTATAAAACATAGCGGCAACGATACACCGTTGCCATATAATTGCTAGGAGACAGCTCTGCGTTTCAATTTTTTCTGGTCGCCTTCGCCAATACTATGCGGGCACGCTTGTCTTTTGCATACTGTATCCTATGAGCGTTCATACGATAAACCTGAAAGAGGAGGAACAGCGTGTAGATAATTATATCCGCTATGCTCATGCTTAACATAAGTTTTGACAGCCCAATTATTACTATTTGGACGCTAAGCGAGGCTACCAAAATCCCCAAAATCTGGTTTTTAACGAACGACCCTATCCAAATCCCCAAAAACATCGGGAAAAGGTTTTTGAACACAACACCATTGCTGGTCATACCCATAACCGGAGTCAGCGTCCCCGAGTAAGCGGTGCTAAATACTCCCGCGCATGCGACAAGCGCACCGGCAAGAGCGTAACTCTTTAAACAATTTTCAAATATGTTTATGCCCGAATCCGAAGCGAGTTTTTGGCTCCCCGATATCGCAAGATGCTTATAACCGTAGGCACTGAACTGAAAGAGATAGGTTATTACTATGAGTAAAGCCACGGCTATTCCAATTATAAAATACTCGTTCGAAAGAATCCTTACTCCGGGCTTTCCAAAAAGCATCAATCCCTGCTGATTATACATGCCGAAAGCAATACACTCATAGATAAGCGCCATTCCCAAACCAAGAACCATCGGCAGTATACGTATATTAACAAAAATCACTCCGACAATGAGACCCGCCAGCGCACCCACAACCATGCTGAATATCATTACGCCTGCACCGCCCAATCCTAACTGTAACGCTAAATTTCCACCAAAAATGCAGCCTAAATACATCTGGGCCCCCCCCGAAAGGTCCATGCGTCCATTTGACATATTGATATTAAGCGCCAACGCAAAACAGAACGTTGTCAGCACACTCCTAAGCAATCCCTTAACATCAGTTATTGTTGCAATAACGCCTGTTCCCGCAAACTGTGTATCAATTATCTGGAACACCAGCCATACTAGTGAAGGTATGGCAAGCGTTTTGGCTATCCCTTTAGCTGTCAACAAAATTTGCTTATTATTCATGGGTTGTCCTCCTGTTTCTCAGGCTCTTTATGCACATTTTGCTGTCTATACAAGGTTATCTATTAAGTATTTCATCAGTTCCAATACTACTATAAACTTCTTGGATATCAGCGGCGGTTAGCGTCTCGTTGTAGATGCAAAGTACTTGGTTAATAACACTGTCTGCGCCTATCCAATCGCTGCCGCCGGCAACATCAAATTTACTGAACGCGTTAATCTCTTCCAGACTCACAGCGGATAAGAAATTTACTTGTAAACTATGTATTTTGCCATCCGTAGCTATGTTTGCGGCATTGTATCCGGTCAGCGCGTTATAAACCCTTACAAATCCCTCACTTGATATCAAGCTGACCGGCTTAATATTAGCCATGTTCAGAGAAGGATTGCCAAACTTGTCTTTAGCATTGAATGCATTGGTAAGCGTTTCAGACATGGCTGCTACAGAAGCGACTTTAATATCCTTGTTGAAAGATTGTTCGACTTCATCCACTACAACCGCAGTGTTTGTGTAGTATTGGCCCATATGCATAACCGCACCATATTTTCCAGTTTGCAGCAATGCGGTAACGCCGGGAAGCCATGTGTCGCTTATCATGGGGGAACCGGGATATATATATATGTTAATGCCCTTATCGTTCTCTACGGCAAGAGGGGCGTCAGTCAGCGCAATATTCTCTACAGTGTCGTTGTAGGTAAGCCCATAACGATCCTTTAAAGTATTAAGTATAGTAATTGTGCAGGGCAGATGCTGCGGATTCTTCTGGAATGCAAGCGCAGAGCAGATTAAAAAGCCCTCGTTGCCATCCTCGGATGCACTGGCAGAAAGCCAATTGGCAAAATTGGCTGCTACAGAATTCTGGTCCGGCTCGAATTTACCGCACCAATATTCATAGGCGTTGGGGTCAAAATCTGCAGGAAGCGCGCTGGCAAAATTTCCAGAATAATAAACTCCCCGTTCATCACAATAAGGTAACATCTGTACAATATTGTTTCCGCGATAAGTAATGATAGCATCGCATCCCGCATCGATGCTGTTCGCAATAAAGTTCTGCTCGTCCTCGTCACTCTTGCACTGCTCCGAAAAAACAAACTGTACATTATACTTCGGAGCAATGTAATTCTCGTAATAGTCACGTCGTATGACCGACTCGTCGTTTGCCATGGCCTCGCAGACGCCAATCTTAAAGGTCTTGAAATCCTGCGGGGTCTTGGCCGCCGCAGTACTGCTTGGTTCGCTGCTAGGTTCACTGCTCGCTATGCTGGATTCACTGTTCGTATCACTGGTCCCATTTGATTCGTTACTTGCTTCGTTGCCTGCACATGCCACTAAACTAAGACTCATAGTTATGACAAGCAGTAATGTAATGATTTTTTTCATGGTTATATTTCCTCCTCTTTTATTATTTACTCTTTTCTCAGAGTAAAATTCCTTCTTTAGCTATTTACCACTGAGTGCGCGATGGCAATGTCGAAGGACGCTCGCTGTTAAGGAACACAAGTAACAGGAAAATAACGCCTCGCACACCCTGTATGACCATAGAAGATATGCCTACCATCAGCATCCCCTTGTTAAGAGCTGAAACAGTCAGCGCACCTATTACTCCGGAATATGTATTTGATTTCGCGCCACCATAAATCGACATGCCGCCGAGCACTGTAGCCAACATTACATTCATACCCATTGCGGCGCCTGTATCGGTACTCACCGATGCAGTCCTTGCAATTGTAAATGTCGCGGCAAGCCCCACACCTATTCCAGCCATAAGAAAACTGATAATAATCAGTCTTTTTGAGTCCATGCCCATTTGTGTAGCACATCTCTGATTGCCACCGATGAAGCGCAGCTGCCTGCCTACGGATGTAAAACGAAAGACGATCAGGCAAAATACAAAATACGCAATAAATGCTATATAGCGATAACCATCATTCGCGAGATGCCGGCAGATGTTATAATCCACTGATAAACTATCCGGACCCAGTACCTGGCTGATAATCGCCCCGTAAAGCTGTATCATTACAATCGCCACCAATATGGTCTTGATATTAAGCAGAACACTCAATATAGCGTTAAGAAGCATCAGGATTAAACTTATGGCCACAGCGACTGCCAGCATCAGGATTACGTTACCGGTGCTATAATATACGAGTACGCCGCACATCGCCCCCATCGCCATAACCGAGCCAACGGATATATCCAGATTGCCGGTTGTATAAATAAACGACACTGCGATAGCCATCGTGCCGATGATAATTGTCTGATCGATCATTTCGATCAGTGATGTTAACTTAAAAAACAGCCCATTTGTAGCTATTCCAAAGATAATAATTATAAGTGCTAACATCGATAAAGAAAAAGCCAAAGTGAAAAAGCGTTTGCTCTTTATAATCTCAATCCTGTCTCTAAGTAAAAGCCGGGGGCCGATAGTTGCATTCGTTTCTTTCATATCTATATTCCACCTTTCTGCGAAAGGCACCGATGGGGTTATGAGACACCCTCTAAGCCTTTACTTCTTTTCATTTCTCATTATACTCCTCTTGTAGGCTGCTGGTATACTACAGTTCAGATCATGTACTCCAGAATTATTTTGCTGTCGTATCCCTTCTTACGTAATAATTCGCCGCTTATCTTTCCGCCTCTCATTATCAGAATGCGGTCTGACATCCCGATGAGTTCCTGCATTTCCTCACTTATCATAATTATCGATTTGCCTTTTTTCTTCATTTCAAAAATAAGCTTATACATTGCCGCTTTCACTCCAACATCTACGCCTCTGGTTGGGCAATCCATAATCATGATATCAGCGTCATTTGCTATCCATTTCCCGAAAACGACTTTCTGCTTGTTGCCACCGGATAATGCTCGCACAGGCTGATAAAAATTAATACATTTTATTGCCAGCGAATCGACCTGAAGCTGCGCATATCTTTTTTCTTTTTGACCTGATATAAAAGGCCCAAACCAACGATTCTGTTTATATCCGGTACTTTGTATGTTCGCGCCTATCGAAGCGTTTGACTCAATAGATTCCATATCTCTGTCCTTAGATATATAACCCATACCGTTCTTCATCGCAATACGCGGGTTCTTTACAACAACACCGCGTTTCGTTAAAAGCACCTGGCCGTCTACCACCTCCGCAAGCCCAAATAACGCCCGTCCAAGATCATGCATCCCGCAATGCGACAGCCCACCGATTCCGAGTATTTCTCCTTTATGCAGTTCCAGATCAAAACAAAGCAAGTCCTTCATCGTGGTAATACAGTCTGCTTTAAGCACAACCTCTTCATCATAGCCTTCAAAATCATCGCGGTAATAACTACCCTTAATTTCGCGCCCTATCATTTTCTGTTTTATTTCTTCCAGATCAAAATTCTCTTTTTTAAAGCGGTCTATCAGTTCTCCATCACGCAGTACAGCAAGCGTGTCACAATGTTCAACAAGCTCATCAAGGTCGTGACTTATAAATATAACGGCCTTGTTATTATCCGTGAACTTATGCATCAAATCATATAAAAGCTTTCTGCCACCCTGTGAGAGAGCGGTAGTTGTCTCATCAATAATTAGAACCTCAGGATCGCTTTGAACTGCCATTACTATCTCTATCAGTTTACGTTCCTGCATATCGTACATATGGGTAGGCCTGCCGGGTATAAACCCCTCTACTCCGATTCTATCAAACGCGGCCTTTGCAGCAGCGTTCATCTTTCTGCGGCTTACCACGGGCCCGGCTTTAAAAGGCTTGTATTCACCAAGAAAAATATTTTCAGCTACCGTAATATTAGATATAGTGCCCGCCTCCTGTACAATCATCGCAACTCCATTTCCGACTGCCTGAAGACTGTTAGATGGCTTCCATGGTTTACCTTTATAAAACATCTCACCGCTTGTGGCCGGCTGGATTCCAGCAATAATCGAAGAAATAGTAGATTTGCCTGATCCGTTCTCACCGATCAAACCACATATCTCGCCACGTTTGAATTGTATACTAACATTATTTAGCGCTATCGTTATACCGAAATTTTTGCACAGATTTTTAACTTCAAGAATGGTTTCGCCTTTATCCAACATACTCTCCCCCCATTCGGGCAAAACATCAGCCTTCTCGTGTTCCTTTGAGCGCCCAAAAATTCTTTTTGCCTCACATATCTTTTATGGCTCAGTGCATCTCTCTCATTGGTTATGTTATTTTTTAAAGATCTCCCATAATCATTCAGCCCTTGACTGACTTAGTTGATTCACGAATGATCAATTCTCGGTTAATCAGGAATTCTCTGGGTTCTCCTTCATATTCTTTACGTATTCTTTGCATTAGTGCTTCAACTGACTTTTTTGCAAATTCGCAACTATCGTTTGTAACTGTTGTCAATCTTGGATTGCAAAGATCGCCATACATGATATTATCCATACCTGTTATCGAAACATCTTCAGGAATTTTAATGCCATATTGAAAAAAGGCTTGATACATTCCAAGTGCAATCAAATCATTTGCACAGCATATTGCAGTTGGCCTATCATGTAAAGCCGAAAAATATGTGCCGGCTTTTTTCCCTGAATCACTGCTTAATCCCATCATAAAAATGTATTCCTCCTTTATAGGAACCTCGAACTCATTCATCGCTTTGATAAAACCAGCTTTCCTGCTCGCTTTAATAACTGTAACTGGGTCGCCGCCCGCGAAGCCTATTTTCCTATGGCCCAATTCAATCAGATGTTTTGTCGTTAAATATGTGCTTAAACCTCTTATCCCATGAACACTATCATATTTACATACATCGTATGAATTAACTACAACCGCAGGAATCCTTATTTTATCCAATTCATCTAGAATTGTCTGATGCTTTGAAGCAGATGCAAAAATAATTCCATCGGCCCCGATGTCCGATGTTAATTTGATATAAATCTTTTCATTTTCATAATTTTCTTCTGAATCGAACAGGGTTATAGTATAGCCTTGCGAAAAAGCAAGGTGCTGTACTTCATTCGCCATTCTCGAATAAAACGGATTCTGTATATCAGGAACAACCAATACAATATTTTTTGATTCTTTAGTCTTAAGACTTTGAGCCATGCGGTTAGGCCTATAGTCCAATTTATCAATGATGGCGGCAATGTTTTTAGCAGTACTAGCATCTACATAGCCAGTTGAATTCAAATACCGTGAAACCGTTGCCACAGATACATTTGCGCGTTCCGCAATATCCTTTATTGTAGCCGTATTTTTTACCATTTTACACCTCGAATAATATGTAATCGTTTTCCTATGATCTATTATAACAATAATTAGAATAAAGTCAAGTACAAATAACGTTATTTTTAGATACTTTTTATACCATTTTATCTGAATTATAATTAAACTATCAACTTCCCTTAATTTTAAAATATGTTACCGTTTTCATATGAAAAGTAGACCCTTTGGAATTATGTACATTACCTTGAGGACTCTGGAATTGTCACCTGCTTTTCTCAATTCAAGACGATGAACACACTGGTAAAAGCCGGCCGAAGCCTTTCAGATGAGGAATCTGCGAACCCATGTCCTGCTGTCGGAGTACAATATAAAGATATGGCAGCCTACTCCAAAGCCTTCAAAGACCGTATTGACCGGGAGGGGCCATCGGATGAATCGAGAGATCTTAAGAACATGGATACCGATTACATACCCGTACAGCGCCTGATTGCCCTGCTTGAGACATTCGCACTCAAGCATGCCGCAAGGATACTGTCCGACCTCCTGGAAACGGCTGATAGTGAGGCAGCCACAAACCGCCAGTTCCTGCTGTCGGTATTGGATACAGAGGTAAAAGGGCGAAATGAACGCCGGCGCAAGCGAATTACTCAGCAGAACATTTCCCGCCGAATATCCGGCCTCTTGAAAAATTCAATCCGGATGAGCTGGAATCCGGTATCACCGAAGCCCGGATCATCCGGCTGAAAGAACTCTCATGGCTGGTCACCTGTGGCAACCTTTTATTCGCCGATAGTCCTACCGGCTCAAGCATCCAGACCTTTTTACCTGACCGATCCGATGTAAAAAATGCTTACCATTCAGTGAAAAAAGTGCTTACCGAACAATTTTCCATTTTTAATATATTTTATATTTCCCATAGAACCAGAAAAATTTATCCAGTCAAAAATCTGGCGGCGGCCGTGAAGAGAAAGCAAACGGCAAACCCCATAAACGTAGGAACCAACACAGATACCGCGGTCCATTTCATGCTCTGTGTTTCTTTATAAATGGTCAGGCAGGTGGTGGAACAGGGCCAGTGCATCAGAGAGAACAGCATCACACTGACGGCAGTAATCCAGGTCCACCCGTTATCCACAAGCAGCTGTTTTAACAAGGACAGGTTTTCCATTTCCACCAGAGTCCCCGTCGCCATATAAGCCATAAGCATGATCGGCAGTACAATTTCATTAGCCGGAAAGCCCAGGATAAAGGCCAGAAGAATTACGCCA
>Ga0153945_1000300_pt1 | contig 15182 bp, 13 predicted proteins | sample TSNJ029MetaG_FD_104720 | JGI IMG/M metagenome (GOLD analysis project Ga0153945, IMG submission 104720) | Attine ant fungus gardens microbial communities from New Jersey, USA - TSNJ029 MetaG | ecosystem: Host-associated > Fungi > Mycelium > Unclassified | place: USA: New Jersey, Wharton State...
TACCCGCCGGAATACATATCCCTGTTGCGCTCCAGCCATACACGAAGACGCTCCGCGCTATAGACATCCTCGATCCCCCGTCCGGCCAACATCGGAACAGAGAACCGTGTAGGAACCGCATACAACCCCTGTTCTGTCCGGTAGGCGCCGGTTATGTTCTCCAGCAGGGCGCCGGAACCGGCAGCCTCCTCCACCAGCCCGCTCAAATCCATCAGCGTGTCGGGGTTCAGGTATTCCGCAAACGGAACGCCGTCCAGGATCAGGATATCAGCGCTCCGGCCGGCTGTAAGCTCTATGGTAAGGGAGCGCAGCGCATCCTCCATGCTAAAATCGTTTTTGCCGGTATATCCCACACGGTAAGTCACGGCGGTCTCCGGGTACTGCGCCTGATAAAGCCGGACAGTGTTGCGGACATATGAAATATCAATGAGGGAGTAGACGGTGACCTCCTGCTGTGGCAGACGGTCCGCAAGAGGGTCAAAGGCGAATCGGACCAGTTGATAAACGCGATTTCGTTTCAGGAGTAGAAGCAAGCTGCCGTCCGGCTCCGCGAACACCTTCTGCAATTCCGCTCCCGGGTTATCTCGCATAAACTGATAGCTGTCGATCAGTCTTTCCGTCAGGGAACCGTCCATCGAAATCCAGTAGACGCCGGTGGAATTGCAGTACAGCATACCCGCCCCATCCGGCAGCGCGGCGATTACCGGCACATCTTCGCCTCCGTCCTCCATATGAAGGGATGGGGGCAGCTTGATCATTCCTGTTTCCTTGCCTGATTCCAGGCTGTATAGGGAAATATGATCTGTATTGCAGATCGCCAGGGTATCTCCGAATACGGCGGCGCTTCCCGGCGCGGAGTAGACATCCCCGTGATAGTAGTGCGTCTGGTTTCCGTCCGCGCCGATTTGGGTATATGTATTCGCATAACGGACCAACAGGCCGGACGAAGACCATATCAGGGATTTTTCGGTCATATTCAGGTACGGGATATCCGGCAGCTTCGTCATTCCCTCGGCGTCGAACAGGGCAATTTTCCTGCTTTCCATACCAGGTTCCCCGGTATGGCATACGGTGACGCTTCCGTCCGGTGCGAACGCGGCCGACGTAAGGTAGGTAAGCGCGGAAAGCTCCGAATATTCCCGTCGGTTCCAATTGAGGCCGCCGTCCTCCGAACGCCATACCTCATAAGGGCCTGAGAAGTAGACACCGGTGCCGTCGCCGCCAAGCTCAAACTGATCCGAAATTGTGCCGATAGCGTAATAGGTGCCGTCCTCCGCCTGATCCAGTGCAAGCAGGTTTTCAAACGCCGGAAAGTCCACCGCCGGTTCCTCCCGGTATCCGCCCCTTGTCATCTGTGGGATATCTGGCGCCGGCGCGGCGGAGCAGGAGGAAAAGACGGCGGTAGTCAACGCGAGAAAAACCGCCTGCAAGCGCCTTTTGGTCATTGAACCACCTGACTTCTTAATTTTATGATTCTATCCATAGTGACTGTATTGATTGCGTACAGGTTAGGATATTATGGTTAAGGAAAATCATATTTATTTTCTTACGCTACCGATTAACCCAATCCGGTTTCAAGGGATTATCGTCATAAAAAGAGTAGCCTGTCATTTCCTCAAATGCCTTTAAAAATTGCGGCTCATCCAGTGCTTCGTCTCTCCCATTTGCGAAATAATACACTCCCGCTTTTGCCCAATATGGATGTTCTTCCAACCACCCATCATACAGCCCATCTTCTTTCTTCTCCTCTATTGCCCAATCGTATATCCGAATTACAGTCAGCCTGTCAGCCCGTTCTACGCTCCAATCATCATGAAAGATATAATGTGTATAATTATCATAGTCCTCAGTGCCATAGTGTCCGTATCTATTTATGATATTTCCGTTTTTGGCCAAAAAGAAAAGGTCAGTTCCTTGTCTGCCAAATGTTCCATCAACAAGTCTTGCTTCGTCGTCTTTGATAGCGAAAATAGCTTCGATTCGCTTTATTTCCAGAGGGGAGCTATACTTTTGCCGCCACAGGAGTCCCTTTAATCCATTCCCGTTTAAATCACATTCCACCCATTCATACATCTCGCGTTCTTCATACATCCATCGTAGGCATTCGCTTTCATAGTCCGACAATTCTGTTACGTTGGAGAAATATCCATTTTTAATTTGCTCTATTTGGCCTTCCACATTGGTTGCCCGTGGCAACGCAGCATCGGGTTCTTGTGTGCTTTCTTCACTGTTATTGTGTTCTAAGCTGATTAAATGAGCAGGCTTGTTGTAGTTAGAGACATATTTGTAACCCTTATCTTTTACATCAATAATAACTGTGCCTTGCGCAGTCAACTGGTCCTGTGAGTTTATCATGTCATAACAGATAGTAAGCAAATTGTCATTTTGCTCTGCGCTTGTTATCTGTACAGAGCCGGAGTCGTCAAACACATGAACATCATAAACTTCCCCTTCCGGTATGTAAGCGCTTCCCGATCGCAAAAAATCTATACTGACATCAAAATGGCTCTGTACCATTGGTTCAATAATATCCTGCGGCATAAGCGTGTTGTATGAATGGCCTGCCTCTAATGTCTCGTCACCAGCATAATAATAATATGCACAGTAGTCGGGGAAAATTTCCGGCTCTAACTCCATAGGATCGTTCCATGTGTAATTCAAAATATTGCCATATAATAAAAAATATTTGTCGCGTAATGCGGCGTATTCTTCTGGTGGAATGACAGAGTTTTTTTCGGACGTGCCACAGGCAGCCAGCATAATCAGAATAACCATTGCCAGTAACGTACCCAACATTCGTTTCATAATCAAAATTCCTTTATCTGTTGTCTTAATACGCTCTAAATATAAATTGCTACCTTTACTGCTTACCAACAATTATTCGTAGATAATAATTTTACTACGTCTTTTCGGAAGAAAGTTATCATAATAAGCAGTTCGCGGATAAGCGATATATTTATTTGGGCGATAGTAGTGCGTCGTGTTCTTCCAGCTTGCCCTCACGGTTGTCAATATCATAAAAATCACCATTATAAATCACATGACCGAAATGAAACCATATAGTATCTGTTGTGCCATCGTTATAATAGATCATGAGGTGGGTACCGGGCCGCGAGTACATAACCCAACCATCTTTATTATAAGTCAACTCTAGGGAATTCAAAAAATCCACACATGACGAGACATCAAGCGGAGTGTGGCTTTGCGTGCCGTCGCGCCAACGGAGTAGCCGTTCTATCTTTTCTATACTACCTATATCAAGTTCAAGATTTGTGCGGGCAGCAAGCTTATGCTGAGACTGCACCCAATATAACACCCAGAGCGCCACAGCCATCATAACGATTAGAATAATCCATTTCATATGTTTTGCTTTCAATAGCTCCCCACCTTCACTGTGTATATATCTCCCTGCCAGGAGGAAAAGATAGCAGTAATCAACGCGAGAAAAGCCGCCGACAAGCGCCTTTTGGTCATTGAACCACCTGACTTCTTGATTTTATACTATTATCATAATGAAAGCATATTGATTATGTAGGATTGGGGACAAAAGCTGTCGCAATTTGGATTTTGCGAATCAGCGCAAAATGCTTAAACTCTGCGTTAGCGCAACTTCATATGAAAAGGGGAATAATAAACGCTCAACAAAATAACAGATAATAGATACCTCTGTATTCGTGACAGAATACCAGACGATTATAATTAGACGGGAGCGCAAAATACGGAAGTTCCTTACCCTCCCCAAATACCAACAGATTATTGTCTTGCTCTCGGATGATAAAGGGACGTTGCATAGTTTTCTCTATTTCCCAATATCCGCTATCCCCATAAGCAACAAACTTACCCGAGAGATCGCCATTTTCATCCAGCAAGGACTGCATTTCCTGAGTGGACAAACGACGGAATGCATGAGAGTTTAGATTTATCAGCAATGGACTTGACGAGTAGCCCTCCAATGGATTTAGGCCAGAATCATCTGGTGGTTTAGCATTACCTCCCGGCATCTGTGGGATAATGAGCGCCGTATCCTCATCTAACAGATAAAGCAAAGGTACCTGAGCCGCATTTTTCCCTTGTTTAGTATTCAGCGGGTAAAGTACACCATCCAATTCATAGCGCAAGAGCTGCTTTCCATCACTTGCGAATACCGCTATCCCTAACTGGCAGACGGTATTGTCATACATTTCATCACTGCTACTCGTAAAGTATGGATTGCGAGAAAAAACAGTAACATATTTATCTTCTTCAGACCGATATGCAACGTCAAGAATTAAATACTCTTTGCCTAATCCATACTCATTCTCAGTCCCATAATCAAAATGAAGTTGATGCTCAAGGGGGACACAGTATTGATCCATCAATAACACTTGAGATATGTTACTGTTGCCATCTATTTGGGAATCTTGGTAATTAAAAATAGCTGCAACACCATTTGAAAAAAATCGTGTATTTTCAAAACTCCAACATAAGCTGTCATAAATCTCTCCTGTTGAAATATGATATATTTGGGTAAAGCGGTCGTCACCTATTCCTATCAGATAATCTTCCCATGCAGCAAGCGGCCAGAAACCTAAAAGGTCTACAATCTGGGCGTCTTCATTGGTCACCGCTATAATTGCCGTAGGAGGATAATATTTTGACTGTTCCGCAAGTCGGGTAAAAATATCTGGCGCCAAAACGGGAGGGGGAGCATCTACCTCATTTATCTCCTCCAGCTTAGATTGCGTTGCTTCGCTTGTACTGGAACTTAGCTCTTGGCCGCTGGATGATTCAAAAACAGAGGATTCTATTGCTGGTAGAGGCATATTGATATTGTCAGAATCTCGCTCTTGTGCGCAGCCGGATATAATAAAAATGCATACGAACAGAATTGTCAGCGTTAAATAAACAAGTCTCATGTTTGTCCCGCCTTTTCCATCGCAGCTATTACTACCTGCCTGGATGTGGAGCAACCGGGCAGGTAGCATAGAATCGTAAGAAGCATACAGAGCCGTGAACGGCTAAAATTATGCATTAAAATTACCTCCAAATCCAACATAAATGTTGAATGCAAAACTCGCGGCACAAACTAGGTTAATATCCAGAAATATTGTGTCATTGTTCTTCGGCTTGGCCATATTCAATAACATCCAAAAAAGTTGCATAATTTCGAGGAGAGCCACCAACAACATATACAAGTATTAGATCCTCTGCTATATCTATGCTATACTGGAGGAGAGCTATAACGGTAAATGGGAATTCCACATGCGAATCCTGATCGTCGAAGATGATCCGGAGATTTGTGAGGCGATGCAGTTTGCGCTGGAACGGGAGAAACATACTGTAGACATCTGCCATCATGGCGACGAAGGGCTCCAGTGGCTGCTGCGGGGGCGCGCACGATTTAGTGATTATGGACCGGCTGCTGCCAGGAATGGACTGGGCCTCTACCTACACCCTCGTTGTAAATAACATTCCAATGAACCAAACAATATAAGCGGTCGGCAAAAGAATATTCAGCATCTGTAGTTTTTCATTTCGAAAAATTATCAGTGCCAATATGGGCAGTAGGAGCAGGAAATAATATAAAGGCAATAGTAATAATTGGCTATTGTTAAAACCAGTAAAACCAACATTCGTTGTTTTGAAAATCGAATACCCCGCGCTTAGTTTCCGCGCAGTATCCCAAATAACGCCGATTGGATTGTATGACCAGTACCATCCATCCACACTGTCTTCCAAGACAATATTATCGTAATAGCCCGAAGGCAATTCTTCCAAATGTAAATATCCGTTTTCAGTTTCAGTAGCGCCGTATTGATGCCGAACCTCCACTGTCAGTTGTAGATAGTGTTCGTGATCAATATAAACCCTTAGTGCGGGATTACCGTATTTCGATACTTCTATGTAAGCATCACCGAAAAAATCCTCCAGCCTCTTTTGATTGGGAATTTCTGCGTTGTTATAATAGGCTGTGATATTATTCTCCTCATATATGATGGTAGTGATTTTTACAATTCTGGAATTGACAGTTTCTCCGCATTCATAAATATCCATCAAGCGTTGTTCTAAGCCATTTTCAAAGGTCAGGAACAGAATGGATTCAATAGATTCTCTATCTGCATATGGCAACATACTAAAATCTTCCCCAGTCCTGTAACCGTTAAAAGAAAGCCCTGACAAATCAGTAGTGGGGAGTTCACGCGCTTGCTGCGCTTCCTTTTTTACGGTGGCTTGATAGGACAGATATATTCCCAGTGATGCGGCATACAAGACGAACAGAGCCGCCGCACATAAAACCACTAATTGGGTCCGTTTTTTCATCATTACATCCCCATATAACTCTTCAGATTTTTCGTTTCTCCTATTTTACCATATAATTCTGTAAGGCGCTTGTAAAATTCATCATTTGCTTGAAAAATAAATTTTCCTTTATAGTAGAGAAAGCCGCATTTTTACATGCGGCTTACAGAATAGCTGTGATATACTGGAGGAGAGCTATATAAGTAAAGGGGGATTTTTATATGCGAATCCTGATCGTAGAAGATGATCCGGAGATTTCCGAGGCTATGCAGTTCGCGCTGGAAAGGGAGAACTATACCGTAGACATCTGCCATCATGGTGACGAAGGACTCCAGTGGATGCTGCGGGGCGCGCACGATTTGGTGATTATGGACCGGATGCTGCCCGGAATGGACGGGGCCTCCATTGTCCGGGAGGCACGTCGGAAAGAGGTATTCACTCCGGTTTTGATGATAACGGCGTTGGGAGAGGAGAGCGACAAGGTGGAGGGGCTGGACTGCGGCGCCGACGATTACCTTGCGAAGCCCATCTCCATCAACGAAATGCTTGCCCGCGTCAGGGCGTTGGGGCGGCGGCCGAAAAGTTGGGCCAATTCTTCCATAGTCTCCTGGGGCGGCTTAGAGTTGGATACGATGAAACGTGAACTACGCTATGGCGGCGAGTGCGCTCAGCTCACGAAGCGGGAAACTGCCATGTTGGAGTTCTTTTTAAGAAACGTGGGCGTCGTGTTTAGCAGGGATACCCTGTTTCAGTATATCTGGGGCGCCGCCGATGTGGACGAGTCCAACCTGGACAACTATATCCGGTATGTACGCAAGCGGCTGCTGGAGGTAAACAGTCCACTGGAGCTCGTTACGATTCGGCAAACTGGGTACTGCCTGCAAAAGAAATAGGATTATATAATTGAATTCTGGAGTGACATGGTATGAGAGGGAAGAAACGTATTTGCGGCTTGTTATTATGTATCTTGTTGTTTTCCGCCTGCTCCAATGGAGAATATATCGAACAGTCTTCCACTGAAAGCGAGGAAGGTTCAGATATTGGAATAAGCGAGTCGGATGTTGAGTGGTATCCCCGCAACGATGCTGAGCCAGTTGGCGAAGATGCTGATTGGGATATTTGGGGTAATACAGTAAGCATTTGCGCTGAAAACAATATGGCGATTACAAATGACGGCATTTTATGGGGCTGGGGCGAGAACAAGTGGTATACCTGCGCAACCGGTCATAATACGCAACAACCTGAACCAATTAAAGTATTTGACGGTGTGGCTGCTGTCAGTGTTGGAGGAGGCCATGTTTCGGCACTTCGAAATGACGGCTCGCTGTGGTTGTGGGGGAGTAACTATTTCGGACAAATTGGCCTTGATAGCTCGGGCGCCTTTATCCTGTACCCGGAAAAAGTAATGCAAAACGTCTCTTTTATATGCAATTCCCTTAATAGCATATTTGTAATTGACAATGAAGATCAATTATGGGCATGGGGGGACAATTCGTTTGGGCAAATAGGAATGGATGCTGAAGATAATGCTGTTATTAGTGTCCCGGTAAAACTGTTAGATGATGTGATTTATGCAGAAGAGTATTGCCATGTTATGGCGATAACCAAGGAAAACAAACTGTTAAGCTGGGGATCAAACGATATGGGGCAGATTGGCAACGGCGCAGTTACCGATTCGTATCATCCCGAAAAAGTGCTTGACTATGTTAAATGGGCGTATGCTCCGTGGACAAACTCCTATGCCATAACATATGATGATGATCTATGGATGTGGGGCCACTATGCCGGCGGGAAACTGGGGAAAGGGCCGGTCTACGAATTCGCAACGGAGCCCTTTGTCATATTAAGCGACGTAGCCTCAGCTTATGATGGCATTAACCACGCGATGGCCCTTAAAACCGATGGAACTCTATGGATTTGGGGCGCAAATGACTGTGGACAGATCGGAGACGGCAACGCGGGGGCAAGTGAATATCAATGGATGCCAAAACAAATAATGGATAATGTTCGAGAAGCGTCTACATACAATTCCAACTGCTTTGCGATTAAGGCGGATAACTCCCTATGGGCATGGGGCGAAAATCAATACGGCCAGCTTGGTGTCGGCAACGACCTCCAGCAGAATACTCCCGTCCGGGTAATGGATAATGTCCACTCAGTATATCAAGACTGGGGGCACACACTTATTCTGCAATGGGATGGGGCATTGTCGGCATGCGGACGCAACAGCTCCGGCCAATTAGGAGACGGAACCTTTGAGGATCGCTATGAACCGGTATTGATTCTGAAGGATATAAAGCTGCCTGTCAGCATGAAACAGGAGAACAGATCATGAAAGCGTTTCAGCGTTACCGTATCCGCTTCACAACTATCGTCGCCGTAAGCACAACTCTTGTGCTTGTTGTCATGGCGGTTTGCTCCTATCTGTTTGCGGCGAACCAGGTGCGTGAACAGGCGGCGGAGCAGTTTTCTTCCGAGCTGAACGTGATCTGCAACACCCTTGCCACGCAGGATATCGTCAGCCACACATGGCTCACGCAGACCGAACGCAACAATGGGATGCTGATCGATGTGGCGAGCATCACCTCCGGTAGCGTATATTCGGAGCAGTCCGAACATCGCGGCGAGCTGACGCGGCTTGCGCGGGAGGAGTCGGAGCGGCAAGGTCTGGACCCATTCGGCCGTCCCCTCGGTGATGTCACACCCGATTCAGTTTCTTTTCGGCTGCAAACCGGGTATGGGGATTTCCGCGCCGCCGTTGCCAGGATGGACGCCGGAGGCCGGCTGTTGAGTATAACGGTTTTGAAGGATATGTCCCCGGAACAAAGACAGATAGACCGGCTGCTGCTTGCCTTCGGAGCAGGCGTGACGGCCGCCGCTGTGTGCCTGCTGGTTCTCGCCTGGGCATTCAGCGTTTGGGCGGCGCGCCCGTTGGAGGATGCCCGGAAGATGCAGTCCGAATTTATCTCAGCGGTCTCCCACGAGCTGCGCTCGCCGCTTTCTGTTATCCGGATGAATGCAGAGAATATGGAAAAGGCCGCGGAGGAACAATCCTATGAGCTTTCCCTACGCTTTGCCGGCAAGATTGTAAGGGAGTGCGGCAGACTTTCCCGCTTGATCGGAGACATGCTCCGCTTGGCAAAGGCAGACGGGCATACCTGGTCCATGGCCTTCCAACCGGTGATCCCGGACTCGATTCTGCTGACAGTTATCGAGAATTACGAACAGGCCGTCGGTGAAAAGAAAATAAAGCTGACGGCGGACATGCCGAATGAACCTCTTGGAAAGGTGTCCTGCGACAGCGGCCGCATTGAACAGGTGCTGACGATACTGGTGGACAACGCTATGCAGTATACGCCGGAGGGCGGAGCTATACGGATGTCTTTGAGTAAGGACAGGCGGCACTACATATTCCGTGTAGAGGACAGCGGAGCCGGAATACCGAAGGAGCAGCGCAATAAAATTTTTGACCGTTTCTATCGCGGAGACCCGGCAAGATCCGTCAAGGACCATTTCGGCCTGGGCCTGTCTATTGCCATGGAGATTATCATGCTCCACCGCGGAGAGCTGTCGGTAGATGATTCTAATCTGGGCGGCGTGGCTTTTACCGTGAAGCTGCCGGTTTGACATATTCAAACAAAATTGCTTTCACGGGCAGTTATTGCTATAATTTAGATTATTAATCTATAGGCGCGAAACTGTAAACTACAGGAGTTGATATTGCTGTGGAGCAGACATGGAGCGAAGGTTTTGGAGATAATTGGAGAAGTTATTTCGCATTTATTGACATTCCATTGCATATCTGTTATGACGCCACGGTCAAACAGATATCGGAACATATAAGAAAACAATATCCGAACACTCTGGTCGTGGAGATCCCTTTTACAGAGGAAAACAAGAACGAAGACCAGCCAAATTGGAGAACGGATCGGATTTTCGACATCAGTGAAAACTTGTCTTGTGGCAGGTTTGACGTTCGTATGATCGGAATCGTGGTTGGCCCAGACTGGGGCAGGATCGTATTTTGCTGTAACATCAAAAAAAGAAAGGTTATGAAATTAATCAATACATTGTTTGAAAGAATCGATGTTGTAGAGTTAAGACATCTATTTCTTCAGGATGATAACTTTGACTATTATAACACGGTGCTTTCGCCTCCTCATTACGAGGACAACTGTATTAAAAATCGAGCGCATTGCGATCGTCTTACAGAAAATGGCGAGGCGTTCAAGGAACCGCGGCAAATTGATTTTTATTGCCGTTTTCCTGATACACAGCATATCCAGCACATTGTGGATAAATTGGCGGGTGATTTCATAAAGTATGAGTTTCGTGAGGTTGATCGTAAGAAAGAGGAAAATGGGGATTATTGGTTGTGGTTCACTTTACAGGGGATTCCGTCCTTGGTTTGGATCCACGAGATAACCTGCTGGATTATCTATTCATTGGAAGGCACCAACGGAGATTTTGATGGCTGGGGTTGCCTTGTCATCAAAGGTGATGATGCGTAAACCGATATGCCAGTTCCTATTGATATAAAGCATATTGCGTAGTTCTCCTTTGATTCCAAATGGCGAATTATGCTTGATAATCATCGAAAAAGCAGGTATTGAATTATGACATTTTACATGATACTTATAGCTGGTGTAGGATGTACTCTTATACCCCTTTGGAATTTCCAAAAAGCAAACCATCTGAAAAGGCATGGTACTGAATTAAGCGCGACGGTATGTAAAATTAAAGAAATACATGGCAGAAGTAAAAGCGGCACTTATATAACTTATAGGCCCGTGCTCCAGTATAATCACAATGGTATCGAATATATACATGACGCCAATATCGCAAAGAACCAACCGCATTATTATGTGGGCCAAGCGGTAAAAATCTATTGTGATCCCGAAAATCCAAAAGATGCTGTATTGGCAGAAACAACGGACGCAAAAGGATATACAATGTTTCCGATAATAGGTGTTGTGATGATTTTGGTTGCCTTGATAATTAAGTTTGCGTAATGACTTATGAGTTAGTCTGAAAAATAAGATACCGACTAGCAATTTGGCCTAATAGCCGACAGCTATGCATACCTGGAGCACGAGAATCTTGATCGCGAAAAATGATGTGGAGCATACAGCAAAGGGGTTGACTAAAATTAAACACAAAATAATCGCAATGACGCTTGCTGTTTCCATATTGATCATAATCGGCATAGATTATGTCTATCAAAAAAACCTTACTACAGAGCAGGAGATTATTTCTGAAGCGGCAGAAATGCTTGCCGAAGGCTATTTAACTGAATGGATAGAGGAGGAATTCTTTGTCCATTGGACGGATAAACCTGGATGGGTTACATTACTGCAGATCAATCCGGAGTATGCGCTTTGCTATATAAACAGATTTCGGCAAACGGAGGAAACTCGCGTTTCTGTAAGCGGCTGTGTGGTTCGTAATATTGCCACCGGTCAGGTAAGCTCCGTTTTAGACTGGGATGGGCAGGTATTTGCCCGCGACCTGGGTTCGGAGGAATATGGACTAATCCTTGAGAGCGGTATGATTGTTTTTGACCGTGCTACATTGCGGCCGCTTCGTCTTGAACCAACGCCTGCGCTTGTACCATCTGATTTTGCAGATCCGGCATACCTTAAAGAATGGCGACTGCGTGAGGAAATAGACAAAGATAAGGAAATTTACATGATTGACAGCCGAGCGGATCAGATTGGTGCCTATCAATTATGTTATATCGCCCGGTATAGTGGCAGTGCACTTGACAGCGAAATAACGTATATGCTTTATAACCGAAATGGTGAAAAACAGTCTTATACGCCCCTGATAACGCTTCCTAAAGGCTATATCCGTACCGGTTATCTCTTTGACGGGCGTTTTGCAATCATAGGGGAACGAGGCTGGGCGCTGACCCTTGATCCGGAAACATGCGAACCCATTTCCTTGCATTGGAACCTGGAGGAAACGGGCTCCGAATTGTGGCAACCTCTCGCTTCTACGGCTTATGGAGAAAGTCAGGTAACGGTGGGATATCTTCTATCGCCTGAATTATATAACAAAACCGCTGTATGTATTTATGGCCCGAATGGCGCGGTCTTAAGCAACTACATTATAGATCTATGGTATGACATCCCCGAAAAGCAGTACAAAATAAAAATACCGGAACTACAGGTCTATGGCGATCATCTTATCTTTTCTGGAACCGACCATCATCACTATTCAATACCAGTCAGCATTTCCCTGCTGGACGGTACCTATGAAACAGCAGAAGATATGTCTCAACTCTTTTTAGGGCAAGAATACGCAACGACTGTGACGAAAACTGGTAATAACGAATTAAATTTTACTTATTTTTTGCAGGTATGGAAGGACGGAAATCGGTACAAGTCATATAGCATAACAATCCCTAACGAATTGCTGCCTGACGGCATATGGGATATTGTTATCTCAGATGCCGTCTATGATGAAGAAAACCACCAGGTACACCTTTATTCTACCGCTGACCGGTATACGGTTGATATTAATACGATGGGGATCACCGTCACGGAATGCTTGCCTATTGAACCGGAATATGTGATTGGAACCACTGAAGGTGGGCGCTACACCGTTGCATACGTTACATTATCGCCCAATTATGCGCCATATTTCCGTGTGTATCGGATTGATAATGATACAGGGGAAACAAGGACATTATACGAAGAGTCATTTTTTGGAGATGAAAAGCTAACTATTATAGATAATCAGCTTTCAGTATCAAATAAAAATACGATCTTTTACGATCTGGAAACCTGCGAGTTGTTGCCATTTTCCCTGCCTTATATCGAGGGAGGTATTCACGATGTGGTCTTTGATGAAGAAACCGGTTGGTATATTCGTGCAACTTCACCCGCTGTACAGAATTATGATACCGAAACGCTCACCACTCGAATTGATTGTTACGATAAGGACGGAAATTATGTGTGTGGCTGGGATACAGGTTGCAAGCCAAATTTCGGTAAGTACGCAATGGCTTACTCGATTAATCTCACTGTGTATTACGGGGAGGCTCTGTTTTATGATTTCACAAACGAACCCCGGTCGCTTGCACGGTTAAATCTGTCTACCGGCGAGGTTTTGATTACAGGTGTGCGCGACTTTGCCGTTTCAAACGGATATCTTTATACGGCGGAGTTTATTACGAGACAGCAGATAACGATGCGCAAGTATGTAGGAGATACATTGGTTGAAGAAAAAACAACAACACCTGCCGGTGATTACTTCAACGATTTTATCATGAATGAATAAGAAGGAGATAATGCAAATGAAAAGGTATATTGTCTTTATTGCTACTATATTCTCCTTCGTTTGTGCTTTCCCATTTCAGGTATCCGCAAACGGACCGCCGCCGCCTCATGCTGTTGATTGCGAGATAATAAACATGCCTGAACACACTACACACATTGATTTACTGATACAGATAAATGAAAACGACGAGGAATATGTAGATTTTAATACCAATAACGGCAAAATCCTTGGGGTTTCGGAGCAAAGCGCCATAGTTATGTATAATCAGGACGGATTCGCAAGCTTTACTTTCCATTTTGCCGATGCTTCATATAAAGGATTCCGTTTTGCGGGAAGTGATGACCAATACGAAATCCTTAGAGAAAAATATCACATTATTAAGGTTGCGCTGATCGATAAAGATGGTAATATACTTCAAATTTCTGACAGCGTGGATATCAATCCTCCCGACAGGACAGGATTCTTTATGGGGCGCATTACATATGACGCGGCGGCAAACACGATTGATGCACCATATTATGACTCACCTATGGGAAACCTTTTGATGGCCTTGAGTTTGTTTTTCAGTCTAGTATTTCGCATGCTGTTGTCCAGTACGATCGAAACAACCATTGCCATCCCGTTTAATTTACGCCCCGCAGGAAAAATATTTGCCATAAATATGGTAACGCAAATCTTCCTTAATATCTTTATGGCAGTCTGTTCATTGCCCTACATTTGGGGCCTGATTATAGGAGAGGCCGCCGTTTATGTTTCAGAATTTTACATATTCAAGCGTCTTTACAGACATATCCCTGTACGCAGACTAGCAATATTTGTCGTGACAGCAAATACCGTTTCACTTATAATTGGGCTATGTATAGCTCATGTGTAGGAGACACAATGAAGAAAATTATCATATTTTCAGATAAACATAAAGCAAAAATAATTATATTAACTTTATTATTGTTTGCGTCGTTAGCCTACAGTATTTTCAGTTATTTAAAAACTCAAACATATAAAGAACAACTCCTGGAAAGCCGAATGAAATATATATCAACTTTGAGCGCAGAGGAAATTGTATATTTATATATTGATTCCATGCGAAGCGGAGATAAGGAAGGGGGGAGTGTTTTTCAGTTGTGGGATATTCATCGTTTTCCTGACGATTGGAATATTTCTTATCGCACTATTGACGAAATGAGAGTGCAGAACCTCCATTTGGAAAGAGATAAGAACGATGAAAAATACTATTATGATGCACTTTCAAAAAGCGACAATGATAATTGGGAAGTGGCTTGCTTTAGAATACCATTAGACCATTATTATGAAGATGGTTCATGCAATGAGAAACCATCCTACGCTTATACTTTTTCACTAAGAAGGGAATCGGAGAATTCCCCATGGCAAGTATATGATTTCGGGTTTATTTAATTCCGCAAGGAATTTCATTTGAATAAGAGTGTGGGATCTTCTATGACTATCAATAATAGAAATAAACTGAAAATAATCCTTTCAGCCCTTTTATATCCGTCCCTGTTCACGGCTATAGCAACATTTGGATTTAGCATACATCGCTTCATATCCTATAAGCTAATTTACAGCACTCCACTTGGCAAGTATACTGATGTCATATTTAA
>Ga0153945_1000309_pt1 | contig 14819 bp, 10 predicted proteins | sample TSNJ029MetaG_FD_104720 | JGI IMG/M metagenome (GOLD analysis project Ga0153945, IMG submission 104720) | Attine ant fungus gardens microbial communities from New Jersey, USA - TSNJ029 MetaG | ecosystem: Host-associated > Fungi > Mycelium > Unclassified | place: USA: New Jersey, Wharton State...
TCATCGGGAGGAGCATTTATTGTTCACCCCGGATGAATTTGGCGGTTGGGAAATCAGTGACGGATTTTATGATCCATACCGGAAGGACCGGTTTAATGCGGTGCTGAAATTTTAGATAGAAAAGCGAAATGATTATAAACGGGGATACCGGTGGATTATCTGCCGGTATTTTTCCAATTTGGATGATATTCTTTTTCGTTCTGGTCGATGGTAACATTCCCATGCGATATGCAATCGCTGATATACTCAATAACTTCCCAAAACAAATGAATACTAAGAGAAAATGTAGAGCCCGAAAGCAGAATTACCGATTGTAAAATACCGGAACACAGACCTGCTATCGCTATCCCGGACAAGCAATGAATGAATCGGTCCCATCATTGGTAGTGGTCCCAGAACCCGAGAGAGCTGCCGAGAAATAAAGCCATACCGCTTTATTTCTGGCGACCAACAAGGTGGATGCTGAATGCGTATTTTTCTCCCAAAATATCGACTATATCCCTTGAGATCGGCTTTCCCCCTGAAAAGGTAGTCCTCTTCATATGCAAAAGCGGTGTCCCCTTGGGTACATTGAGGAAAGCGGCTTCCTCCTCTCCGGCACAGCGAGCGGTAATGCTATCCTCCGCAGAATCAATATTAATTTCCCAACGATCCTCAAGAAACTTGTAAATGGAGACTAGCTTTTCTGTATGTTTTGACATCCCCGGCACCATATACGCAGGAATATAATTTCTTAAAATTGCAATAGGTTGTCCGTTTGCAGTGGTCACTCTATGTACAGCGACCACGGGTTCATTCGTTGATATTTTCAACTCCGTAATCATCTGCTTCGTTGGCTTCATGACCCAAATTTTTGTGCTGCTGACGTCTACGTCATAGCCTTGCCTCCTCAAAGTCTCGGACAATGAAGTCACTTTATTTAGTTCTTGTATAGCCTTGCGAGAGATAACCTCGGTGCCTTTTCCTTGCTTGACGCTAACGTAGCCGTCCCGTGCCAGAAGCTGAACCGCTTGACGAATTGTAGTTCGACTAACAGAAAAAATTTTTCCCAGTTCCGGCTCAGACGGCAGTAGCTGACCTACTGCATATTCTTCAATCTCAATTAATTGCTTGAGGACTTCATATACCCTTCTGTATGCAACTTTATCATTCATAATATTCTCCGTGACATTTTGTAATATGGTTTTATTCTATCACAACCTGTTTTGCTTTGGCAAGCGCTAAAAATAACGGGTTTATTATTTGGTTTTATAGATAATGCATGCTTTGGATAATTGCCCCGTTTTTTTGGTTTTTTTTTATCTTTTGTAGGCCGTATAAAATAAAATCAAGAATTTTCATAAAAATACTTGACATTAAACATAATTATGTTATGATATAAACATCATTATGTTTACGAGGGAGGATTAAAGATATGAATGATTATCAGAAGCTAGTCAACATGGTGGATATCAGTGCTGTAAGAACTGATGTTACACTTTTAGAGCTGGAACAGCTGGCGTCAGTGGGAAAGAAAGCAGGGGTTGCCGCAGTTGTAACAATGCCTTGTTTTACACCAGAGCTAGTCCGTTTAATGGGTGAGAACAGCGATGTTATGCTTGCCGGTGTTGCAGGATTTCCCTCGGGAGCGGACACTACAACAACTAAAGTGTTGACTACAAGGGAAATGATTGGCTTGGGGTGCAAAGAAATCGATATGGTCATCAATGTGGGGGCGCTTAAAAGCAGGCTGAACGCAGTTGTGAAGGACGATATCGCAGCAGTCGTGTCAGCAGCGGAAGGTCTGCCCGTAAAAGCGATCCTTGAGACGAACTATCTCAGTGAGGAAGAGATTCGGCGCGGTACAGCGATCTGTGTAGAGGCGGGAGTTGCATATGTAAAGACTGGAACTGGATGGACAAACCATGTGGCAACACCCGACGTTATTCGCATGATAAGTGAGGTCGTTGACGGCAAGGCACAAGTGAAAGCGGCAGGCGGCATTAGGACCTTAACGGATATGCGGGAACTGCATGCGGCAGGTGCGACAAGGTTTGGTATCAGCCTTAGCTCTTTCATTAATATATTGGAAGAAATCGAGCACACTACCGAACAAGCCCTGCTATAAAAACAAGCATCAGAGTAAAGAAAATTGTTGATAGATATACGATAATGAAATTGATAACACAATAAATTGGCTTCCATGTGACAGTCTGGAAAATAGAATTGCTTTACATTGGAAGTAAGCGTAAGGAGTGTGATCTTATGAGCAGTCAAAATGAGAAACTGGAAGTTACACAGAGAATCAGACATCTTAAGGAACGCTATGACAGCCTTTCCTGGGGAATATCCTCCAAAAGGGCCGTACTTTTTACAGAATCATGGATATTAACGGAAGGTGAACCTGTAATCCTCCGCAGAGCTAAAGGTTTTAAGCATGTTCTGGAAAACATCCCGGTGAACATCTGGCCTTATGAATTGATTGTCGGCTGTTCGACCGAAAGGGAACGTATGGGTCCTCTTTTCCCGGAAATGGATTCAGAGTGGCTTGAGATCGAGCTGTTGAACTCCTCGGAACACAGCGAGCTCGACCTAAGTGAGGAAGATATGAACGCACTATGTGAGATTTTACCCTACTGGAAGGGGAAAACCCTGAAGGATCATATACTTAAAGGCTTGCCACAAAGGACGTTAGACGCTAGAGAGGATGCGCTTTTTAACATCAGTATGCATGAGGATAGTGGATTGGGACATTTAATCTGCGACTTTGAAACGGTTTTGGTCCATGGACTGGGGACAGTTAAAAAGCAGTACAAAGAAAAACTTGCTGAGTGTGAGCCATGCGTTCCTGAAAATTACAATTGTATGTTGTTTTATGAGTCGGCCCTCATACATCTGGATGCCATTTCATTGTTCATCCATCGATACGCAGAAAAGGCCAGCAAGATGGCTGCAGTGGAAAAGGATTCTATATGGGCTGCTGAATTAAGCGTAATTGCCAGAAACCTAACAAACATCAGCGAGAACCCCGCACAGACATTTCACGAGGCATTGCAGCTTGTATGGTTTGTACAGATGCTCATTCAGATGGAGACTAACGGCAGTTCCGTATCCATCGGCCGTTTCGACAGGTTTATGTTCCCCTTTTACGAAAAGGACTTGGCTAACGGTGTATTGACTCCGGAAGGTGCGCAGGAATTGGTTGATTGCTTCTATATTAAGCTGGCGGGAATCTTCAAAGCCCGCCCCGCAGCCAGAAAGTCTCTTCAGAGCGGCATTACTCGCTATCAGGATTTGACCATCGGCGGTCAGGACGAGATGGGGCGTGACATAACCAACGACCTTACCTATATCTGCATGACAGCTCGTGAGCACTGCAATACCGTGGATCCTCAATTAAGTCTGCGCGTGCACAGTGGAACACCCACAGCTCTGCTCAAGCGAGCAGCTGAAGTCATCAAAAGTGGTGGCGGGCATCCGGCTCTTTATTCTGATGAAGTTATTATTCCCGCGTTACTGTATCGCGGGGTTCCCCTACACCGGGCAAGGGATTACTCAATTATCGGCTGTGTTGAAATTGCATTTTTGGGGTTGTGGGGCCGAAATGATGGTGGCTACGTAAATATGCCAAAGGTACTTGAGCTTGCTCTGGATGACGTGGTTGGAAAACTGCGTAGAGGCAAATTCAAAAGAATAAATGAAATATGTATAGTGGAGACCTTTGAAGATTTTTATAAACACTTCGAATACGTACTGGAGGATGTGGTAAAAAACCAGACGATAGAGAACAACCTCATTGATATGGTACATGAGAGCCTGTTTCCTCATGTGATTTGTTCTCTGTTTACTCCAGGCTGCCTGGAATCGGGCCGCGACGTCACTTCAGGCGGAGCGGAGATGAACTGGACAACGCCATTGGGAGTGGGACTTGCCAATACGGCAAATGCTCTCTACTCTATCAACAGGCTGGTATTCGAGGAAAAGAAGCTAACCCTTGCCGAGTTGTGGGATATCCTTGACAAGGACTGGGAAGGTCATGAAACAATGCGTCAGACCGTCCTTCGTTACCCAAAGTACGGAAATGACGAGGATGAGGTGGACGAATTTGCGGCCAAAGTTGCCAATTCCTTTTATAAGAGTGTTGAAAAGCAACGCAACCACCGAGACAGTGGTTTCTACCCGGCAATGTACTCATTGACGTCGAATGTTCCCCTGGGTTGGGCCACTGCGGCCACCGCCGATGGCAGAAACGCCGGAACTCCTTTGGCGGAGGGCATTTCACCCACCCATGGCACAGATGTAAATGGCCCCACCGCAGTGCTGAAATCTGTAGGAAAGGTAGACTGGTTACCCGCTACTGGTGGCATTATTCTAAACCAAAAATTCAATCCAGGGTTATTGAAAGACGAAAAGGAAACCCAGCGGTTTATTGAGTTGATCCGCACCTATCTGAACGTCCTTCAAGGCGCACAGATTCAATTCAATATTGTTTCTAAAGAGGATCTTTTGGCGGCGCAGGCAGATCCGGAAGCTTATAAGAATTTGATTATCCGCGTGACCGGCTACAGCGCTCGCTTTACCGAATTGAGCAAAGCGGTTCAGGACGACATAATCGCCCGCACCGAACACATGCATTTTTAAGGTTTTTGAAAAGCCATAAGTAAATAGTAAAGTAGGGGATTTTAAATTCTGAAAGATTATTTGAGAAAATGGAGGATAAGATATGAAAAATTATATAATGGGCATTGACATTGGCACGACTGGTTCAAAGGCAATGGTGGTCACTTTAGATGGTGTGATATTGGGCTCGGGATATCGGGAATACTCAAATTTGCTAACCTATCCTGAACCCAATGCCTGTGAAATGTCTGTCAGCAGTCTGATGGATGAAGTGTGCGATACGATTGCTGACGCCATCGCCGATTCGGGGGTTAACAGTGCACATATAGCAGCCATAAGCTTCAGTGTTCAGCGCTGTACATTCACGTTGTTGGACGAAGACTATGAGCCTATACGAAACATGTTCTATGTATGGACAGACAGCCGGGCGGAATCTGTTATAGAAGAGATGCACCAGTGCATGGACCCAGACTATATGTTCAGTATCACAGGCATGCCTGTCACCCGTACTTTCAGCGTTGAAAAACTTTTCTGGATTAAGAAACAGCAACCTGAGATATACAAAAAGGCCAGGCATTTCGCTTTGGTAGACGCATACGCCATGTGGTACTTCGGTGCAGACCAATTCTGCACCGAGACCACGAATGCCACGGCCTCTGGCATGATGGACGTGCGAACGCTCGAATGGAATACCGAGGTAATAGATGCACTGGAGCTACGAATGGATTTGTTGCCGCCACTGGTTTCACCAGGTTCAGTGGTGGGTATGGTCAAGAAGGAGATCTCGAAGCGTACCGGCCTGAAGGAAGGTACACTGATTGTTGCGGGCAGCGGTGACCAGCAGGCAGCGTCCATGGGTGCAGGGATCATCGAGGATGGCTCAATGTCACTCACGCTGGGTACGGTATGTGAGCTTGCCGTTGGTTTAGCCAAGCCGGAATTTGCTAAGATGAAGAACTTAATGGTTCCTTGCACACCTGTACTGGGCATCTTTGAAATAGAAGGCAACCAAGTAAGTGGCGCCACCTGCTACCGCTGGGCGCGGGATACGATCTGTACCGCTGAGGTAGCGCTAGGCGAAGCTATGGGCGTGGATCCTTACAACCTGATGGAACACTATATCAACAAAAGCGTCCCCGGCTCCAACGGAGTGATATTCTTGGCGGGGCTGTTTGGTACCGGTTATCCCACGCAGAACGCCGAAGCCACAGGGGCGTATGTGGGGCTGAAATATTCCACCACACGTGCTGATATGCTAAGAGCCGTCATCGAAGGTGTCACTCTGGAAAGCCGCTTCATGTATGAGTCGATAAAGGCCCTCGGAGTACAGACCAAAGACAGCTTAACCATCACCGGTGGCGCTACAAAGTCACCTGCTTGGTGTCAGACAATAGCCGACATAATGGGTTTAACCCTGCACACGCTTGAGGTGTCTGAGGCATCCATTATAGGTGTAGCGACGTTGGCAGCCATAGGTGCGGGTCTTCTTAAGGACACTAGAGAAGGTGTAGCACGCATGGTTCGGCTAAAGGACGAGATAATACCAATTCCCGAGAATGTGGCAATTTACGATAAAATATACCCCATATATAGAGACACATATTATGCGTTAGATGATGCGGGAATATATCTTAAGCTTGCAGGACTGTAATTGGCTTGAAAGCAAGTTTTCTGCAATAACCCGCAGAAACTGTTTCGAGACTTGTCAACTTAATAAATAAGTTAAAGGAGAAAAACATGAAAAAATTATCTTTGGAAAATTTGCCTGTTTATCGCGCCGCAGCTCCCAATGTAAGGGATAATCTTCTTTTGGTAGACGCTCAGGATGGTGCACAGAATTTGTCTGTAGGAATTGGTGTGTACAACAAAGGGAATGCATCCGAGTTTCATACTCATGTCAACGAAGAAGAGGTCATGATATACCTAAAAGGCAAAGGAACTATGCTAAAAGTGGATGGTGAAAAAGTGCCATTGAAAGAAGGTGACATTACATATGTCCCCGCCAATGAACCCCACCGACTTTTAAATACCGGTGACGAAGACTTTGTTTTTCTGTTTATTTATTCCCCTATGGGTCCAGAAAAGAATATCCGTAAATGGGATATCGTGGAAGGTCTGAGTATCTCTCTTAGCGATTTGATAGATTAACACTTCGAGATGGATCTCATGTATTGCCGGTGAAATTTTTGCTTCCACACCCTGTTTCCATTAATATTTGTGCTGCCATTGTGCGGCGGAATGGAGTTTTTATGAAAAAAAAACAATGCGTTATTGGCGTGGATATGGGCACAACAAATTGTAAGAGCGTTCTATTCGATTTGAAGGGAACCGAGATTGATAGAGCTACCCGCCCAAGCCACAATATATACGACCGAATTGGTCAGGGCTGGGTTGAGCACGACGCTAACACTTGGGTTACCGGTCTGTTGGAAACCCTAAGAGAACTCATGGAACGAAACAAGGTGGAGGTTTTGGCGATCTGCATCACCAACCAACGTCCAACCATTGTTCCTGTAGATCGCGACTGCAAGCCTATCCGTCCAGCAATCAGCTGGCAAACAACCGCAACTTATCGTCAGGCAGGAGATCTAAAGAAAAGCGTGGGCGATGAGGCAGTTTATAAAAAAACCGGATTGACAATTGACTCTGTCTGGTCGGCGCCGATGGTGAAATATATTGTCGATATGGAGTGTGAGAATCACTCAAAGACTTACAAGTATGTTCAGATCCAGACTATGCTTCTCCATTTCCTTCTTGGAACCGGTGAATTTATAATCGATAAAGCCAACGCTTCCGCGACTATGATGTACAACTTAAACACCAACGAATGGGATGAGGAAATTCTTGCTGCCGTGGGCATCACCGAAGCTCATCTCTCCATGGTAGTAGAACCTGGACAAAACGTCGGCGTTGTATGCGGAGTCGCCTCCAAACTGACCGGAATACCTGCGGGCACACCTGTTATTTCTGGTTCGGCTGACTCACAGTGTTCCGGTCTGGGCGCCGGTGCCGTAGCGCCCGGCATCATGAACGTCATGATTGGTACAGCCGAGGTCGGTCTCTGCTATTCTGAGAAGCCGTACTATGATCCTAATCGCAGTGTTCTTTGCCATGCTCATGCCATGCCAGGCGCTTATCTGTTTGGTGCCACGATACTGGCGGCTGGCGATGCCTATCGGTGGATGCGCGACACCATATACGGGAGCGAGGTCAGTTTTGCCAAAACAAATCAGGATGTAGCGGATGCACCACTCGGCTCCAACGGCGTCATGTTTATTCCCCATCAGGCGGGTGCTGCGACCCCCTACTGGGATAATCGGGCAACCGGCGTGTTCGTGGGCATTACACTTGCGACTGATCGTAGATGTATCGCACGGTCTATTATGGAGGGCGTTGCGTTTGAGGTCGCCAAGTCCTTTGGGGTAATTGAAAATATGGGGGTGACCATAAACGAGATTAGGCTTACTGGTGGATCTGCTTTTCCGGGCAACCCATGGAATCAGATCCAAGCGGACATCTATGGCCGGAAGATCCATCTGCTCGAAGTGCCAGATACCGGCGCATTGGGTGCCGCAATACTAGCCGCTGCCGGTGCGGGAGTATACGCATCTGTCCGTGAGGCGGCCGATGCCATGATTCGTGTGACCGATTGCATAGAGCCCAATATGGAAAACCATGCCCGCTACAAGCGATTGCAATCCATACACGACGACATATACAAAGCACTACGTGAAGGGGGGGTTTATCAGGCTTTATCCGATTTTTTAGAACAATAAACGAAATGAGGTAATACGATGGCGCAGACTACTTGTGTGGGGATTGTACTTGACATACAACGGTATAGCATACATGACGGACCGGGGATCCGTACCGTGGCCTTTTTAAAGGGGTGCCCTCTTCGTTGCGACTGGTGCAGCAACCCGGAGGGCCAAAACTCCAACCCGGAAATACTTGTAAATGGTGATGCCTGCATCAACTGTAAAAAATGCGAGCATGTCTGCCCCAAAAGGTGCATCGACATTACGCCGCAAGGCCCCGTGCTTGAACAGATAAACTGTGATGGCTGTATGCAATGTGTAAATCACTGTCCCGGAGGAGCTTTGATGGTCAGCGGAAAAATTATGGCGGCCAATGAACTGGCTCGGCAACTGCGGAAAGATGAGGCGTTCTTTCGGGAGTCCAGCGGGGGCGTGACGTTGTCCGGCGGAGAAGTAATGCTTCAAGCTTCCTTTTGTGAGGCGGTACTGGCTGAGATGAAGAATGATGGAATAAGTGTTGTTATTGAGACATGTGGAATCTGCCGTTGGGAAGACTTAAAAAGCGTTGCCAGGCAGTGCGAAATGATTTTATATGATATCAAGGAAATGGATCCTGAAAAACACAAACTCTTTACTGGCGCTGATAATAAGGTTGTCCTTGAAAACGCCCGGAACCTTATAAGAGAAGACTTTCCTGTGATTTTCCGCATTCCTTTGATCCCCGGTCGCACTGCAACAACTAAAAACATGAAGGCGATCGCTTTATTCCTCAGTCAAAATGGGTATAATCGTGCAGTTTATTTGTTGCCATACCACAATTTTGGAGAGCATAAGTATGCATATCTAGGGCGGTCGTATCCCTTAAGCGGAGCCGCTTTGCTCACGGAGGATCAATTAGATGTACTTGCTTCATGTTTTCAGACTTACGCCATACCGGTGATTATAGGCGGACAGGCGATGTAACTCAATGATATCGAAAAAAAAAGATAGAACAAAACACAATATGCTCGACAAAACAAACATTGTCTATAATGTTAAATTAGGGAGGTTAATTTATGGAAATTACTGGTATTATTATTGCTTTTTTCTCCGGTGCTTTTGCTTGTAGTATCGGAAGCGTTTGGGTTTTCATTGCCTGTGCCACCACCTGTCTGATAGGAGTAATCAGCAACAACTCTGCTGTTTCTGCATTTGCGTTTAGCCCGCTTTTAAATCCGGCCACAACATTTATGGCCGCTGCTTGCGCAGCCAGCTATGCCACATGGCGCGGCATGCCGACTAATGTTGGCGACCCGATGGCTCTCCTGAAAAAACCGGACGTTATACTTGTCGGTGGTGTTGCCGGAGCGACGGGTCATGTCGTAAACTACTTGTTTGGGCTTTTGAAGTTGCCCCAGTTCGACACCATCTCTGCGACAGTTATTATAGTCCCGATAATCTGCAAGCTCATATTTGAAAAGAGTCTCTTTAATCAGGTGCCGGATGATATTATGGCTATGGGCGGACGCCGCAGCCATCTGCATAGCCGTTGCTACTATGAAGGCTGGCGCAGTGGTAGCATGAAAACTTTGGTAGGGGCATGCTATGGATGCTTTATGGCAATGGCAATCTATTGTCTGGTAAACATCGGGATCGATATTAGCCTGGCCGGACTGATTGGATTTGGTTTTGGTGGTTTTCTGCTTTTGCTTCCTAAAGTACCCGGAAATCACTTTGTCGGTGTATCGGTCGCAGCGGCCCTTAACCTACTCGCAAAAGACGCCAGCTTTTATACGTCTGCCAATATCTATGCAATCATGTTTTGGGGAATCGGTATCGGCACTCTGTCGATGTATGTTGTTGACTTGATTACCGATTTGTGGAGCAATTACGGGTACACCTGCATCGACGGCGTCGCATCCTCCATTACTATCACGACACTGTTCATTTCCCTCGTTGTGGGCATCGCCGGAATCACAAGTGTATGGCTTCCAGTTGTGTTATTCTTAGTGTGTACAGTTTGGGGCATCATGCAGGATTTAAAATGGAATAACTATTTTACTCAAGCGAGTAGTAAATCATCTCACTTTACGGAGACTTCATCATGAAGATCATTGCAGATTAATCGGAAAACGTGGCGCCAGCAAAAGTGACATGGGGGTATTGGTTTTCCTAAAGATCTCATCTTAAATACGGATGAGGACAGATTCCTTGCTAATATAAGAAAACTGAACGGCGAAAGTCAATCCTGGAGCTGGCAAAATGCAGACTGGCAATAAAGAAAAATAATACCGGTGGATTTACTACCGGTATTATTTGATTTTAGGGAATTTCAAAAAAAGCGATTGTTTCTTTTACTTGTAGTGAGCAAAAAAATATTTGTAATTGTGCGGATTGGGCCATTTGATCATGGTGAAGCCCGCAACGGCGGATATCCGGATTGGATGTATGGCATGGATTTTGAACCGAGAAGTATGGATGAACGGTATTTCTGTTATGTGCGCCGATTATTTGAAAAGTTGGCCGAGCAAATGGATGGGCTTTATTATCAGACCGGCGGACCAATAGCAGCGGCTCAGATGGATAATGAATACCAGCATTCAGCAGCACCTTGGGAAATTACTGCCGGTATATCGGACGAGTGGGTTCCAGCCGGGAATGCAGGCAATGCATATATGTTGGAAATCAAAAGAATTGCCGTCGAGTCCGGGATTATTGTACCATTTTACACCTGTACCGGCTGGGGCGGTGCGGCTGCTCCGGTGGAAGAGATGCTGCCGCTATGGGGCGGATACGCTTTCTGGCCATGGATTTTCTACTCGCATAAGGGTGAGCATCCGGTTACACCAGAATATATATACAGGGATTTTCACAATAACGCAATTCCCCAAACATACAACTTTGAGCCGTGTTATCAGCCGGAATCAATGCCTTATGCCTGTTGTGAAATGGGCGGAGGCATGAGCAGCAGTTACCATTACCGGTTTGCACTTCCTTTTGAGAGTGTAGATGCGATGGCCAATGTAAAGCTGGCATCCGGCTGTAATCTTCTGGGCTATTATATGTTCAAAGGTGGAACCAACCCGACCGGTGAAAAGACACCCTATTTAAATGAAGGACAGATGCCCAGGCTATCGTATGACTATCAGGCAGCGATAGGGGAATTCGGTCAGATTCGCCCATCCTATAAACGATTGAAAAGGCTTCATCTCCTGGTCAATACATGGCAGGACTCACTATGTAAGATGAAAACCTGCCTGCCGCAGGATGCGGAGGAAATTGCCCCGGAGGATGTAGATACCTTACGCTTTGCGGTCAGATATCACGAGGGCAGCGGCTTTCTCTTTATCAATAATTATCAGGATCATGTTGTAACAAAGAAAAAAGAAGCTTGTACAATATGTGTGGAACTGCCTGAGCGTGAACTGGAGATATCTGGTTTATCCCTGGCGGCGGGCGAAAATGCCGTCTTACCGTTTGGAATGGATCTGGGTGGGGTACGGTTGCTCTATGCGACGGCACAACCGCTGACAGTAATGAAAGATGCGGACCTGGTGACTTATTTCTTCTTTGCCCCGGAAGGAATGACGCCAAGATATGTGTTTGACAGCAGGACAATCGATGGGGACATGGATACCTTTTCAGTAACAGGCAGCGCCGGTGAAATCAGAATCGTAACCCTAAGCGCAAAACAAAGTCTGGATTTCTATGAAATTAACCGTGACGGTAAAAAGATTGCAGTTTTGGCAGCTGGAGCATTGCTGGATGATGGAAAAAAATTATCCATGGAATCAGAGCATGATGAGGAGACCATTTATATATGGCCGGAACAAGCGATTGCCTTTTCGGATGAATGGGAGCCGACAGAGAAGATGGGGATTTTCTCGGGAATGAAACGATGTGCAGCCAAGAAGGAATTGTCTGTATCTGTCAAGCAGGTTGGACCGTCCCGCTATACAGTTGCAGTTCCGGAAAACTACATGGATGGATTAAAAGAAGCACTTTTGTCTATTACCTATGAGGGCGATATTGCTCATTTGTTTATTGATGGCGTTATGATAGCCGATGATTTTTGTAACGGCAAGCCGTGGGAAACCGGTTTGAAGCTGTTTGAGAGTTCGCTGAAAGAACATAATCTGACACTGTATATTACCCCTCTGAAAGAAGATTCAAAAGTCAATGTGGAATCCTCGATGGCAGGCAGAAAAGAGGAGTTTGGCCGGGTGATATCCAAAATAGCAGAAATAAAACTGAAACCAGTATATGAGTTTTATATTGGAACTGTATCATAATATGAGGCAGAGAAGTGGAGACAGAATATGAAAAAACTGTTATATGGTGCGGATTATAATCCGGATCAATGGCTGGATCATCCGGAAATTCTGGCAAAAGATATTGAGTATATGAAAAAGGCCCGTATCAACTGTGTTACCATCAATATATTCGGCTGGTCAACTTTGGAACCGGCGGAAGGACAATATCATCTGGATTGGCTGAAAGATGCAGTGGATCGGCTTTATGAAGCTGGGATTTCAACCATTATGGCTACTCCATCAGGGGCGATTCCCAATTGGCTGTCAGCTAAATATCCGGAAGTTCTGCAGGTGCGGGAGAATGGGGTCAGAAATCTTCCGGGCGGACGGCATAATTTCTGTTATACCTCGCCGGTTATGCGGGAGAAAGTAAAACAGCATGATCATCTGTTGGGCAAAACATTTGCCCGGCATCCGGGGCTTATTATGTGGCATATATCCAATGAAATGGGTGGTAACGGGTATGATGCCTCTTGCCATTGTGATGCTTGTCAGAAGGCATTCCGATTGTGGCTTGAAGAACGGTATGGTTCATTGGAGCAGCTGAATCATGCCTGGTGGACAAATTTCTGGAGCCATACATATACCGACTGGGAGCAGATCAGCAGTCCACAGCTTAACGGTGAACTGCAGCTGCACGGGCTGAATCTGGACTGGAAGCGATTTGTGACACACCAGATGATTGATTTTTATCAAATGGAATATGACACTGTGAAAGCAGTAAATCAGGAGATTCCGGTAACTACGAATTTTATGGAGTATTTTAAACCGCTTGATTATTTTAAATTTAAAGATCGTCTGGATATTGTCTCATGGGACTCCTATCCAAACTGGCATGGAATCGCCGGCGATGAAGACGAGGTATCCGTGGCTGTCAGTACGGCGGTGAACCACAATATTATGAGGTCAATAAAAAAGCAGCCGTTTCTCTTAATGGAAAGTACGCCGTCTCTTGTAAACTGGAAGCCGTATAATCGGGCGAAAAAGCCAGGCATGAACATGCTTGCCTCAATGCAGGCGATTGCCCATGGTTCTGACAGTGTTTTATATTTTCAGTGGCGGATGGGCCGGGGGGCTTATGAAAAGCATCATGGGGCAGTGATTGATCATTATGGCGAAACAGATACCAGAGTCTTTGCTGAAGTGGAGCAATTAGGCCGGCGGATCGCCACAATCAGTCCGGCGGTGTCTGGTACCGTGAATCATCCAAAAGTGGCAGTCATATTTGACTGGGAGAACTGGTGGGCCTTGGATGATGCAGCGGGGCCGAGCCGCAATATGAACTACACAAAGGTGATTGAGAGTCATTATCGTCCGTTTTGGGAAATGGGAATTGATGTGGACGTAATTGATATGGAGCAGAGTCTGGATGGGTATCAACTGATCATTGCGCCGATGTCCTACATGATTAAGGCTGTCTTTGCTGAGAGAATTAAGGCTTTTGTTCAAAATGGCGGCAGCTTTGTGACGACATACTGGAGTGGCATTGTAGATGAAACGGATCTTTGCTATCTCGGCGGTGTTCCCGGTAAGATCCGTGAGATGTTGGGAATCCGCGCCGAAGAGCTTGATGCGCTGCCTCAAAATGAAAGAGTTGGCTTTGACTTTCGGGGAAACACCTATTATTCCCAGCGCTTAATTGCCAGCATAAAGGTAGAGACGGCAGAAGTTCTGGGGACTTATTCCCAAGATGTGTATCAGGGGAAAGCTGCAGTTACAAAAAAGGCTTGTGGCAATGGCAATGCATATTATCTCAGTGGAGAACATGAAGTGGCATTTTTAAAAGAGTTTTATCGGAATTTAGCACAAGACAATGGAATCAGCCCAGGTATCAAAACAGAACTGCCATATGGAGTAACTGTGACAATGCGTACATGTGAAAACTATGAGTTGTTGTTTGTCCAGAATTTTAACGATAAGCCAGTCCGGATAGAACTGGATCGAAGTTATGAATTGGTGGACACGGGAGATTATGTTGAGGGCGAAGTTGTAATGAAGCCTTATGAGTGCATGCTGATAAAAAAATAATTATCTCAAGGGGCTATTACAGCCCCTTTTTATTATGCAGAAATATGAAAACGAATGGTTCTATGAAATGGCCGCATTGGCGTGGTTAAACAGCAGGAAGATGGCAGCAGGTGCATGACATCGGGAATATCCTGCGCTTCCA
>Ga0153945_1000314_pt1 | contig 14720 bp, 15 predicted proteins | sample TSNJ029MetaG_FD_104720 | JGI IMG/M metagenome (GOLD analysis project Ga0153945, IMG submission 104720) | Attine ant fungus gardens microbial communities from New Jersey, USA - TSNJ029 MetaG | ecosystem: Host-associated > Fungi > Mycelium > Unclassified | place: USA: New Jersey, Wharton State...
ACAAACGGTCCAGGGCGGCTTGCGGAGGAAATCGAAAGAGCGCGGCAATGTGTTGCGCCTCCCAGAAGCGAGTATGCCTCGCTTTCAGACAAGAATTATCTTCTGGCTCTCTGCCGGAAGCTGTAGGCTTAGCGCAAAGCATTTTATGACTTGAGCATAATAGAAGAGACCCGCCTGAAGCATTTTTTGCTTTGGGCGGGTCCTTTTGATTGTTAAGCATCTTTGGCAAACACAACAGGCAGCCTGAATACAGTTACCGGAATTGCCGGGAATATGTCGAGGAGCCCGCCCGGCTGCTTCTGGATGAAAGCGGTCGGATACAGCTATGGGAACGATGCGTATTTCCTACGGCCGCCTATGAATTTTAATGAATTTGTCGAGGAAGGGGCGGAGCTGATGCATTGCGTGGCCTCCGCCGGGTATTTCTGCGGCCATGTGGAGGGAAAGAGCTATATCTTCCTGGTACGCACGCGGGAAGATCCCGACACCGCTTTTTTCACGATGCAGTATAACCCGCAGAACCGAACCGTCAACCAGCTCCGGGGCTACAAGGACAAAGGCGCCACCGAGGAGGTCGTTTCTTTTCCGCGACGAGTGTGGCTGGCGTCAATGGGCGTCATGCCCGCAAAGAAAGCGGCATAACCGTTATTGGAACCTCTCCCCGCCAAACGATAAGGCGGGGAGAGGGTTGCCTATCTTGCGTGAATGCGGCTTGATGCGCTGTTTTTGTGCCGCTTGCGTTTTCCGTGTCGCTTGCGATGGTGTCTATGGCCTCTCTGCGAAATTGTCTGTTTTTTATTGAAGCTTTTCGGCATAATGGGCGGTTCCAGCGCATGGGCGGATAGGATAGGCCAGCTTTACGGATTTTTTCATTTTTACAGGCAATTCACAGATTAGGTGTGGTATAATTAATGGTGTCGTGTATTGTTTCGAGAATGTGCGCTAACAATAATCAGCTTTAAAATATAGAGATGAGTGGCGGTGTTTTTATGGGTAAATCATCATGGAATTATTATGTAGTAAAGCTAATCTATCAAGCGATAATAACAGGCGATCCAATCCCGGAGCGTATAGACGAAAATTATAATGATACGCATACTTTCTTCGAGGAAAGCGTTATGCTGGTAAGAGCGCAGTCTTTCGACCATGCCTTTACGATTGCTGAACGCAAAGCGCAAGACAACGAGAGAACGCACATAAATCCCTATGGACAGACAGTTGAATGGAAGCTAGTAGACGCTATAAACTGCTATCTGATTGACGACAAGATTACCAATGGTATTGAACTGTATTCCTCTTTGACGCCTAGAAAAAAAGAGGTCACGCCGAGCGAATACATAATGCAGAAATATGAGTATAACTTAGATAATTACGATTGGAATAGCGAACGTCGAAAAGAGCGTATCCGTTTGCAAACTGTCCTGACTTTTGAAGAGTTTAGCAAGTGGAGAAAACAAGATTAGGTAGGGAAAATGCAACCATTTTGGGGCGTTTCGTTGCTATCTATCTTATCTGTCGAAAACAATAAGTATGACAAAATAACGGCTAAGACGAGGAGATACTATGGAAGCCGGTTCTGCAATAACAACGGTATTCAAAGTTCTTATGATAATTATTTTTTCTGGGTCGCTTCTCATTTTGTTAGTTTATGCTCTTATGGGTCATGCAACATGGCTTATTGTGGCAAATATTATTGTAATATCGGTTAGCATAAGTATCGTGCAGGGGATAAAACACTACAGACTTACCTATATATGTATATTATTACTCATCATCAACCTTATAACATTTGCGCTTATCCAAATCGGGAAAAATCCTCGTCCTCTCACTTGGAATGAGAGAAGAACTATAATTACTCATCTGGAGGAGCGATATGGTGATCGAGGCTTTAAGATTATAGCTGCGAAGTCAAGTAACGATCATGCAAGAAAATTACTACAGTATTATACATTCAAATGGAAATTGTATGAGGCTCATTTAGAGGATGCAGATGGTTGTGATTTCGTTGTGCAAGGTGAAAATGCTGGATTTAATAATCTTCTAACAATTTCCGAGGAATACGGTATTATTCGCACAATATATGACAATAGAGAGCTATTCCAGAGCAAAATTACTAACCTTTCCGCTACATGTGTTAAGAGATCCGGTAACACAGATTATTTTCAAGTTAACATGAAGATTAACTATTCTCAACTAAACAGCTTTGAATTCGATGAGAATAAGGAGATATTAAACCTTAACATTATTCGAGATTCAATTCTACAAAGTGATACGTTCCTATCAGATGATGAACTAATGATACATGTAATGTATGAACTAAAAGATGGAAGTGTTTCTTATGGGTTCGGCGAATTCAAGTATGACCTTAGTTAACTTCATTAAGCGGCTGTGAGACATGCGATTAAACGGCCCAGCACCAAATCACTATTCCCCAACAACACATTCCTCCGGCGCCTTATCATTCCGTAATCCCTTTAATACCGACTGGCGCAGGCCGCCGCCTCCCGGTATTAAGTAATGAAAATCACATACGCCTTACAGAATTATAAGGTAAAATATAATAAGCAGAAAAATTACGAGAGTAATAGAGGATCTGTAATGATGAAAAAACGGACTCAATTTGTGGTTTTATGTGCGGCGGCTCTGTTTGTCTTGTATGCCGCATCTCTGGGAATATTTCTGTCTTATCAAGCCACCGTAAAAAAAGAAGTGCGGCAAGCGCGGGAACTCCCCACTACCGATTTGTCAGGGCTTTCTTTTAGCAGTTACAGGGCTGGGGAAGATTTCAGCATGATGCCATATGCAGATAGAGATTCTGTTGACTCCAATCTGTTTTTTACCTTTGAAAACGGCGTCAGCCAATCGCTAAAAGAAATTTATGATAGCGGGGAACCTATCAATTCCAGAATTGTAAAAATTACTACCCACATATACGAAGGAAACAATGTCACCGCCTATTATAACGGTGAAGCAATTCCCAATCAAAAGCGACTGGAGGACTTTTTGGGGGATTCTTACATAGAAGTATCAATACGCGGCAAGCCCTATTTAAGGGTTTATATCGATCACGAAAATAATCTACAGCTGACAATAAAGGTTTCGCGAAGAAACAATTATACTGAAAATGGATATTGGCATTTAGAAGCATTGCCTGTGGACTATTACGACAATATTGTCCTGGATAATAAAGCGGATGGATGGTATGTACCCTATAACCCTATATTTGCTATTTGGGTTACTGTGGACAAATTGGGTGAGGGCTACTCGATTTTCAGAACAGAGGATACTAATTTAGCTGGCTTCAGCAATGGCCAGTTACTATTTCTGCCATTCTATTACTTTATGCTCCTTCTGCCTGTTTTGGCGTTGGTTGTTTTCCGAAACGAAAAGCTACAGCTTCTGAATACTGTATTGCCAATCGTTTATGTTGTTTGGTTTCTTGGAATGTTATTTACAACGAGGGTGTAGGTCATGAGGAGTAACAATAAATGAAGAAATTAATTATTTGTGCAATGCTGACCGCTGCCGCGCTATTGCAGTCGTCATGCAGCTTGGGAGGGTCGAGAACAGATATGTTAAATAAAAGCAACGACAGAGAAGTGATAAATACCCGCCTTGAACAGATTATTGCTGCAATAGAAAATAGCGACAAGGATGCAATGAAAGCGATGTTTTCTGAAAGCGCTCTGCAAGAAGCGGAGGATATTGATGGAGAAATTGAGCAATTATTTGCCCTTTTTCCAAATGGCATAGATTCTTGGACGCATATAGTTAATGAAGTGTCTGAAAAGCAAAACCATGGGAAGAGGGAGAAAAGCATCACTGCTTCATATTATGTTTATACCGGTGATCAGCAATATGTTTTTGCTATCATGGATCGTATCATAAACACAGAAAATCCTGAAAAAGTAGGATTGTTTGCCATTGACGTTTTTGATGATAAAAACAATGAGTTCAGAGCCTTCAGCGCCGGAATCTTTATTGCAGTAGAATAGTAAATGGAAAGGTAAGGTCTATTAATAAGTTGTAGAAATCTAGTATCAATATTACTATCAATGTTATTATATGCTCTGGCTATTGGATTAATAATAAGAAGCGCAATCTCTGGAGACTTTATGTTTAACTTTTTCTTAATATTCTCTGAAATAAGAACAATATTTCCAAGATAGTCCTTTATAGTCCATGGTTATCAGTTCCATGTATTTTTTTAAGCTACAGGTGGTTACATAATAACAAAGTCAGCAAGACTATTGGTACTACTTTTTTCTTTATAAGCTGTGCCTACACGATACTATATGCAATGCTTTGGGTTGGAGCGATTGCACTGCTTTCTCGTATGTAGCAAATACATATAGGTCATTTTCTTTCTTTTTTGGCACAGAGTCTTTATTAATTCACAGATTGGATGTGGTATAATGGGGTTGTTGCGTAATGTTCGCAATAAAGTGAATAGCAAAGTAAAGAGGCAAGTGAAATAGAATGATCTACGTTCACCCCCCCACTTAAATATGGGATTTATTTAACTGTTTCAAGGAGACTGTACATGAAGTATCACCGTTCAATAATTAACACAATCCTAACAACGCTCATGGCGCTATCCTTGTGCAGTTGTACAGCGATGGAAATATTTGATGGATTAAAGGAATATTCTAAGGAAAAAGAAGCCACTAACGAGACCGCGGAATACAAGTTATATCGGGGTTTGTACAGCTATTTTGGCCACGGTAACTGGGCACTTCTGGAGGAAGCGGTGGAAGAAGGAGCCAATCTAAATCAGTTTACCAACGGTAGATATGGCGGCGAAGGTTTTAAAACGCCCATACTAATTGCGCTGGAACGCTTTTATGTTAAGGAGACGCTATATCTTCTGGAGCAGGGTGCTGACCCAAATGTAATGGAAAACGGAATCACGCCGCTGATGCGCATCATCGCCTCACAGCGTTATTATTACCCGGTGTTCGAGTCGCTATTGGATCACGGAGCGGACATCACGTTGAGAAACCGTGACGGAAAAACCGTGTGGGATTTGTTGTTTGAATACATTGAGGACCCATCGCTTACAGCGGCTAAAATCAGACGGCTGATACAGGCTAACCCCTCTTTTGTAGAGGCCAAGGACCTGTGCAATATCTTAGACGAAGCAAGCCTTCCGGTCAGTTTGGCTCAAGAGATGCTAGCTTTGCTCCGGGAGCATGGAAAAGATACGGGCTTGAGCGAGTTGGAAACAGCGGCGATGAATGGGGATGGCGGTAAAGTACGGGAGATATTTCCCAACGTGCCGTTGGATGACCGACGGCGCGCCCTTCGAGCCATGGCGGCCTACTGCGATACGCAGGATATTCTAGCACTGAAGCCGGAGGGAGAGGAGCTGGATTTTCTGCTATATAACGCAGCTCAATGCGGAAATTCAGAGTTAGTTCAAAGCTTACTGGATGCCGGGGCCAGTGCAGATTACACGCGGGATGGACTGTGCCCGACACCATTACTGACAGCTCTTGACAACGGACACAGAAACGCGGCTGAATTACTAATGAATCATATAACTTATTTCCATGCGGGCTATTTCATACATGAAAACGAGCTCGACTGTGCAGCAAGTAAAGGCGATGTGGAAGCCATTCGGCTTCTGGATGAATATAGTTATGATCCTGATATCGAAGAAGTCAATAAAGCCATGAATGTAGCTGCTGAATATGGCCAATTAGATGTGTTACAATACTTTCTGGATACAGGTTGGCCAGCGGATACCGATAGTGATACTCAAGTTATGAATCCTATATTTACGGCAAGCCATCGTGGTAATCTTGATGCTGTAAAGTTACTGGTCGAAGGCGGGGCTACCGTTGCGAATCCTGAGGACAACAATGGATCTGTGGCCATGCAAACAGCATTAGAAAATGGATATCCTGAAATCGTGATATATTTGCATGAGCACGGAGCAAATATACACGGCTATATGAACATCACAAATTATGGGAGCCCTCTCAATGACGCCATTATGTACGGTCAATATGAGATAGTTGAGTACCTGCTGGACAACGGAGTAGATATTAATGCAGACTATTCGACGATACTTAAAGCATCAGGCGGAAGTACGCGCATCCTAAAGTTACTTTTGGATCGCGGTATCAGTTTGAATTCTATAAGCAAAGACGATGGTGCCTCCCCATTGTTAAATGCCGTTAAAAATGGTACTTATCAAAACGTGGAACTGCTGCTGGAGGCCGGCGCCGACCCGACTGCAACTGACGCAGAGGGGAATGACATACTGTACCTCGCAAAAAAATACACACGAGGGCCGGAAATCTATGAAGTCTTCCAAAAATATGGAATTGAGTGAAGCGGAGAATAATGCCTATTAGTCTTTATCTTTGGATAAGATTGCGATGATTCTATAGAATTACAGATCCATTTCAAATCACCGTTTCCCGACAACGCATTCCCCGGCGACTTATCATCCCGCAATCCCATGAAAACCGGCCGGCGCTAAATAATGAAATTTACATGCGCCTTACAGAATTATATGGCAAATTATTAATAAGCGAAAAAATTACGAGAGTAATAGGGGATTGTAATGAAGAAAAAACGGACTCAATTTGTGGTTTTATGTGCGGCGGTTCTGTTTGCCTTGTATGCCGCATCTCTGGGAATATTTTTGTCTTATAAAGCCATCGCTAAAGCGGAGACACGGCAGGTGCAGGAACTCCCTTCTACTGATTTGTCAGAGCTTTCCATTCGGGGCTACAAGATTGGTGAAGAAATTAGCATCACTCCGTATGATGGATGGGAGTCTGATAAAATCCCCTATATGAGTTTAACCCTTGAGGATGGCACAAGCAGCTTGATAACGTCGTTTTATGAAACCGGAGGAATTGACGGTGTCAGACTGATAAAAATCCATACATACGATATTGGAGGTGCTGTCACTGCCTGTTATGGTGGCGAGACCATTTCCAGCCAAGCGCAGATGCAGAACTTTTTGGGGGATTCGTATATAGAGGTCTCCCAAACGATGATTTATATCGACCGTGAAAACAATCTTAAACTGATGGCGGATTTCAGTGCCTCTAGTGGTGAGCTTTGGGATATGGATTTTGAGAAATTTAATCCAGACGATTATAATATCCACATGCCTAAAACCAATAATAGTGTGTGGAACCAGGGGTTAAATCCGATATTTGTCAGTATAGGCACATTTAAAAAGCTTTTTGACCACGGTTATACGATTTTTCAAAAGTATAGCTTGGTATTTAGTAATACAGAGCTGTTGATTTTGCCAATTTATTATTTAATTCTTTCATTACCGATTTTAGCAATGATTGTTTTCAAAAATAAAGAGATGCGTATACTAAATGCTGTATTGCCCATGATTTATATTGTTTGGTTCAGCGTAATATTCTTTTTCCCGCGTGTGTAGGTCATTGCAACAGAAGACCAGCTGATAGTGTTTTTACCAATAAAGGTTGGCTCCACTTTTGACATAAAGGATATTTCCTGTTATCTGACAGGCTATGTTGGATTATTCTTGTTTGAAAGTATATAGCGTCGCTCCATAGATAAACAATATGATATTTAGCCGACTATGGGCGGTAAAGCGAACATATATGAGGAGGAAGCTTATGAAGATAATTGGTATAGTTTCTGGTATATTAATAGCTGTTATATTAGCTGCCTGCCTAAGCGGGGTACCAACTTATAATAGTGACCCTCACCCTAATATGTCGCACCAAGAAAACAGTCAGTTTGCAACACCAGACAATCCTGTTGAATCTCCGTCAGGAAATTTTCTAATGGTAATAGAAGCAGGATATAACGATAATGCATATGATAATCACTTCGTTATCTATAAATCAGATGACGAAGAACAGCCAATATTCATATCCTCTAAAAAGTATAGAACACGAGATAGATTATATTTCTTATGGGATGAAGCGGATAACATATGGGTTTATAGTGGTGATAGCGGCACAGCTTTATGGCTGAAGGATAACGATACATGGTCTGAACAAAATTCTGCACCTGATTATAAACCAGTTATACTTCAAGAAGCGTTAGAATAATCAGATATATGCAATAGTTTCCTGTGGCGCGTAGCGCAATACTGCGGCGGTCAATGCGCATAGTCTTTTTTGGCTATCCACAATGATACATTCCCCCGGCGACTTATCATCCCATAACCCTTTGAAAACCAGCTGGCGCAGGCCGCCGCCCGGTGTATATTCTATAGATCCATCAGTGGAAACCAATAACGGCACCAACCATGTGATGATTTCAAAATCGGGAAAGGCGCCGCAGTATTTAGGCTTATCGACAGAGGCCGCCGCTGACATCCGTGTATAATTCGCCCTGGGATATGTCCATGACCACACACCTTGCAAACCCACCACCCTACATTGAAGCTGCTGAGAATCATGTAGTATCTGCTGCCCTTACGTCAGCATGATTTTCAATTTTCAAAGGAGTATGAGTTTCTTGGAGAGTATTAAGCGTTACATAACGAAAAGAAAAAAACGGTTTATTGTTATTTCATTATTCTTGTTATTGCTTCTCATAAATGCCGTTGCAAGACCGACACGGATTATCCCAATACCAGGCGGACAAGAGTATGCTGGTGGTACTTTTGATGAATATTATGTTGTTATAAATCCGCCTATAGCACCTTGGGGAGCATATTCTCTTCAAAGATTAATCATAAATTATGACAAAACGCACCCCATAGCAGCTCCCGCCCCACCGGAGGATACAGAATATATATGGGGCTATACGAGACAATTTTTTAGAGAAAGCGAGACATTTCCAAAGGACATTGAATTTACCGTTGATTTCGGGCCACGAAATATTTTGACAGAGGAATACAACTTGAAGGACAGGATTGTATATATTAGCGCAGGTATTGATGAGATAACCTACGACATTATGTTGCCTTGGGGCGAAATCATACCGATTGGCCCATGGCGTGATGATCCGTTATGGACTGTCGACCTCGAATGTGAAGAAGAGAACACCGACCTGACACTGAACGGCTTGTATAACAATGTTCCGGAGCATATGATACCAAAGCATTCGAAGGGGTATGAACATGTCATTGGCGGATAAAGACTTTATAAACTATACTACCCCCATACGCTGATTAATTGAAAAGGAATTGCATTGAGTTTCCCGTATTCGCAGCTTACAGTATCGTAGTTTAAGGTATCCGGTTTTGCCTGCCGGAGGTGTGTTGCGGTAACCATATGGATTGGAACTTTTATGGTTGTATGAAACGACGCGTGATGAAAACGGCAGATCATTGCAAAATCGGGTATAATTGAGAGGAATAATTTCATGGATAAGATAAATACAAATATAAAAAAGAAAATAACTCTGATTGCTATAGTTGTCGCGGTGACGGCGGTTTTAACGACATTGTTTATTGCATTTTTTATGTCGGGGCAAGATGTGACTGTTGTGGATGAGCCACTCGCATTAAGCGCAAGCGGTGAGTCAACAACGATTTCTGTTGGCAGCAATATTGTAGGCATAAGAAAAGATGGTACGGTGGTGAGCACCGGTGATGATTATCTAACAGCCTATGTTGCGAAGACTCATGAAAGCTTTGATGCCGACTTGCACGATATTACCGCGGTATCGGCAGGAGGTGAACTCCTGATAGGATTGAAAGAGGACGGTACGGTGGTCGTGGGTGGATTTTTTTTAGACCCGTTTGATTTATCCGATTGGCGCGATATTGTTGCGGTGTCGGCGGGCTTTAATCACATTGTAGGCTTAAAATCCAATGGCACAGTGGTATCTGAGGGAATTAATTCTCAAGGGCCACTCGAAGTTTCCGAATGGCGCGACATTGTAGCGGTATCAGCGGGAGCCGGCCACACTGTAGGCTTGAAATCCGACGGAACAGTGGTGGCTGTAGGACTGAATGATGATTCTCAACTCGATGTTTCCGACTGGCGCGATATTGTTGCGGTATCAGCTGGTGTACACAAAACTTTAGGCATTAAATCGGACGGCACGGTGGTCGTGGCGGGAAACGACTATTACGACCAGATTGACGTTTCCGACTGGCGCGATATTGTCGCGGTGTCAGCAGGTGCTTATCTCATTGTAGGCTTGAAATCCGACGGAACGGTAGTGGCTGCAGAACCAACTTGGAGCGATGGGGAACAGTTTAATGTATCCGATTGGCGCAATATAGTCGCGATCTCGACGAACAGCGCAATAATAGTAGGATTGAAAACGGACGGCACGGTGGTTGTAGAGGGTAATGTTTACGACACGTTCGACTATTCAGAATGGCGCGATATAAGATTACCATAGATATGCCTATCAATTAAGGTTATTTAGAACTTTGCGAATAAAGGGAGGCGGAGAGCAGACAGCAAGCATATTATTCCGCAGGCCGAATTTAGTCAGTTAAGTTACAGAATAGGAACCCAATACTCAATGTTGCCGTTCCCATCTTTATCCACCGTCTCATTGCTTTTGGAGAAATCAAACATGGCGTTTTCGTTGAATTGGCAGGTAGACTGCGGAAACCACTCTTTATAAATATAATCTGCGATAGGCTGTAAGGAATCCTGCGGCTTACCAAAGAAATTAAAAACGACATATTTGCTTGCCGGCAGTTCCTTTGTTATCATTCCATCAGGTTTCGCCGAAGAATCCGTAACCTCCACAGCCGCATAAAAATCAAACGCCGGTTGCTCATCCTCGCATGCGAAATTATTAGCATAGTCATTGAGCCCAATGATCCAATCCCCGTCAGAACGATTATTAATATTTTCTTTATCGGCCAGCAGCCGCATCATGCATTCTCCTATAACGGCAAATCCGTTTCTTGTGTTCGCTGTATATCCAACTAACAGTATTTCCCCGCTTTCGATTGTTCTGATATCCATTATCATATCTCCTCTTAATTGTTTTTTTCCATCTACTGAGAATTTAAGCTGCAAAGGATAAAAGTCTTTTTTCTTTCTTAATGCCTGCGGGCTGCAATCAAACATAGCCCTAAAAGCTACTGAAAATGACTGCTGCGTGTCATACCCTGCAAACAAAGCAATTTCCATGATAGATTGAGTCGAAAAAATAAGTAATCTTGCCGCTTCGGTCAATCTGCGCCTTCGTACATACGAATGAACGGTAAATCCAACGATGCTTGTGAACATCCTGTGCAAATGATATTTTGAATACCCTGCTTCGCATGCTAGGCTATCCAAATCCAGCTTGTCCTCCAAGTGGGCTTCAATATAGTCCACAATTCGAGTTATCTTTAGCAGATTGCTGTCCACGCTTACACCTCCCTGTAATCATTATAATCTAAACAACAAAGACATTTTTCACATTTCTTGCTATTTTTCCGCATGAAACACATTCTATGTTAAAACCCGTGTGGCACATACTCGGCGATTACATTGATTAAAACTTGAGGTCAATGTTATTTTAGTGCAATGTAAAACCCGCCGCTTGACCTCCGGACATTTTCGATCTTTCGGGAACTCCTCTTTTCAAAGAACCTAATCACTTTGTCAACAACTCGATTTCTGAAGAAGCTGGAGCGCTGCCGTCAAGTAAAAAGCGTTTGCGTTTATTTTCTGTATGTGTTCTTATGATGTTAGAAAAATCAAATAAACTAAACGGCATAATAACACACAAGGAGGTGTCGCTATGAATACGCAAGGATTCGGAAGGCACATACAAGATCAAATTTACGACTGGCCGACCGGCGAACCGATTACAACCACGGCTGTTGCCACTGCTCTGGCCGGTACTTTTGGCATTGATATGGGGGATGCAAAGAAAATTACCAATGTAAACATGAAGCGCCTTGCCGACAAGGGAGAATTAGTGCGCGTTCAAAAGGGTGTTTACGGCAAAGTGAAAGTAACGCGATTTGGTAGACTGACGCCGAGTACCGACGAAATGCTGGTTGGGCTTCTGCTGCATGACGGCGATAAAGTCATCGGTTACATCGCCGGTCCCACTCTGTTAAACGCGATTGGGCTAAGTAGCTGGATGCCGAGAGAACGCCATATTACCACAAATAACTACCGCCGCAAGCTTCCTGCGGGCACTCCAATTCGGGTTTATAAGCCTGTTGTTACCGTGAATGATGAAAATGCCCGGTATTTGCAGGCGATTGAAGCGTTTACTGCTATGGAGCATTACCCCGTTGATGCTGAAAGGCCGGACGAAATCCTGCGCGGTATGCTGCGAAACGGCCATATCGACAATGAAAGATTGATTTGGTATGCCCGAAAGCATTACGGGCAAAAGACATTGCTAACAACGATAGACATTGCGCTGGGAGGGATGAAGCAATGAGACTTCACATGGACCTTGACGGGTTTATCGCTTTGCTTCGTCTTGTCAGTGAGGATACCGGAATCCGCCTGGATGTGTTGGAGAAGGATTACTACATCACTTTGTTTCTGAAAGAACTGTCCGAATGGCAGGACACGCTTCCCGTCTATTTTAAGGGCGGGACCGCGCTTTATAAAGCCTTGGGCGGCATACGCCGTTTTTCCGAGGATATTGATCTAACAGTATGTGTTGACGGGTGTATTGACACTCCCCACGGCTAAAGCCGGGGAATTCTTGCTTCACAGGGCGTTGCCTTCGTAGAGACAGGTCTTACGCACCCTCCACAAGCATAGACTCCCGTGTGCCCCACGGTACTGACTATGTCTGCGTCTACGCACTGAGCAGACGCAGACCTTCATTCTTGATATTGACAGCCGCGTTGTGGTCCCGGTCATGGACGGCGCCGCAGTTGGGGCATACCCAGTGCCGGACGGCAAGGTCTTTGACTCCCGGATGGCGATGCCCGCACTCGGAGCATAACTGGCTGCTGGGGTAGAACCGGTTCACCATGACAAAAGCCTTGCCGTACCACTCGCATTTGTAACGCAGCTGTCGGGTCAGTTTTCCCCATGCGGCATCCGTTATGTATTTCGCCAAGCGGCGGTTCCTGACCATGTTGGCCGGGGCCAGATCCTCAACGCAGATAACGTCATGGCCGCGGACCAATCGGGTTGACAGCTTGTGCAGGGTATCATTACGCCGATTGGATATCTGCTCGTGCATCCGGGCTACTTTGATACGCACCTTCTCACGGTTCTTACTGCCGATTGTTTTTCTCGACAGCGACCGTTGCAGGCGGGCGAGCTTCTTTTCAAGGCGATGCAGATGATTGGGATTGCTGATGCACTCGCCGTCCGATGTGACGGCAAGGTCATGAATCCCCATGTCAATGCCAACGCTTTCGCCAGTGGCCGGGAGCGGTGCTATTGCGACGTCAGTACAGCACAGGGAGACGAAATATTTGCCGCTGGGCGTCTGTGATACCGTCGCGGATAGGATGCGCCCCTCCACCGGCCTCGACACGACGCACCGCACAAGGCCCAGTTTTGGGAGCTTGATATAGCCATCTACCACAGCAATGTTATTTCCCACCCGCTTGGACTTGTACGAACTCCTTGACAGTTTCTTGCTTTTGAAACGAGGAAAACCCGGCTTGCCGCTATTCTTTACGCGACGAAAGAAGCCCTTATAGGCGTTGTCTAAATCCTTTAATGCGGCCTGCAGGGCGGTGGTGTCTACTTCACGAAGCCAGGGCAATTCCTGTTTGAGAATAGTCAATTCGGCGCAGCAGTCATAGTAGCTGAGCGTGGCTTTGTCTTTTTCATAGGCGGCAATCCGCTTCGCAAGAAAGTGGTTGTATACGAAGCGGTGACACCCAAAAGTTTTGCGTATGAGTTGCTGCTGCTCCTGATTCGGGTAGACGCGGAATTTGAACGCTTTCTCCACTGTATACCCCCCTAATTGTTTGATTAATTTTACCACAAATCGCATCACAATACCACATTTAAGGCTCCAAACTATAAACCTTGCGCCTTATATCCCCATGCCTAAAGGCAGGGGCTTTACGGCGCGGCCGGTAAAAATGAACGTTCTCTTATATCTCGTTATTTGCCGTAAAAGCTGTTGCACGATTTCTCTATTCGTGCAACAGCTTTTTCTATTATGTTCAAGCCACATCGTATTTTGATTCACTGAGTTACCTAAAATACTCGTCGTCAAGCGAAATTATGAGATTGTTGGCGTCTTATTTATTTTTCAAAAAACCTTGCCAAGAGATTTTTTATTAACAAATAATCTCTTGGGTTGATTTTTCTCAGTATGTCAACAAGATTATCGTAATCTTCACCCAACAGGCGCTTGAGTTCACACACAAGCTGCTCGTCGTATGTAGGCTTCAAGCAAAAGCTGAAGAAATCTCTGGGACTTATTTTGAAATGCTTGCAAAAATCCAGGAATGAGCCCATGGAAGGAAGTCCCTCGCCTTTTAACAGTTCATGCATGTAGTTTCCAGTCTTTCCAATACTGAGGCTAACCTCCCGGTAGGATTCGCCGCTTTGCTGTATCAAGAACTGCATATGCTGCTTAATCTCTTGGCCTTCTTTTTCAAGTTGATTCACTTAATCACGCTCCACAATTTTAAATGATATAGTACTCTCCAGAAAAAATGCGACTGGAGCATACTCTCGCGAATAAAGCTTGTCGTTCACATGGAATATGAAAATATTCTATAGTTTAACATATTTTGTGGAGTGCTAACATCTACTCCAAAAAAAAGTTTATAGGAGAGAATCCGGATTGCTTCTTTTCTTACATACTTGCTACAAGACACAATAGTCAAGAAAGGAAATGGGGATGAAAATGCA
>Ga0153945_1000323_pt1 | contig 14549 bp, 17 predicted proteins | sample TSNJ029MetaG_FD_104720 | JGI IMG/M metagenome (GOLD analysis project Ga0153945, IMG submission 104720) | Attine ant fungus gardens microbial communities from New Jersey, USA - TSNJ029 MetaG | ecosystem: Host-associated > Fungi > Mycelium > Unclassified | place: USA: New Jersey, Wharton State...
GGCAGGTCGCTGCATGAGCAGAGCCACGGCGAGAGTTTTCTCGCTCTGGCGCTTAACCGTTTCAGAGGAAACAGCATCTTCTTTCTGGACGAGCCGGAGGCCGCGCTTTCACCCTCGCGGCAAATGACGCTTTTAGCGAGAATCCACGAGTTGGTGGAGGATGATAGCCAGTTTGTCATAGCCACACACTCGCCGATCCTGATGGCTTATCCCCATGCGGAGATCATCGTGCTTTCTGAGGATGGCGCCGAGGTGACGCCCTATAAGGAGACCGAACACTATACCCTGACCAGACGGTTTCTTGAAAACCCGGAAGTGATGCTGCGGTATTTGCTGGAGGAGTAGCTCTTTTTCTGATATTATAAAACACATTTTACTTTATCCTATTTCAGCAACCCCAATTTATCTTCGCCGGATTCGGCTCGTTTTCCACAGCGACCGCACAAAGCGCGGATTCCATTTTAGCACATTCCTCGGCAGCGACTGACAAAAGAGAGTCCCAATCGGCATCCGCTCCAAGTTTATCGTAGGCAACGGCAAGCGCTCCGTACAACGCAAGCCCCAGCGAATGGGTCGGTGTGTGGATACAAGCCGCCGCCTGCCCGCAAGTCCTCGCCGCTGCTTGCGCGGCGGGGCTTTTTTCAACTTCCCGTGCGGCGGCGTGACATTCATTCAGAATAATGTTCTTTACATATGGCAGCTTTACCTTGCCTGCCAGCCAATCACGGGCGGCTGTCAATGTGGAGCGGGGGCGGTTATCGTTTGGATATGTCTTTTCGTAAATCGGCAAAATATGCAATTCCGTGTAATCAATACACCAATTGGCAAGAGTCGTTTTGCTCTGCGTCTCAATCAGCCGCATGAGCGATTGCAAATAGGTTGCGTTTATGTCGTTTAGCATTTTTCGATATTTCGGCATAAATCACATCTCCCCCAATTTCTCATTTATCAATGCCACCGCTATACGAAACGCATTAATCCTATTCCTTGTCAGCGAAAACTGCGGCGTTCCCTCACGCAGCTTTAACTGCGCCTTCTCGCACTTGCTGATTGTTGAAGCTATAGTGCGGCGTGCTTCCTGTAATTCTTCCTTTGCAAAGCTATCCATCGCTCCCCCTCCATCTTTCTACAGTTATTAGAAGCATCGAAAAAAATGCTACACTATTTGTTAGAATAACTCAATCGCAATTTTTCAATATATCATCATATAGCATACACGCTTCTTGCTCCAGCTCTGCCAAAGTTTTGTGTGATATGTCGCGGTAATACGTCAACTCATACGCACCTGCGGATAGCTCCGTAAAGCATCGCTCTTTCCCGCTCATGCAAGGAACAATCGCATTCGGTTTATATTCAATTTTAGCGTTGCATATATTGCGGTCATCCGTATTGATATACAAAACATTGTTTTCAACGTACCACGTTATCAAAGCACCATAATACGGCCCCATATTAGCTTCGGCAAATATACCGGTACCGTCCTGCTTAAGCACCATACGCTCATTGCTCATCCAACCGTCAGCGGTGACGCTTGTATTCCAGTCACCGACTAAATCCTCCATTTTTATGCGGCTGTCCCAAATCACGCCTTCGCCTTTACGCGGAGGACATCCGTAGTGGATACAACATCCCCCGCGCCGAAATCTTTCTTCGGCTTCCTCCGGCGTCCCGATGAACTCAATCGCAACGTAGATTGTGGGATACTGCGATGAATCAGGTTTCCCTGTCACCGCCATACCGATAAACGTTTCAAAAATTTCCGCTGTGGATAACCGTTTGCTAATATATTGCTCGTGCACTAACGCCCCTCCTTATCCACAAGCCCAATGTACGGCAAACCTTCGCCGCAAGGCTTTGCCATCGAACAATGTTGAACTCTGTCATTTCCTCACATTCTTTTTCGCTGTCGGCCGCAAGTTTCTCGCTGATTTTGGAGTTAAGCGGCTGAGATCTTAACAACATAATTTTTCTCCTGTTTTATAATCATTTCGACGCTTATCTAAGGACCTCACATCGCAAACCCTTTGATGCCATTGCACTGGAAATACATTCACTGACAACGCAGGCCGCATCTGAACAATGCCAATCCATACAATTCCATCATAGATTGCTTTAGCATGGAATTCACAGCGAACGGATCATTTCCATCGCCTTGATGATCCAGTTAATCGTACCGTTATAACGGTATCCAGTGAACCCTGCTTCGCGCAGGATAGCCGCCACATCGGCCTCGGATATTTTAAGGTTGATCAAATCCGCGAGATTACTCTGCTCGGCTGCGATCTCCTGAACGTAATCCCAATATGTGCCCACATATCCAAAGGTGGTGGCGTAACCGGCCGGGTCATTTACGGCAGCGCGAACCATTTCCTCGGTATCCTCATAAAAAAGACTACGCCCACTGTCATATAGCGGATAGAAAGATTCACCATCACGGCTGATTTTGATGGCGATATTGGACAGATGGCGATCATCCTGCCGGGTAATGAAATCCAGCAGGATCATCCTCGCTATTTCATCCTGGAACTGGGGCCGCACAGACAGGAGGTTCCGATACTCGTTGTCCGAGCGGGCGCCGGTGAACAGGCGGCGGAAATGGACGATATATTCCCGGGAGAAATCATACAGGAAAGCGGAAAACACCGTATTCTTATCAGTCCGAATGGCCGGGCAGCATGGGACTCCAAGCTTTTCGGCAAGCAGGTATACCGCCACCTCCGACTCCACATCGGTCGCCAGTGGGCTGATGCGCTGCTTGTAAATCCCATATTTTCCGTTATGCACGCCATATCGCTTGATGTTGTATCCTTCCGGAGTGTCAATACTGTCCCCTACAAGATCAATCCGGCGATGGAATACCGAATCAAACACATCGGTCATCACATCTTCCAGCTTCTCATCTTCACTGTGAGCTATCCACAGGAGATCCTTTGGATGAATCCCTCGGGTAATTTCGGCAATACGCATTACGTCGTAATGGGATAGGCCGCATCGAAACAGGATACGTTCAATATCCCTCCTGTCCCTGCTTACGACGCGCTCGGATAAAAAACCGGCAAACTGTTCCGGCGTCCATGATGACCGGCCACATGTATATAGCGCCACGATTTCATTATACTCCGGGAAACTAAAGGTTACGCCGCCGCCGGAGGCGATCACACCAATCACATCATCATTCCATTTAAGCCAGCGTTTGCTATAAGTGTCGGCACTCCTGCCGCCCCGATATCTTCTATCCGCGGGCTTTTGAGCGTTTAGCGGAATCTGATAGGACTTTCCAACCCTGACAATACCTGCGATTTTCCCATCGGCGCACAGAATCCGGACCCGGCGGTCGGAAATGCCCCATTGCTGCGCAGCCTGTTTAACCGTCATATATTCCATGTGAAATCACCTCAACTTTTCTCTTCCTGTATACTTATTATAGCCATCATCGGAACAATGTCAAATATTATTGTTCCGATTTTAAAGAATTATCATTTTGTTTCTATATAAATACCAAAGGAGCTGTCTGGACAAAATCTAAAATAAAAAGCATTCCTTTTACAGAATGCTTTTTATAAAGCGCGAAATACATGACTGCTGTATTCGCTTTAATAGCTTTTTGATTATAGAGAGATATCGCTTGAATGTCAATAGGTTAAGGAAAATTAAGGGAGTCAATCTCCGGCGCATACAATATATTTGATTCTTTTCTCATTTCGATTTTAATCCCACTAAGAATACTTATGATGCATCATCAGCATAATTTCTACAAATCTGGCAATTATGACACTCATTCATTTACATAATTTCTGCTGCAAACCACTCTCGTACGACCTCATAATTTTCCGGACAAGCACAGAATCTAACAAAAGCGATAATAAGTTGCTCAAAGGTAATGCCACGCTCCGTGCACCATTTTTGGGTGTCACGGAATAGTCTTTCCTCTGTTTCAATAGTTATATCCACGCTGTTTTCATTCAGTTCATTTCTTTTGCCGCCTGTTTCATCCAGCGATGAGACAATAAAATCATCAGTTATATGCATTATGCCTCCATTTAATAATAATCTTTATTGTATGATATCTCTGCTTTTTGGATTTGGGTGTTTCAGGTAATATGGATGAGTACGGCCGGTTATCTGCTGTAAGTGAACAGTAAGGGTACAAAATTAGTAAATTCCAAAGAAATATAACTTTTGACAGCACAATTCTCCAGCTCTTTTTCGTTTTCATCGCATTCCTGACAACAATCTCAACCAGATAATCTCTTGCACTTATTCTACCACATTTATTCTGCTTTGTGGTACTACGGATTAGGTACTAATTAGATTATTTAAAAATAAGGACGGCAATATTGGGATATGGACGGCTGAATACACAAAATGCCGTCCAAACACGGAATTGGACGGCAGAAACCGTGTTTGGACGGTAATGCGTACTTATATATAAGGAAAAATATTTGATAAGTGATAGACCAAATCCCCACTGTTCACATGGGCGTGGTAGCTTCCCAAATGGAGCTTTTGGGAAAGCGATATGGCATAGTATTCCGTTCCATTCAAGTCGAATCGATGCAAATTTTCTAAGTCGCAAGAGTCTTATTTGTTGTGCTCTTTCTTATACGTTAAAAAGCCCCTCATTTCTATCGGTAAAAATGAGGGGCTTCCCACAGACGGGAACGCATTGAAGTAAGAAACAAACGCAGTAACGCTCATCTCAGTCATGTATCTGAGTATGATCTAAAAAGACTTGTCGGCCTACGCTACTGTATCAATAGCGCGTCACTGCGTTTTATGCGAAGGAACGCATGGAGGCTGTAATCTATGGTACTTGCTATATTGGGTAAAATAATAACCAGCCAGATTTAGGCGGAAACCGGCGGTGTCTCAAAAAAGAGCCGGATATCTTCCGTTATCCGGATGCCATCGCTTTTACAGCGAAAACTGCTCCACCCCGCAAATCAAACCAGTCAAGACGTGTATGTTCTATGCTTTCCATGCAAATCAATCAGTAATTCCAAGGGTTTGTCCGGATTTAAATTATACTCATCATACGTAAGATACCATACTGATTTGGCATGACTTTTTATTTTCCTCAAATTATGCAGAATTAGTTCCTGCATTTTGTCAATATACATTGTAAGGCTAAGGCCATGTGATAAGATAACCTCTTCTTTATTGATCGTACTTTTCCAGATGCGGCAGGCGCTATCACAAGTTACCTCTTCGACACATGCGATTTCTTCGTCAGGCGCAAAAGCAAATTCGAGGAACTCATCAATGTGAGGCGCAAGAAGCCGCTCCTTTCTAAATTGGGACGTTTCTGTGCCTATATACCTGATCCACTTGTTGTCAACTGTATATTCGGCGGGCAAGGACTTTTTATGATCTAAGATATGTATCACAAATTTGCCATCCCCGTCTACACACCAATAGTCATAATATTCTATTCCCGATTCATTATATTGTTTTATCAAATCGGTAAGACGATAGCTCAATCGTACAATTAAGTTACTCAACATTCCGTCGCCCAAATTGTATTTCTCGCCAATATAATCATAAATTTCATTAAACAAATTGATCGATATGGTTTCTTTATTATCTATGCTCTCTTTAATCTTATGCATGATCATATTAACTAAATTATCAACAATTTCCTGATATTTTAATTTCATTTTGTCATATGGTTTAAATAGGGTAAAGGGATATATGTGTCTTGCGGCAGCGGCATGGGTTTTTAACGGAAAAATGTTCATTTTTGTAATCTCCTTTTCATAATTAGTTGAGCTATTTCCTTGCTTTTGATTAGGCCTATACGGTTCGGGAAATGATGTCTAAGGATTTTAAATGATGCTCACAATTCGTCCTCCCTTTATAAAAACAGATTGGGCTGCTTATATAAAAAAAGAATGTATAATTATACATTCTGCTATCTTTGCATTTAAAATTTTATTTTCTTTTTATATGTAATATGTAAATAAAATTTGCTAAAAAATAATCGTAGTAGCTGACAAAATATTCTACGGCATTATCGGGGAAAAACTCTTTGAATTCGCTGCATAATTGCGCAGCCAGAGTCTTGTTGTGCGCCAGTATCAGGGTAGGCCTGTTGACCTCCGCGATGACGTTCGCCATCGTAAAGGTTTTGCCCGAGCCGGTGACCCCTAAAAGCGCTTGTTCACGCATTCCGGAGCGCAAGCCATCCACCAACTGGCGGATGGCTTTTGGCTGGTCCCCGGTGGGTTTGTAATCCGAAATAAGTTCAAATTTATCCATTTCAAAGGCCTTCCTGACTGTATAAATTATCATTATATATTCATTGCCGACTACACTAAATTGTAAGATACTGGAAAATGGGCAAAAGTTGCGGAAGTTGGGGTGAGTAAGGTTAGTTAAGGATAGATAAGGTCAATTACAGATTTGCTGCAAGTGCGCGGATTTAGATATGAGTATATGGACTTTGTTTTGGCTGATAATGTTGCACTATGCAATGAATATTATACAGTTTTGGCTGCGTGTGTCAACCTACGCAAATGGCATTGCTTTTTGGATCGGGATTCTCGGGTCCTGGGTTGTTTGTTCCATCTGTGAATCCTAAAAAGTAGTTCGTGGCATTATCAATAGCCGTAGTTTGCGCTATTGTGGTGTCGAGATACCTTTTGTGTGTCACCTCGTCGGTTGCATGCCCCATCGCCTTGGATATAGCTATGGACGAGATACCGCCCGCGTTAAGTATTGAAGCGAAGGTTGACCGCAAAGAACGCCAATCGTAATCAGGCAGCCCGGCTTTTTTTAGAAGCCTTTTGTAGGGCTTATAATGAGCATCCCTGCTATATGGATCGCCGTTCTTTTTGCAGATGATGAAATCCTGATCATGGAACGCATCTCCGAGAAGCTGCTTTTTTTCCGCAATGCGTTCCTTTTGGGCGAGTATCTCATTTATCACATAATCAGACATGTTGATAGGCCGAAACCCGCTCTTGGTCTTGGTCTTAATTTCAGCTTTTGATACGCTGCCGTTTTTCTTTCTCAACTCATATTCGGCGCTGCTTTTGTCCAATGATGCGTTTCCCAGAGACCGTCTGATGCGAATGACCTTGCGTTTGAAGTCAATATCAGAAAATTTCAAACCCCACATTTCGGCTTTGCGAACCCCAAGTGCCAGCGATACTACAACCGGCATGTAAAGCATTGTACCTTCACTGGCCTGTATGATTCTATCGATCTCTTCATCAGTCAAGGCAACGATCTTGGGCTTTTTCGGCTGCTTTGTGAGTTCGACGGCCCTGGCAATGTTCGTTTGAACATACTTTTGCTCTAAAGCATAATCCAGGGCTAGTGATAGACAGCTCTTCACGTTCTTTGCTACGCTTGGGGAAAAGCTGCAAATATGCGCATAGAGTTTTTCGACTGTCGTCCGATCCAGGGCTTGCAGCTTTCTTTTTCCGAAGAATGCATTCATGTGCTTGACGCAGTTTCTGAATGTGAGGTAAGAATGATAGGCTAAAGCAGGTTTTTTGATATCCTCGAGCCATATAGTGAGAAAATCAGAGCATTTCGCATTGGTCGGAACAAACTCGTTTCTGACAACCATCGCTTCGATCTCTCTTTTTGCTGCGACGGCCTCAGGCTTGGTTTTATATCCCCCCTTGGTTTTCTTCTTTCCATCCACAAAGTAATAAAAAGTCCATGTATTTCCGCGTTTATAGGGATTGCGCGGCCTTTTTCTATCACTCATCGCAACGCCACCCCCTGCGCACGGGATGTGGCTAAGTGACCTAATTTGCGGTCGATGACATTTGCAATCTCGAAAAGCTCGTCCTCGACGTCAATATAGATCCGTTTTGTAGTTTCAATAGAAGCATGTCCCAAAATGTTCGCTACGGTCGCATAATCAGCACCCTGTCTAAATAAAAGCGTTGCTGAAGTATGGCGAAGAAAATGAAATGCCATTCGAGGGTAGTCCAGCTTGTCCGTGATGTCATTCAGTGCTTTGTTTAGACATGAGCCTGCGCGGGGCGACCCATCATCCTGGCCGCAGACATAATCATGATCCTCATAAAGAGTCCCGTACATGGATTTTTGGGTGTCTACACGCTTTTTCCGCCTCAGCACCTCGAGCTTGATGAAGGGATGAACATGCAATACGCGTTCGCTATTTGGGGTTTTTAGAAGACCTTCGGTCTGCTCAAAGGCTTGCCGGTTAAGCTCCGCGTCAAAAACATACTCATTCTTAACTTGCCGCTGAATATGAACAGTACTCTTTGAAAAGTCAAAATCACAGAATTTTAGGCCGTAGATTTCTCCTTTTCGAAGTCCCAGTAAAATAGCCAGTAAAAACTCCAGAAACAAGTTGGTTTGCTGGATAGATTGGAAAAATGGCTGATACTGGTGCTTTCGAAGTATGACGATATCCTTTTCATCATAAAATGGCGCTTTGGCTTTCGAACAAGGATTGTTGGATATCAAACGATCTTCAACCGCAACACTAAGACATTTGTGAATCAACTCTCTGGATTTTTTCGCAAATGAAGGGTGCTCACCTTTTCCTATCGTTTTGAAAAGGAATTCCAGGTAGGATCTGGTGACTTTCGAAAGCATCAACTCCTGGTCCAGATTCGGCTTAATATAATACTCCAAGGTATTCTCATAAGTGACCTTGGTTGCATTACGCAAATGCGCGCTCCAGACATTATTGAAAAAATTCTCAAGATATTTGGCAAAGGGCATGTCGCGACGCTCTACATATTCATTTGCTTTCTGCTCTTCATAAGCATTTTTTCTTTCAAGAAATTCCTTAACTGCCTCTTCACGGGTCTCAAAACCTCCTTTCCTGATTTTTGTGGTGCTTCCGTCATCCTGTAAAGTAGGATAGCGGATGTACCAATTTGACGATCCTTGCCGCTGGAATACCTCGCTTTTCATGGGAACATAAGCTTTTTTGTCCGCCAAGACAGTACCTCCTTTCAGGTGTCTGCCAGGCTATGCCAAAATAAGCCTTCCTGCAAAGATCGCATTTCTGGATGATCTTATCTTACCATACCTGGCTCGCTACATCAATTGACAAAAAAATAAATGCAAAAGGAGAAACCGGGAAATATTGTGTAATTTCCCGGTTATAAATTAGTCAGTAATGGCAATGCCGAGCCCTTTCGCCCATTCCATGAAAGGCTTTCTGTAAATTCGGTAATCTCTTCCAATTTTAGTGACTGGAAAGGGCTTACCAGTTTTGTATGCCTCCTGAATGATATTGTAGGTCTTGTTTTCTCCAAACCGTAGGACGTCCTTGGCTTCTTTTACAGTTAAGAATGTGGCTTCGCTGATATCGTTCATTGTTTTTCCGACTCCTTTTCAACACATAAGGCTTTGGTTTCAATATCAAGCTGTGCTTTTGCGCGCAACAGCCCGTTTTTTGCATCTGCGATATTCCGGACACGGCTCATGAGCTGCCGGATAGTGTGGCTTAATTCTTCATTTGTCTGGGCGTAGAAATAACCCTCATCACCGCTGCAAATTGGATTGGCCGCCTTGCGCAGGTTGTTAATGCGCTGACGAAGCTCTCGGTTGGAGATGCCCAGGGACTTTGAGAGCTCCGGTCCGGAAACGGCGTTTCCATGGCCAGTGTGATAGTCCTTCAGGCGTTTTAATACGCGATCGTCATCCATATAAGCGCCTCCGTATTCGAGTAAAATGGAGGCTATTCCCGATACCAATCCAGATCGGTGCCGACTATCGTCTCGTAATAGTCGGGTTTTTTCTCAGTACGTTCCACCTTGTTCGTCTGGATGATGCCGGTAATGGCGACGATATCTCCTTCTTTCATTTTATTAGCCGTATCGCTCAGCCTGCGGAACATAGTTACCTTGGGAAAATTCGCCCAGTTGCTGATCCGTGTTTTGACAGTCAGGATCGACCCGGTCTGCCGTTCGCCGCCGTTGGAACCAAAGTGATAGATATGAACAATCTCTCCAACAAGGATTACTTCGTTTTCATCCTCGATATAGCGATTGCCAATATCCATGTTCAGCCTGCCTTCAAGCTGTTTCGGGGCGTAGGAAAGCTCCGTGCCGACAATGGTCTGAAAGTAGGTAGTGCGATCTCCTTCCCCTTTTTTTGAGGTTTGAACCGTCGCTTTGATACAGACGCGCGGGAAATTGCCCGGTTCAACCTTAAGGTCGGCGGCGATTTTCTTTGCCTTTTCGCCATACCAGGTGATTTTGGGGTAATTACTCGTTCTGTTTCTGCCTGCGTTGGTGGCCAGCGTCAGCACGACGAGATCGCGGCCTTCAGGCGCGAACATGTGGACGACTGCGCCTGTCAACGTGACCTCATTGATGCTCTCGTATGTACGGTTGGTGACCAGTGTGCGTGCGGCTTCTTTGTTGGTGTTTGAATCTGGCATAAGTGTCTTCCCCTTTACTGGAATGTTTTTGGTTTTGTGAAACTCTCTACACCGCCAGTATGTAAGAACCCCTTTTACTTTTTTTCGAGTACCCGCTTCATCAGATATTTTAAAACGGAAAAGGAGCAAGGTTTCCCCTGCTCCCAACGATCTCCTGCATTATCTTTGCCCGGCGAATATTTATAAATACTGATTATTATCGCTTTTTGCCGTGTCGTCCTTCCTCTCGTATTTATCTTCGCCGGCTGCAAGGTTAAACACATTTGACACTTTGATGTGTTTTGGGAGCCGCTTTAGAAGCAGGCCGGAACACGCGCGTCGAATATTTCCTATCATTATTGCTTGTATATATGAACATGAGTATATGTGTAACATTACCATGGCAATTCCCACCTTACTAAACGCAACTAGAATATGGGTTGGTCGCGGAAAATCTTGAGCATCATGCGAAATATATCTTCTGATCTATAATTATAGCGGAATTCGCACTCTTTTAAATGAAAGTAAAAAAAAGATTTAGTAATTCCTCTGAATTTTCTTAATCGCATTTGTGCGAAATTTAGAAATTCTTCAATATCATCACTATGAGATAAGCGGCAATCATGTTTATATTTACAATGGTTACCCTGTAAGCACTTCATACACCCAATGTCATCCATGCAACCATATCCCCGTAAAATATTTGAGTGGGTGACTGTGGTACCGGGGGGCTCATATCCACGCACTATGCGCTGAAATGATTCTGATTGGATATCAGGAGCATGCGCTATACAGATCTTCCCCTGGATGCTTATCAGACTGTAGATCGTCGCTTTTCCTTCGAAAAACCATCCACATTGACCTTGCATTTTACAGTAGCCGCATTTTTTTTCCAAATCCGTCCGGTGGTCATTGAGAGAATCCCTTCGCTCGCAAAACTCCGCGATTCTTTTTCGTATTCCGTTTAAATACCTGTTAACCGTATTGCGGTTTAATCCTGTTTTTTTAGCTATTTCAACCGCATTCATGTCGAGATAAAACAATTTAATTATGTGCCGGAATTCAGCCTCCGAAATTTTAGAACGGTTAGCGTATTTATTTTTTCGCTTCATGAGCGCATTTTCGAACCTTTCTGCAGTTCTGTTCTAGTCATGTTTCTAAATATATTATACTATTATATCCAAACGCAAAACACACCTAAAAGGGTGGTTTATAATAATTAGTGTTAAAAATTATGGATTAGATATAAATAATTTAGATTATTTGAACATAATGGATTGAGATATCATCCTTTTTAGAATACTGTATCAACCATAGAGAAAACCGGATCGCCTACATTAAGGCGACCCGGCTTCTTTTCTCTCTGATTGCACATACTGTATGTGTAATGCGATTTCTTGACACATACAGTATGTGTATAGGATTACTGTCCAGAACTTCCTTATGCGGCCGGGCGAATGACGGTCTCCACCTGTTCGATCAGATTACAGTCCGCAGACGGCAGAGCTTTCATAGCGTTTACGAATTCAGTGTGATCCACTCCGGATAAAAAGATGTGGTCATAAGAATCCATAATATCCTCGCTTTGAATCAGTTCAACCAACTGACGAAGACGCTCTTTGTCCAGGCTTTCGAGGTCGTCGAGAATCAGAATACGAAAGCCGGAAAGTGCATTGATCATATCCATAAGGATAAGCATGATGCGGATCTTTTCGGATTTTGAGGCAGCTCCGTAGCCGATGGTGTTTCCGCCATCATCCATTAGCCGTACACGCATTCCGTCGGCCGCATCAAGCTGGATTCGATATTTGGGCAGAATCCGCTTCGCTTTTTCATTACAATATCTTTCCAGGTTTTCCCTCTGATGCTCCAAAATCTTTTTCCTGACGCCGTCGGTCGGACTCAGCGCTTCGACGATTTCCTGAAAGACAGCGCGGCGGCGCTGTTTCGCTTCGAGCTCCTCTTTCGTCTGTAAGGAGTCTTCGTAACGGAGGGCCAGCGTATATTCTTCATCCAGATACTTCAGGTAGGCAGTCAGTTCCTCCAATTTCAGAACGGTAGGCTCCACAGGTTTTACTGGCATTGTTTTTTCAAGGGTCTCAATCAGTTGGAGCAGCTTTTCCTTTTCGAATGCGGCATCGCGCCGGTCTTCCAAGTGCTTGAACTCTTCCTGGTAGTCTTCAAGATCCTGCTTCAGCTTACTAACCTCGGCGTTAAGGATTACCAGTTCGCCGGATGCATCTTCACGGCCTATGCTGATCTCGCCGGTAACAACTGTTTTGTCTGTCGTGCAGACAAGCTTATCGCTGATTGGGCATACGGGCTTGCCCAACTCGTCTATCAGCTTGTCAAATCGCTCAACATCCCGAATGAGAACCGCAATAGTACGCTCTTTTGAGGCGATGTCGGCTTCAATCGCTGCACGCCGTGAATTACATTCATCGATTTCTTCCCTCAGGGGCATTGTTTCTTTGATGGAATCGGACTTCCTGCGAGCTTCCTCCAAATCGGAGAGGTGTGCGTCGTATGCTTCCTTATCTTTTTCAAAAGCTTTTTTCGCAGCGGCAAACCCACCGATTTTCTCCGCAACCCGCCCCCTCTCTTCTGCGAGTTCTTTTGTGGAATGGGCGGGTATGATGCCGGAATATTCCGCTTTAGCAGCAAGATCCTCCAATTCGCTGCGCAAGCTGCGGCGTGCGTTAACATAGTGGGTATGAGCCTGCTCCAACGCCGCGGTAGTAATGATTTCGGGTACTTCGGGAAAGTATTTTCTCATTTCTTCTTCCGCTTCGGCAGAAACCGTGCAATTGGAGATTACCCGATCTATATCCGCGTCCAGACGCATAAAACCTTCGTTGAGAAGAAACGCGCTGAAGTCGCTGGACGACATGCCGGACAGTACCTCAGAAGAGGTAAGCACGTTGGAGGTCTGTGAAGATATCCCCAACAGCATCTCTAGGCTTTCCGCCACTGATTTCAGCGTTGTCTTTTTACCATTGAGTAAAACGGAGGATTTTGAACCTAATCTCCTCTCGACTACGCCCAAATCCAGTATGTCGGCTTTTACCGAACACGCGCTTTGGCCCGCGGCAACCGCATCTTCCGGTGGTTTACCGGTAATTGCGCAGCGTAACGCTTCAAGCGTGCTGCTTTTTCCTGTGCCGTTTGGCCCATACAATACGTTGATTTTTTTCAGATTGATTGTCGATGAGGGGATGCCTTTGAAATTCTTGGTTTCCAGGCTTTTAATTTGCATGGTGAACACTCCTTTCTTCGATACAGCTTACAAAAGGAATATGTCAGATTTGCATTCATGTCATTGCTTTAGCTGTATTACCATTATTAGTAGGAAATGTACGCCAATAATTTCGTTGAACCCACGCTTCATCAAGCAGATCGTAGAAGGCCGGTATTTTGGACATATCATCAATACCCTGTACATAGCCGCCGACCACATGTTGGGCGAGGGTGACAATACTGAACAGATAACTATGTTATTCCTTCTGAGGTGCCGCCAGTTTCTTCAGCAGCGGCTCCACCTTCTGTAGATACAACCCCGGTTCCTTTGAGGAAAAGAAGTGTTCAACATAATCGTGCTGGTCGCAGTCTCCGTCTATCAGATTGGAGCTTCTGTAAAGACTGAATTCGGCCATCACAAGATAGCCATTTTCAATCGTCAGCCCTTTTACTGCTTCAAAGGAGACCCCAAAGCAAAAGTGTTCGTGTTCTTCCTCTTCATTCAGCCGAAGGGTGCCATCACTGTTTACCCAGAGCAGCGCGGAGACAAAAAATGTCCCACATTTCAGGTAAAGCGTGTATTCGGCGCTTCCGTCAACACCTTCGCCGCAATAAAGCCTGTCGCTCTCCATCCATGAGATAGGAAAGTAACTGGGGATATGTGTCATTTCACCTAAACGCATTTATTAGTCCTCCTGTTTCTGCGGCCATAACGTCAGCTTGCTTTATATGAAAGTCCAGATTAAGCAAACCCCTGATACAGTATTTGACGTTGCGTGCCGACATTCGTAGATGTTGACATTTGTATCTCATGCCACATCCTGCTTTTCATCTACTCGTTTTCCCTCACTGATCAGCACAATCGGCTCGTGCTTGTTTTTCGGATACGGCTGGATGATAGCGCTCTTGATGTTAGGGCGGTACCCAACCTTCCGATGAAAATATGACA